>Ga0180302_10000524_pt1 | contig 16969 bp, 16 predicted proteins | sample GuaBasSediGuay17_FD_121794 | JGI IMG/M metagenome (GOLD analysis project Ga0180302, IMG submission 121794) | Subseafloor sediment microbial communities from Guaymas Basin, Gulf of California, Mexico - Guay17, Core 4571-4, 12-15 cm | ecosystem: Environmental > Aquatic > Marine > Hydrothermal... | reverse complement strand
TAGAGAAAGAAATTTTGATTTTTTTAATAGAATAGAGGGATTAGTCAATGTTAAAAGCACGTATTTAGCCATTATAGGAGATATTCACGGGGATCTTGCAAGCTTAAGAACAATTATAAGTAATGCGGATAAGCATTTGCCAAAAGAAAACAGCGTTCTAGTGTTCTTAGGTGACTACGTGGATAGAGGAGTAGAGTCTTTTGAAACCATAATGTCAATTATTATGTTAAAACTTGAGAAACCAGGAAGAATTATTATGCTTAGAGGAAACCATGAGCCTCCACCTAACCTCATACCTTACCCTCATGATTTCCCATTGTTTCTTAAGATGAGATTCAAGGATTCTTGGAAAGAAATATACAATGCATTTTTTGACGTTTTTCAATTATTACCTCATGCAGCATACGTTGAGTCAAAAATTTTTCTTGTTCACGGCGGTATACCGGTAAAGGTACATGACCTTAAGAAAATAGCTCTAGCACGTAGGGAAGAGGGAATTCTGGAAGAACTCCTATGGAATGATCCAAGCGACTTTGTTGAAGAATGGAATTATTCACCTAGAGGGGCGGGCAAACTTTTCGGAATTAAGGTTACTAAAAGGTTTCTTAAGAAAAATAATTTCATAGGGGTTATAAGAAGCCATGAACCATGCAATGGTTTTAAAATAAACCATAATGGCCTAGTTCTAACTATTTTTTCGAGAAAAGGTTATCCGTATTTCAACAAGTATGCTTCAATATTAGTTTTAAATGTGGATGAACTTAAACGCAAAGAGGATATGTTAAAATGTATGTTAATGTTTTAACTATCTTCTACGTCTTCTTCTAGAAATTCTCAATAATTTAAAACTTAGTTCTTGCTCGGCATCTATGGGGATTATTTTCGACCTAAGCTCCTCTACTAATTTCGGTATTTTCTCCGCGTTTTCACCTAGCTTACTAACATGGTCTTCGAGGAACTCTAATCCCTCTGATGTAATTCTTAATTTCTTATTTCTAGGATTAGTTTCTAAAAGTCCTAAGTAGAGTAGTGCTATAATGTCTTCCTTAAGTTCCTTAGATGAAAGAGAACCAGCTATTTCGAAAAACCTGTATCCTAGATTAACATCCTTATCTTGAATGCTCTTAACTAAATGTATTAGTGCTTTTTCGGTTATTTCGCCAAAAGATTTTATGGTTTGTAGCAATGCTATTTTCCTTAAGTCATTTACTATGTCTGCTATCGTTATTGCTGGCCTAGTTATTATTTTTAGTTCCTTAGACTTGCCTGGGGCTGACATGTTTAATCCTTCTCTTTACTTTTCTCTTCTTCAGATTTAAGTTTTGTAGATTTTATAGATAACCTTTCAGCTACTTTTCTAACAGCTTCTTCGAATGTTAGTCCGCTAAACATGTAGTGGTCAATTTCATATTTTAGAATTTCCTCGCCAAGATCCCCGAAGACGTCTTTAAATGTTTTAATTAAAGCTTCATACAGACTTTTAACTTTTACAGAAACTTCTTTAGGTATAGTTTTTACGGGCTTCATTATCTTACCTATTTTAACTTTTATCTTAGCTTTAGGTAGTGTTGCTAAAGAATTATACCCAAAGGTCATTAGCATGAAGAACGTGCAAAGACCTAGCACTAGTAGTGAAGTTATTTTCAGTAAATGAGCGCCAGAAGGATTGAGGAGAAGTACTGTTGTTAATGTTAAATAGGCAATGTAAGAACACATTATGGTTAAAGCTAGGGATGGAAACACTACATACTTTGCATGTTTTACTATGAGGTATGCCTCTAAAACTACTAAAGCTAGTGCTGCAAGGGATAGCATAGGAACAGCACTATCAGTTATGAACAATACGCTCCTTACATCTAAACCTGCGATAAGTAAGTAGAATAAATGGTAATTCACAGTGAATATTAGGGCTATGAATGCTAAAAGAGACAAAAGTGTTCTACGCCTTCTAATAATGACTATTTTCTGTTTCGCTATTGTTTCCTTAAATTCATTTACTATGTTTCTAAAAGATTCAACAATTTCTCCAAATTCTTTAACAGTAGATTCCTCCTTTAACATGCTTAGTTTACTATGAATTTCCAGCATTTTATTAAATAGTTTTTCAAGTGATTCATTTATTACGGGGCCGCCAATGTAAGTTACCTCTTTTAAACCCTCCTTAACATCGTTTAAAATGGCGTTTAGTGTTTCAATAATATTTGTGTTAAAGCTTTTCCTTTCTAATGAGCCTAATTCAAACTCAAAATACCTAATTAAGCTCATTACTGCTTCTTTCAAGTCGTTAGCTTCAATAGTATGTGTTGACATCCTCCAAGCACCATTAGTGCGGGAGGTCAGATCCGCTGAAGGTTCATCAAAACCCCCAACCCCTAAGGGCGTCAGGGTTTAGGGGGTACATCATCCCCCACTCTTAGCTCCCAATATGGAACTTTAAACTTTTCCCATTACCTACTTGGAGTTATTTAAGTAAGTTTTAAGATTTCAAGCCAATATTATAAAACTGTATTGGAGAACTACTTAGGGGGAGAGTTTAATGCCTACTATTGTTGAGTCTGGTGGAAAACGGTTTGAGAGAATTGGAGCGCATAGCCACATTAAGGGCTTAGGACTAACTCCCGAGGGAAAAGCCTTACCTTCAGCTGATGGTATGGTTGGACAGATTGAGGCAAGAGAAGCCGCTGGTCTTGTAGTAGAGATGATTAAAGAGGGGAGAATGGCCGGCAGAGGCATTCTTTTAGTTGGACCGCCAGGCACAGGGAAAACAGCTATAGCAATAGCAATAGCTAAGGAGCTTGGGGAAGATACTCCTTTTGTAAGCCTATCTGCATCGGAAGTTTATTCCGCCGAAATGAAGAAGACCGAGGTCCTAATGCAGGCTATGAGGAAAGCTATCGGTGTTAGAATTAGAGAGATAAGGAAAGTCTATGAAGGAGTAGTTAAGAACATGAAAGTAGCTTTCAGAAGACACCCCTATAACCCATACTACAAAATCCCAAGTAGTGCCAAAATAACATTAGCTACAAGAGACGAGGAAAAAACCTTTAGTGTTGATAGAGACATAACGTTAGAGCTTCTAAATAAGGGAGTAGGAATAGGAGATGTAATTTGGATTGATAGCGAAACCGGCAGAGTGACTAAAATAGGTAAAGTAAGGGGGTTTGAAAAAGCTAAGTATTATGATCTTGAAACAGAAGTCTACGTTGAAATGCCTAAAGGACCTATATTAAAAGAAAAAGAGTTCATACATACAGTAACGCTTCACGACTTGGACGTGGGCATGGCTAGTAGGAGAGGGATAATTTCGATATTCTTCGGAATGCCTACTGAAAGAGAAATCTCACCGGAAGTAAGGAGAGAAGTGGATGAGGAGGTTAAAAAGCTTGTTGATGAAGGAAGAGCCGAAATAATTCCTGGAGTGCTTTTCATAGATGACGCTCACATGTTAGATATAGAATGCTTTGCATTCCTTGGGAGAGCCATGGAAAGCGAATTAGCTCCTATAATAATTCTAGCTACAAACAGAGGAATAACGAGAATTAGGGGGACAGATGTAGAATCACCTCATGGAATGCCCTTAGATCTTCTCGATAGACTCCTAATAATCCGTACAAAACAGTATACCAGAGATGAAATAAGAGAAATATTGAAGATAAGAAGTAAGGCGACCAAAATAAAGCTCACAAAGGAAGCGTTAGAGAAATTAACTGAAATCGGTGTAGAAACCTCGCTAAGATACGCTGTCCAGTTAATGGAGCCTGCATGGGAAAGAGCTAGAGTGTTAAAGAGAGACTATGTGGATGTTGAAGATATAGAGTACGTTAGGAAACTTTTCGTTGATGTAAAAGAGTCATCAAAATATGCAAGGGATTTCGAAAAACAGTTCCTAAGATAATTTTTCCATTTTAGCTTAAACCTAGAGCGCCCAATACGCCAACAACGTTTACTACAATAAGCGAACCAACTATTAAAGCTGAAACCACTTTTATAAAGGACGAAGCTAGAGGCTTAACTTTCCAATATAGGAGTACAACGAAAAGTGCGGGAACCCATGATGTAAGACTAATTAGTATAGATGAATCTCTTACTAAATCTGCGAAACCTCCTCCAAAGATATTTCTCGAAAAAGCATGTGCAAAGGCAATTAGCAGCGAAATAAGTATTGTTAAGCTAGCTACTTTAAAATAGAGTTTGCTTGCAACAATATCCTTTAAACTAGTAGTTTCTGTTGAGTACTCATAGAACATGTAAGCATTACAGAGTATTATGGCCTCTATAGCGAGAGTTGAAGAAGCTAAAATCCCTACGCAGAAAAGAAGCGGACCAATAATGCCAAGAGGTTTTAAAGCCAATATCATATCGTGAATTGTTGAGGTGTTTTCTGGAGCATAAGCCGCAGCAACAACAGCAACAGAAACACTGGCAAGAGATGTAAACACTAAGCCTACAGAGATGTCTATGAACTCTTCAGGTATTTCATGCATTTTTAACCCTTTCATAATAATGCTAGATGTTTGAAAAATTAGCGCATATGGTGCTGCAGCAGCGCCGAATACAGCTAAAACGTCGATAAAGTATTGTCTCCCTATGGCTACTTCGGGGGGTATTATTAGATTTGCTAACAATTCAATAACTGTTGAAGGTGATGATATGAGGTGAAATACCATTAAAACTATGTATGTTGAAAGGACAAAGCTGAGGAGGGTTAGGATTCTTTCAAGATACATATATTCCTTACGTAGAGCAAGTCCAAACAGTAATAAAGAAAAAGATATTGCTACTAAATACCATGGGATTCCAGAAACTACGTTTAAAGTGAAGGAGACACCTATGATGTTTATTGCTATGGTTACTACATTAGCGATAAATAGTGAGATGAGAATTGTGAAAGTTAAATGTTTACCAAATATTTTCCTTGATTTAACTATAACGCCTTCACGCATAACTACGCCTACTTCAACAGCTAATTGCTGCAATAACGCTATGATTATTGAAGCTAATACTATAATCCACAGTATTTTAAAACCGTAAATAGCTCCTACGTACGTAAACACCCCTATGTTCGTTATTTCTAAACCTGAAACAGCAGAAATAAGTCCTGGACCTAAAATACTGACAATCCTAAATTTCCTCAAATTAACACCTAGAACTATTTAGTTAAACGAGAAGAGTACTTAAGATGTGAGGTTCTTACTTCTTGTTAAACTTCGATTCTATATTGTTAACTATTTTAGGCACATTCAAGACGATTTTTGTAAGGGCTTCAGGATTTCTCATAACATTATGGTCTATTAGCAATACTACATATAGTGGGTTACCTCTACCTCTGTCATCGTATGCGTGCGGCGAGACTATAGAAGTAGATGAAACTATGGTTATGGGTTCTATTGAATTATCTGATGTATTCTCTACCTCTACTCCTACACTTCTTAGTTCCGAAGAAAATGTGAAATCACCAACAACTGTACTATTCTCTTCGCTAGTCTTCTTAGTGCTGCTCTTTCCTCTTCTAACTTTCCTCTTCACATAGTAGTAATTATATATGAAGGGTAAAACTCCGCCCATGATGTAGACTAGAATCCTCAGCAGCAACCACACATCCATAGTAACCACCATTACTTTATACTTTGCCTTTATTTGCTATGTCTGGAGAGGATGTTGTAGTAGAGTAGTTTAAAAACTAGTTTGCTTAGTTTCGACCTTACTTTATTTTCCAAGATACTACATTCGTACATTTCGTCGTTATTACATGAGTATTAATCTCCGCAGATAATGTGAACAATGGTAATACTTAAATTACTCTTTTAAAAATCGCTTTGAAAACTCTCAGCCGAAACCTCCTTCATCACAATTCGGTTTGAGTCGTGCTCATCTTCCAAATACTATTTGAATATTTAGATAAATATTTAAATTTAATTGGTCTTGCCTTAACTTACGAGAGTACTGTAGATTTAAATCGCACTTATGAGTCTTTGAATTCGTTAATAATTTCTCTTACCACTTTATGTGGTTCATTAGATCTTGTTATAGCCGAGCCTACGATTACAATGTTAGCACCAGACTTAATGAGATTCTTAACCTTACCCGGTCGAATACCTCCAGCTACTGCTAGGCATCTACTAAATACTTCTCTTATTTTGCTAACTACTTGGCCCATGTCAGCTACTGTTATTCCTAACTTCCTTTGTACATCTATACCTAGGTGGGATATCAAAACATCTACATTCATCCTCTCTAGTTCGGCTGCTCTGGTTAAGGGGTTAGGGTGCGATATGAGGTCCACGGCTATTAGGAGTCCATACTTCTTACCGTATGTTAACGCTTCGTTTATAGTGTAATTACTGGCTACAGAGAGAATAGTCGTAATATCTGCTCCTGCTTCGTGGGCTAGTTTTGCCTCTAAAAACCCTGTATCCATGGTTTTCATGTCTGCGACTATTATTGCTTCAGGAAACTTTTCTCTAAGAACCCTAACTGCTTTCAAACCTACCGACTTTATTAAGGGTGTTCCTGCTTCTAAAATTTCTGCGCCATTATCCCAGGCTATTTTAGCTATTTTTAAAGCTTCATCTAATGATGTAAGGTCTAAGGCCACTTGGAGTCTGGGACGTTTAAGTAGCTCATCTACACTGACCAATAAGTCCCCTAATTGTTTGATGAAAACTTAAAGTTATAAACTTACTCTAAGAATAAGTTTTACAATGTGGTAACCAGTGACAAAATATGTATTCGTAACTGGAGGAGTACTTTCAAGTGTAGGTAAAGGAATAGTTACTGCTTCTATAGGGAAGCTTCTCCAAGCTAGAGGATACAGCGTTACGGCAATAAAAATTGATCCATATTTAAACGTAGATGCCGGAACAATGAACCCTTATATGCATGGAGAAGTTTTCGTAACAGAAGATGGCGGTGAAACAGATTTAGATTTAGGACATTATGAAAGATTTTTACACATAAATCTCTCAAAATTCAACAACATAACAACAGGTCAAATATACTTAAAGGTTATTGAAAGAGAGAGGAAGGGAGAATACTTAGGAAAATGTGTTCAAATAATACCCCATATAACTGATGAAATAAAAAGAAGAATAAGATTTGTCGCAAAACGTGAAGAAGTAGATATAGTTGTAGTTGAAATAGGGGGCACCGTAGGAGATATTGAGGGACTACCCTTCTTAGAAGCTGTAAGGCAGATGAGGATAGAGGAAGGATATCAGAACACGCTTTTCGTACATGTAGCCCTAGTCCCTATATTAGAGGTTACGGGTGAACAAAAAACAAAACCTGTTCAACACAGTGTTCAAGAACTTAGGAGAATAGGTATTCAACCCGACATAATAGTTGCCAGATGTAGGGTTATGCTTGAAGATGAGGCTAAGAGGAAAATAGCGCTCTATGGGAATGTCCCATTGGACTCTGTTTTCACATCATACACTGTAGATACAATCTATGAAGTACCTTTGATACTTGAAGAACAAGGTTTAGGTAAGAAGGTTATTGAAAGATTACATCTTAAGCCCAGAGAGCCTGATCTTAGCGATTTAGAGTGGTTTGTAGAGAGAATTAAGCATAGCAAGAGAAAGGTAATAGTGGGTATGGTAGGCAAGTACACTAAGCTTAAAGACAGCTACATAAGCATAAATGAGGCACTTATCCATGCGGGAGCACATTTAGCCGTAAAACCTACCTTAAAATGGGTTGAAGCTACCGATATAGAAGAAGGGAGAATAAGTGTTGAAGAAGCATTAAATGGTGTAAATGGTGTAGTTGTTCTTCCAGGTTTTGGTAAGAGAGGTGCTGAAGGAAAAATTATGGCTATAAAGTATGCTAGAGAAAATGACACACCCTTACTCGGCATATGTTTTGGTATGCAGTTGATGGTTGTAGAGTATGCTAGAAATGTAATAGGACTAGAACACGCACATAGTACTGAAATAGATCCTAAAACACCCTATCCCGTAATAGACCTTATGGAGGAACAAACAAAAATTAAGCAGCTAGGGGGAACAATGAGACTGGGAGCGTATCCAATTAACCTCTTTAAAAATACGCTTGCACATAGTCTTTACGGTAGGGAAGTAATATATGAGAGACATAGACATAGATACGAAGTTAATCCAAGGTATATAGACAAAATCTTCGCCTACGGGCTTAGAATTTCCGGTTTAAGTTACGATGGTAGAGTAGAATTTATAGAGTTGAATAAAAAAGAACATGCATTCTACCTAGGAACCCAGGCTCACCCTGAGTTTAAATCAAGACCTTTAAGTCCTTCTCCACCATACCTAGGTTTTCTCAAGGCATCAATAAGTTTAGTCTAATATTAAAAGAACTTTCCTTATATTAGTTTTTGAAATTTTCTTGACACCACGTTTACCGGGTTCATAAGTTGATTTAACCAATTTAACTGTTTCAAGTATTCTTATTTGGGCGCTAGCATTTGCTTTACTTTGAGATATAAGTTCAGCTGCTTTGCCAACATACATTCCTCCCTCTCTTAAATACTTCAATATTCTAAGCCTAGTAATTGACGATAGTGCTGAAGCTACTTTCTGAACGTATTCTTCTCCTCGAACAATTAACGTGTCTTCAACTTTATATATGCCTGGGTTCTTAGGTATAGCTAGTTTCACTTCACCCTCTGCTTCCAGTGACATTACTATTTTACCCTCACCAATACGTAGGTTATAGAAATATATTAATTTTTAACTGATTTAAAAACTTTCTAAAACGTAATCACCTCAAATACTATTTTAACAGCATTTTTAAAGCACACGTACTAAATAAGAACCTAGATTAAGGTATACAAGTGATGCCAGTAAATCTTGGATATTTGTTTAAGCAGTTAACGCCTAGAGATTTGAAAATACTTAGGATTATAGAAAAGTTCATGAAAAAGTACGAGTACATACCTTTAGATGTCATAGTTTCTAGGAGCAAAAATGTGGATAAGAATGTTTCACTTACTCTCTCCAAACTCAATAGCTTAAAACTTGTCAGGAGGTATAGAGGGGACTACATTGGATACAGAATAACAAGCTTAGGTTACGACTGCCTAGCTATAGAAGACTTGGTTAAAAGAAACATTGTTTATGCTCTTGGACCGAAATTAGGTGTCGGCAAAGAAGCAGATTTATATTTAGGACTAAGTCCAGCTAATGAAAAAATAGTTGTTAAGTTTCACAGAGTAGGTAGGACTAGTTTTAAACAAGTAAAAAGATTTAGAGTATATGCTGAAGAGGCTGAGGTTTCCTGGCTTCTAAGATCATCAATTTCTGCTGAAAGAGAATTTAAAGCATTAATAGAGTGTTTAAAAGCTCAAGTAAATGTTCCTACACCTTTAGGTAGAAGCAGACATGCTGTTGTTATGAAACATATTAATGGTGTTTTACTGTTAAAGTATAGAAACCCTTCAGACCCTGAAACCATGTTACGTACAATACTTGACAGTGTTAGGAGAGCATACCTCATAGTAGGTATAGTTCATGGAGACTTAAGCGAATACAATGTTATGGTGGAGTTAGGTACTGAAAGACCCATATTAATAGATTGGCCTCAATACGTTGAGAGAGAACATCCCAGTGCTCCTATACTCTTAGAGAGAGATGTCAAATATATAATAGGGTTTTTCAAGAGAAAATATCGTGTAGAAATACCTGTAGAAGAGGCTTTAAAATATGTGAGGGGTAAAATTGAGGAAATCTAGTAGAAAACCTAGCGTAGTATTCGGTGTAGACATACTACCTTCCAGCTCACCTCAGTCATCTAAGGAACCACACTATGCTTTAATCATCTTAAAGAATGGAGAAGTCTGGGAAAAATACTCTGATGTAGCTTTAAGAAGAATAATTAGGTTGGCTTGGGAACATAAGCCTGAAATAATAAGCATTGATAATATTTTCGAGCTAGGGGCTAATGAAAGAAATGTAGTGAAAATAATAAGTATGTTGCCTCCGGAAACATCGGTTGTACAAGTTAATGTTAGTGAGGAAAAAATTTCAAAACTATGGGAAGTAGCTAAGCAAGCCAAGTTAATCTCTGAGTATAGCAAGTTTCCTCCATTAAAAACAGCTTACCTTGCAGCAATACTTGCGTATAAGGGATATGGTTCAAAAGTTAAAGTTTATGAGGAAAAAACAAAAATCATTATTACTAAAGGTAGAAGCTTAACCCAAGGGGGTATGAGCCAATTAAGATATAGAAGACATGTTAGAGGTCTAATTCTCCAAGCGGTAAGGAAAATTAAGGAAGCACTTGAAGAACACGGAATAGACTATGATCTTGTTGTTAGGAAAACCGAAAGCGGCTTTGATGGAGCAGTATTTACAGTTTACGCACCTAGAGCAAAACTCTATGGCATAGTTTCTCCTATGAAAGGTCATGATATTAGAGTAATTATAAGACCTGTTTATAGAGGAAAAATAGAGTTTGAACATGTAAAGCCAAGAATACTCACAAGGAAAAGACCCTTAATTGTAGGAATAGATCCGGGAATGATAACTGGAGTAGCTGTTTTAGATATTGATGGTGAAGTATTAAGGGTTTTTAGCGGCAAAAACATTGACAGAGCAATCATAGTTAAGGAAATAGAAAAATACGGTAAACCACTCATCATAGCTTCGGATGTTTACCCGCCACCCGAGGCTTTAGAAAAGCTAGCTTCTACTCTAAGAGCAAAACTTTACACACCGCAGCAATCCCTAAGTCAAAGCGAGAAAGAAGAGCTTGTAAAAACCTATTTAGAAAACATAGAGAGTTCTATAGAGGTTGAAGACACTCATCAAAGAGATGCTCTAGCAGCAGCAATAAATGCGTGGAAATCCTTTAGAACTAAACTCGAACAGATTGAGAACTATGTAAGTAAAATGGAGTTAGACGTAGATGTAGATAAAATAAAAGCTGATGTAATTAAGGGATTAAGTATAGCTCAAGCTGTTGAAAAGGAAATATTTAGAAAGCTAACTTTAGAGCTAAGAGCAAGAGCAGAGGAGAAGAAGATTGAAGAGAAGACTGTTAAGCAACCTAAAGTCAGTGAAACCCTTCTTAAGGAGATTAAGAAACTAGAGAAAGAAAAAGCACAACTGAAAGAAAGGCTTATCGAAGCACGTAAGGAAATACTTGAACTTAAAAAGCAGCTAGAATCATACCATAAACAGATAAACATACAGGTTAAAACTGTAAGGGAAATACAAACGTTAAGTAGAGAAGTTAGGAGGCTAAGTGAAGAACTTAAAAAGTATGAGAAAGAAAATTTAAGGCTTAAACAGGAAATAACAGATTTAAAGTCATTAATAATTACAATATCTAAACATAGCTATAGATTAGCTGTACCAGTATCAACATTAACATTAACATCATTATCTAAGGCTGAAAGAGAATATGGTCCTATAGGGAAAGACAGCGTAATATACGTTATCAACCCTGTGTTTGTTCAAAAAGAAGCCTTATCTAAACTCGTAAAGGCAGAAGTACTCTCAATAATAGCGCACAAACCTGAAGAAGAGTTTATCAGAAGTGTAGAAAACCAGGGAATACCTGTGCTGAAAATAAAAGATATTAAGGATCATGTAATACAGGTGTTTGATGACATAGTATTATATAATAATACCTTAATTAAATGTGCTAAGGAAAAGAGAAAGAAGTTAAAAGAGAAACTCAAGACAAGAAAAACATTGGAGCTTGAAGATTTAATCATGAAATATAGAATGGAAAGATGGGGTTAAGTAGCCATTTCCTGGGTTGAAGAATTCTTCATAAGAAAATCCCATCTTTTCCTTAAGATATTAAATGCCTTATGGAGTAAAGGTGAAGAAGAAGTAAAATACATTGCCAAAGTTCTTAAAGCGCATGGCGTAAATGAGGGTTCTAAAATTTTAGAAGTAGGGTGCGGTAATGGGAGAATAGCTATTAACTTGGCGAAACTAGGCTATGAAGTAGTTGGTTTAGATATTTCCCCCGAGCTCGTAAAAGATGCGTGTAGAAAAGCAGAATCTATGAAGGTTAAAGCAAAGTTTCTTGTTGGCGATGCTAGGAAGATAGATAGGATATTCAAGCCTAAGGAGTTTGATGCCGTAATATTCTACTGGACTACGTTAATAGGATACTATAATGAAGAAACGGATAAGCAAATACTTCTTGCTTGTAGAAGAGTAGTTAAAGATCATGGAAAACTTTTCATACTTAATCATGCAAGTAGAGATATTGTTCTCGTAAAATATGAGACCATGCCTGATAGAAGGTACTGCATTGATTATGGAGACTTCGTGGTTATCGAAGAACATTGTTTTGACATACTACATTCTAAAGTTCAAACTAAATGGGAATTTTATATTAAGGAAGACAAGAACCTCATATTTCAAGATGAGACCTCCTTTACTCTGCGAGTGTACTCATTACATGAACTAATTAGTCTAGCTGAAAGGGCAGGTTGGAAGTACGTTAAAGCCTATGGTGATTTAAGGGAATTAAGGGAGTACTCTATGCCATGTCGTGAAAGTTTAAATGTAGTTTTTGAAGTTGCTTAGAAGACGAATGTTTCTTCTTTTAGTAGTATCTCAGTAAGCGCAGGTGCTTTGTCTAGTTCCTCTTCTACTATACTATAAATTTCGCTTCTTGTGTTTGAAGGTAGGGTTTCGAAGCCCCCTATAATTCTGATGCTTGCAATCCAAGGATCGGTTATTGGTCTACCTATTTGGCTAAGTATTTCAACATAAACCTCCTTGATTTCATGCACTTTACCAGCTATTTTATCTGCTATTCTCTTAGCTAGTACATTGTAAATCTTGCCTACGTGGCTAACTGGGTTCTTACCTGCAGCTGCTTCTAAGGACATAGGTCTTGTCGGCGTTATCAGTCCATTTATTCTATTACCTCTGCCTGTAGCTCCATCGTCTCCATGTTCTGCGGATGTACCTGTAACGGTTAAGTAAACTATGCCTTTCTCAGGTCTATCCGCAGTGTTAAGGTAGACTTTAACATTAAAGTCCGGTACAAGTTTTGAAGCTAAATCATGTACTTCATTAATTACCTGTTCTTTAACCGATAAGTAATGGTCAAGATCAGGTATTAAATGGGATATCATTGCTGCTGCAATAGTTAACTCTATGTCCTTACCCTTACGTAGCCCCATTACTTTAATGTCCTCGCCAACTTCAGGTATTTTCTTCTTAAACTCTTTAGAATTCAAGTGTTTTTCAACATTTAAAACGAGGTTTTCTAATGGAGTTAACGGAGCAAAGGCTACACCTACTGAAGTATCGTTTGCTAAGGGAACTTTCTTTCCAAGTTTAAATATTTTCACTAAATCCACTGAGCCCTTACCAATCCTGTAGTCAACAATAACGTGTCTTTCAGGATCTAGAAACCTAAAGTTCTTCTCAATCCATTCCTTAACAGCTTCAACAACTATTCTACCTACAGGTATGGGTTCTATACTGCCTTCTTTAATGACTTCTGTTGTTGCTCTACCAGAAACTATTATGTATATAGGGTGTAGCAGTTCTCCCCCTCCAAAAACGGGATTGGCTTGGCCTCCTACGAGAAGTGTTTTATCTAAGTTATGATGTAAGATAATGCCGAATCTATCAAGGTAATATTTTGAAAGTTTACGGCTAGATTCCTCAGAAGAAGCATCAGCAATATAGTCAGGGTGACCTAAGCCTTTTCTCTCAACAAACTCAACGGCCAATTCTGAAGTAGCTTTCCTTCTTTCATATTCTACGAAAATATTTTTCATTCTAAACCCCGCATTAATGTAAATTTCAGCGTTATAAAAAACTTTAGTACAACTTCTAAATAGAAGTATTACTGACAGTAATATTTAGCAAGCTGGTTTCCTATGTAGAAAACGGCGCCGAAATGCATTACTCAGGCTTATAGTCGGTACTTATGAATAGAATATTACTTCCTCTCACAAGAACTTTACCATATTTAGCTATTGGGTGTTGAGAACCTTCTCTTACCTCAACACAGTCACTTAACAGTAAATTCATAGTGTTATCGCACTGTTCAAGTCTTCCAACGTATTCAGAGCCATCTTTTAACCTTACCAATATTGTGTTGTTAATAGCGTTTCTCAGGTATTTTAACGGACTATCGGGCGCTTTCATTCTAAACCTCCTAAAAAACGTTCCCGTAAAGTTTCTAGTATCTACTTGAAAATCCAATTTAATCGAGGTATTTAAAAGTTTAGGTGTTAGGTTTATTGTTTAATTTAAGGAGAAATATTATGTCTTTTACATTACCATCTTCTAATATTTCTCCTTGTAAATCAACGTTTACATTTACATTCCTCGGTATAGAAATAACTAATACGCCATAATCTTTTATTACTCTAATGAGCTCCCGGCATGTCACTGCAGGTTCAGGCATGTTCTGGAGAAGAGTAAAAGCAAATACTGCATCGAAAACCTTAGCACGGAAAGGTAGGAAATCAACATCGGCTCTAATGAGCTCCGCAGGTATATTTTCCCTGAATACTTTGTCTTTAGCTTTCCGTAACATACCATCACTTAAGTCTACACCAACATATAGTTTTAATCTTCTTAAGGCTTTCTTGTTTAAAAACCTATATAATAAGGCTGTACCGCAACCAGCATCCAGAACAATACCTTTTAAATGTTTAATTCTCATGAAAGCTAACTTGTACTTGCTTCTCTGTTCTTCGCCATATAATTCATCATAGTTTCTAGAGGTTATATTGTATTTTTTCATAACCTCCTTTTTATGGCGAAAACTATTTGAGGTAGTCAAATAAACTTCTTTTTTCTGTTTTACCAACATACTTCGACAAGGCCTCAATATTTATTTGTTTAAACTCCAATTTCTCCTTCAATAATAACTCTTGCGCTTTCTTAGTTATGGATGGAGCAGCTATTATCCCTCTAATTCTTTCAGTCCGCATATGGCTTTTCAGCGAATTTATGTATTTTTTCAATTGTCTTATAGCATCAACTCTCGCAGTTAGCCTCTTAATTTCTACTACAACTACGTTACCTTTTTCATCTCTTAAATAGAGGTCGATAAATCCTGGTTCGACTTTCTTTTCAATATCTATGGTTGTAAATTTTTCACCTAAAATTTCAGGGTTAGCTGCAAGAATGTCTCTGATTTCTTTTTCAGAAATATGCATGTAAAAAGCTCCGGAATCGTAAAGTTCAGCTTCGACAATAAGGAATATGTTGTCTAGTTTTATAGTAACTACTTCTCTAGGCCTTGTCCTTAAAGCTTTCATTACCAAAACTTCTTCTTCACTATCATAACTTACATCAATATATGATGTTTCTGGCTGCCAATTTACAGGTGAATGCCCTACAGGTCTATGAATTAGAAGAGCCCCATCTGACTTAATTATTATTAATCTTTCGCCAAATTCTAAATGAGATGAAGATCTTCCGAAATAATCTACACTACAATTTGCCAAGATGTAAATATTTTTCTTCTTAGAAAGAGCATTTTTTACTATTTTCTTAGCTTCTTCTAGACTTGGTTCTTCGTGAACAATAACCTTAGCCACAGCTACTCACAATCGAAATATAATCTCAATGCTACCTAAATATTCTACTCAAGGCTATATTCTTAAAATAAGAAAACATGAAAAAGAATTAGGCACTACCGAAATGCTTTAAGCTAATACTTGAGAAAATAACTTAGAGGGGACATGTAATGAGTGTTAAGGTTACCAGGGGTGAACGGAAATACTTAACATACCTTTATGAAGTAGAAGCTTATGACGAAAAAAGAGTAGGCACAACACAAATAGCTAAAGCATTAAACGTAGCCCCACCAACAGTCGTTGAAGCACTAGAGAAACTCCATAACAAAGGTCTAGTAGATTTCGTTAAAAGAAGAGGTGTAAAACTCACTGAGAGAGGCATAAAAACTGTTAGGAAAATTTTGAGGAAGCATAGGATTCTAGAAATCCTTTTCTTCAGCTCAACAAGGTTGCCTTTAGATGAGATATGTCAATGTATTGAGAAAATAGATGTTGAAATTGATGATAAATTAGTGGATAAAATATATGTAAATCTTGGTATGCCTAAATGTTGTCCTCATGGAAAAGAGATACCCTAAAATAGGGTTCTAGCTCAAAATAGAATTAGGCACTACCTAATTTGGGGTGGATAGCGTGTCTAAGCCTATATTTACACTGATCATAGTCTTATTAACTATATTGTCTTTGGTAGGTGTTTTAGAAGCTCAGGAACGCAAAGTAGTGGTAATGGTTTCTGTTAATTCATTAGCAGCTATAATTAGGGATTTATCCCTAGATAATGTTGAAATAGTAACCCTAATTCCCGAAGGAGCAGAACCCCACAGTTACCAGGTTTCCCCTGAGACATTAGAAGAAGCAAGGAAAGCTGATCTCTTTGTCTTTACTGGTCATTTGGTTTTCGAGAAAAAACTTGCTAGCTTACTCTCTGAGATACCGGTACTTCAAATAGATGAGGAAAACCGTTTTGGGAAATACAAGTTGGAAATTCTAGAACTACCTGATGGTAGGAGGAATCTACATGCTTACTGGCTGTATCCGGATAATGCACTAGCTATAGCTAAAGCTGTTGTAGATAAGCTCGTAGAGCTGGATCCCGTGAATGCTGAAAAATATCTTAAAAAGTTAGAAGGCTTCAAAGACAAAGTAAGGAGAATTAAACATTACATTATGAAAATCACTGAATTCTATGGCGTAAAGAATATGAGCGTAGTAATAACTTTTCCAGGAGAACAGTATGTAGCATACACTATGGGGTTTACTATTGCAGGTATGCTTAGTAAGGGTGAAGGGGTTTTTGCTAGCGGAGCTGAGTTATCTGAAATAAAAAGCAAACTTGAAAAAGGCTATGCGAAAATAATTATGGCCTCTGATGTTTCTAGAATGCTTAATGTAGGTAAGTTTATAGAGGATTTATCAAGAGAAACAAAAACACCAATAGCGTACGTTAGACTTATAGGTTCTAAGAACCTCACATAC
>Ga0180302_10000523_pt1 | contig 16993 bp, 21 predicted proteins | sample GuaBasSediGuay17_FD_121794 | JGI IMG/M metagenome (GOLD analysis project Ga0180302, IMG submission 121794) | Subseafloor sediment microbial communities from Guaymas Basin, Gulf of California, Mexico - Guay17, Core 4571-4, 12-15 cm | ecosystem: Environmental > Aquatic > Marine > Hydrothermal... | reverse complement strand
CTCCTGTGTCGTGAAACAATGCTTTCACGACACGGCTATCACGACACGGCTATCACGACACGGCTAATACTCGACTCTAACACATCAGTTCGCCTGCAAACTGGAGGACACTGGTCCTCTAGAGAACTCATCAGACCCTCCGCGAAAAGGTTATCTCCTCTGTGAGTTAGATGGCGAGTGGGGTTCGGTCGCCCAAGCTGGGGTACCATCCTCATCGTGCTTGGGGTTGCTGGACTCGCCGTGAGCTTCTTCTTCCCATCCACACCAAGCGCGCCGATTCATCCAGATGGAGGCGCCCCGGCGCCTCCTCCACCCGAGGAGAAGTCGACCTCGCCCCTCGTTATGATCTCTACCGCCAGCACCGTGCTTGGGCTAGCTGAGAAAGTCGCCAAGATATACAAGTACCTCAGAGAGAGGTCCAAGAGGTAGAAGGATTCCTAAGGAGAGAGGGCTCTCTGTGAGGCGACAGGGCTACTCTACGATCTCTTCGAGCCGGATCAGCACGGCTCCAGCTGAGAGCATCTCCCTTATGGCCCTCTCGCTGTCGCCGGGATTGACGTCGACCCCCCTGATGGCGTCCTCGAGGACGAACACCTCGAACCCAAGCCTCAGGCCGTCTAGCACGGTGGCCTTCACGCAGTAGTCCGTGGCTACTCCGCCAACGAACAGCCTCCTCACCTCGAGCGCTCTCAGCCCCTCGGCGAGATCTGTGCCCTCAAATCCCGAGTAAGCCTCCTTATCTGGCTCGGTCGCCTTTGACACCACGATTACGTCTGCTGGGAGCCTCAGGTCGGGGTGGAACTCTGCTCCCGGGCTGTTCTGAACGCAGTGCGGGGGCCACGGCCCTCTCGGCCTGAAGCTGATGTGGTCTGGAGGGTGCCAGTCTCTCGTGGCCACTATTGGCCTGCCGAGCCTATCGAACAGCTCGATATAGGAGTTGAGTGTGGGGACGACCTCGTCTCCCCTGGGCACGGGCAGGGCGCCTCCCGGCATGAAGTCCCTCTGGACGTCTACTATGATCAGGGCGGATCTCCTCGTCACGGCGACCTTGGCCACTCTCCCCACCCTGAGCGGCTAGTTGACCTGGCAGGTAATAACGAATCTCTATCGCAGCTTTTTCCTCTGGGACCGCAAGTCTTGCTTGACCGAAGCCTTAAGGGGTACCTCGGACTGAGAAGCTTGGGTAAGTTGAGTGGAACGTGAAGAGTTCCTGGAGTTCGTCAAGAGGCAGAAGGAGCTCGAGAGAAGGATCGTCTCCCGGGCCAACGAGTCCGTCAAGCGGCTAAGGAACCCGCTAGTGAGGGAGCTGATAAGGGGCGTAGCCTAAACTCAATGAAGCACGAGAACGTTCTCTCGGCTATAGAAGCCAGGATGTCTGGCTCAACGCCCTTCCTGACGGAGGAGGAGCGGGACACGATCAGGGGGTCCGTCGAGAGTCACATAGAGATGGAGAAGGAGGCAATTGAGACCTACTCAGAGTTCTTGGAGGAGGTGGACGACGAGAAGCTCAGGCTCTTGGTGAGCTACATCCTAGAAGACGAGAGGCGCCACCACGCCCTCCTGCTGAAGATCCAGAAGCTGATAGTGGAGTCCGAGACCCTCACCGACGAGGATCTGACCCACCTCATGTGGTTCGACACATTGTTCCACGGCTCCCCAGGCGGCTGAGGAGTACAGGGCTAGCTATTCACGGCCAAAAAGTGGATGGGAGGAAAGAGGGGCTACCTCAGACCCCGGGATCCCCGTTCATGGTGAGCGCCATGACTGCCATCTTGGCGTAGAGGTTGTCCTCGGCCTGCTCGTAGATGACGGAGTTCGGCCCGTCCATCACCTCGTCTGTAGCCTCCTCTCCCCTGAAGACCGGGAGCACGTGAGTGACTATGGCCCCGGGCTCCATCAGGTCGTCGACGAGCTCCTGGGTCAGCATCCAGTCCCTGTACTTGTTGTGGATCTCGAGCTCCCTCTCCAGGCCGAACTGGGAGAGTCCAACCTGCCCGAGCTGCCAGGTGTGCCAGCTCCTCGGGAATACCGCGTGGGCGCCCTTCAGCGCCTCCTTGTAGTCGTGGACTACCTCAAAGCCCCCGCCGCTCTCCTTGGCGTTCTGCTTCACCCACTCCATTATCTTCGGGTCCAGCTCGAAGCCCGGCGGGTGGGCCAGCACTACATCCATCCCGAACCTGCTCGCTATGAGGAGATCCGCGTGTATGCTGCACGGGCCCCTTATCTTCGTGGAGTACGCCCACATGACGACGAACTTCTTGCCTTGGAGCTTCTTCAGCTTCTCCTGCATCACCATGATGTCTCCGAGGGCCTGGGTCGGGTGGAACATGTCGTCGGCCATGTTTATGACAGGCTTCTTGGCGACGCGAGCGAACTCCCTTATCACGGGGTTGCCAGTGCCGTACTTGAAGTCAATGACCTTGTCTAGGAGCCTCACGCCTATCCCGTGAGCGTATATGTCGTACATCTTTGCCACGTCCTTCACGGCCTCTCCTGCCCCTAGCCTGGTGGTGCTGACGTCCACGTAGACCCCGTGACCTCCTAGCAGTGTGGCGCCGGCCTCGAAGGCCCCCCTGGTTCTAGTTGAGGGTGCGAAGAACACCATGAAGAAGTTCTTCCCAGCCAGAACTTGGGGGAACCTGCCCCCCGATCGGCCGATCTGCTTGTACCTCTTGGCGACCCTGAGAACCTCCTCAATCTCGTCCATCGACCACTCCTGCGTGGTTATCAGGTCCTTCCCGTACAGGTCCACCATGGGGGTTCACCCCGTCGATCTTCCAACATGGCTCAGTATTAAGCCGCCCCTGAGGTAAGTGGAGGAGTCGCGCGTGGGCGTTGAAGATGTGCCGCCCGATTTTGCGTCAACCCCCCGCGAATCTCACAAAGCACGCCCTCAAGTCTTAGAGAACCTCGCGCAGAGGGCTGGGGCCGGGCCGTAGCCGTGTTCCTTCGCGATTTCAACTATCCTGTCGACCAGCTTCCTCAGGCGATCAGCCGCATCTTGGTCTTCGATCTGCTGTATCAGAGACTTGGTCTTGGCTCCCCAAGATTTGAGGAACTCCTCTGGAGGCAGCCACTTGCCCACTCTCCCCACCCAACGCTCCTCTACCTCGAATCCCGCTGACTCCACAAGCTCCACTAGATCATCAGGCGCCATGACGCCCGTAACCCTAGCTCCCCTAGCCTGCTCCAACGCGCTGTGAAACGCCTCTTCCGTCAGCAGGGTGAGCTCTTCCGGCAGGGTCAGCGCCGGAACCCTGCACTTGTCTACCACTATGAGCCCCCCTTCGGGCTTGAGGACCCTCCTGACCTCTCGCAGGGCTAAGAGCACGGATGACCGCTCAATCTCGTGTATAGTGAAGATGGCCGTGACTAGGGCGAATGACTCGCCCCTGAAAGGTAGGCGAGCAGCCTCGCCCCGAACGAAGTCGAGAGGTTCTCCCACAAGGCGCGCCCTGGCGTCAAAGAGCTTCTCCAAATCTATGTCTACCCCGATGACGTGCCTCCCACAGGACTCGGCTAGAACTCGAGCGCTCCTCCCGTGGCCAGTACCCAGGTCCAATGCAGGGCCCGAGGTGAACACACCAGAGCAGAGCGCGCCCAGCAGCTCCCCTAGAGAGCCAAGGCGTCCCGCCAACTCGAACTCCCTGTGAACGCCAGCTCATTTATCACAGTAGCCGCCGACTCGAGACTACACGCTGACAGCCCGTCCCACGTCGACGGCAGCTCCACGGTCGTAGGAGAGCCTCGGCGTCCCTCGTGGCCGGGGGGATCAGGCCCAGGGTTGACTGCTTCCTATGGGAGTCACACCCTGAGAGAGGGCCATCTAAGCCACCAGGAGCCGTCCTCAGGGGTTCCATGGGTTCCAAAAAGAAGAAAGAGGGCAAGTGGGCTCAGAGCCCCAAGACTTGCGCGTAGCCCTGGAGATCTAGGAGACCGTGGCCTGAGTAGTTGAACAGTATGACCTCCTCTCCCCCCTCGCTCTTCGCCCTCAGCGCCTCATCGATGGCCGCCTTGACAGCGTGCGCCGTCTCAGGGGCCGGTATGAGGCCCTCCGTCTTAGCGAAGAGCCTCGCCGCCTCGAACACGTCCTCCTGTGAGTATGCTATGGACTCGATGACCCCCTTCTTCTTCAGGAGCGACACGGTCGGCGCGGCCCCGTGGTACCTGAGCCCTCCGGCGTGTATTAGCGGGGGAACGAACTCGTGCCCCAGCGTGTACATCAGTATGAGCGGAGTGGTCTCGGCAGTGTCTCCGAAGTCGTACCTATACTCCCCCTCCGTCATGGAGGGGCACGCCTTGGGCTCTACTGCGACGACCCGGTACTTCTTCCTTCCCGCCAGCACGTCCCTGATGAAGGGGAACGTCAGGCCCGCGAAGTTGCTCCCTCCGCCCACGCACCCGATGAGGACGTTGGGCTCTTCGTCGATCAGCTCCATCTGCTTCCTCGCCTCCTCGCCTATGACGGTCTGGTGCAGGAGGACGTGGTTGAGGACGCTCCCCAGAGAGTACTTCGCCTTGTCGTCTGACATCGCGGCCTCGATAGCCTCGCTTATGGCTATGCCCAGGGAGCCAGGGTGCTGCGGATCTTCTTCGAGGAACTTCCTGCCGACCTTGGTCCTGTCGCTGGGGGACGGCACCACATCGGCTCCGTACAGCTTCATCACGTACTTCCTGTATGGCTTCTGCTCGTAGGAGACTCTCACCATGAACACGAGGGCTCGGAGCCCGTTGAGGGCCGTGGCCAGCGATAAGGCCGAGCCCCACTGGCCGGCGCCCGTCTCGGTCGTCAGGTACTCAAGCCCCTCCTTGGCGGCGTAGTAGGCCTGAGCAAGAGCCGTGTTGAGCTTGTGACTGCCGGTTGGGCTGAGGTCCTCCCTCTTGTAGTAGATTCTGGCCGGAGTCCTTAGGTGCTCCTCTAGCCTCCTGGCCCTGTATATGGGCGTCGGCCTCCCTATCCTGACGTAGAGTTCCCTGAGTTCCTCGGGTATCTCTATGAACCTCTCCTTTGAGAACTCCTGCTTGACGCACTCCTTGGGGAACAGCGGCTCAAAGGCCTCTGGCCCCAGGGGCTCCCTCGTGGCTGGGTGCAGGTAGGGCGGCAGGTCCGGAAGGTCCGCAACTATGTTGTACCACCTTCTGGGCAGGTCCTCAACGGGCAGGCTCACCCTGTCGACCCTCATTCCTCACACCTCCTCAGGCTAGGTCGCGCAGAGGGATATCCACCTCCGGCAGATCGATGGGCAAGGCGTGCCTCGTTGTCTTCGGAGGCATTAGCTCTCTCGAGATGGCGGCCCTGCGGACCTCCGCCTTGGATACCGGTACGTCTACTCTTCTCGGCGCGACGCTCACGTCCGGAGAGTCGTAGTCCACGAGCGCGGCAGGAACTAGCCGGGCCCCGAGCCTCCTCAGCGCCTCCAGCCTGTGGTGACCGTCTAGAACCGTGCCTGTCTTGGCGTCGACCAGTATGGGTATCCTGAGGACTCCGTCCTCATGAATCTCTCTGATCAGCCTCGACAGCCTGTTGACCATGGTCGTCTCGTGGGGTATGAGAGAGTCTGCGGGAATTAGAGACACGTAGATGTCAAGCTCTCCAGAAGAGATCGCCCTCAACAAGGAGGAGTCTGGGCTGGGGAGGCGGGTGCCCCTAGCTGGGCGACCAAACTAGATCCCCCACGTTCATCCCTCCCTTGCAGGAGTTGGCTCAGCCGGGAGAAGGGTCTAAATAAAGTTTTGTTCACCGAGAGCTGGGGGTCCTTATCCGCAGGGGTGAGGAGAGCTGAAGCGCCTCATCCCCTGGACCCTCGTCTCAGACTGGCGGTGCTTGGGCTGCGGAGCGTGCTGCTTCGTCTTTAGGATTCCTCTGGGACCAGCTGAGGCCATCGCCATTGCTAGAGCCTTTGGGGATTCGGCAATAGAGTTCAGATCCGGCGAGCCCTACATTAAGAGAGTGAATGGTAGATGCATCTTCCTCACGAGCGACGGCCTCTGCCTGCTGCAGCGATACGGCCTGAAGCCAGTCGCCTGCAAGATATGGCCGTTCCACCCCTATAGAGAGCCGAGACACGGGAACGCCGAGCTCGCCAAGTACACGTACCTGGGAGTGGACTGGTACGTGTATGTTGATCCACGCTGTCCGGGCGTCGTACCGGGAAATCCCTCGGACCGCCTAGTCGAAGACGTGATCCCAGAGGTCATCGAGATAAGGGCTGGGCTCAGGAGGGAGCAGGTCTCCAGCACGTCTGACCTGAAGCTGAGGGCCTGTCAAGGCCTCATTGTTGCTAGAAGACCGAAGAGCGAGGAGATTTTCTCTATTCAGCTAGAGGGTAGCGTTCCTTGGAAAGCCAGAGTGATCGGCGCGGCACTCTCATCAAGCCACTCTGCCAGCCTCTCAACGATCACGAAGGATGTCTCGGGACTAGCCACGAGCGCGATGCCTGTTACGTTATCGACGACGAGGGCTGCGGTTTCCCTCTTGAGGCACTCTGGCAGGCTGAACACGCGTTGGATGCTGTGGTCTAGCTGACATTCTCTCTGAGATCTTCTGCAGGGACTGCACGCCAGCGCATGCCAGCGGGCGCGACTTAAGAGCCAGCAATAACATCCACTCACAAACTAGGCCGAACGACGCTAGAATAGGAGGACTCCGACGGTTCCCAAGCTCACGTTAAAATTGGCGAGGTGCCCAGCAGGTAGTGGTGAGGTCAATGCATGAGATGAAGAGGTACGCTAGAGCTTTTGTCATGATCTCCACGGAGCTCGGGAAAGAGAGAGATGTCGTCAAGAAGCTCATGGAGACCCCCGAGGTCGAGGAGGCCCACATCGTGCCCGGCGATTACGACGTCATTGCCGTCCTGAAGGTGGAGAGAGACATCGTGGCGCCGACCGGGGAGGAAGTCATGGACGTGGTGCTGGACAAGATCGGGCGGATCCCCGGGGTTGAGGATACCCACACGATAATCCCCACGCACTCATTCACGAAGAGGCCCGAGTAGGGGACCTCTCTTGGACGCAATAGAGGTAGAGGGTCTCAAGAAGAGGTTTGGCATCGTAGAGGCGCTCAGAGAAGTATCCTTTAGGGTTGAACACGGCTCCGCCACGGGACTGCTGGGCCCAAACGGAGCAGGCAAGACTACCACCATGAAGATACTGGTGGGTCTGCTGAAGCCAACCGGCGGTAGAGCGACCGTCCTAGGGATGGACCCGTGGCGCGAAGGGCACAAGGTCAGGCAGCGGGTAGGCGTCCTCCACGAGAAGCCAAGCTACCCCAAGGGAGTCTCCGTTCGCAGGCTCCTCGAGTACGCCGTGAGGATACGCGGGCTCGACCACACGGAGGTCAGCAGAGTCACTAGGCTAGTCGGACTGGCCGAGGTGTCGAGCAGGCGCGTGGGAGCCCTCAGCAGGGGGTACCTGCAGAGGCTCGGCCTCGCTCTAGCCATAATAGGGGAGCCAGAGGTCCTCCTGCTGGACGAACCTACGGCGAACCTAGACCCGGCGGCGAGGATAGAGATACTGAACCTGATCGACACTCTGAAGAGAGAACTCGGCGTGACCATGTTGATATCGTCGCACATAATCCCAGAGCTGGAGCCGCTGTGCGACTCCGCCATTTTCATAGCGGAGGGGAGGGTTCTGGACTACGGGACGCTGGAGGAGCTCGCTAGGAGGCACGGGACAGAAGCTTACATCCTGCTCGAGGCGGAGAGGCCTAGGGAGCTAGCGTCGAAGCTCATCTCACTAGACTTCGTGAGGTCGGTCGAGGTCGATGGAAGTCTGATAAGGGTTAGGGTCTTACCGGGTAGCCTAGAGGAGGCCGAAATAGAGATCTCCAGAGCAAAGGGGTCCTACAGGCTGAGGGTACTGTCGTCTGGCAGGGCTGGCCTGCTCGACCTGTATGGGAGGGTGGTCGGTGGTGAGACCCCTGGCGAGAATCTCAGAGTACCTGTCGGTGGCGCTGGGTAGATATTCCTACGGGATGGCTCTGGCCGCGCTGGCCGCGGCGGCCGTTTCTGGCGTGATGTCGCTTAGCGACGCCGTGGGGCAGATGGTGAAGACTCCCGGCGCGACGCCGAGACCAGCGATCGAAGCAGGCCTCATGTTCTCACACCTCGCGTTCGGCATGGTCTCGATGTCGATGGCGGGCCTCTTGGCGGGAGAGCTCGCTTCGGAAGCCCTCTTTCACCTAAGCCTCCCCGTAAGGAGGGAGGAGTACGCTCTAGCCTGGCTCCTCACGGCAGTGTGGGTTCCACTAGTCCTCGAGATCGTGTCTCCGGCTGTCCCTCTGGCGATACTAGATCCGAGGTTGATCACGGGCATTGCCGTTGGGCCGATGGTGCTGAGGGCCGCAGAGGATTCCCTGATGTTCTCTACCATTCTCTGGAGCGCCCTGCTAAAGAGGAAAGGCGTGGTTACTGCCTATGGGCTCACTGCAGTCCTGTTTCTACCAGCTATCGTGGGGCTCGTTCTGGCTATCACTGGTGTGATATGGGGGGCTCCGCCAGCAGCCCTTCGCTTGATCTTCTACATCCTGCCTGCCACTACGGGTACGATGATGGGAGGCCTAGCCCAGGTTAGCGACGGAGCCGCGCTGATCGTGTGCGGATCGCTGGCCATAGTCTCGCAGCTGGGGCTGGTGTTCTGGTTCCGGAACAGACTGGAGGTGTCGTAGGTGCTCAGGCCAGCTGGCGTCCTCCTCATATGCCTCGCTCTAGGCGGCCTGATCTCACTGTCTCTATCCTCCAGATTCAGCTCCATCTACGTCGGACCCGTCGACACGATAGTCGAGTCCGTGAAAGTTGAGGAAGGGCGCTGGGTCGTGATGGCCGCCTCGGTTGAGTTCGAGGTCCCGTCGATGGAGGGAGTGGGCTTCTTAGTGCAGGTGCGCGCTAACTCAATGGAGGTCTTCCCCAACCCCCCGACTCCGGTCGGCACGCCCACGCCGCCGCTGATAACGCCAGCTCCCATACCCACGAAGTTCGAGAGCGCGACGCTCTACATCCTAGACGATAAGGTGGGACGCGCCATAGGACTGCCCTGGACTGCCGGAGCGCCGACAACCGTTCTGAACATCGCGAGAGAGGTCCCACATCTGGCGGCAAATTCTGCGGGGCTTCAGGCCCCCGATTGGTCTCGCGGAGAGTATCTAGAGGGGGAGATCTCGATTCCAGGCGAGGGGAAGTGGTACCTAGTGTTCGTGGGCGAGGTCACTGTCGACCAGCCTATACCCGGCTCGGGGATCAACCAGACTGTGGAGTGCTTCGTGGACGCCGAGATCGCAGCGAGGGTTCACCCAGAGCTGGGACAATACCTCAGGACGGCCTACCTAGCTGGCGTCGGAGTCCTGCTAATAGCCTTAGACTGGATCCGAAGGAAGGGAGTAGCTCCGTCCGCCCCCAGCTAGAACATCGTTCCCTCCGCCCTCTGCGCCATTACCCAGTAGAGCACGGCCACGGTCAAACCCAAGATAGCCAGAGGCTCTCCGAGGTTGATCTCAATGGTTACCGGAGTCCTCAGCTCAGCCCGAATCTCTACTCGCCCCACAGTCTCCGAGATGGTCGAGGAGAGCTCTGCCAGAGACTCGACGAGCTGCTCCGCAGTGGAGGCCGTGTACTGAAGGCCTCCAGTGGCCTCGGCGATCCTCTTCGTCTCCAAGTCACCCTCGTCTCCGGGAGGGCCGATAAAGACCGTGTGGATAGGGATGTCCAGCTCCCTGAAGTCGCCCAGCAGGCCTCGGTAGAGATCCCTGTCGGCGGGCAGTCCGTCGGTGACCATCACGGCGGCGCAAGTGGCGTTGAATGCCCTGTATCCCCTAAGCCAGGAGATCGCGGAGAGCAGGGGGTAGTGGTACATGGTTCCACCAGATGGCTCCATTTCCTGAATAGTCTTTCTCAGCCTAGTTCTATTAGACGTTGGAGGTACTGCCAGCTCCACTTTGTCGGAAAACGCGATGAGCCCGATGTCCACGCTCTCAGGCAAGCCCTCGACGAACTTCGTTGCTGCCTCCCGAGCGGCCTGGATCTTGATCGTCCCGCCTATCGGCTCCCCCATGCTCCCAGACACGTCCACTATCAGCACGACCGCAGGTCTAGCGAGCTTGTAGAATACCTCCAGCTCACCAGAAACAGGTTTCACGACAGTCCTCTCCACGCTGACGGTTGGAGAGAGCAGAGCAAGGGTCAAGAGGATTGTTGAGATCGCTAAGGCGAGCTTCCTCACTCTACTCCTCCTAGCAGGGCGTATTGGCCCGAGCACGGAGGCCAGGGGGTAGCTCACCCTCAGGGCGGATTCTCGGCCCCTGAGCCTCATGAGGAGACCAAGAGCGGGAGCGGTCAAGATCACCAGAGCTACCTCGGGCCTAACGCCAAGCTCCACTTACGCTCCCCCTGCCAATGCTATGGCTAGCGCCACCGCAGCCAGAGCGGCGACGACATTCCTAGGAGTCTCGTAATCCCTAACTTCAATGTCCACTCGCAGCTTGCCCGCGGATTCAAGCGCCACGTACTTAGCTTCCCTCGCGAGCTCTTCAGCCAGCGAGGATACTACCGCCGGCTCTAGCTCTCCCAGACTCCTGAACTCACCGCCCGACTCTCCCGCTATCCTCTCCATGAGTTCAGGGTTGGAACTCGGACCAGAGCCTACCTGCACCACGAGGATCGGGACGCCAGCGTCTCTAAGCAGCCTAGCCGCCTCTAGGGGATCCGTCCCTCCGTTGTTCCCTCCGTCTGACAGCAGGATCAAGGCCACGGGCTTCCCCGAGGATCTGCTCCTCGCGAGAGCGTACACCAGGGCGTCTCCTATCGAGGTGTAGCTCCTGTTCGCTTCAAGCGATTCGAGGATCTCCGCGGCTCCCTCTGGAGGGCCCTCGTAGAGCGTCTCTGCGTCGCCAGCGAAGGCGACGAGAACCAGCGTGTCGTTTGAACTCATCTCTTGGACGAGGTCTGATACAACGCCGAGGGCCGCATCTATCCTCTCACTCGGAGATAGGCCCAGCTGGTAGGACATGCTCTTCGAGACGTCTATCAGGATAACGATCTCGGCCTCCGCCCTGTAGAGGAGCGGGCTGTCGGGAGTTAGCTCCACTTCAGACGTTCGAACGACGTACGGATTCGCTAGGAAGACGGCTATGAGCACGACGAAAACTGCCCTGGCAGCCACGGATGCGGCAAATAACCTCCAGGCCGCCCCCTCCTCAACGGGGCTGAGAGCGCTGGCGAGGCTTGATACGCGGGCCCTCACCCTCCCGAGTAGGTAGACTAGGCTCGCCCCGGCCAATGGGGCCAGAAGGAGTGCTGCGGGCCTGTCGAATCCGAGGTCAATCATCGGGTCTCCCACCCCACCCGGCCCCGCCGCCCTGCGACCCGGGGCCAGAGGCGCCCGACTGGCCTGGCTGCTGCCCGCGGCAGGCGCCTGACAGAAGCGCCATGAGACTCCTAAACTCAGATACTCGAGAGGCGTATCTCCCGGCCTGGCTGGGGTCCAGATGCTCTGAGTCTGAGATCAGGGAACTCACAGACGGGTTTTCCATTAGCCGAGAAGCTTCGACCGGATCGAGTTCTCCTCTGCGGGCTTCCAAGGCGGCCTTGATCGCAGACTTTGCCGCCTCTGGATCTCGTTCGATCAGCGAGAAGAGGTATATCAGCTGATCCAGCTCAGCAGAGAGTTCCTTCAGCCTTAGGGTCGACGAGTTTAGCGCGCGTCTGTGCTCATCTGACAGCAGAGCGTTTGGATCGATCCGGGATAGGGCTATGAGCGCATCCGCAACCGCGCGCCTGGCACTCAGAACGAGTTCCTTGACGCTCAGCCACTCTTCCAGAGCCTCATCAACATCTCCAGCTAGCAGCGAGTCCAGAGCAGAGTCGACGGCAGGCCTGACAGGGTCCAGGAGCAGCGCGGCGTCGGCTGAGCTCATAGAGGCGTTCGACATCGCTAGGTACCCCCTAGCCGCACGCAGAATCCTCTCCCTCAGGTCTCCTTGAGCGTTGTCTAAAGCAGACTTGACGGCCCTCTCCAAGAGCCAGACAGCCTCCTTAGACAAGAGCTGAACTCGCGCAGCGTCTTCTTCTTCAACGTCAATCCAGAGTGAGTCGTAAGCGAGCTTGGAGGTGTTTAGGAGGGACGACGAGGCCAGCTCCGCGCCGGGTCCGAGCAGAGTCATGTCGGCTGGGTCGGCTCGCCCCTCTCCTATGGGAATGAGCGGCCAGAAGAAGGCTAGAGTCAGCAGCAGGATGGATGCAGCGACGGCGAACTCCAGGACTCGCCTACCGCTGAGAGCGCGGGAGATCAAGGCGCGTGTTCTTGGCGGTTTGCCGTTTTTAGATCTGCGCCTCTGCCGTCACACTCACCGCACCAGACCCCTCCCTGGCAGCTCTGTAGAGGAGCAGGAGACTGGCTGCAGCTAACCTGCATCCCTCCAGCCCGGTGAACTCTACGTGGGGGACCACCCACCTCCTCAGCGCTGAGAAGACCCTCTCCCTGTGAGTTCTGAGTCTCTCCTCTAGCTCTCGCCAGCCTTCTACTCCCTTGATGGCGAGAGCTCCCCCCTCTGGATCCTCCAGCAGGATCGAGCCCCCTTGCGGGAGACAGACCTCGGACTGGTGGGAGGAGATTATCACGCCCACTCCCCAGCCAATTGACCTCAACGCCGAGACCGCATCCTCGAACTCTCTAGGGTCGTGCGCTAAGTCCGTTATCAGCACCAGACTCACTCTCCTAGCGACGAGGCCGGATACGACCCTCGAGACTTCCCTCAGGTCGACCCTCCCTCCGAGCATGGAGCGCCTGCACAGCTCAAAGACGGCAGCCATTCCCACAGACGCAGGAGGGACCCTGAGGAGGCTTACTCTCCCCGACGCGAACACCAAGAGAGTGACTCTGTCTCCCAAGCTGGCCGCTAGGCTCGAGATGAACGAGAGCGCGTACAGCGCCGCAGGCAGCTTCTCGCCAACCCCCATGGACGCCGATGCGTCCAGCGCCAACACAACCTCGAGGGTTCTCTCAGCCCTCCTCTCCCTGATCAGCAGCCTCCTGCCCCCGTCTGGACCTATAGCCCTGCTGGACAGTCTCCAGTCGATCAGCCTCGTGTCGTCTCCGGGCCTGTAGTCCCGATAGTCCTCCCATTCGAGCCCAATCCCTCTAACCCTTACCGGCGCCACTCCTACCACGTAGGAAGCCGCGTGGGCCCTGGCCATCTCCACGATTGCGGGAGCCTCGGCGCAAAGCCTGCCAACATCCACGGGATTCCCCCCTCGCCATCGTTTGAAAAAAGTAGACTCGACTCTCTTGTGTCAAAGCCGTAGTAGTCTAAGGAGGAGAGTATATTTTTCAACCGAACTACCTTGATCTCGTGCGGTTCTACTCCCTCAGAGAGCTGAAAGGCTCGCCTGTAATAGATAGCGAAGCGCTGCTCTACGGCTTCGTTTCGGGTCTCGAGATCTCCGAGGAGGGCGCGTACCTCGAGGTCTCGGAGAGGGTCAGAGACCCGGAGACTGAGCGAGAGGTAGAGCACGCGAAGGGTCGAGTCCCTATTGGCGAGATTTCAGCCATAGCAGAAGGGCCAGAAGGCCCCGTTGTGCTCCTCTCGTCACCTAGAGAGGCTTCGTACAGGGGGGTATCTCCAGCTGAGCCGACGCCAGCCGACCTCGAGAGGGCGCCGGGTAAGCTAGTCATCGCGGTGGACGGGAAGGTTCTCGGCAGGGTTGAGGAGGTCGTTGTCGGCCCCAGGGAGCCGGGACTCAGAGTGAGGGCCAAGGGAGCCGGCGAAGTAGCTTGGCTTCGATTCATCAGAGACCTCAAGTCCAGAGACAGGGGGCTGGCCTCCAAGCTGGAGGCCAGGATGGATCCCTACAAGAACCCAAGGATCCCGGAGGATAGGATGGAGTACCTGCGCGGCATCCTGAGAGAGGAGGGAGCGAGCGAGGAAGTAGTCGAACTCATGGACTCCTACTTGGAGGAGAAGCCGGGGGCCACTGTAGACATTCCTTGGTCGGCCGTGCTGAAGGTGGGCGACGTGATCTTGGTGGGGGGCCTGCCGTGATAGGAGACGTCAGAGAAGTCGCCGAGAAGATCCTCTCCGAACTCGGGAGGGTTCTGGTTGGGTGGGAAGAGGAGATTAAACTCATGCTGGCGGCCCTGCTCTCGAACGGGCACGTCTTGCTTGAGGGCGTCCCGGGGGTCGCCAAGACCACGGCCGTGAAGGGGCTGGCCCGCCTGCTCGGCCTCGGAGGGCTCGAGGTCGAGATCGACGGGGCGCCCTTCAAGGGGCTGAGCAGGGTTCAGTGCACGCCAGACCTGATGCCGTCAGACATAACTGGGAGCCTCGTCTTCAACCCAGCCGAGCTGAAGTTCGAGCCCAGGTTCGGCCCGATCTTCGCCTACATCCTGCTGGCCGACGAGATAAACAGGGCGATACCCAGGACTCAGTCGGCCCTGCTGCAGGCGATGCAGGAGAGGGAAGTCACTATAGGGGACAGGACCTACCAGCTGGAGGACAGGCGCAGAGGGAAGTTCTTCTTCGTCCTAGCTACTCAGAACCCAGTGGAGCAGGAGGGGACTTACCCGCTGCCCGAGGCTCAGCTCGACAGGTTCCTCATGAGGATACTTGTGGGGTACCCGAGGAACCTCGAGGAGGAGAAGGCGATCCTGAGGCTCCACTCGATGAGGCTCACGGAGCCCGTCTTGGAGCTAGAGCCAATCGTCGAGCCTGAATGGGTCGTGCGGGCTCAGAATGTAGTGGCCAAGCGCGTCGAGGTGCCAGAAGAGACGCTAGAGTACGTGACGAGGCTGGTTAGGTTCACTAGGCCAGAGGCCTTTGAGCCGATGAGAGATCTGCTCACGCTGGGCGCCAGCCCTCGAGCAGGCATCTTTCTGCTTAGGGCGGCCAAGGCGCACGCTGCGATGAGGGGGTCTGAGACTGCGACTCCCAGCGACGTCGACGCCGTCTCCTTCGCCGTCCTGAACCACCGCCTGATACCGAATCCTAGGAAGCTCGTTGAGCTGAGGCTCTCAGGCGCCGGGTTCACGTCGCAGCACGAAGTGGCCAAGAAGGCCCTAGGAGTCGCTTCAAAGGCGGCTAGGGAGGCTCTGTGAATGTATTGCACGTTATGCATACTGTTAAGATGTTTGACGAGATCTGCCGGCGTCTGCTCACAGTTGTTTTCTCTCTAGCATCGACCGACAACTTAATTAGAAACGTCAAGCGTCGTAGTTCCTACCCAGTCTAGGGGTGGTAGTTCCCGATGGCCCAGAAGAGTGTTTGGGAGATCGAACCTGGTGAAATCCGTAAGCCGGGCACAATTCACATAGCCATAATGGCCCTCCTGATTGGGGTTGGTGCAGTCGCCGGTACCTTCGGTAGCCTATCGGTGCCGTTGGGCTATGGTGTTACTGGCTTCTGGCCAGGAGTGGCCGTCCAGGCGGTTGGAAGCATCTGGTTCGGCATGTGGGGTGTCATCGCTGGCTTCCTGTTTCCGTTCATATCCAACTCTCTTGCCGGTGCTCCACTGTATGTCAGCTTCGCCTACCTGCCCTCCAACTTGATTCAGGGGCTCCTGCCAGCTTGGGCCTTCAAGTACTTCAAGGCCGATCCGAGGCTAACGAGCGGCAGGGACTACCTCATCTACATAATCTTCGGAGTCATACTCAACAACATACTCGGGGCAGCCTGGGCCGTCACGGCGCTGCAGAAGTTCGGCTTAATCACGGTAGAGTCTGTCCCGCTGTTCTTCTCTGGCTGGACTATTGGAAACGGCATACCGTCTCTGATCTTCGGTATAATCCTTCTAAAGGCTCTGTCTCCGCTGGTGGTCGGGCACAGGTCCTTCGTGAAGGGCTGGTGGGCCTGAGCCCAGCCCTCCCTCAATCTTTTTTGTTCGCACTCGGCTGTTCAGACCGAGAGGATGATATAACATGCCAACGAAAATGAGGCGGTCTCTCCTCGGGTACCTGCCCGTCGACTCCCCGATATTCCGGCTGCACCCGATGACACGCCTCCTGTTCCTCCTCGTGGTCAGCGCGTACCCCATGCTCGTGAGGATGCCAGAGCTCAACGTGGCAGGATCCGTCTTCATGCTGGCTCTCTTCAAAATCTCAAAGGTGGACCTCAGAATAATCAAGAACTACAAGATGGCATTCGTCAACCTGTTCTTCGTTATAGCGATCGCGTACACGTTCTTCGGCGGATACCAGCCCGACTACAGAGTCCTCCTGAAGTTAGGACCCATCAAGGTATGCTGGGAGAACCTCAGGTGGGCCCTCGTAGTTTACATTCAGCTGATCTTCGCCATTCTGATCATGATATTCTTCCTCTGCACCATGAGGGAGCGCGACATCGTAGTGGGCCTGAGGGCTCTTAAGGTGCCGTTCGTCCTCGCGTACATGGCCGGATTAGCCCTCAGGTCAATAGGCCTGTCGATAATTGACTTCAACACGATCAGAGAGGCGGAGAAGGCTAGGGCGCTCGATCTGGCCGCCCTCCCGTTCACAGAGAAGGTGAAGAAGTTCGGGATGTACATAGTCCCTCTCGTGGCCCTGGCAATAAGGCGATCCGACGAGGTCTCCAACGCCCTAGACTCCAGGGGGTTCAAGTTCACGGGCCTGAGATCTGGGGCCAGAACCGACTACATCCTCTCCAAATACGAGATGACGAAGCTCGACTACGCAGTCCTGGCCGCTATGGGGGCCTTTCTCGCGGCCATAATCGTACTGAGACTCGCCACGAACTGGCTCTCGCTAGAGAGCTCGCTCCTCTACAAGATATGAGGTGGTCTGGTTGGCGGATCCCGTGATTCAGGTTAGAGACCTCAAGTGGAGGTACGAGGGCTCGAGGGAGTGGGTCCTCAAGGGCGTAGATCTAGACATTCACCAGGGCGAGTTCGTGGGAATAGTTGGCCCCAACGACTCGGGCAAGACCACGCTAGCCATGTGCCTCAACGGGCTCATCCCCAACAACTCCCCCGGCGTGATGGAGGGTCGCGTCCTAGTCGACGGCATGGACACT
>Ga0180302_10000520_pt1 | contig 17047 bp, 17 predicted proteins | sample GuaBasSediGuay17_FD_121794 | JGI IMG/M metagenome (GOLD analysis project Ga0180302, IMG submission 121794) | Subseafloor sediment microbial communities from Guaymas Basin, Gulf of California, Mexico - Guay17, Core 4571-4, 12-15 cm | ecosystem: Environmental > Aquatic > Marine > Hydrothermal... | reverse complement strand
TACATCACGCTCAGCGGGGACTCCATGCCGTTGATGACGCGGAACGAGCTACCGAACGCTATGTAGGCCTTTATCCAGAACCTCAGGTTTAGCGGCGGTATGAGGAAGGATGCGCCTTTAACGGTTATTATCTCGTCCTTGGAGTAAGCGTAGTCCACGATATCCGCCTCGACGGCGGCCGTGGACTTGGAGTTCCTTGCAGGTTCTAGGCTGTATAGTATGACTATGTAGGCGAGCTGCTTCCACCCCTTCCTGGGCCTGACGCTAAACGTCCTCGAAGCACCGGGGGGCACAGTCTCGTTGTGGAAGGCCTCGTGAGCAGCTATGAAGGCCGACGGGAGCATCTTATCCTCGCCCTCCGATAGCAGGATCTCGTAGTCACCTAAGGGGAGCTCCCTCATGCTTAGCACGACGTGCTTCGGGTCCACTTGTATCGCGTCTGGGCTCAGGGACTCTTGCTTACGCGAGTCCGTCAGGTCAACTCCGCCCGGCCCCTTCACTCCCACAATAGCGTAAGGCGCGTGGTTCTCGATTGTGACCTTCACGGTAAGATCCTCCTTGGAGAAGGGTACCTCGGGCTCCTTGACTGTGAGCTTTATAGAGCTACAGGTTATGGGGACCCACTCCCTGCGTAAGTATACTGCTTTTACTTTGACCTTGAGCGTGGCGTTCCCATCTTTACATGTGACAGCAACGTCTCCGCTTAGGGAGACGAGGCCTTTAATCTCCCCCCTCTCCTCAATCACCGAGTCGTAGGTGACGGGAACTACGTTTCGCGGCAAACCGTCCTCGAAGAACACCTCCACATAGTATAGCTTGTAGCCCGGCGGTTCGGGAGGAGCATACAGCTCCTTAACGCTGCCTGCAGTTACCGCGAGTTCCCCTGTGTCCTCCGCGGTCAGGAGGTAGTCTACTCTGGCGTAAAACAGAGGCCTATCACCACTACTGGTAGGGGAGGATACTGCCGGTATCACGAGTAGCGCTATCAGCAGGGGTAGTATAGCGGCTACTCTCCTCACACTCTCACCGAAGAGAACATGGAAAAGTCTTGTAAAGACGGTAGCAAGGCTCACGCATCGAAAATACCCGCATATTACAGCTCGCTTACAGTCAGAGTCGCCCGAGGCGGCAGCCTGGCGGGAAGGGGGTCACTTCGATATTATATCTTCAAGAAACCTCACAATCTCACGTAGCGCGGGACGTCTGTTCAATTCGATTATCAACGGTACGGGCACCTCAAGCTTGAGTCTTCGCACCTGCTCCTGCATCCCCCCTGTGCTCCCTTTATCAACGAGAATTAGGACTATGTCTTCGCGCCGAAGAAGACCCTCGAGAGCTATGACGAGGTCTTGCGGGGACGATACTTCAATGCCCTCTATGCTGTAAAATGAAAGGACGCGAAGGAAATCTCGACCGCCAACGGCCACTATTCTCAGGCTCCCACACCCATTCTGCTGTTGCTGGAGATGTTAAATTTGTTCAGGGCGGTCAGTTCGACAAAAAGGCGTCTTAGGACAACATGCCGAAGTTGTGAGGGCGTCGCTTAAATAGAACGAGAGGGCGTATTACCTCGGTGTTTGGCTTGGGTAAAGAGAGGCCCGTTACGGCTTACCTTTTAGCTACCGTTGAGCCAAATAAGGAGTATGAGTTGGCTGAGGAGATAAGTAAGATGCCGGGCGTGAAGAAGGTTACAATAACCTTCGGCATGTGGGATTTAGTGGTCGAAATAGAGGCCCCGAACCGAGAGGAGCTAGGCAGGATAGTGACAAAGATACGTGAAGGTCTTAAGGAGCGCGGTCTGGAGAGGACATGCACTCTGCTGGGCATATAGGGTTCTTGCTAGAATTCCCCGAAGACCCTCCTGCGGCTATCCCAGAGGAATAGGACCCTAAGGCCTCTCTTCACGGCTTCTCTGCGTAGCTTAGTGTCGGACGTTGCAATGATAGCCCCTAGGGCTTCCGCCGTCTCAAGCATCACTTCGTCAACGGGGCCTCTAGGGGTCTCAATCACGCTTAGCCTCTCCTTTCTCGACTCTATGTAGGACAGTGCCACCCTAGCCTTGCGTCTCTTAGAGGCGCTGCCCGAGACCGCTAACCTGCGCAATTCCTCAAGAACTGCCCTAGGCACACATATGCTAACGGGGCCCATGACGGCCTCGTAAATGCTACCTAGCAGATCAACGTTTCTATCAAGGGCATGCATTATTATGCTAGTGTCTAGCAGTACGACCGTCGCCTTCCTTCTCACCACTGCCACTCCCCAGGTACTCCTCGATGTCTATAATGTCAAGAGAAATGCTCTCAACGTCTTTCCCTAATACCTCGGCCACGCTGGGCGTTGTACGGCCAGAATCCCCATGAATGAACTCCTTAACGTATAGCCCGCCTTGGCACTCTATTGTTAGTACGAGCTCCCTATCTCCGGTTTTCTCCGCCTTAACGCTGTACACGGTCTTCACCCTCACCCTATCGCGGCGCCTATGCAGAACGCGAAGAGGCGTCCGCTGCTTTATCTGGACCTTCCTGAAGTACTCCTCCAGCTTTCTGGCATCGTCCTCTTCAACGGGCTCTCTGAAGACGACCCTAGCCCTATAGGTCTTCCTGGCGATCTCCGCAAAGGCCTTAATCTTACTGACCATATCCCTAGCGGTATTCCTTAGTCCCTCCACCTCGACCATTCCCCTCGCTCTCTCGTTGATCTCGGTCTCAAGCCGCTTGAGGTCGAGCCTCCTCCTTTTCGGCCTCTTAACCTCGACAATGAACGGTCTCCCACGGCCGAGCGTTCTCACGTCCACGTCTTCTCTCCCGGCCGCATGAAACAATGCGTCTTCGGCCTCGGCAGCCTCAACTATGGGTCTGACTATCAGTTCTTGTATGGAGGGCTCCTCGCCGCCGCCCTCAGGCCAGGGAGTCTGCGGCAGCCCGCGCGCTAGCTTTCTATACCTGCCGTATATAAATAGGGGGCTAGGCTCCACCCTTACTTTGCGCTCAGCAAGGTCTATGATCGCGACTATGTCAGGGTTTGAGGGCTCATAGGTTTTACCTGTGATCCGCTGAACCCTCTTGCCAACCTCCCTTGTTATCTCCGACTTTAGCAACTCGCCCGTGTCCACCCCTAGGACTCGCCACAGAGTCTCCTCTCTCCTGATCATATCTTGAGGGAAGCTACACCCTATTAGAAAGGTCTCGTACTCATACTCGCTAAGAGCTCTCACTACCATAGCCGCTAGCTCGTCAAGCTCCTCTAAGGCTCCCTCGCAAAGGTAGCACTTCTTGGGCTGGATGCTTAGTGACTCCTTCTCGGCAATCGCTAAGGCGGGCTTAAACCCCGTCTCAGCGAGTTTAACCACAATCTCTCTGTCGACAATTCCCTGGGGGTAGGCGTAAGCCGCCATTAGGAGCACGGTCTTTAGTGCAAAGCCTCTCTCCTTGTTCGTGAGTCCAAAGCCAAGCGAGGCGAAGAGCCTGCCTAGACAGTTGTCGCACAGAGCATATGCTCTTATGGCCTTCTCGGCCTTACTGAGCTCGTCCAGCCCACGCTCTGTCAAGCTCATTATTCACCAGCACAAATGAGAACTCCGCCTTTAACAGCCTTACTGAGATAGGCTCAAACCTCAACAACGCCAGCTCGGTCTCGAAGCTGCTCAGACGTAGGGCTAGAGGAGCCGCGAAACACACCGATCTCACGGACGAAAAGTTCAGCAGACGCAGGTCTCTGCCTCTCCTAGACAGGTAGATCCTGAGTTGAGGCCTTGCTCTCTCACAGATCTCCCTTAAGCCCCCCTCGTGCACTCTAACCCCCCAGTGAGGCCTCCTCCTTCTTTCCCTTACGGCACGGGCGACTTTCTTGAGAACACCGCTCATGGAGGATTCGTCAGGGCTAATGCTCCTAAGCCTAGACGCGTCAAAGACGATGTACTTGGACTCCGCCGATAGGAGGATGTACAGCACGGCGTCGCGTCTCAAGTCGTGGGATAGCATGAGCGCCGAGGACACGCACCTAGAGACCCTGGGTACATTCTCCAGGAACTCGTCCAAGCCCGATAATAGGAGCACGAAGTGCCTACGCATGGTTAAGCGTACGGCAGCCCTATCCCTCTCCCAAGTCTCTTCTGCTGCTTTATTAGCCTCTTGTAGACCTTCCGGAGCTTACGGTAAGAGGAAAGTAGGGCTTTCACATCTTGAGGGCTCGTGCCCGACCCTCTGGCTATTCTGATTATACGGGACTTGTCGATTATCTCCGGCCTGAGTAGCTCGGCCCGCGTCATCGAGTTCATTATGGCCAGCCACTTCCGTATGTTCTCCTCCGCCACGTTCTCCACTCCCGGCAGCTTGTAAGCGCCAGGCAGAAGCTCTAGGACCTTCTTTAGCGGCCCCATCCTGGATATTGCTTCAAGCTGCTCCTTTAGGTCGAGTAGCGTTATCCTGCCCGTGGCCAGGCTCTCTACCCTGATCTTGGCCGCCGCCTCGACGGCGCGGAACTTGTCAACGAGAGCCTTCAGGTCCCCCATTCCGAGCAACCTGTTGACGAAAGATGGAGGGTCAAACGGTTCGAGCTCATCTATCTTCTCGCCAGTACCCACGAAGACTATAGGTGCACCGGTCCTAGCGGTAGCCGCTAGCGCGCCTCCTCCTTTAGCGGCACCGTCAAGCTTAGTCACTATTATCGATCCTAGGGGCGCCGCTTTGTGGAAAGCCTCTGCCTGAGGGCCTGCCTGCTTCCCCATTGTCGCATCTATGACCAAAACCACTTGGTCAGGCTTTAGGGCCTCGTACATCTCTCCCATCTCTTCCAGCAGACCTTTCTCGCTCTTATGCCTGCCAGCCGTATCGATTATTATGACGTCGAAACCCCGCGAAGCGAAGTGCTCCACGCCGCGCTTAGCCATGGCTATGGAGGAGGTTCTATCCCTGTCGGCGTAGAACGCCACGCCCGCCTGCTCGGCGAGCTGCCTTAACTGCTCTGCCGCCGCTGGCCTGTAGTTGTCAGCGCAGACAAGCCCTACTTTAAACCCTTTACGCGAGTAGTAGTAAGCCAGCTTAGCCGCCGTGGTAGTCTTCCCTGAGCCCTGTATGCCTACGAGCATTATAACGAAAGGCTTCTTCCGGGGCTCTAGGCGCACGGGGGGCTTCTCGCCCCCTAGCAGCGAGATGAGTTCTTCGTACAGAATGCGCAGCAGTAGCTCCCTCTTGGAGAAACCGGGGGGTAGCTCCTCCTTCTTAACGCGCTCCCTTATACGCTTAGAGAGGCCCAATACTAGGTCCACGCTTACGTCGGCCCGCAGCAACGCTCTCTGGACGTCGCGTACGAACTCGTTTAACGTGCGCTCGTCGACTACGGGGGCTCCCCTTAGCCGCTCTATAGCCCTGCGCAGCCCCTCAGCTAAGGCCTCCATTCTCAAGCACCGGTAGGCCTACATGAAGTCGACTAGGGGCCCCCGGATTACCACGCCCTGACCTTCCACTATCTCAAAGACGTACTTGCTGGGCTTTACCGGCGACCACCTTGCCTTCCTGATGAACATAACCCTGTATATCTGCCCGCGTATCTCCTCGATGCTCAGAACGATGATTCCGCTTGCCAGGAACTCCTCCACGCCGAACCTGCTCAGCTGTTTGCTGCCCGTGGGTATCTCGCTTGTCATCACCGTCGTGACTGTCCCGAGCTTCTCTAGGGCGAACACCATTTCCCTGAGGAACTCTCTAGCGTAGAGAACGTCGTCTTTCGAGCCGCCGTAGATCAGGGGGGCTATAGGATCTATTACGAGACGCTTGGCGTTGGTGCGCTTTATCTCCTTGAGAATACTCTCGATGACGTAGCGCGGCTCTATGTGCTTCCTGAGGTCCCTCATGTAGATCTTGCTGAAGTGCGTTCTCATGTCCAGGAACCGCAGTAAGCCGCCGCTGGTGTAGGCCCTAATATCCCCCCACCCGAACCTTTCTAATCCTCTAAGTAGCTGGTCCGTAGGCTCGTCTATCGCCACGTATATGCCTGGCTCGCCTAGCTGGGCGCCAGCTCTAAGGAACTGTATGGAGAATATGGTCTTGCCGCATCCTGTTTCGCCTGCAACTAGGTACGTCTTCCCTCGGAGGAAGCCCCCTCCAAGCAGCCGGTCTAAGTAGAGGTTCCCTGTTGAGACCCTATCTGAGGGCACTTGGTACTGGACAGGTGGCTGGTACTGAGGGATCACCGGCTGTGGAGGAACGGGGTAGGCGACTTGGGTACCCTCATAGTAGTCAACGTAGGCTTGAACGGTTTGTGCGGTAGGCGCTAGAAGTTGCTGCGTACCCATGCCCGTGGTCACAGGGACAGCTTCAGGGACACGGACGGTGCTTGGCTGGGTGTAAGATGTCTGACCCGAGCGGCGGTGCGCGTATGCCTCAGCTGGACGTGCGTAGCCCGTCTGGTTGCGCGCTTTGAGGCAGGGCGGATTGCCGGGATCGTCCACGTGCTGGCCTAGCTTGAGACAGTACCTGCTGGACTTAGCGTAAAACACGCAGCTCTTGCAACTCCTTCTAGCACTCATCTCAGTCTCCTCTAAACTTCGTACACACGACTCTAAAAAGTAGAACTCAACCCCATTATTATGTTCAACGCTAGGGAAGATTTGTCAGGCCCTCAAGAGTTTAGCCAAAGTAAAAGAGAGAAGAGAAATCATGAATCATATCACGGGGAACTCCCCATACGTGTGCGTCGAACACCAAGACCTCCCTGTACCTCTTACTCCAGCCCCTAGGCAGCGCGAGACCCGAGCCCCACGTACCAGTCGTCGAAGGTCGGAGCCCCATAAAGCCGTAGGCGCGACTGTAGACGCGCCTGAGCACAAAGCCGGTCCTCCCCATGTCTCCACTCTTTGGCCACGACGTGTAGTGCGGCGCCCTCTTCTTCCTATGACACACAAATACCATACTGGGGTCCCGTTACAGCAACTATAAGGCCTTATTTACGGTTTTGTAAATGAAAATGGAGTACATAAGATGAAGTGCAGGTATTTGTCATGTGATGTAGTTCATAGGGTTGGCTTGAACCCGCTCCTGAGGATCGAAACTAAGATGGATTTTAGGGAGGTCTTCAAAAGAAAACCACACTCTTCTGATACTGCCTCCTAAATACAAGGTTGAACTGTACGAGATCACGAAAGACCTGAGAGAGAAAGAGCCGAGGGGGTTACTGACTACGGGATCGAGGAGGGAGCGTTTCTGAAGGTACCAGCCTCCGATACTCTTAGAACTCAATCAATATGCTCGTCTCGAAGGAGCTCATCGATAAATCTAATGAGATAAAGAGGAGAGGCAAGCTCCCGGCATTCAATATACACCTTGAACTCAACACCATGTACTATGAGTATGGCACCCCTAAACCACGTATTTTCTCCTGGCAATGTATGGAAGTCTGTACATGGTCGGGAGGAACCCTTGGTTATTTTCTCGAGCGATGAAGTTGACTCCCAGTGAGGGATCTTAGTACGTCGAAGTGCACAGGATCGAGATACCTCTTCCTCTAAAGATCGAGGGCGTGGCCCAAGAGAAGCTCGCTAGAAGCGTTAAGGAGATAATGACAGCTGAGGAGCTATTAATGAAAGGAGAGTACACTAAGGTTTTACACACATAATAGGAACTGAGAGATAATGAATTACTTGTCTAAGAGAGAGGCTAGAGATAAACTAGTCGAAGAAATAACAGAGTATGTTCTTGACAGAGTGCCCGAAGCGCAGAAGTCCCTGTATAAAAGCGTGCTTGATAGCCTTGGTAGGACGCTTCATGGACTTCTATAGCACCTTTATAGGCTCATTAAGGAGGATACCGGAAAACTAGCACAGAATCCTTCAAGAGCAAACGCGGAATACGCGTTCTACATCCTGTTCAGCATAGTGAAGTACCTAGCTGAATTATATCGGTAAAGAGGAAGGCTATCGGCCTAGCCTCTCAGTCCTAATACTAAGACCAGTCACTGCTAACTGGGAAGCACTTAATGCCAACAAAAATCGATTGCTTACGCTAGAGTCTCGGTTCATAGCAGGGACGTAGCGATCTAAATAGAGGCTATCAAGCGAGGCTTAAGAAAAGAAGCGATACCATGCTCTTTCAGGACATTACCTCTCTCCCCGCCCCCTCCCGGGTCTCGCCCCTCTTCTTCTGCTTCCATATTAATATTGTGTCTGTATTTTTCTGTATCAATATAAAACCAAAAGATTCTTAATAATTGTCAGATATGATAAGAATTGGTGGGGCCGGGGGGACTTGAACCCCCGACCTGCCGGTCTGGAGCCGGCCGCTCTGGCCGCACTAAAACTCTGGCCTTGCTGAGCTACGGCCCCTTCCCCTTCTCTAGTTTTGTACCTCACTTTTAACTTTTGCGAGCTAAAGTCCAACGGCCTATTGATGCCAAAGATGACTAGGAGAGGACAATGGTTTCCCGGCGGGGCTTTGGGTCTCGCTCGACCCAGTGGTTGTTCTCCTTGACGTAGTGCTTTGCCCACCCCTCGTAATGTCGCTTCGGCTGTAGGTGCCTTACCCTCAGCAGTAGCTCGAGCCTCCTCCTGCGCTTGCCCTCCCTAAAGCCTACTATCGTGGCGAAGCGCTCCAACGCATCCCAGCCTTGGAAAGTTATTGACCAAACCCTCGCGACAAAGCGCTTGCTTGGACGTCGAGGGTCTCCATAAGTAATTTTAGGACAAAGTCCGCGACTCCAGCGTCCGCCGTTCCAACGCCAATCACTACGGACTTTGGTACGATGTTCTTACCTTTTCTTTCTATTTCGAGTCAAATCCGCCCATCGGAGTCGTATAGTCCCTCGAGGAACTTTGCAGGGTAAGCATATGCGACGACCCTCCACAAGCCGTTACGCCACAGCTCCCTTAGCCACGTGCCACTCTCACTAGTGTAGTGGAAGTGACGGTTAACAAGGATGGCTTTCAGCTCGTGTCCAGTGGTTTCTTCGTACGATTTAATGTACTGTTCGACAAAGTCATATTGTTCGCGTGGCATGAGTGTAGAGGGTATTCTTGTCGAGAGAGCGAATCGAGGGCTTATCAATAGCTAGGCTTATGCGAAGTTCGAGAATGGGTCATCGCGTTAGTATTCCCACCACGGCACTACGACCTTTTTGCCGTTCTCGAGCACCGCGACCCCTACTTTGCCTTCCCGTATCATGTGGAGGGGTAGACGAGCGGCCTCGATTTCCTCAGTTGAGTAGTCTGCCATGTACATTACTTGAACGGTCCCCCCTCTCCTGGCGATCAAGAGTGCTGGCCTTAGCATTTCCCTCGGCACGACTATCCTGACTCTATGGAGCGCTTTAACGCCCAGCTTGGCTTTCTTGTAGCCGGGCAGCGTGAGAGCTTTGACGAAGCTTCCTTTTACTTCCTCAACGTAGTAGAGGGCGCTACCGACCTCAACTATGTCGCCGGGGCGGCATGGCTGGATCAGGAGCCTATATGTGACCTTGGTCTTCCGCCTACCGCTCGCGTCTATGCCCATGTCCTTGTGTGTGCCTAAAAGCTCCGAGGGGAACTTGCGCCTCAGCCTGTCCACGAGCACCTTTGCCGCTCGCTTGGACGCAAACTTGATGTCGAACCCTCGCTCCGTCTCTTCCACCTCAACGGGCACGGCCGCTCTATCCTTCGCGTAGAGGCCCGAGACGACCTCCTGAACGGTGCGCCTGATGGTGTCTCTTTCCGAGGCTAGGAGGTCCCGCCCTTTAACCCTCACCTGGACGATGGCTTTCTCCTTACGTACGGCCACGTCCCTGCACGCCGGACACAAGGCTAGGGCTAGGTCCACGAGCACCTCGTAGGACTCGGAGTACTCAGGGATCCCCGGGTAAGAGCTTCCCCTCACATTCACGACCAGATGGAGGTGAAAGGCCCCTTTCTTCTGCCTAAAGCCTACTACCTCGACGCTCTCGACCCGTACCCTTTTGCTCGAGAACGCCCTCTCGGCCAAGGCTCTAGCGGCCTCTTCGAGCACCGTCTCGGGATCGCTGCTGACGGGGTTCCTCCAGACCTTACCAACAGTGTAAGCACCGCAGTTCCTGCATATCGACCCTCTTAGTCTCCTAGGCGCGTCAGGCACTAAGGGATGGGTCGCCGCGTAGCAGTTGAGGCAGAGGCCATCGTATAGGGCATCTGTCATCCTACCGCAGACTGGGCAGAACCTTCCGCCTCTTCGCTTACGGGCGCCTGATCCACTGGACATGCAGTACTCCCCCTATCTCCACGGCCGCCAGTAGCAGTACGGGGCTCTCTTTAGCGGCCTCTCTGACGACGTCGTTGCCAAGCAGGTTTATTATTGTGCCTCTCCTTAGGTAGTGCCTCAAGGCACTAAGCGGCACCCTCTCCCCTACGTAGAATTCCTCACTGACCTCTACTCTTAGTCCATGCCCCTCCAGAACCTTCCCCACAAGCTCCTCGTCGCAGGCCGCTACTACCACGTCCTCTCCTCTAACATGGACCTTGACGTAGCAGTACTTCTCTCGCTTTCCCACAAGTTGCACCGGTAGTAGAGTGCGGCATCGCCTTATATCTTCGAGTCAAAACTCCTGGCTTGCGGAAGGCATAAGTGCGTCCGGGCGCGGTAAAAGGATGAGCAATGATGAGGGCTGGTAGTAAGGATGGATGACTGGTGACACCAGTTCTGAGACTCTAAGAGCTCCTCTTACTTCGCTGGTCCTCTGACGACGATGCCCCTCCCGGGCACCATGTCGAAGTAATATATACCTGGGTGGACGGGCCTCCACCTCATCTTCCTAATGAGCAAAGTCCTGCGGAACTTGTTGCCTGTTCTCTCGAGTCCCAGTACGATAACACCGGCCGCTAGGTACTCCTCGACCCCGAACCTGCTCAGCTGGTTGCTGCCTGTAGGAATCTCGGAGGTTATTATCGTGGTTGTGCCAAGGCTTTTTTCAATCGATATCACTAGGTTCCGAATATACTCCCTGACCCTTATGACGTTCGACTCGCCTATTATGAAGGGTGCAACGGGGTCTATGACGAGGCGCTGCGCGCCTATCCTCGACGCCTCCTCCTCTATCCCCGCGACTATAGACTCGACTATCGTGTCTACGGGCTTCCTCTGCACCTTCTCCGCGAAATCGGGTAGCAGCGTTATTACGGACAGCAGGCTCCTGTTGATCAAGTATTCCAGATCCCAGCCGAAGGCCCTAGACCCCCTTATTAGGTCCTCGTAGTCCTCGTCGACAAGCACGTAAATACCCGGCTCACCATTGATCGCACCGTATACCAGGAAGTTGAGAGAGAATATAGTCTTACCCGTCCCTGTCTCCCCCGCGACCAGGTAGGTCCTACCTTTAATGAAGCCCCCGATGATCTCGTCTAAGCCCTCTATGCCCGTCTTAACTAGGGGGAGCTCGGCCTTGGTTGAGGCTTCAGCTTCCCGCTCACCTGCAGCTACAGTTTCCAGCTTGGACATATTAACCGCGAGAAATGCTGGAGGCGTGTTCTATAAACTAAACGCACACGAAGTTCTTCGGCCTTCGGGGAAAGCAGAGAGACTAGCTCCACTCAGTCTGTTTACTTGCAGATGAAGAGAGACGTTCTCTGAGAGCTAGCAGCTTCATCTTGCGCCTATAGTCCCCGTAGGGGTCTTCAGGCGAGAACTTGGGGGGGTGGGGACTACGCACTTCCCCACCGCAAACGGGGCACCTATCGTCCCTGAGTGTGTAAGCACCACACCTGACACATTTCCTCAGTAGACCACGCCTGCCCATTGCTGGCCGCCTACTTTAGCCTCTCAATCACGATGCTGCACTCTTTCTCTCTGGCCTTTTCAGTCATCGCGCTGGTTATCTCTTTCATCAGGGCCTCGGCGGTCTTGTAATCGAGGGCTTCGACGTCCACCCGGTATCGGGGCGGGCCAACCACGAAGGCCCTAACTCTAGTGTTATTGTACTTCTTCTCGAGCCCCTTCCAGGAAGTGAGCACTTCACGGAGCCTGAACACGCCGTCGGGCTGCAGGCACTGGACCGATACTATGCTGCTTATCTTAACTCTGGAGATCTTCACGTAGGCCTTTGCAAGCTCCTCAATGACGCTCGCCCACGGCTCTCTTACCCCGGCCTCCCTAAGCGCGTCCTTGCCGTGGAGCGCGGTCTCCTCGAACCCAGCAAATATCTCGCCGTAGTAGTCTTCTAGCTTCCAGCCGACCTCCTCGTAGGCCTCATCGAGAGTTCTACCCAGCTTTTGCGCTGCAAGCTCCAGGAGCTTCTCGGCCCTCTGGGCCCTCTTCCACTCGTAGAGCTTAGCCTTGCGCTCGCTTGGCGCAACGCGTCTCAAGGAGACGTCTACCTGCCTCTTGGCCCTGTTAACCCTTATTACCTTGAAGACCCGCTTCTGCCTCACTTTGAGAACCTCCCTTATGCTCCTAAACCAGGAATGGGAGACCTCGTTGAGAGGTATGTACGCCTCGAGGCCGCCGTACTCGTCCAGAGTCACAAACGCCCCGTGCTCAAATATTCTCTTTACCGTGCCCATCACCAGCTCGTTCACTTCAGGGAGCTCCTTTCTCTTCCTGACCACTTCCTCTCACCCTAGTTCTTTTACGATCTTGGCCTCTATTACAGCCTTCCCGCCCGTGGGCCTAGCCAAAACCCTCCCGCACATAAGGCACGTGACCGTGATCGAGGCGTGGCTAAAGACTACCTGCTCGTTGCCACAGTCAGGGCACCTAACGAGCAGGAACCTGCTTTTGGGCTGAGGAACCAGTATCTTCCTTTTCTTCAAGGTTCCCCGCCTCAGCTCACTATCTCGATCTTCCTGAGTCTAATGCCCTTCCTGTGCCTGATGTAGCCGCACTCTCTGCACTTCAGGCGCAGCACCTGCTTCTTGGTTATCTTAGCGGTCTTCTTCTGTTCGGGCTTCCTCTTGGACCCATAGCCCTTAAGCTTGGCAAGGTACCTTCTCTGTCCCTCGGCCAGGCTCCTCCTCTTGCCGGGCTTGTAGAGCGAAACCGTATGCACGGTATGCTTCCTGCAGCGCGGACAGTACGTCCTTATCTCTCTCGGCACTTTCATGAGCACACCACCACTCCGAGGACTGCTGCTACCGCACCTTAAAGCCAGCCCCTATATGAACCTAGCCTCATTCTGAGGTCGAGAGGGAGACGATCGCGTGCGTCGTTTTAAATAGAGACTCCTTGACTAGTAGTACTGAGTGGGGGCGCCCAGGATAATGGACACAGCCGAGATAACCAACGCCTTACTCAGGGAGCTAGAGACGAAGGACGTGCTAGAGCTCAGTCCCGACTTCTACGAGAGGGCCTGCAAGCACCTAGAAACGCTCCGCGAGAAGGGAAGTAACGATGTGTTCGCCAGGTACGAGGCCGAGCTTCTTCAGAGGACCCTGGAGAAGCTATACCTCCTAAGAGTGGAGAAGATAATCGCTCATATGATAAGGACTGGAGAGAAGCCTAGCGTAAGCCTACCCGAGGTGGAGAGGAAGGTCGTGGAGTCTGTCAGCAGATTCTTGGCGGTGCTTAGAGGCGAGGAGAGAATGAGAGAGGAGGTTAAGGAGGAACGTCGTGTGAGGTTGAAAGACGGAGTACTCGTCATATTCCTTAAGCCGTACAGCAGGATACTCTTGGAGCAGGGTGTATCGCTGGGGCCTTTCTCGAAGGGGGATCTAGCGTTCCTGCCGAAGGGCCTAGCCAAGGAGCTCAGCGCGAAAGGCGTTGTCGAGCTGTTTGAGGAACTCAAATCCCGCTAGCTAGGCGTATCGGCGGGCTCTCGAGCACTCCTATTTCAGCTCCGTTAGCAACCAGGTACACGAGCAAGTACAGAGGGACCTTGAGGACAGCCGCTTTGGCCTGAAGCTCGACGTCGAGGGCCTTCTGAGGGACATTGACAGCGTTTATCATAATTTCGTCGTCGCCGAAGACCCTCGCCTCTCTTATCACGTCCACATTCTCCAGCTCGTAGAGGCTCAAGCGGGACACCCTCAGCCCGGTCTTGCCATGAAGAGACCCCGGTAGCCTTATGAGCCTCTTAACGTCTATCGTGACACGCTCGTCTATGTGCGCGCCTTCCGCTCTGGACACGAGGCTCAACAGTCTCAGCCACTCGGCCCTGGTTAGCTCCACCTCCTCCAGCCAGTCAGCGCTCTGGGCACGCCCTCTAAGCCTCTCAGCGAGCCTTACCAGAGTCCTCACCCTTCTCCCCCGCGCGATAAGCGCAGCTGACTTCTCGTCCAAGGACAGGATCCAGTCTAGGACAGACCTAGCCACTCGACCGTACCATCCTGGGTCCTCGGGTTTAGCCACAAGTCTGAGAGTCCTGCGCGGGCCGGGCACTGTGAAGGCCTCGGGCTCGAGACCCATTCCTCTCACGTAGTCGGCTATCTCCCTCCTAGCGTCCTGTCCCAGCTCCTTGACCACTTCGCTCTCCACATGTACATGGAAACCCCTGTGACCAGAGAACACGACGTGTACCTCATCGCTTGAGAGCCCGAAGTCGCCCGTGAGCATCTCGACGAGCTTTATGACCTCGTCCCTAGCGACGTTTATGCACGTCTCGCAGACCCAAGTCTTTCTCTTCACGTTCTCGTAGCCGCATTTCGGACAAGTCTCAACAAAGCCCTTCCCGGAAGCCCCGCATTTAGGGCACTGCCACGAGTCGTGAAGAGCCTTACACGGAGTGTCTATGTGGTCAACGTCTATGTCAAACACAAGGTCCGCCCCGAGCCACACCTTCTCGTCCATGCGCTCAGCATCCGGGTACCGGTAGTAGGCGGAGGAGTAGTAGGCGTGGCGCGGGACCGAGCGCGCGACAAAACCCCTAAGCTCAGCGGCGTCCCTAAACACCATGTGCCTGTGCATACCAGGCCTATCGAAGAACGCGAACGCGAACTCCCTCTGTGTGATCTCGCTGGGCTCTTCGACTAGCGACGAGGCCCTGGAGTAGTACGCTTTGAAAGCCGCTTTGACCCACTCAGCGAGATTAGGTGATTTCCTCGTACTCAACCTTCCCCCTCCCTACGGCGAGCCTGTAGAACTGGAGAGGGTGCTTAACCCCCTTGCAGCGCCACCTGCACAAGCCTAAGGACCTCATGTTGTCGCACTTGAAGGGGATGTACTTGGTTCGAGACCCTCTTAGGCCAGCTATGTGCTCAACCTGGTACCTGGCAATGTCCTCTCTGAAGTCCGGCGCCGCCCTAAACACGTCGATAACCTCGTCCACGGACTTCCCTATCTGGAGTAGGAACGATGCCAAGGCGAAGCGGGCACTGTGAGGGACGTTCTTCCCGGCAAGGGCGTCCTCTAGAATTGCCTTTATGCAGGGCGGGTAGGCGTCCTCGGGCCTCTCGACTTTGGACGCCTTTGGGATACCTAACCTCTCCATACGCTCGGTCCACTTGGACTTTATCTCATTGACTATACCTCCTATGGGAGGCGGGACGCCTTCTGGAGGTGGCTCTAAGCACCTTCCCTCGATATACCTCTTTGTGGCCTCCTCGGCCATCCTTGCTAGCTCGTAGGCGCTAACGGGGACCCAGCCACGCATCAGAGGCCTGTTGACGAGCTTCCACAGCCCCCTATACTCTGGCACGTTGGACACGAAGTCGCCGAAGCTCACCAGGAAGTCGTAAGATAGGCTACCTACGCGCCCATTGAACTTCCTGATCCTCCACTCAAAGCCCTTAGTTGCAACGTACACCAACTTCTCCGGGGGCTCTTGCGTAAGAAAGCGGGAGACACGCTTGCCCTCAGCCACAGCAAACCTCCTAGCGAGGAGCCTGTCATTGGCGATTCTCAGAAGGAGTACTGCCGTTGGGAACGACAGTATCTCGACGTCCACGTCGTCGTCCAGTTTCGTGTCCACTCTCCTCTCGATGGCAGCCTCTATCCTTTCCCGAGCCCTCCTCAGGACAGCGGCGCCAGCGGGCGAGCAAAGGTCTTCGATTGCCAGGCCTAGCGTGCGGACGTACTCCCGGGTCTCCGGTAGGAACGGGTACTTTGCCAGATCCAGCCTCTCTAGCAGTACCGGCGTCTCGCTCATCCACACCCCTAGACGGCTCTTGGGGCTAGGAAGAACCTGAGCTGCCCTCCCCCTGTAAGTTCGAACGTCAGGGCCAGGGGCTTGTTCGTCGAGAATTCCAGAGTCGTAATGTCGCTGACGCTGGCCGCCTTCTTTAGTATGTCCAGCAGGTAGTCCAGGCCGTAGGTCGCGGTCGACGGCTTCTCGACGCTGTAGTCGAGCAGAGAGCCGGCCTCGAGCGAGAACCTGGCCTCAACCTCTCCCCTGTCGCTCTTCGCAACCATCTTGAGCTCCTCGGGCTCGCCCACAAACTGAACAGTGTCGCTCACAAGCTTAGCGTCGTTTAAAGCGTCCTTCAACGTGTCGCTCATCATCTTCGCCATGACGTCGAACGTCACCCTCGGGGTCGGCAGCTCCTCGCCCGCTATGTCGAGGAGAGGAAGCGAGAACGTCCTCTCGGCCTTGCCCAGCAGCGTTATCTTGAGCCTGTTCCCCTCGATGCTAAACGTGACCCTGTCGTCGCTCTTGCTACGCCTCATCACCTTGTTCAGGTCCTCGAAGTTCACGCCTATCTTGACCTTCTCCTCGCCCTCAGAAACCTCGTACTCGTCGAAAGCCACGCTCGGCATGAAGAGGTCGACCATGGCGACCCTGGAGGGGTCAAGCGCCCTCAGCCTGAGCCCCTCCTTGTCGGCGATGAAGTTGGCCTCGGTTATCAGCGCGGCGAGGCTGGCCACTATATACTTCCACTCCTTGGCGTCTGGGAACGTGAAGCGCACGGGCATAACCTTACCCCCGCACTAGCAGGCCCACCGACTTACTTAAAGTACACCCTTAAGCTAAAGCCTTCCCTTCACGCTTTTCGGTATTTAATGAGAGCCGAACCACTAGGCACTACACTTTAAGGGCGAGAGGCACCCGTCCCTGGCGACGAGCTTGTGTCCCTTAGGCACAGTGACGCCAGAACCGTACTTATCTGAAACGCAGCACGGGGCGTTGCGCCGGAAGCATGTAAGAGGAAAAAGAAAAACTCGGGGATTCCAATGGGCGCTGCGTCTAG
>Ga0180302_10000519_pt1 | contig 17048 bp, 26 predicted proteins | sample GuaBasSediGuay17_FD_121794 | JGI IMG/M metagenome (GOLD analysis project Ga0180302, IMG submission 121794) | Subseafloor sediment microbial communities from Guaymas Basin, Gulf of California, Mexico - Guay17, Core 4571-4, 12-15 cm | ecosystem: Environmental > Aquatic > Marine > Hydrothermal... | reverse complement strand
CAAGACAACACTTCACCATTGCAGCGGCGGCCTCACACGCTGTCAGGAGGCAGCGTGTGTGGACACAGAAGCCGTTCGGATAGTCGTCGCAGTATATCCTCAGGTACTCCTCGTCCTTCCTCTGTCCACAGATGCCGCAGACCACGGGGAAGTAGTCCTTATCCCCTGGCCTTACCACTTCAACCTTCCTCACCGTTCGAACTCCCATGACGAACGACATCCTCCCTCCACTGCACGTTACGTCGCCTGACAACACTATACCGACACCTTACGCCACGGCACCTTACATTACCTGTGGCTAAATATACAAAACTTTCCTCCAAAAGTCAAGACTTTTTGGTTAAAAAATTCAACCAAAAACTACACTGGCCAGTGTAGTTTCTCCTAAAAACTACCCCTTTAAGGAGGGTCGAAACTAAAAACTACACTCACGAGTGTAGTCCTTGACAGAAAGGAGGGGGGAGATTATCTTTGGGGGTGTACAAAGGTTTGGCTCCGGTGGGCCGAACCGGAGCCGTGGGGGTGGGCAAGGGGGCTTTCCTGAAGGGCTTTTCATAGAGGCAACCCCCTTTGTAGTAGGGTAAATATACAAGACTTTGTTACGAAAGTCAAGAGGAAAGGAGGAAAAAATGGAAGAGAAATTCTCAGTAAGGGACCTGAGGCAGCCCGGCTGGTTCTGGGTAGCTAACGAATTTATAGACCAGGTAGCGTCCAGAGTTGGACCAAAAGCCTCACTTGTGTACTTCGCCTTATGCAGGTATTCAGACGGAGATCAGAAGTGCTTCCCTTCCATACGGACTCTGGCCCAAGGACTCGGAATGAGGTTAGAGGATGTAGTAGACTCGATCAGGAAGCTTGAAGATGAAAAAGTGATCGAAGCTGAACGACACCCTGGGAAAGTCACCATCTACCGTCTCCTCGATACGAAGCATTGGAAGGTGTTCCGGGGGGTGGAACGGTGTGTTCCGAGGGGTGGAACGGAACAAGACTCATTTAATAAGACAGGTACTAGCCTTAAGCAAGATTCTCTATACAGTACGTTAAGTATAGACCATAGTGAAGGGGACGACCCCCAAAACCGTGCTGACGGTTCACGCTTAGAAGAAGGTGGACCGATAACTGAAATCAGGAAGTGGTTCCATAATGTAACGGGGTATTATCCAAGGCTCAACGTACCACGTAAGGAGAGGGAAACGGCAGAAAGGATAAGGGAACTGGCCTTCCTTATGGGAACGAACGAAATGATAAGGATAGCAAGGAAGGCTATGGCAACGGCAAGGGAAAGACCGAAGTACCTTGCCTATTTTATTCCCGCATGGGAGAGTGCACTGATTGATAAAGAGTTTTTCTGTTGTGGTGAGAAGATGAGGAAGGTGTATGATCTTTCGGAAGACGAGGCGGAGGTTACGTTCCACGCCGTATGTGAGAAGTGTGGAAGGAGTATATACCTTTACAAGGAGGTACAGGATGTTGGACGGTAAGGTAGTGGACCTGGAAAGAGCGGTTATAGGAGGGATACTTACGGATCCCTCGGTTGCGGAGGTAGCGTTCAACCTCCTTACAGAAGGCGACCTTTACATGGACAGTAGTCGTAAGATATTCTCGCTGGCAAGGAAGATATACGAAAGGGACGGTGTTGTAGACCTTGCCCTCCTGAGGCAGGAAGCGAAGAAGGACCCCTCGTTGGACAAACTTTGTAAAGATGGGTTCTTACTTAAGCTGATGGATAGTGCGGTGATGGGTTCCGGTTTTGCCGAGGTGTACTGTCGCAGGATAAAGGAAAGCGCAAGGCTCAGGAAGGTAGTATCGTACCTCGACCGTATAAGGCCCGAATTTGAGGCGGCCGGTGACCCACAACCTCTGCTTGAGGCCATATACGAACTCCTTACCGAAGAGGATGGAAAGATAACCTCCCTTCCCAGGGAAGAGATAGCCTCAAGGCTGAAGGAGACCATAGTGGCCAGGGTAGAACACCCCGACGCCGTCGGGGGGGTACCTACCGGATGGAGGGATCTGGACCTGCTTTTGGACGGCCTTAACCCTGGCAGGCTCTACCTTATAGCCGGAAGGCCAAGCATGGGTAAGTCGAGCTTTATGATCTCTATGGCCCGTAACATGGCCCAGAGGGGGATAAAGGTGGGCATATTCAGCTTGGAGATGTCGGCGTTTCAGATATACGAATGGATGGTCTCACAGAGGGCGAGGGTGAACATAAGGAAGCCTTCGAAGAAGGACGTCCCTGCACTTTTGAAGGCGGTCGATGAGGTTATGGAACTTCCCGTATGGATAGACGACGAGAACGTGTGGATGGGGAGGATACGGCAAAAGGCGAGGCTGTGGTGTAAGGAGGGGGTGGAGGTGATATTCTTAGACCATATCCTCCTCGTCGAGGATAGAGCCAAGGACCCGTACCAGAAGGTCTCGGAGGTTTCGAGGAAGCTTAAGAAGATGGCGAAGGACTTAAATGTACCGGTTGTGGCGTTGTGCCAATTGTCCCGGAAGGTGGAAGATCGGGGGGGTGAACACAGGCCCAGGCTTTCCGACCTTAGGGATAGTGGCAAGCTTGAAGAAAACGCCGATGTGGTGATCTTCATACACCGTCCCGGATACTACGGCATCGAACCCAACGGCAAACCAAAAAACTACGCCGCCGTGATAGTGGAGAAACAAAGGGACGGAGCCTTGGGGACTGTGGATTTCGTCTTCATCGAGGACCAGAGACGCTTCGAACTTCTAACAAAGGAGAGGTAAGGATGCTTTCCGAAAAGGATGTTCTGCATCAGGTTGAGGGTTTCCTCTCTTACTGGGAGAGGCTTGGGGAGGACATGAAAACGGCCTTCGATAGGTGGGTGTCTTCTAAAGATTTTCTCCCTGAGGATGTCGAAAGAATCACGAAGGTGCTGGAAGAAAGGATGGTGAAGACCGCTTCCCTTGCCCGTATTCTGAACATAGACGATGCAGAATTCTATATCGTCTGTCCGGATTGCTACGAGCTACATAGACACGAACAGTGGAGCGGGTCTACGAGGCTTCCGGCATCCGTTGCAAGACGGCTGAGGAAGCAGGCGTTGGCGAAGGCGAAGAAGTGTGAGCTTTGTGGAAGGCCCCTGGTTGATTAGCCTTACTAAGGAACCCCCGGCACTATCACCCAGCTCGGAGAAAAGCCCACTGTGGAAGCCTTGACCTTGCCGAGGCTTCCTTCGTATTCTATGGAAAGGGAGATAAAGGGTAGGAAGAGAGCGTTTACTATGTCCTCAAGCGCATCCTCGAAGAGCTTCACCAGGCCCTCCCTTGTTCTCGGGAGGGTTTCCACCTCAAGGCTTGCTGAGAATTCTATCTTCCTGAACTCTCCCTCAAGGAGGAGGGGGGTTTCTATCCTTATCGTGAGGTTGTGTTCTCCTCTCTGGCCTGTCCTCAGCAGGACGTTCTGCTGGGGGAAGAGTATCCCCACTATGTGGTACGCTACTTCGTTCTTAGGATCTATCACCATCTTTCCCGTGCTCTTGGAAAGCCTGTACAAAGTTCCCGGGAGGGCGAACGGGTTGGCCTTGTCCCAGGGGGCTTCCTTTTCGTATGTGATGTAGTAAACCTCGTCCACAAGTCCCTGAAGTATCTCGTATCCCACCTCCTCCTCCCAGTACTGAGGAGCGCTGCTCCAGGAAAGCTCCTTCAGGTACCAGAGCCATCCCTTCCAGGGGGACTTGTGCCAGACCCCATCGGCCTTCGCAACGAAGAGCGTCGTATGCTCCTCCCCCGGCTGGATTTCCATCTTTCTGACCGTGATCGCCAAAGGTGCCTCAATGTAGGGACCTATGGTCTCGTTGCACGGAACCTCCGCAAGCATCGAGGCGTTGCGGTGGCTCACCCAGGCCAGGCCGTGCGAATGTCCCGGGCCGAAGGTCGCAACGACCGCATAGTACGAGGGGAAGTTTTTCCTGTACTTCCAGAAGAAGCCCCACAGGTCCCTTCTATAGTAAGATTTTAAAGAGCGCTCGTCTTCGTACGAGAAGGTCCACCACTCCAGTAGATGTGGGCCCTTATAAAGCTGTATTACCACGCTCGGCTTCTTTCCCACCTCCTCAGGAGGGATGGGTCTTATTCCGTAGCCTTCGGCTCCTGAAAGGAAGGCTTCCAGAAGCCCTACGAACTTGTCCGGCACCTCTGGAGGAGGCGTCGGAGGCTCCTCCGGGACCGTATCGGGCCCCGGAGTTTCCTCTGCGCCTATAAGTTCTGTGATGGTATTACGCAGGGAGGAGGAGAGGAACATCGCAACCGCAGCAAGCGTCCCTACCTCAGAAAGTGCCTTGGAGTGTTTCTCCGTAAGGTCTGAAGCTTCCGAGACGTGGTGTGCGAACTCGTGTATGAAGACGTTCAAGGAGGAAATTAGGCCCTTTTTGAGCATGTCCCGGGAGATGTATATCTTCTCCTTCAGCCACACCCCCGCCGGAGTCTGTCCTGTGACGGGATCGGCCTCGAACTCTGCTGCCTTTATCTCCACCGGAGGAACCTCCCTCTTCTCCAGAGGATATACCCTTGAGATCTCCTTCGCCTCCCCGTAAAGGCGAAGGAGCACGTCCTTAAGTTCTCTCAGAAACTCAAGGCGTGAAAGCTCCTCTTCGGAAAGCTCCTCGTCCGGTATTTCCTTCGTCTGCTTCCTTCCGTGCTCCGAGGCAACTTCCCTGTCGGTCTTTATCCCTGCGAGGTTCGCAAGCCACGACGGCATGAAGAAGACCTTGTAGCCTATGTGCTCTGTGTACTTCGAGATCTTCGCATCCGTATACCTGCATACGTTCTTCCCGAACTTCTCCTCGAAGGCTTCTGTCCACGTGTCCGAGGGGCCCATGTACGCATCCACCCACTCTAAAAGGCTCTCGTCGGGGGAGCCTGTCTTTACGAGCCTCTTGAAGACTTCCTCCCTTACCTCCTTGACCTCAAGGCCGGCCACTGCCAGAATCCAGATTATGTCCCTCTGCGCCTCCCACATGTCGGCCGGCCGGTTCCTCTCCCTTGTGAGTGTTATGTCCCATGCGTTGTACGAGAATATCGAGGTCCTGTTAAAAAGCTCCTTCATCTCCCCGACGTATATGTCCCTTACGTAAAGGACCTTCTTGGGAGGGTAGAGCTTCAGGATGTGGCCGTAGCGGTCTTCCGTAAGCCTTGCTCCCTCGCTGTCGAAGTACTTCCCTTTGTAGTTCACCTTCGCTATGAGAGCCTCGGGCTCGTCTTCTAAAAGGAACGGAACGAACCTCTTCCTTATTTTCTTCAGAACCGGCTTGTATCCGTATATGGTTACTACCGTCCCCTTTTCCCTCTTGGAGCTCGTGTAGGGGAACTTGAGCGTCGTCACCTCCTCCTCCACCACGGTTCCGTCGGGACGAGGCTGAGGAAGGACTTCTTTTACGAGGACCGGGAAGATCGTCATCCCCACGGTGTCTATCCTCACGTCGTATCCTTCCCTCAGCGCCACTATGCAGGCTATCTTCATCCCTTCCCCGAAGCGCCCCCTCAGGAACTTCCCGAACTTCTCCCCCGAGCCGAAGAATATCTGCTTAACGCCGAAGCCCCCTCCTTCGTCCGATATGTGAAGGCAGGGGGCTTTCTTCCTTGAGAAGGGATGGGGGACGGGCGTCTCTATTTCGAGCTTCACCTCCTTCGTCTCGTCCAGGGAGTTCTGCACGAACTCCCTGATGGAGTCCAGTATGTTCCACTCCGGACGCTCCTCCGGCTGGAAGGAGGTCGAGATGACGCCCAAAAACGCTCCTTCGTCCACAAGGGCGGTAAGCTCGCTTTGGGTTACGACGGTCATTCTACCTTAACCTCTGCCCTTCTGTTACAGCGGTTGACGAGGGCGATGGTCCGCACGCACCTTGCAAGCATGTTGAGGATGCGGGGGGAACAGGCTTCTATCGAGGAGGGCGTGTCGACGAAAATTTCACCCGGGATCTCCAAGGGCCTTACGTAGACCCTGCCGTCGAGGGAGATTTCTGCTTCTGCCTCCTCGGAGGGGAGGGGAGCCTCCACAGCCTCCTCCACCTCGTGGTCTGTTCCGACAGCTTTTTTTACTTCCTCTATTATGCTTTCCACGTCCTCGGTCAAAACCTTCCTCACTGCCTCTTCTATCTTCATGTCTTCCTCCTCCTCCAGATGAAGAAGAGTGCTATCCCTCCCAGAAGCAGCCATATCCACGTGCCGGTGGGCTCCGGGGGAGGAGCTACACCCTTCTGCCAGAGAACCCTACCTCTTTCGGGAGCCTCTTTCCCCCAGGCGTCCTCGAAGCCTTTTCTTAGTCCTCGTAGAAACTCTGCCTTTTCTTCTTCGGAGAGGTCCCTTATGGGTTGTGCATCTTCGTCCCCCCAGAAGAGGGAGATGTAGTTCATGCCGGTATATCCTGGGGAGATGCTTATCCCCATCTCTATGAATTCGAAGTCGTCGACCCGATCCAAATAGTAGAGCCCTACCTCCTTCCCTGCGTCGTAGGGGGAATCGAACTTCTCGTACCCTCCCATATCTCCCATTCTTATCCAGACGTATTCCATCACGCTTCTCCGTATACGTACTCTTCTTCAAGGAATGGCAACCATTTTGCTTTCCTGACTATCTCGGCTTCCTCCTTGGTCCATGCGTATCCCCCTTCCACTTCGAAGGAAGAGAAGTTGTATCTGCTTGGAAACATCTCCAGCGGTACGGTCCTTTCGTACTTCTTTCGGGCTTCGTCGTCGGAAGAAGCCAGAATCTTCCGTATTTTCCAGTGAAGTTTGTTTAAGTTCAGAGCTTCGATGTCCGTAGTTGCAGCGACCTCTTCGGCAAGGGGTTTTATCTTTTCTCCCAGATCTACCTCTTTGTAATACACTATGGTGAAATGATAACACCTGAACTTGGACAGCCAGTCTCGAAACTCTCTGAGATCCTCCCAGAAGCTCGGATGGAAGGGATAGTAAAACGCCTTTCTCAAAGGTTCCATTATCACTTGCTCAAGGAGGAGGGCATAATCGGCACATCCTATAAGTACTATCGGCATCCTCCCGATCCTCTTAAACCTCTCCTCCGTAATCTCTGCGGGTTTAGTTGTGCAGGAAGGTTTTTCCTTCAGACGCCGGATCGCCTCCTTTACGATCTCGACTGTAATCCTTTTAAGTTCCCTTACCTGTTCCCACGTTATCTTTCCTCCAGGAAGGGAGAGCCTTTCGGCAAGATCCTTGAAGGGATAGCTTACCCTCACGCTTTCGGAAGCTATAAGCGGGACGGAGAATATGGTTTCTATCGACTCCTCCCTCAGAAACTTTTCGTACTCCTCGTCTGGGGCTGGAAGAGCAGGACCGACCCAGAACTTCAGGCAATCCGCTACCCCCTCGATCTTCTCCGCAAGCTCCTTCAGGTAGTTCTTGTACCTTTCGGTTTCCTCCCTAGATGGCTCGCTGTGGAGGGTATAGAGGTAGTCGAGGTAGTTTCCCAGACATCGGGCACAAGAAATACTCGCAACCTTTACTACCCTCATCTTCCCTCCTTGTCAGAAAGCCCGCCTTGTCAACCCCGTCCCCCTTGGAGGAACCTTCGTGGTGCCGAACCTCGAATAGTGCGTCAGCATCCTCTCGTATTCGCTTTTTGGCCTCCCCCTTCTGGGAGTTCCTGTTGCTCCGAGGCCGAGGAACTCCTCCGGAAGCCCGCTCGGGCGCTCGGAGGTCTTAAAGCCCTTTTTTATCCTTTCTATCAGGCCCTCGGGGCTTTGTCCTCTGGCCTTTCGGATCTGCTCCTCCGTGAGTAATACCCCTCCCCTCGGAATCCAGGGGGTTTTCCCACGCTCCGTCGGGGGTGCTTTCTGAGGAATCGCCTTCTGCCTGCTCCTCCACAGAAGGTAGATGACTACCCCCGCAACGACGAGCCACACCCAGTTCTTCATCATTCCTCCTTCAGAAGTCTGTATGTGCTCATCACCTTATCTACGTACTTCTGATTTACGAACTTCCCATCCTTGTACCTCGCACTTCCTGCGTTGTAGGCTGCGACCGCCTTTGCTACGTTTCCTCCGTACCTTTTGAGCTGTTTGGCGAGGTACATGGTTCCGAGGCGGATGTTCGTATCCGGATCGAAAAGCCCATCCGCCGAACCTTTAAATCCGAGCTCCGTGGCAGTGGAAAGCAAGAGCTGCATGAGGCCGTAGGAGTGGTCGTCTAAGTGACGCTCGTACCTGAGGACATAAGGGTCCCCTCTGCTCTCCGTCCATATTACAGCCTTTATAAGCGCCGGGTCCACCCCGTAGAGCTTGGCGTACTTCTCTATTATGCTCCTGTACGGACGGAGGGCGAGCTCTATCCTCGCCTTCTTGGCCGAGGATATGCGGGGCTTGGAAAGGAGATAGAGAAGCACCCCCGCAGCTACTGCGGCCACTTCCTTCCTCATAAAAACCGGCGCAGGAGACCGCCTGCTTTAGCAGGCGGAGGAATGTGCCTTCCACCTCCTTTCCTCTTGATTTTCGTATAGAATTGTGGTATATTGATATTGTTCGGTGACCCCGTGCAGGGAGTCCGTTCCTGAGGGTCTGGCCCGGACGCCTTTCAGGGGGCCGAGGTGGAGATGGGCACCACCTATGTCAGCCGGCCTAATGTCCTCCGTCCCTGCTTCTAGCAGGCGTGGCACGGCACGAAACCTGGAAGGACAAGCTGCCGATACTGTCGGCAGTAGCTGACTGACAAGGCTCTTACTACTGGAAGAGCTATCGTCCTTGAGGCCCTTAAGGGGATAAGGAAAAGGACCAAGCGTAGGAAATCCCAGAACGGCCGGTTCCACAAGTGGGCTTTCGGCGAGCTGAGACGGTTTATAGTCTATAAGGCACAGCTTGCTGGTGTGCAGGTGTTCTTCGCTCCACCTGCCTATACTTCCCAAAGATGCCCTGCTTGTGGATACACGGCAAAGCATAACCGACCCTCTCAGGGAAAATTCCTCTGCCGTGTATGTGGTTTCTCCGACCACGCCGACCATGTTGGGGCTTTAAACCTTGTCTGGGCCGCTGTCAGCCGGCCTGATGTCCTCCGCCCCGCCTGGGGAGATGGAAGGACAAGCTGCCGACTTTAGTTGGCAGTAGCTGACGTTAGAGGATGGACGCCCTTATCCCGGGAACCTCCCAGGACGTTACAACCCTGGTCTCCTTGAGGAGCTGGTTGGCCTTTATGACCGCATCCCTCACCACCATGTCCCAGACGTTAGGCTTGAGCCCCGTCGGCCTGGAAGCACGTGTCGGGAGGCGGTTGACCGTGAGGGCATGGTCCACGCCCCTCCTTATGGCCTCTGCCTTGGAGTACTTGGGAACGGTCCTTCTGACCTCCCTCGCCCGGTAATACTGCCTCCTGTGGAGCTCACTTTCCACCTCGCTCCTTGAGACGTCCCCGAATTCCACTTCCCCTAAGCTTGCTTCTGCAAGGTCGGAGTGCAGAAGCCCCAGATAGTTACCCACGTACACTGGCAGCGCCATTCCTACCTCCTTGGTTGGCTGTTGGTTACCTTCTCCTCGCAAACATCACTATCCCCACAAGGCCCACAAGGGGAAGTGCTATCATGAGCACGTCCCGGACGGACCGCTTTTTCTTTGTGGGCACCACGCCGGGCGCTCCCATTTCGTATCCACGCCGGCTCAGCTCCTTCCTTATCTGCTCCATCTGGAAGGGAGTTCCCCATTCCCTCAGTATCCTTTCTGTTGCGTTCAGTACATCGACGTAAGTTCCAGCTTCCAGCGTCATGCGGGTCTTTGGAAATGGATCCAATCCCTTCTCCCTGAGGGCTCTGGTGACCGCAACGTGAAGGGCCGTCCTTGTGTTCAGCACTCCTCCTTTGGCTATCAAAGCATCGGGACTGGTTATCGGCATATCTACCTCCTTGAGAAGACGTACGTAAGCAAGCCTATCAGTATGAGGGGAACCACGAACCCTCCCTTGGAGGGCTCGGTCGTGTAGTACTCGGGCTTTTTGGGAGGTATGCTCGTGTATCCCCTCCTTATGAGCTCCTTTATGACCTCCTCTTCTGTGAACTTCCCGTCGGAAAGCTTCGCTATGTACTCGGCCGTCTTCCTCATCTGCTCCCTCGAAAGGTACTTCGCCCTCTCGGGATGTAGCTCAAGTCCGAGCTGTTTGAGACCTTCGTCCACCACCTCCCTGAGGGAGGCTTCCCTTTCCTTCTTAAGGCCGAGCCAGGTGAGGATCGGAGTTATCGTGAACCACATCGCTCTATCTGAACCTCGGCACCCATGCTTCCTTCGGTATTACTTCTCTGGACCTCACCCCCTTGGGTGCATGGAAGGGGGAGGTCCTGTAGCCGGGAAGCTTCCTTTCCCCCCAGAACCTCTGAGGCCCCCTGATGTAGGGAATGAACCTACGCCTTATAAGCTCCCTTTTCACAAGGTCGGGAGCAAGCCATGCGAGCCTGCCGAGCCTCTTCGTAGCGAGGGAAAGAGCTTCCTCGTATATGGTGTCCCAGAAGGGGAGGTATTCCCTTACTCTGTGGGATTGGGGAAGGTTGTGCAGCGAAAGCACGTCCGAGACGACATCCGCTACTACCTTTTCCACCTCCACAAGAGGTATTACCTTCGGCTTTACCGTAACCTCCGGCTCCACGGAGTATCCCACGGAGGTAAGGGTCCTCCAGACATCCTCCTTCGTGATGGAGGGCTCGACCCTCCTTGCCAAAAGGAGGACCCTTTCCACGTCTCTCATCCTTATTCCCATTCCCCTTGCCGGGATGGGAAGTCCTATGGAGGAGGCTGCCCGCAGTATGATCTTCTCTTTCATTTTACTTCCTCAAAAGCATCAGTCCTACAACACCTGCGGCCACGATCCACCAGGGAAACTTCCTCCGAACCTCGGGCACTTCCTCCGGAGGAGGTGCTGGGGGAGCTGGGGGCGCCGGAGGCGTCGGAGGTGGAGGAGGAGGTGCCACAGGTGTTACCTCGTAAGAGGGCGTCTCCTTGCTTGGAGGCACGGGGAAGGTGTAGGGCTTTCCCGGAGCTGTGGGCTCCGGAAAGAGCTTCTCCCTGTAATACCCCCTCCTTTCGAGTTCGCCGATGACGTCCGAGGCCGATACAGGAGTTACGGTTTCCGTATGAAACGGAAAGAAGGGCTGGTGGTTCACTTTTCCTCCTTGAACTGTCCCTTCTCCCTCCACGCAGGGAGGGTAAAACCTGGGGTCTTAAGCCCTATGGTCCTTATGTCCACGGGCTTTTTGAGCGCTTGCAGTACCTCTTCCGTCTTCTCCTGCACCTTGCGCTTCTCTACGAGCTTCTTGGCCTTCTCCTTCACCCTTTCGATCTTGGAGCGAACCTCCCTTTCCCTGAGGATGATGTATGTGATCAGCACTCCGAGAAGGAAGTCCTTCATCCTTTCCTCCTCTTCAAAACCATCATGAGCAGAAGCATCATTCCTCCGCCCGCTATCACCACCACAGGAGCCATCCCCATGAGGGTGTCCGCAAGCTCCCTCGTGCGCTCAAGCTGCATCTTGGCAAGTTCCCTCTGGAGCTGGGCCTGTTTTTCGAAGATCTTCTTTTGCTCCTTAAGCGACTTATAGCCCATGTATGCGCTTACTGCCTGGCCTACGGAGGAATATATCTGACCGGCAGCCTGCGCTACTGCCGAGATGGGATCTATTGCTACCTGGCCAAAGCTTTCACCACGCATGTTCCGATTATACCTATGGCTATAAGGGGCACCAGACTCCCCACCATGTTCGACAATATTTCTAATTGCTGTTCTCTTATCCTGGCGAGCTCCGTCTGGGTCTTCCTTCTGGTTCTCTCTCTTTCGAGGTTAACCCACGCCTCGAAGCTCTGAAAGAGCGTCTCCAGAAGGCTTCTTCCCCTCCTCTGCCAGTCCACAGCGGAGGGTTCCACCGTGACCCCTGCTAAATCGGTATTACTATATCTGCTATCCATGTTCCTGCTTCCGTCCTGTAAACCCTCGTCTTGGCGACGGCCTTGGCTGCGGCCTTGGCCGCTTTTCTAACTGCCTCCGAGGACCTTCCCTGAGGCTTCTTGCTCAGGTCTATGAACTTGTCAGGAGGTTGCCAGGAGAAGACGAAGCCGTGCGAGGCTATCTTTATGGGCCTCCACTTGATCAGAAGCCCCGGGGGAGAAAACCTCGGTTGAACTTCCCGTGGCTTCAGGGTTTCTGCTATCCTCCTTGCACTTTCGGAGGAGAGGTTGGAGGTCGGAAGGGGGACCGTTATCCTCACGTAGTCCCCGGTGGGTCGGAAGATATACTTCTCCCTCAGAAACTTCAAAATCAAAGCGGTTCCCAAAAGACCTGCCGGTATGAGCCACACCTTACTCACTGTAGTACCCACGTGCCATAAGAACCCTCATCGCCTCGGAGACCTTTATCGTAAGTCCATGCTCCGTTCCGCAGTTCACCACCGCCTGAACGAGCTTAGAGTAGGTATTCTTGTCGAGAGTTTGCCCCGAGGTTATGGTAGGATAACCAAGCTTGGAAAGCACGTCCCTTGCACAGTCATCTGCGGTCCAGGTGGGCATCTGAGAGGGCTGCTTTACCGTCTTTTCGGGGCTCTGCCCCTTCCCCCACGAGGAGATCACCTTGGAGATGGCATCCAGCGGAACGAAAAGATCGAGCTTTCCGTATTTCACCTTGAAGCCCGTGGGGGGAGCCGCAGGTGGTGCGGCCGGAAGCTGGGCCGCAGCAGCGGGGGGAGGAGCCAAGAATCCCTTCATCATCTTGTAGAGGAGGTAAGCTCCCACTATCCCTCCTCCCACGAGGGCTATGGTCTTTGCGTTCATGTTCCCCTCCTGAAAGCTCCCATGACGGATGCGACTATGGTGGCGACCGCACCCCAGACGGCCGCCTTTTTGATTGCCTCCGCAAACTTGGGCAGACTTCTTCCCGTCTCCCTCAGGAACTCCCCAAGGTCCTTGGTGTCCACCCTCGCAGCTATCACAAGCACGCTTCCGAAGACGGAAGCGGCGAGCACCACGAGGCCGATCACAAGTGGCCACCCCGGAGAACCGTGGGAGACCACCACTGCCTTGTAGGGGACCTTCCTGAAGGCCAAAAGTCCCTTCTCCTCCGGGCCCTTCCTGAGCTCCACGAAGAGGAGGTGCCTTCCGTGGGCCCAGTACTTGGCCTCAAGCGCCTTGACGAAGGGCCAGAAGGGTACCGGGACGCCCTTGGGCAGGGCAAACTCCACCCGAGCCACCTCCACTTCACCTTCGTAGGTGTAGAGCTCGGGGTACTCCTTCCTCCCTATTACGTCCCGGTACTCCTCGTCCGGAAAGTATTCCCGGGAGGAAGTCTGCTCAACCATACATGAAGTGGACAAGATCTATGCTGCCGCCCGTGGTGGAGGTATTGAAGCCGAGCCTGACGTCACCTATCTGGGCCATCTTGAGATCTATTCCTATGGCCCTCCTCGTCACCTCCTCCCAGGGCAGGAGGGTAACGCCGGTGACGTCCGAAGGAAGCCTGTACCTCGCACGGGTGGCGGACTTGATCTGGGTCCAGCTCCTCTCCCAGGGGGTGCGCCTCTGCTTGGGGAACTTCACCCCGACCCTCGTGACGTCGCTGTCGGACCTGTCGCCCGAGCTGTCCTTCACGATCATGAGGGTCTCGTAGAGCACATCGCCTGTAGGAACGTTGTGCTCAAGGGAGAGGTTGGACGCAGTTTCCGTTATGGAGAGGGTTCTGGGTTCCACCCTCGGGCTCACCAGACCCCTCGGCCACCTGTCCGCCTCACTTTCCCCGGGCTCCAGGGCAAGTTCGTATATCGTCACCTCTATGTAGGTGTTGGAAGTGTCTATGGTGTACCCCGTCCCGAGGTCGGACTCCGTTCCCCAGGTGACCCTGAGGATGGGGTTGTCGAGGCGGACGGCAGGCACCACAACTCCCTTATCGTAGGGGTTGAGCCAGTCCAGACCGAAGTGGATGGAAAGGAGCGCATAGTGGTCCTGGTCGGTCTGGTTCGGGGTCGTGGTGAGGGAATCCGCCGAGACCTGCCCCTCCTGCTTTATGTAGTTCAGCCAGTAGAGCTGGCGGCCGTCCGTCAGGTCGAAGAACCTGATGTTCCCTCCGGCCGAGACCGTTATCCCCTTTATGAGGCGGAACATCCCGTCTTCATTGGCGGAGACGGTTCCGGCCGTGTCGACCTGAAGACGGTAGAGCAGGTCTATCTGGGTGATGTACCCGCTCTGAGGCAGGTCTATGCTGTCGCTGGAACCTGCCGAGAACTCGATCTTCTCGTCGAGTGGGTAGGACTGCGGAAGCATCTTCTCACCTCCTTGTTTAGCCAGCAGCTAAGGCCGCCTGAAGTTTCTCCTCCACGTCGGTTATGTAGGCTTCCCCTAAGTTCGCTCCACCCAGCGCCGGAACCTGGGGAGCCTCGCCCAAGGCTTCAGCTCCGCTCCAGCCTTCCACCGGAACGCCCGAGGTCTTAACCTTGGACACGAGGGCGGATATGCGGCTGATCACGCCCAACTGCAAGTCCACCCCTCCCATGACGGCGCCCGTGGCGAAGAGCCTACTCCCAGCATCCCCGAGGAAGCGCCTCAGGAACCTGTTGGAGAGGAAGGCAAGCCCGGGTCCCGTCGCTATGGGAGGGACCTTCGTTGCGCTCAGGAGCCCTGCAACTCCCTCTGCTATTCCCATAGAAGCCAGCAGAAGGAAGGGGGCTCCTATCGGGATCCCTGCTACCTCCAGCCTGCTGAGCTTTTCCAGCATGTCCCTCATGGTTACACCTCCTTTTGGGGTTTCTGGCTTTCCTGTGGTCAATATAATACATCAGAGCCAAGATGTCAAGAGTACCCTTGACTACGGGAGGAGTTTTTGCTATATTCCCTCTTGGGAGGAAATATGGCGATAGTGGACACCCTCGGAGTAAGGAAGGAGGTGGAGGAGCTCATCCACAAGGGCTTCTCCGCAGGGGAGATCGTAGATGTGCTCAAGAAGGAGAAGCTCATCCCCGAGGACACGGACAGAACCGTCCTTGCGAACTCCATCAAGGGCATCAAGAGCCTGATGGCCCGGAAGGAGGCTGCTATGGCCGAGACCAAAGAAGAAAAGCTCCAGGATTCTGCTCAGCCCGAAGCCAAGCAGGAGGAAGAAGAGAAGGCAGAAGGCTCTGCTCAGCCAGAAGCCAAGCAGGAGGAGGAAAAGAAGCAAGAAGAGACTTCTAAACCCCAGGAACCCTCTGAAGACCTCCTGAAGAAGGCCGAGGAAGTCTTCAGAAGGCTTGAGGGGGTGCTCAAGGAAACCCCCGAGAAGGTGACCCAGGTTGTGGAGGAGGCACCCAAGAAGATAGCTCAGGCCGTGGAGGAGAAGAAGGAGGTCCTCAAGGAGGTAATACCTCCGATAGTCGCCAAGAGCCTTGAGGAGGAGAGAAAGCAGGTCCTCTCCGGAGTCGAGAAGGCGAAGGAGGAGGTGGAGAAGGCCAAGGAAGAAGTCAAGACGCTCTGCGACAAGTTCCCTGAGCTTTGCAGGGTCTACATAGCGGAGGCGATAAAGGAGAAGCTTGAAGAGGCGGGGGAGAAACCCGAGGTAAAGGAGGATGTCCACACCATGCGTGAGGGCTTCGAGAAGGTCCCGCCTTCTGCGTACCTCGATTTCCTTGAGAAGCATGTGGAGGAATGCCCCTCTTGTAGGGAGGTAAAGGATAAGATAGCGGCGAAACTTCTCGAAATAGGCAAGAAGCTCGGAGGGGTATTACCGGAGGAAGAAGTAGCACCGGAGGAGGAAGGGGAGAAGGTGATACAGTTTCCCAAGGAGGAGGAGCATGGAGAAGAAAGGAAAGCCTCAGGATGGTGGTTCGACTACTGAACTCCAGAAGGTGCTGGATAAGCTTGCTTCCATAGAGCAGAAGGTTACAGAGCACGACCAGATCATAGCCAAAGCTTTCGAGTTCATATCCTCCAACCCGCAGATAGCACAGGCTCTGGGATTGGGAGGTGGGGAGGAAGAGCCTTCCGAGCCCACCGACGGAAGGATGGAGGTTCCAGAAGACTCTCCTTACGAAAGGATAGGAGCCCAGAGACAGGTTCCTCCTCAAAGGTCCCAGGCTCCTTCCGGTCCTGGACTTTTAGGGGCGCTTGCAGGCCCTGCCGGCCAGATGATAGTTGCCATCCTCGACAGGCTCATAAGCTTCGCACAGATGGCAGGGCAACAGAGCCCCCCGAGGGAAGCTCCTCAGACAAGCGGGATAGACGAGGCTTTGGGGCAAATTTCAGGGCTTGTGGGGAACATCTTCAACCTCGTGAACAACATCGTTGGGCTTTCTGCCAAAAGCCAGATGGAGATATTCAAGATGTACGCAAAGCAGATGCCGGAGATCTTAAAGGAGGCTAAGGCCGGAGAAGAAGGATGAAGCCGGAAGCTGAAATTCCCGAAGGAGAGTACGTCTTCAACGACCTCTGTCACGTGTGGGGGGTGGAGGAAGCCTGTTCTTTAGAGCTTCCGAGGAAGCTTTCGGAGAAGGGCCTTCCCAACCCTTACGATTCCAAGTGGAGGTGGGGGAAGGTTGAGATAAGCAAGCTTTCGGTTCCGGAGGTCGAAAGTTCCAAAGAGGTTTCCTACCTCAAGGAAAGGGGGACCTACCCTCCGGAGATCTTGGTCTACAAGGGTGAGGTGATAAACGGCGCAGGGTGGGTCCGGGCGCTTTCTACCTTGGGAGAAAAGGAGGTTTTCGCCTGGATCTGCGAAAGCGAGGAAGAGGAGGACGTTAGAAAGTATACGGTGGACGAGGCCATAAAGAACCTCGTTGCAGTGGAAGGGCACATATCTTCTTTTGAACAAGGAGGAGATGCCCTCTTCTGCATAGACTGCATGAGGAAACACCTGTACTACCTCTGGCTCCTTGCGGACGAAGGCAAAACCTTCCTTCCCGAGCACATGGAGACCTGGCAGAAGCTTTCCAACTGGTGCAAGTATTACATAGAGAACCTTACGGGAAAGGAATCTCTGACGCTCGAAGTCGCAAGGAAGATGAAGCAGCAGGAAAGGATGATTCGTAAGGAGCTCGACCACATAAGGAGGTCGCTATGAGAGAGGATATAGAGGGAAGGGTGAGGAT
>Ga0180302_10000518_pt1 | contig 17067 bp, 16 predicted proteins | sample GuaBasSediGuay17_FD_121794 | JGI IMG/M metagenome (GOLD analysis project Ga0180302, IMG submission 121794) | Subseafloor sediment microbial communities from Guaymas Basin, Gulf of California, Mexico - Guay17, Core 4571-4, 12-15 cm | ecosystem: Environmental > Aquatic > Marine > Hydrothermal... | reverse complement strand
TATCTGGACACTATGATAGATAGATATGTGGAGGCTATCGTTATATTTGGCCTGATGTTTTCAGAACTGCCTTGGTTCTTTCTTTCTCCCTGTGCATGGCTGGTTTTCTATCTTTTTGGTGGGATGATGACTACATATGCTAAGGCAGCGGCAAAGGAAAAGGGAATGGTAAAAAATGAAATAAGCGGTGGATTGCTTGAAAGGGCGGAAAGAATAGCTGTGCTTACCGTAGGCATTCTTCTTGCTGCATACAGCAGAATCTATCTTTCAGTGATCATAGCCTTTCTGGCAATTTTTACAAACCTTAGCGCTGTGCAGAGAATAGCTATTGTGATAGCTTCCCAAAAACTACGGAAGTAATTTAAAACTGTATTTCAAAATAAATAAAACTCTTAAGTTTAAAATGAAAAGAGTGATGGTATGAGTGAATTTGAAGTTAATATAGAGAATGTTGTTGCGTTTGCTGTTTTGGGAAAGGATATTCCTTTGCAAAGGCTTGTTGAAAGGCTTGAAGGAGCAGAGTACGAGCCAGAACAGTTTCCCGGGCTTGTTTACAGGATAAAAAGTCCTCGAGCTGCTGCGCTCATATTTTCTTCAGGCAAAATAGTGTGCACAGGTGCAAAAAGCATAGAGCTTGCAAAAAAGGCTGTACATAGGGTTGTCGAGGATATAAAGGCTGTGGGTATTGATTTACCGGAAAAATTTGAAATAGAGGTTGAGAACATAGTTGCATCATCGAGCATCAATGCAAAGCTGAATCTTGAAGAGATTGCTTTCTGTCTTGAAAATGCTGAATACGAGCCGGAACAGTTTCCCGGGCTTGTTTACAGGATCAGAGAACCAAGGGTTGCATTTCTTCTCTTTTCTTCAGGCAAGATAATCTGTACAGGAGCGCACACCATACAGGACATTCACACAGCACTGAAAAGACTTAAAGAAAGGTTGAAAGAGATAGGAGTTGAAATGGGGAATTAATTTTACTTTTGTTTGGTCCATCGCAGATAGTCCTCAACAGGAACGCACATCCATTTGTTCTCTTGTTTATCACAATAATGTATCTGTGGTTTTATGCATATATCTTCGCCTTCTATATAGTATTTAGAGAGTATGTTTTCCTTTTCGGTATCCTCATGAGATTGAGATAGTTTTTCCCTTATATTTCGGAATTCAATGTCATCTTTAAAGCAATAGAATTTAAAGCATACTTGATAATAATATTTACTATCATACTGGAATACACTCTCCCAGGCTATATTTCTCGCAGTACTCAGTGGTATGAGATTGCTATACTCGCACACAAAGTTTTCATTTTCTGATTTTTTTGTGCATTTGACATAAGCTGGAATATTACAATAGTTTCTGGGTGAATAGGAGGAGAATTTTATATAGTTTTTGTCAAACACGGTGATTGGTTCATTACATCCAATTGAAGTTCCTTCTTGTATATCATAATCACAACATACTTGATCCTCTAACCCAGGCTGCATATCATACTTTCCACATTTAACTTTTATCTGTGCGTATCTTCCCAGGCTTGCTTCTTCCCATGTGTGTATGGCTGTTGCGAAGCCCTTCCCTGCTTCACCAAGGCTGTCCGCGATGTCCGACGCTATGGATGAGGATTGTCTGAGTGTGCGGCTGAGTTCGTTCGACCATGTCTCGACATTGGTGAAATCTACGCAATTTGCCATAGAAGCAAAGCATGATTCTTCTCTGTTTGTGCATCCTCCTGTATCGAGTGTGTGCTGCCACATTTTTATGCAAAGATTCATCTTTTCCTGTTCCATTTTTATTCTCTGAACCTTCAGATTGAGTTCATACATCTTGGAGGCGAGCTCACAGTATTTCATTATCACATCAACAATGCTTCCGAACGCTCTGGAAACACCTGTTACGAACTGTCCAACATCCCGTCCTGTCCAGGGCACTCCTTTGTATGGTTCCTTAGTAATAACTTCTATCTTTGGGAATCCAAGCATACCCCATACTCCAATAAATACCGAGGTTATGGTAGCTATCATGGAGAGCCATACGAACTTTTTCACAAGGTCAATACACCTTTCATACCAATTCATCAAGGAATTCGCTATATCAAGGGTTTCGTAAAGGGTTTTTCTTATTTCCTTTACGGATGCTGTTACTATGTCGTACATGCTTTCGTATTCTTGGGTGGTTGTTATTGGCGGAAGTTGTGCTGTTAGTTCTCTTGTGAGAGTTTTTCCGGTTTTTCCGTCGCGGTATGAGATGAAGAAGGACACGGAATTGTTAACGTAAACGAAGCGGTTGTTGGGTGGATGGACAGAGCATTTTGATTCCTTTGGAACAAACATCGTACAGTTAAAGGTTATGCCTATGTTCTCATCACCTTTCTTTTCACAGAATATATCTGCAAGATTGTTTCCGATCTTTCCATAAACCTCTTCCACACGGAAATTGTAAGGGGCGTTTTCTATATGTGCCTTCACATTTAGCCTGTTCCGTATTTCACAGGTCTTAAAGGTAACCGGTGAGGCTGGAGAATCTATAACAAGTCTTATATCGCTTTCCTTGATGCATGTTCCATGAGGGTCGAGTGTTGGGTCATAATTACAGAATTCTCCGGAAGGGCAACCGCAATCTATACAGCAGTTTTCGCTGTTTTCACCGAACTCTGTTTCGCATCCGTATTCACCGCAATGGAAGATGGGTGTGAGGGTTATGGCTGGAAGTTCTGCGGAGAGCTCCATGGTCCTGGTTCTGCTCCCATCAGGGAAACTTATAGTGAAGTTCAGGTAGTTATCATCGAATATTATGCCTGAGGATCCGCAATCCGGTTGTTCTGGCACAAGTATCGTGCAGTTGAACAATCCGCTACCTGAATATTCTTCCCTGCATGTTATTGCAGTTCCCGTTTCTCCACCGAGCTGATAGGAGTAAAAATCAAGATGCAATCCTGTGGGTGGATTCTGTATCTTTGCAAGTATGCTGATTTCATGTTCTTTAAGGCAATCCTCAAGTTCAAGGGGGTTTACGGATTCTATAGAAAGCCTTATTCCGTCGATGGGTCTGCATTCCCCTATACTGTCACAGTACTCATCATCAGAATAACATCCTGCATCCTGACAGCATGTTTCCGGTGTTTCTCCAGGATCTATTTTGCCATCCCCGCACCGTTTGGATGGAATGGTTATTGGATAGAATCCTTCTGAAACGGAAAGGGTCTTCGTTTTCTTCACAGCCCCATCACTGTAGGTTATCTGGAATATAAGGGTGTTTGGTTGGAATTTATAGTTAAGCTCTGGGTTATAGTTTGTTATGGAGAACGGAATCGAACAGTTGTATTCAAAATCTTCTGTGGGCTCTGAGCACACTGGTGTTCCTGGAGATACCTCACCGTTTGTAAGATTCAGCTGGGCGCTGGCGCTTATGAGCACGGTATCGGTTGGTGGGTTGAATATTTTTGCAGTGACGTTTATCGTATCTCCGGGTTGGTAGTCCTTTAGATAGGAGGTGAGGTAGATTATGCCCAGAGAGATGGCATCTTCGGATTCGCATTCATGAGTTCCTATATCGCAGTACAATCCTTCCCCGCAAGCACAATCATAGTTCCATAGAATGGATGAGGAAGATTGTGAGAGTTCTCTTGTTTCCTGATTCGGACCGTTAAAGTAGGTTATTGTTAATGTTATGTCTTTTATTTCAGAGGTTTCGCTGCCCTGACCGCAGCTTACGGGAGGTGAAAGCATCACAGGGCATTCATAGGTAGAGGGAGAGCTCTTTGAGCATGTGGAGAGATATTGCGTATCGTCTATTGAAAACGTTGCCTCTGCTGTATCTGATAGTGTGGTTGGAGCGTTATTGATTCTCATCGGTATTACGATTTCGGTCTGTGAAAGGCAGTTATCGATCTGAACGGTCACAGGAGGCACTTCCAAGTTCATATCTGCAAGAGCCCTGCAGGTGCCTGTGCTCGGTGCATCCGGACTGGCATCACAGTATAATCCCTCCCCACAACCACAGTCATAGCAACAGTTTGCGGATGTTTCTCCCTTTGAAAGCTCGCATTCACCGTTTCCGCATGTGTAAAACGGATTGAGATTAAGAACCACGGGTGATATTATCCTGCCTGAAGATTCTGGAAAGAGAAAGTAATAATCCTTGTTTATCGTATCTACTGTGTCTGACTCTGTAATTGCTGAGGTTAGTTGCGGTGGTGAGGATTCAAGTTCGCTTTGGGAACCACCCAGGGCATATATTTTATCGGTGTTTGAGAGCACAACCTTTTCCAGCCAGTTAAATGGTATCATTCCGAAGTTCTCTATATACATTATTATCGGCTGAATGTATTCCTGTGCTTTGGAATAAAGATTTACAGAATCGATTTCATCCTCAGATGTTACGAATATGTTATAATCCCTTCTCTCTATCCTTTCCAGAATCCCGGTCCAGCTTGAGGTTTCGTAAGGTCCTTCCAGTTTTACAAGTATCATGAGATTTGCTACCTCCGGATATCTTTCTGCACCCTCTCTCTGAGAAATATCCTCCCAGGAGTATTCAACATCAGCAAAGGTGTCGTATTCTTCAGGCTCTAACTGGGAGCACGTGACAGGGTCCAGAACCTTGCATTTGTAAATGTATATTTTCTTTATGGTATGGGAGAGGCTTGCGCTGTTTATTGTAACCCTTATTTTTATCTTTGACCAGGAAATGTCACTTGGGTCTCTCACAATCACGACTCCTGTATTGATCAGGTCCTTAAAGCTGTATTCTATGCTTGCCTGAATTTCATCATTGTATATCACTCTGAAAGTGGTTGCTGAAACTATACTCAGATTTAAGAGCATGCACGAAACCATTACTGCAGCAATCTGCAGGCAGAGTATCTTTACATTCATTCGCTAATCACCTCATCATAAGTTCTTGTACATCCTTCATAGTTAAGATAGTCAACGGGTTTTTCGGATACAGGTCCGAGGTTGCAGAGCATAAAGAGATTGTTTAATCTCATCATTTCTCCCACCCTTTCTTCTGGATTATCTATCTCCTTGAAATATTCACCGTAGGGCAGATATATGTAGAGGTCTCCCCCGTCCATATCTTCTGTTATTGTCAGAGGTGTTATAAGTCCGCCGGAGGCTTCCATATTATCTACAAGGGTTATGTAGACAACATAATTGCCTACAGGTATTCGCGTTATTCGGGCTATGTTCTTATTGAATATTCTGTGATAGATTTTACCATCATTTAGGTTGAGGAAATCCATGTAGACTATTTCATTGGTATGCTTATCGTTCAGGGTATAGACTTCATGAGGAGGTATGGTATAGGTTTGTGAGATGGTGTTGTTAGTAACAAGAGCCTCGAAGAAATGAAGGTTTATCACAGGTGTTCTCTTCAGGACCACCTTCATTCCAGCAAGTCTGTTCGATCCTGTCAGGTTGAAATAACGCGCAAAGCCCTTTTTGTAAATCTCAAGGGACCCTATTCCGCAGGGTGCTTTAGCAAAGAGTTTTCCTGAGGAATCTGTCTCACCGAGGTTGCAACCCATAAAGCTCACCAAAGCTTCTGTTACCGGTTTGTTCTCGGTATCCACCACTGTTAAATCAGCTATGCAGTGGCTCTCGGAGCATAACTCTGAATGCAATGATTGCTGCAGGCTGATTACACCTGCAGAAGCATCAACCGGTGTGTTGTTGATTATGTAGACCTGTGTTGCAAAATTCAGGCTCTTTCCGGATTCCGGGTCATGCACGGTGACTATGGCAGGATAGCTCAAAGAATATTTTACATATATGGGTTTGGATTGGCATTTTCCGATAAACGGTATGGGTTCTGCATATGCAACAATAGGCTCTGGTGTGAATGAAAATGTGGAAGAGTCGAGTTCGAAATCATCCGGAAGGAAGAATTTCACATCGAGATGCGGGTATGCTTTTCCGTTGTATCTCAGCAGGGAAAATTTGGGTGATACGCTTATGTTCATCGTATGAAGCGGGACCTTTCCTGGCATGTAGATGTTTTCTAAAGTTCTTTTTATAGCATCTTCGACCTTGGGTTTTATATCACTCCATGTCCTTATATAAAAATCACCGCATTCTGTGAGAAAGACAAAAAACGGTATTTCGTTCACACCTTCATCAATCGGAGAAACCACCATTGTTGTTAGGGTTGAATATTCAAGGAAATGTCTTTTAAGAGAGTCTTTCAGAAAACTTTCGGAAAACTCTATCATATCTTTAAGTTTCGTTGGTACAGAAACTGTGTAAGGTTGAGGAACCGGATAATCTTTTGCAACCGTAGGCATGTTCACAACCGCTTCAACCCTGTCATCGAGAATGTTTACAGCGATAACCTGGGGGTCTCCTAGTGAAGTGAGTATGCCTTCAGAAGAAGCAGTACTGAAGAATTTATCTTTATGTTCTCTCAAATATTCCTGCAAGGCATTCTTTATATTTTCTCTTATATCCGGTATAACAACCCTTCCCTCATATTGCCAGTAAGGAACATCCTTTCCGTTAAGCCTTACGGAGCCTAAAGGAAAAGCCTCGGGATTTGCATATCCACCGTGTGTGGTTATGTTATCCAGCACATCGGATAAGGATGCTTTCAAAAAACCCTCAACCGTTGATTTCGCAACCCTTACATCAGGAGATTCTACCGGAAAGAAGGTGTTCCACTGGGTGGCTATTACAATCATTATCACGATAAAAAGAGCTATTATTATCACAACTTCTGTTTGAGCTTTTTTCATAATATTTTTTATTTTGTTTTGAAGGTTTTTATATTATTATTTCTGAGTTGCAAAGGATACGATGAGTTTTGCTTCTAAAAGATATTCCGTTCCGTGATATAATTTTTCAATTATTGTGCTGGCAACCCTTTTCGGGATTCTCCTTTCCTTTTCGAGAGAAGGATCTCCAAACTCCAATTTCAATACTCCCTTTCCATGAAGAGGTATCCATTCTGAAGATGCAGACCTTACGGTAAAGAAATATCTCATGTTCTCGTTTATCAATCCCATATATTTTTTCAGGGTTTCGTTTGCAAGTTCCAAGCATGGTTTTGGAGAACCCCTGCACACATAGCTTGGTGTTAGGAATGCACAAGCTATGAGGTCTGAAACGGTCTCGCACCTGTCTCCGTATCCTGTGTTGGTTTTGAGTACAGAGAGAAGCAGGTTATTTACATACAAATCGCTGTATTCTTCTCTTATTACTGTAGAGGAAAGTGAGAGAAGAATCGTTATCAGGCCTAGGAATATCAAAAGCACAACAATCAGCAATATCATGCTTGTCTGTGCCCTCATTCGTATACACCTACTGTAAGGAGTGCAAGGTCATGTTTTTGGGTTACATGTCTGTAGACGTTGACAGGAAAGGTGTAGACATATTTTGCAATCCTTTCTTCCTCCAGAGATTTCGGTTTACAAAAGCTCCAGTAATTGCAATCAGGGTATACAAACTGTGTGCATTCGTTTTCTTCCTCTCCATCAGCAATTTTCACTTCAAAGTACCAGTTGCTTCCAAGAATCTCGTCAAGCTCTCTGCATACATTCTTTCCGGAGCTTTCAAGCCTTTTCATACCTGTGAGCAGGGAATCATCAAACACGAATTTTTCTTTCACAAAGAACGGAGAAACCATCAGATATTTCGCAAGGAACAGTGCTTTATCATCCATTGACCTTGCGTGCTCGGTACCTATATGCATAATATTCCACCATCCTAAAAAAAGAACAAGCAGGGCTATCACAAATATCACGAAAAGCGTCATGAATATATATTCCATTATTCCAGCTTGTAACTTCATTTCATTCACACCCGTTTTTTACAAGATCTGCATATAGGGATTTTGATTCCTTTAGAGCAAGGTTTAATGTTTCCATCTCGCTGTATTTGGTGTAGTCGTTTTCCGTATGCATCCTAACATCTCCCAGTTTCAGATAGAGCTTGTCATAAAGGGGATAGCTCTGCAGTACACACTCTCTGGATTGTGCTGGAGATCGCATCTCTTTTGGTATTCTGACCTGAGAATGTATGATTTTTCTCTTCCGAGTTCCGCGGCGATAGCAAGGTTTTTGAGCATGGCTTTGTTTTTGAAATGGTAAAGTTTTTCTCCCGCGGATTTTCCCAGCAAATCCTCTTCATTTCCTCCTATGATAAGTGTCAGAATGTCTACAGGGTCTTTGTATACAAAAATATCCTGAGACCTTGGTGTGTAGATATAGCCCAGTTCAGGAGAGACGGGCTTTACGCATATTCCCCGGGAGACTCCTGACTGACTGCAGGATTGGGATATGGTTATCGGGATGTAGTTTTTTTCCAATGCAGCATCACATGGTGAAGCTTCTGCTCTGTAGGAATCTAGGACTTTGAGAAACGCTCCTTTCTCGCATGGTTTTCCTCCGCAGATGTTTTCCAAAAGAGTGTTGCCATCGCAGAATCCGAATGTAATTTTCACATGGAAATTTTGGGTATCTGGAAACATTTCTGTTATGTTTTTCATAATATTCCATGTTTTATCTTCCGTATCCTCCGGGATGAAAATTACATGCATCTCCGGAAGCACGGTTACGAAACGGAATCTCCACCAGCCGTAATCGATTTCCTCAGCATCGACTATTGATTCTTTTCTCTCATCGAAATGGGGAAGTATTGGAAAATATACTGGAGAAACCTCTCCAAAATCGCATTTAATAACAGGAGGCTCGGGCTCGTTCCATGCAATTTCACAGGAGGAAAAATCAAACATTTTCGTATCGTTAAACACAACGGGATTGCCTGAAAAATAAACGCTTTCTGAGGTTTTCTTGAGGTTGTTTAGCACAGTTAAGCTTTGTTTGGTTTTTCCAAACGAAGAATAATCCGAAGCGTATTGAATGAGAAAGAATAGAATAAAACCTGAAAATATAATGCCAAGGACCAGCTGAAAAACCCTGTAGACCGTTATCATTTTCAATCACCTATCTTCTCTACCGAGACCCATTTTCCGATGTTTTCAAAATACAGCTCCGAACCAGGACCGGCACAGAAATTTTCCTCAGGTAATATTCTGAGATGGTCTATGTGATACCCGCTTTCACCCCCGCAAAACGTTATCCACAAGGTATAATCGTTTTCCTTTATCAGGTTTTCATATACAGGGTCAGGTATCCAGTCTCCTGCAAGATTGGGTCTTGGGTCTGAGCTGTTTACAAAGCATATTTTTGTGTTTTCCGGTATGTTCAGTGTGTATACCTCACTGAAGCCTTTTGATTTCGGATACACTTGGTTCTCAACAAGATTTTTTATCTCCTTTACGGTTTTCTGAATCTGGGCATTTTCACCTGTGCAGAGTATGTTCATGATAACGTTGAAACCGAAAAAGATAACAAAGGATATAATTACTATCGCAAAAATGAGTGCGAACACCATACCGACACTCATAGCTTTCATTTTTCCACTATTCGGAGAATTAAATTATTCAACTATTTCTATTGCAAACGAGGCAGAACCGTAGAGGCTGGGGGAGGGTGTGGAATAGCCTACGGAAGGAGAGGTTGCATGGCAATTGTTTGCATCTGTATAGCTTGTGCACACAGCTGCTCTGAATGAGTATATTCCAGCAGGTGCTGTGGGATTTGGTTTGATGATTATGTCTATTTTATCCTTTCCGTTCGGTTCTATATCAATACTTGGAGGGGAGAGTGTTATCCATGATTTCACTTCATCTTTCAATGTCAAAAGCTGAGAGGGATCAAGCCCTCCGCCTACTGCTTCAAGATAGACATTGACATAATATGTGTTGGATTTATCACTGTCTTCGTTTCTTATGCCTAAAGTATATGCACCTGTTTCTCCCTTTTTCCATTCCGTTACAGAAGGTGCTGCAATTCCGACTCTTTTATTCTGTGATGCGAGTTCCTGAAGGAGTTTCTGCATAGCGATATCGGTTGTTTTGTGGGTTATGGTGGAAAGTGGATTGAAAACACCCTGAAGCCATGTGAGGGATAAACTCAATAAAATCACTGCGAACACAACAGCAACTATAAAACCCAAACTTAACTGAAACGCCCCTCTTTTCATGAATAATAATTTGAGAAGAATACTTATATATTTTGGCTCTTTTCACAATCACTTAAATTCTCTAATCATAAATATGTTTCCATGTTCATCAAACGCGCCCAAACCATGAGTATTTAAAGCTGAAACTATCCTTTTGTCTTTAAACACTTCCTTTATGGTAGAAGTACCGGAATCGCATGCTAATGATATGATTACATTTCCTTTTGGTTTGGCTGTCTTAACCACACTCTTATCACATACCGGAGCGAGAAGAAATTCATCAACTACAGAATACCCTGTATTTTTTAGTTTTTCTTTCATTTGTTCTAGTCCTATTTTACCTCCTGTTTCACACATTCTCGCGCACATATTACAAGCGATTATAGAAATTTTATCGTCTTTTTTCAATTCTGCTTTTATCATGCCGAACGGTTTTGTTTCTGTTATTATCATAGTTTTTAATGTTTTGTATAATCTTAATAAAATTAATGGTATTCAGTTTCGTCAACTGCAGATTTGGAAAGAAGCTGTACAATCTTAATTAAACTATTCCAACATTTCTGTAAATCCGATAGTATTCTCTTGTTACCGCTTGATACTCACCGCTTCCGGATTTTATTTCCAAAGAAACAGCAACAGGCGCATCCTGCGGCGGTGTGTTGTTCCAGTTATCGCAATTTATGAAAAAATCTATATCCATTACATATCCAAAGGACCCATAGGTATCTGAAAGAAAGGTTTTTAGTTCTTGGAGTCTTGTTTTGAACTCTTTACAGTTTTCCGCAGAAGCAAGGGTCTGATTCGTTATATCTTTCAGGTTGTTAAGGAGATAAACATCGTTGTTGCTTAGGGTTTCTGAAACATCCAGTGTGGAATACGTTAAAAGCAACGTCTGTACCGCTGATATCATTCCGGCCAAAAAAACCATCGTCACTATAAACATCTGTGCCTTCCTCATAATTTGTTTTTGTTCCTCAAGAAATAAAAAACTCTTTATATTTTAATCAAGTATGGGTTTCGAAAGGTATGTTAACCAGGAGATCGTTCGGATAGCAAGAGAGATAATCGCACAGAGAGAAAGTATATGCGATCACTGTCTTGGAAGGCAATTCGCCCAGATAGGGCATGGTTTTACAAATGCGAAAAGAGGAAAGGCTATAAGAAAAATAATTGGTCTGAAGAAAAAACCCGGTCCATGTCCGGTTTGCAGGGATTTTTTTAAGAACCTTGAAAAGATTTCGGAAAGGATTGTAGAGGCGCTCAAGGATTTTGAATTCAAAACGTTTGTTGTGGGAACGAAACTTGATGGGGATTTGATAAAAAGGGAGGAATCGTTATGGGAGGATGTGGGTATAAAGTACTGCGAATCAATAAAGTCGGAGATAAACAGAGAACTCGGTAAGCTTATAGAAAGAAAAACAGGAAAAAAGGCTGACAGGGAAAATCCCGAAATCACTATAATCTTAAATACAGAAGATATGGATTTTGAAATCGAACCCTCACCGCTCTATATCTACGGTAGGTACAAAAAGCTTGTAAGAGGTATTCCGCAGACCAAATGGGATAAATATCCAGAAACTGTTGAGGATATCATAGCAGAACCCTTTATGAACCTGACAGGAGGAGAAACACATTCCTTCCACGGAATGGGAAGGGAGGATATAGATGCCAGGTGTCTTGATTGGAGACCGTTTGTGCTTGAAATAAAGAAACCGAAAAGGAGAAACATAGATTTGAAAAAGGCGGAAAGGGAGGTTAACAAGTCAGAAAAAGTCAGAGTCAGTGGTTTGAGGTTCTCTAATAAAGAGGAGGTTGTTAGGGTTAAGGATGCGAGACCTGATAAAACCTATCGCGTTATTGTGGAGTTTGAAAAACCTTTAAATAAGGAAGATCTGGAAAAAATAAAATCTCTTGTAGGTGAAATACACCAGAGAACACCTGCAAGGGTTCTGCACAGGAGGGCGGATGCCCTCAGAAAGAGAAAGGTAAAAGAGATTGGCATCAGGATGATAAATAATAAAAAACTTGAGCTCGAAATAAAAGGTGAAGCAGGGCTTTATATAAAAGAGCTTGTAACAGGAGATAACGGAAGAACAAAACCATCGCTTGCAGAAATCATTGGCAAAACACCCAGAGTAGTGGAGCTGGATGTTATAAAGATACATTGGAAAGAAGGGGAGCGAAAGAATGGTAAGGATGAGTAAAGGGTTTAGGTCCGGAACAAGAAATAAGCTCTCGAAAAGCAAGAGGGAGAAGTTTACTGTGGAAAGGTATATAAGGAAGTTTGAACCGAACCAGAGAGTTGTTATACATCTTGATCCTTCTTCTCATAAGGGAATGCCCCATCCGAGATTTAAGGGCCTGATAGGGGTTGTGAAGGAAAAGAGGGGAAGGGCCTATGTTGTAAGTGTAAAAACCGGTAGAAAGGAAAAGATGATTATAGCCAGACCAGAACATTTAAAACCTGCTGGATAAATTAAAATGTGAGGGATAGTATGGAAATAAAGGATGAAAGGCTTGTTACCTGGGCTGAAGCAAAGAACATACTTTTGAAGAAGGAAAAGGAAAAAGAACTCGGATATGAACAGAGAAACGCTCTTGAGCATTTAAGGAAATTTGCAAATCTTTCCGAGAGCAAGGCAAAGGAAATGGCAGAGGAACTGAAAAAGATAGAGAAGTTGAGGGAAAAGCACATAGTTAATTTGGTAAATCTACTTCCACAGGATGAAGAGGAGCTCAGGCTTATTTTTGCAAATGAGATAATCACACTGACAGATGAGGAGAAGAAAACTATTCTTGATGTGGTCAAAAAATTTACGAGTTAAAGAAATTTAAAACAGGGATTTAATTCTTTACATTATGATGGGAAAAAATATCAGAAAGGATGAATGGGCAATAGTTCTTGATTTTCTTTCCCATGGACATGCGGGTATGGAAAGAGCGCAGCCAGTTGCGCAGATTTTGGGAGAGAGATATTTTTCGCTTCTTGAGGTTATAGTAAGGGACGGTGTTTATCTCAAAGCAAGGGACAGGGTTTATATAGGGGATGGAAAGAGGAATGAAGTGAAGTATATACGGGGGAGGCTCAAAATAGATGATCTCACGGCGTTTGCCAAAGAGGAGCTTCCGGAAGTTATAGAAGGTCTTGTTAAGAAAAATCCAGAAAGATTCCTAGAATTTTTTAACAAAGCTGGAAGCATAACCACAAGGCTCCATCAGCTTGAGCTCCTTCCGGGCATAGGAAAAAAGCACTTATGGGCAATACTGGAGGAAAGAAAGGTGAAACCCTTTGAATCATTTGAAGATTTAAAGAAAAGGGTTCCTCTCATACCCGATCCTGAAAAAATGATAGTTAAGAGAATAATTGATGAATTGAGTGATAAGGATAAGTACAGGCTTTTTGTTCCGCGGTTCGAGAAGGAAAGAAGAGAAAGGTTCAGAAGATAAAAACTTTTATTTTTCAATTGATTAATATGAGGAAGCTTAGAATAGATCCAGAAACCGAAAAGAAGCTTAGAAAAGCTCAGTATGGAGTTTGGGGCCATTCTACCGTAGAGGTTTGCCATTGGACCAAAAAGGCCTTGCGTGGTGAGGGCATATGCTATAAGCGCAAATTCTTTGGTATAGAAACGCATAGATGCATGGAATTCTCTCCTGCGGGTATGTACTGTCATAATCGCTGTATATACTGTTGGAGGCCAACTGAATTTTACAGTAGTTTAGAAATGAAAGCAGAAAGGGTGGATAATCCGAAAGAAATAGTTGAGCACCTGCTGAAAGAGAGATACAAACTTCTCTCCGGTTTCGGAGGAAACAAAAAAGTTGACAGAGAAGTATGGAAAGAAGCTTTAATTCCAAGTCATTATGCTATTTCTCTTAGCGGGGAGCCAACCATCTATCCTAAACTACCAGAGTTAATCAAATACTTGAAATCTTTACCAGAAACTAAGTCTATCTTTCTCGTTACAAACGGACAAGAACCTGATATGCTTTGGTATTTAGAAAAAGAAGATGCTCTACCTACTCAGATTTATCTTTCAATGAATGCAGGCAATATAGAAACTTTTACAAGAGTTAACTGCCCGCTACTTAGAGATGCTTGGGAAAGATTTAACCGAAGTTTGGAGTTTATTTTTAGGACCAAAGCTAGAACGATTATCCGTATTACCCTCATAAAAGGTATTAATACAAAAGAGGACGAAATACCAGCTTTTGCTAAGCTGATAAAAAAAGCCAATCCCCATTTCATAGAAGCAAAATCTTATATGCATGTAGGCTATTCCACTACCAGACTAACCGAAAAACATATGCTGAGCCATAAAGAAGTAAAGGCTTGGATGTTGAAATTGCTCAGACACCTACCTGAATTTCAGCTGATGGATGAGCAGGAAGCTTCTAGAATTGTAATAGCACAAAACATGCAAAGATATGTGGATAGATGGATTTTACCTTTAGAAAAGTCAACTTACTACAAAAAGTATAAAATGTGAAATTGGTGGATGGGCCCGCTGGGATTCTCGCAAAGAAAGGTTATTTCGAACCCAGGACCTCCCGCTAGCCTAGCACTCACCAGACCAGAACGTCCGGTGGTCATATAAGACGGGCGCTCTAGGCCAGCTGAGCTACGGGCCCTGTCTAAAAATTATTGGAAATGCAGTTTAAAAAACATTTGATTTACTGAAGTATAGAAAAGTTTAAAAATACAAATTATAGTATATTTTTTACCCTTGACTGGTTTTGTACAGAGTATCGAAGGATTGAGGGTGTTATGATTATATCTATATAAAGATTAAGAGGTGATAGATATGACCAATTCCGTTCAGCTTGCAGGACAGCCTATTTTAATATTACCTGAGGGTACTGTTAGAAGTAAAGGCAGAGATGCCCAGAGAACGAATATTGCAGCAGCAAAGGCTATAGCGGATACTGTTAAAACAACTCTGGGCCCGAAGGGAATGGATAAGATGCTTGTTGATTCTCTGGGAGATGTAGTGATAACCAACGATGGGGCAACGATACTCAATGAGATGCAGATAGAACATCCCTCAGCAAAAATGATGGTGGAAATAGCAAAGACACAGGACAGTGCGGTGGGAGACGGAACAACCACAGCGGTTGTTCTGGCAGGTGAGCTTCTGAAAAAGGCAGAGGAGCTTCTGGAGCAGGAAATACATCCAACGGTGATAACAAAAGGTTTCAGAATGGCAAAACTCAAGGCTCTGGAGGTTCTGAACAAGATTGCAATGGATGTAAGCATAAACGATGAAAACATGCTAGAAAAGATTGCGGAAACAGCTATGACAGGCAAATCATCTGAAAAGGCTTCTAAGGAGCTTGCAGCGCTTGCGGTAAAGGCTATAAAGAGAATTGCGGAAATCAAGGGCAACGAAGTGGAGATTGACACAGATAACATAAAGTTAGAGAAAAAGGAAGGTGGTTCGATCAACGATACAAGACTTATCGATGGTATAATAATAGACAAGGAGGTTGTTCACCCAGCAATGCCCAAGAGGGTAGAGAATGCAAAGATAGCGCTGATAGATTCTGCTATGGAGATCAAGGAACTTGAAGGGGATGCAAAGATAAGCATAGACTCTCCGGAGAAAATGCAGGCATTTCTTGAGGATCAGGAGAGAACGCTGAAGAACATGGTTGATAAGCTTGTGGAGGTAGGAGCCAATGTTGTGCTTTGTCAGAAGGGAATAGATGACACAGCACAGCACTATCTTGCCAAGGCGGGAATCCTTGCTGCAAGAAGGGTAAAGAAATCTGATATGGAGAAGCTCGCAAAGGCAACGGGGGCAACAATAGTCACAAACATCAAGGAACTCGAAAAGAAGGACCTCGGATATGCAGGAGTTGTGTATGAAAAGAAAGTTGCAGGAGATGAAATGATATTCATAGAAAAGTGCAAGGAGCCAAAGGCAGTGACAATTCTCATTAGAGGTGGAACAGAGCATGTTGTTGATGAGGTTGAAAGGGCAATGCAGGATGCTGTTAAGGGAATAGCAGCGGCTCTGGAGCTCGGTAAGGTTGTGGCTGGGGGTGGTGCAAGTGAAATAGAAATATCCAGAGAGGTCAAGAAGTATGCGGAGAGTTTCTCTGGAAGAGAACAGCTCGCAGTGAGTGCGTTTGCAGAAGCTATGGAGGTAATACCCAGAACACTCGCAGAAAATGCAGGCATGGATCCAATCGATAAACTGGCGGCACTCAGGGCAAGACACGATAAGAACGAGGTCAACATCGGTCTGAATGTGTTTTCCGGAGAGATAGAGGACATGGCAAAAATAGGTGTGATAGAGCCTCTCAAAACAAAGCTTCAGGCAATAAAGTCTGCATCAGAGGCAGCAGAAATGATACTGAGAATAGATGATGTGATATCAGCAAGCTCTTCAGAAAAAGGAGGTAGTTCAGGACACGGCGGACCCAGTGAAATGCCTGAGTATTAAGCTTTTTGATTTTTTTCTATCTCCTCTTTTACCATATTTATAAATCTCTCTTTCATTTCTTTGAGGTTTTCCTCTGTGTCTGCTTCCACGGTTATTCTTATCACAGGTGATGTATTCGAGGGTCTTATTAGAACCCAGCCGTTTTCAAGGTCAACTCTCACTCCATCAATTGTTGTAACTCTTGTGTATTGAGACTTTATTTTTTCAGTTATTTTTTTCATTATCTGGAATTTCCTTTCATCATCGCATTCAAGGTTTATTCTCTCGAACGGATATCTGGGAATTTGTTTTACAAGCTCTGATAGAGGTCTGGATTTTTTCGAAAGAACACAGGCAAAGAAGAAGGAAACCGCAAGAGAATCATCATAAGGCAGGAGGGATGGTATGACAAAATGGCCGCTGGTTTCAAGTCCGAAGCTTGCTTTTTCCTTCATTACAGCTTCCATAAGGAATGTGTGACCGACCTTTATTCTCTTCACATCTCTCCCGAATTTTTTTGCGATAAAATCTATTGTCCTTGTGCATTCTACATTTGCAATAATCGGGCCTTTTTCTTTCTGCAATATCTCCTCAAGCATTATGAAAGATGCTTGTTCTAC
>Ga0180302_10000517_pt1 | contig 17074 bp, 15 predicted proteins | sample GuaBasSediGuay17_FD_121794 | JGI IMG/M metagenome (GOLD analysis project Ga0180302, IMG submission 121794) | Subseafloor sediment microbial communities from Guaymas Basin, Gulf of California, Mexico - Guay17, Core 4571-4, 12-15 cm | ecosystem: Environmental > Aquatic > Marine > Hydrothermal... | reverse complement strand
TGCCTTGGCCAACGCAAGCCTCATCTCAACGTCCAAGAACGCGCTAGGCTCGTCGAGCAGAAATATGTCGGCATCCATGCCCAGCACGGCGGCCACGGCCACTCTCTGAAGTTCCCCTCCACTTAGATCAGACAGCCTCCGATCCATCAGCCCTTCTACTTCCAGCCTGTGGAGCACCTCGGCTCTGAAGAAGCTGGAGGTGAGCTGAGAGCCGGCCATCTTCTTGAGGAGAGAGTAGACCGTGCCGTCGTGCTCAGGCCTGACGTATTGGGGTTTATATGCCACTCTCACGTCTTTGGCCAAAACCTCGCCGCTTGTCGGCTCGAGGGCGCCAGCTAACATGGCCACGAATGTCGTCTTTCCTATGCCGTTCGGACCCACCGCAACTACTACTTCGCCGGCCCTCAACTCCCCTGGCTCGACCTTCAGCCTGAAGGAGGAGTCGTAGACCTTCTCAAGCGCGCTATAGCTGACGAGCAGCGGGGACTCAGCCTTAGTCGGCGTAGCCCTCTTGGAGAAAGATATCCCGTAGTCCCTGAACCTAACGTTGTCGTCGGGCAGGTACCCGCCGAGGAATATGTTGATGCCCTCTCTAGTGCCGTGAGGGAGGCTAACGACGCCGAACACGCCTCTGACACCGTACAAGATGTGTACGTAGTCGCTGAGATAGTCGAGAACCGCCAGGTCGTGCTCTATGACCATGACCCCCTTCCCCTCCTCAGCCAGCCTCCTGATGATGGCAGCCACCTTCATCCTCTGAAACACATCTAGGAAGTTGCACGGCTCGTCGAACATGTAGACGTCGGCATCTTTGGAGGCTACTGCGATCACCGCAACTCTCTGCAGCTCCCCGCCGCTCAAGTCGAAGAGGCTCCTGTCCATGAGATCTGAGAGGCCTAGCTCCTGGGCCAGCTCGAATGCGACCCCTCTCTCGTCGGCCTTCTCGAGGGCCTCCCTGAGCGTGCCCTTGAATGCTTTCGGCAACAGATCTATTCTCTCGGGCTTATGCACGGCCCTGAGCTGACCTCCAGACAGCTTCTCGAGGTAGTTCTGAACTTCGGTGCCTCTGAACCTTTGGATCACTTCATCCCAGCTCAATTTGGCTGAGGGATCTCCGAGATTCGGAATGAGTTCTCCAGCGAGTATGCGCATTATCGTCGTCTTTCCTATGCCGTTCGGGCCTACAAGTCCCACGACGCTTCCCATCCTAACGATTGGGAGCCTGAAGAGCACGAACCCGTTGACTCCGTACCTGTGAACCTCGAGGCCCTCGAGCGGGGCTGGCAGGTTGACCACAGAGATGGCCTGGAATGGGCACTTCCTGGCGCATATCCCGCAGCCCACGCACAGCCGTTCGTCGATAACTAACAGCCCTTCTACGAGCTGTATCGTCTCCTTCTCCCCAGCTCGGACTCTTGGACAGAATTTGACGCACTCCAACCCGCACTTCTTTGGGTTGCAGCGGTCTCTGTCTACTACGGCTATCCTACGTCTCTCCAAGGCCAGCACCCGCTCGAGGTGAGTCTTCTCTTACTGCTTTAGAACGTGGTCTCTGCCCAGGTCAAAAGCACGTAGGTTCAGCTCGACGTACCTCTTGGGGGATTCCTCCTCTAGAGCCCTCCTGAGCACTCCTTCCTCAAATGGAAGCACCCTCAGAGCGTCGGCAGCACCGAGAAGGACGGAGTTTGTTGCGACAATGTCCCCAGCCTCCGCCGCAAGCTCTACGGCGTTCAGCGTCACAAGTCTCTTGGGCCCAAGCCCATTTAGCGCATCGAGAATCTCCTCCAGCTTGGGTATCCTCAGCCTCTCGAGGTACGCGCCAACAGGAGCCACCAGATGCGTGTTAAGTACAATTGACGTTCTCTCGGTCACGTATCCGGCATACCTCAGCGCCTCTATTGGCTCTAGGGCCAACAGAAGATCCAGAGTGCCCTCCATTATCAGGGGGCTCACGACATCCTTGCCTATCCTCACTTCCGTCTTGATCGAGCCATACCTCTGAGCCAGTCCGTGCACCTCGCTCTGAACGAAGTTCAGGCCAGACTCTAGCGCCGCTCTTGTAAGCACTCTGCTCGTGAACAGGACACCCTGACCGCCCACGCCAGCCACAATTATGTTGAACTCCTTCACGTCAGACGCCAATCTTCTCACCCCTCCAATTGAGAGCTCCTTCCGTTGGCTCTATCGCCCCGTATGGGCAGACATCTACGCAGGACCCACAGCCAAAGCAGACCGTCGGGTCTATCTCCATGACCCTCCCGGTGTCTACGAAGGCCGGGCAGGCGTATGTGTTTATGCAGACCCTGCAGTAGGTGCACTTCTCAGGGTTGACTCTGTAGGGAACTATCTTCTTGCCCTCCCTTCTGAGCCTCCTTACTGTCAGCAGTGCGCACTCCCTGCGGGCTATTATCACTGAGACGCCCTCGTGCTTCAACGCTTCTCTAATGGCGTTTTCCATAGCCTTGAAGTCGTAGGGGTCGACGACGTGGAGGTCCTCAACCCCTATGGCCCGCACGAGTGTTTCTAGGTCTATGGCCGGAGCTTCCTCTCCTGTAGCGGTGATCGGGACTCCGGGGTGGGGCTGATGTCCCGTCATCGCCGTGATCCTGTTGTCCAATATCACCAAGAGGAACTTGCGCCTGTGATGGACCGCGTTAATTAGCGCCGGTATTCCAGCGTGGAAGAAGGTTGAGTCTCCTATCAAGGCAACAGTCCGCTGGTCTGTGGCTAGGCTTATGCCGTTGGCAAATCCTATCGAGGAGCCCATGGCGTGAGTGACGTCTCCTAGGTTGAAGGGCTTCTGGAACAGAAGCGCGTAGCATCCAATGTCGTTCAGATACACGGCAGCCCCGGCGGCCCTCCTCAAGGCATAGCCCGTGGCCCTGTGAGGACATGCAGGGCACATGACCGGAGGTCTCGGAACCGCCAGCTCCAGCGCGGGTTTTGCTCTCTCCTCCAGCCTTGAGAAGTCGATCGGAGGAGTTCTGCCGGTAACCTTGGCCATAGCCTTGAGCACGAGTCTGATGTTGAGTTCGCCGACCCTGGGGAGCAGCCCGCCTTCCTTGCCTATGATCTCGACTCCTGAGCCAGCTTCCTTCGCTATAGCCCTCAACTTCTCCTCGAGGAATGGGTCAAGCTCTTCTACGACGAGGATTCTGCCCACCTTCTGCATGAACTCAGCTATGACGTCGCGTGGAAGCGGGTGAGTCATGCCCAGCTTGAGTACAGGAGCGTCAAGCTCTAGGAATCTTAGAGCTTCAAGCACGTAGGTGTAGGAGACCCCGGATGTGACTATCCCGATATCTGCCGACCCGTCCCTCAGCACGACAAATTCTGGAGCGACCTCCTTCTCGATTGATCTGAGCTTCTCGAGCAGCTCGGCGTGGTGCTTCCTGGCGTATACTCCGACCTGAACGTACCTGTCGGGTTCAGAGGGCTTGAAGGTGCCCTTAATTCTCCTCTCGCGTATCTCGCCCAGCCTGATGGGGGCCCTCGTGTGGCTAATCCTCGTGGTGGACCTGACTAAGAAAGGCAGCGAGTACTTCTCAGACAGATCAAACGCCCTGTAGACAAAATCCTTAGCTTCCTGCGGGGTTGAGGGCTCCAGCATCGGGAAGCCCATCGCCACAGCGTAGTGCCTGTTGTCCTGCTCGTTCTGGCTGCTGTGAGCGTGAGGGTCGTCTGCGCTCACTATGACCAGGCCGCCCACGGTGCCTGCGTACGCGAGCGTAAACAACGCGTCCGAGGCGACGTTCACGCCTACGTGCTTCATGAAGCACATAGCCCTCAGTCCTGACCAGGCTGCCCCTATGGCAACCTCAGCGGCTACCTGCTCATTTGTTGACCACTCGAAGAAGAAACCTAGCTCTTTTGCCGCCTCGGCTAAGGCCTCTCCTATCTCCGTGCTGGGCGTACCCGGATAGGCCGCGGCCACGTCTAACCCGGCCTCTATGGCCCCCCTGGCTATAGCCTCGTTCCCTAAGAGAGGAACGATGGAGCCAGGAGGGGAGAGAAGCGCGCTAGGCATTGTACCAGCTCCCCCGGCAGCCGGGGGAGCTATTTGTTTAAACTTTAATCAAAACGGTCTGCTTGGCTCACAGACCTTTGGTCCTCTTCCACCACTCTACCATCGCGCAGACCGCCCCAACGGCCCTCTCGGGCGTCGGGTAGGCGGGGATGCCGCTCTGATTGAGGAAATCCGCGGCCCTCTCGGATCTCTCGCCTCCCATGAGCATGACCGATACCGGTTTATCGGAGACCTTGGATGCATTGAGTACAGCCTCTGCAATCTTCTCGGGGTCAGTGACCGCGGTTTCACAGTATAGCACGATCACTGCGTCCACAGAGTCGTGTTCGAGTGCCGCCCTCACGGCCCCCTCAAACTCCTCGTGAGAAGCTTGACCGGTGAGGTCTACGGGGTTCTTCGGGCTCCCGAAAGGCGGCATGTACGACCTGAAGGTCTCCTTGAGATCCTCCGGCGGGTCGATGAGCTCTAGTCCGCCTGTCTCTGCGGCGTCTGTAGCGAGCACTCCAGCCCCTCCTCCGTTCGTTACTATCACTGTTCTCGGGCCCCTGGGCTTCCTCTTCGACGCAAAGGCTCTTGCCCAGTCGAACGCTTGCTCAACACTGTAGGCTCTGAGAACTCCAATCTGCCTGAACGCTGAATCGTAGACTTCGTCCATCCCCGCAAGCGCTCCGGTGTGAGAAGAAGCGGCCATGATTCCTCTCTTACTCCTGCCGGCCTTAATCACAACTACCGGCTTCTTAGGAGTCACTTCCTTAGCTACCTCCATGAAGCGTCTGCCCTCCTTGACCCCCTCCATGTAGATCAGAATCACGTCCGTGTTCTCGTCCTCCGCCAGCCAGAGGAGCAGGTCTGAATCCTCAATGTCCGACTTGTTCCCAACGCTAATTATGGCCGAGAGGCCGATCTTCTCTGTGATCGTCCAGCCCATCAGCGCTATTCCAAGAGCGCCAGATTGCGTCACAAACGCTATTGAGCCAGGAAGAACCTCCGTAGGTCCAAATGTTGCGTTGAGCTTTGCTGGCGTGTAGACCAAGCCGAAAATGTTGGGTCCGAGTATCCTCATACCCCATTTCCTTGCTCTCCTGACAAGCTCTTCCTCCAGCTCGTGCTCTCCGATCTCTGAGAATCCGCTTGAGATCACAGCCGCCACTTTGGCTCCCTTCCGACCCAGGTCATCTATGGCATCGAGGACGTACTTGGCCGGGATGGCCACGACGCCGAGGTCAATGGAGCCCGGCACTTCGGAGACGCTCCTATAGCACCTCACACCGAGTATCTCGTCGCAGTGAGGGTTGACTGGGTAAATCTTGCCCTTGTACCCGTAAGAGAGCAGGTTCTTTAGGATCTCGTGCCCGATCTTCCCAGGAGTGCGCGAAGCGCCGACGACAGCGACCGATGAGGGGCTAAACATCGCGTCCAATGCTCTGATCGTTTCCACCGCCTTACTACCTCCTCGTCGCTAAGGCGCTACACGAGTAAAATCTTTTCCACCCTCGAGGTCACGCTCTTGAGAGCTCTCTTATCAGCGTAGCAGCCCTATCTGCAGCGTGGTGAAGATTCTTGACACTCTTTCCTCTCTCTTTAATCTCAGCCGATGGCCTCAAGGCTATTCCCACGGCTACTGGTGCTCTATACCTTTCCTCGAGCACTACCACCAAGTCTCCCTCCTCTATGTCCTCGTCGGCCTCTACGATACCGGGCCCCATGACGTCGGCTCCATTCAGAATGAACTTCACCGCCCCTGAGTCAACCACTACGCTCTTCAGCTTCAGTCCCTCTGTTCTGACCGCTCCTATGAAGGGAATCACTTCGCCTGTGGCTTTCTGCACTAGCACAGCTTTCCCGCTTAGGAGCAGAACTCTCTCTGGGCCTTTTCCAGTCTTATACTCAATGGCCTGAAGCGATTCCTTTCTCTTTGGGAACAGGGGTGCGAGCTCCGAGTGCTTTTCAAGCAGAGAGTCTATCAGCTCTCTGCTTTCCTTCGTAGACAGGAAGTACCTCTTCGGCTTCGCGGACATCGGTCGATAGGTTTGCCTGCGGGTAAATTTATATTCCGGGAGATCAGGCCGTCCTCCGGTGCCCGGGTGGTGTAGCCAGGTTAGCATAGGAGCCTGTCGAGCTCCAGACCCGGGTTCAAATCCCGGCCCGGGCGCCATCTCCTCTTGACTTCTTGACCTCGTTCCTTCCACTTCACCAGATTTTAGGCAACCCAGCGACCCGCTAAGACAGAATTCCTAACGCGACTTTCACGGGGTATAACCCTCTCTCCGGCCTGCTTAGATACCGAGAGAGATCCCCACCGAGAGAATAAGGCCGGAGCCTGCAAGGGCGAATTGAGATCGCTTAGAGAACTGCACACCACCTAGATTACTCGTCCGTCTGCTGTAACGTCTGGCGGCGGAGTCGAACGAACCTCAGGAGACTTTATCAGTGGAGGCTGCCTACCAATTTAATGGAACCCGTCGGATTCTACTCTAAGTTGAGATCCGCGCCTCTCGCGGCTACTTTTGGGGATTTCATCCTACTGCCGGGGAAGGCCACCGTCGAGCCCTCAGAAGTAGATATATCGGCGAGATTAACACCCTCCATCACTCTGGCCCTGCCGATCCTCTCCTCCCCGATGGACACCGTGACTGAGGTTGACATGGCCGTCGGGATGGCTAGGCTTGGAGGCCTCGGCGTGATCCACAGGAACTGCAGCGTGGATGAGCAGGTGGCGATGGCCAAGGCGGTTAAGCGTGCTGAGAGCTTCATCATCAGGGATGTGGTGACCGTCTCGCCCAAGCACACCGTCTTGGAGATTCGCGCTCTCATGGAGTCTAGAGGGATCTCCGGCCTTCCCGTTGTGGAGGACGGAAAGCTCGTTGGGATAGTAACTAAGAGGGATGTTGCATTCGCAGACGACGAAAAGAAAACCGTCCGAGAGATAATGACGCGTGACCTCGTTACGGTAGGCCCCGAAGTCACCCCAGAAGAAGCCAAGGCTCTCATGGGGGCCTACAAGGTGGAGAAGCTCCCTGTGGTAGACTCGGAGGGGAGGCTCTTGGGTCTCATCACGGCAAAGGACGTGTTCGCCAGGGAGAGTAGGCCGAACTCAACCAGAGATCCAGAGGGTAGGCTTAGAGTCGCGGCGGCGGTATCGCCATTCGACTTAGATCGAGCTAAGGCCTTGGATCCGTGGGTAGACATCCTAGTCATCGACGTGGCTCACTTCCATAACGAAAACGTGATGTCTGCTACTGCCAAGATGGTTAAGGAGGTGTCTGCTGAACTCGTTGTGGGCAACGTGGGCACTAGGGAGGCGGCCGAGGAGGCAATCTCCAGGATCGATGGCCTGGCTGGTCTCAGGGTTGGAGTGGGTTCAGGCAGCATCTGCACCACCGGGGAGGTTACTGGTGTGGCCGCGCCTACGCTGTACGCTGTTGCACAGGCGGCAGATGCAGTAGCCGCACACGGAGGAGGGATCTCTGTAATCGCTGACGGGGGGATTAGAGGCCCTGGAGAGGCCGTCAAAGCCTTGGCAGCCGGCGCTTCTGCCGTAATGCTTGGTTACGCTCTTGCCGGAACGAAAGAGTCCCCAGGACATCCGATTATACTGGGAGGGCGAATGTACAAATTCTACAGGGGGATGGGAAGCCCCTCAGCTAGGCAGAGGAGGTTCGCACTTGACAGGTACTCTAGACCGTCAAAGGAGATAGCTGAAGGAGTCGAGGGGCTCGTCCCCTACAGGGGGGACCTAGAGACCGTGTTAATGAAGTTCATCGCAGGTCTGAAGGCGGCTATGGGATACGCCGGGGCCTCAAGCATACGTGAGCTGTGGGGGAGGGGCAAGTTCGCCCTAGTGACTCAAGCTGGGCTTAAGGAGATAGCGCCACATGGCGTGAGATCCTTAGAGTGGCACGTTGAGATGAGTTGAGGGGTATCCGGCCTAAAAACAACCTTCGTAGCATCCTCGAGCTGTTAAAACGACGATGTCACCTCTTGGCTGCTCGCAGGAAGTTCTCTAGGATCCTCACTCCGAACTGTGTGTGAGAGACCTCTGGATGGAATTGAACGCCAAAGAGCGCCCTTTCCTCAAACTCCAGCGCCTGAACCCCACAGAATTCGCTGGAGGCAGTCACCAAGGCTCTGGGCGGAGGCTCAAGAACCTCGTCGTTGTGAGACTCCCAAGCGACGAACCTGCGTGGAACTCCCTCGAAGAGAGGGGAGTCTTTCAGTACCTCCACCTCTGCTTCGCCAAACTCCGGGACTCTAGCAGCCCCCACCTTTCCACCCATGGCACGCGCTATCACGTGATGCGAGAGGCATATGCCCAAGAGGGGAATCCCCGATCGGACGAACTCAAGAGCGAACCCCATCTTTGGTAGATCAGCGGGGACGCTCTGCGGATCCCCGCCCATTACCAGGGCATCGGCATCGATCTCCTCAGGAGGTGTGTTTGCCGAGATTGGCCCAGTCTCAACCCCCAGCTCGGCCAGCCTGCGTACGATGAGATGGTTATACTGTCCGCCGAAGAACACCACAAGCACCCTCACTCTGGGTCACCTCACTCAAACTCGATGGTGGCTGGGGGCTTCGGAGTCAAGTCGTAGTAGAATGTCCCGCACTTCGGGGCTGAGGAGAAGGCAAGCTTAGCCGCCTCCTTCAGAATCTCCATGGACGGCAGGCAGGGCGAGGCGGTCATGAAGTCCTCTGTCGTAACGGCCCTGGCGGCCACTCCGAACTCGCCCGAACTGCGTCTCTCGACTTCCACTAGCACTCTAACAGCCCTCGGCTCTGCCCTTATGAGGCTCCTCCGGACCTCTGCCGCTCGATCGGGGTAGTCTATACCCGACACGGCGAGCATTAGACCGAACCTTCTCTGGTCTCCCTTGACCCCAGTTGCCCTAGCTGAGAGTTCCCGCACTTCCTCAACTTCAGCCGCGCGTTCGAGATCCGGCCTCCTGAAGCCCCCTTCTTCGAACGCTGCAGCCAAGTACTGAGAGCACCCCAGCCCGCCGAATACCTCCTCGACCACTGAGGTGACTGCCCTCACAGTGGACAGCTTCTCGGGCCCGCACCTGCCCAGACACCTCACGAGCAAACCTGGGCCTGGAAAGGGCTGCCTCTCCGAAATCTCTTTGGGGATGCCCAAGCTTCTGGCGAGCGCTCTAACCTGGTCTTTGTAGAGGTCTACTAGAGGCTCTAGGACCCTAAATCCAAACCTCTCTAGCGACCTCACTCCGGCCTGCTCCAGCACGTTATGCTGAGTCTTTATTCCCCCCACGGTCTCGATCACGTCTGGCGCTATCGTTCCTTGAATCAGCCACTTCACGCCCCTTTCCCTGGCTTCCTCCGACAGGACTGAGTAGAAGACCTCCCTGAATTTCTTCCTCTTCTCTTCAGGATCCGACAGATCTCTGACCGCCTCGAAGAATCTATCTGACCTGTCCAAGATCTCCGGATCTAATAGGCTCCGAAGCGAACTCGCCACTAGCTGGGCCTCCCCCTCTCTCAAGAAGCCGGTGTCTATCACGACTGCGTGAAGTCTATCGCCGAGAGCCCTCTTAGCAAGGACGGCCGCTGTCGTGCTGTCAACGCCCCCAGATACTGCCGCCAGAGCCTCTCCTTCTACCCGCTCTTTAATTCTCTTGACTGCGAGCTCTCCGAAGGCCAGGGGATCGAACCCCGGCATAGATACACGCCTCACGGGATCGATATAAATCGCGGCTGGCGGCGACTTCTGCCCAAGACGAAAGAGAATCCCGTATGGTCGGTAGACGCATCTAGGGGGTCTCTCCAGTTAATCCTCAGGCGTTTGGCATCAAGGTCTGCAGGTCCAGCCTATACAGCCTTTTCCCGACCGAGCAAGGTCTTCAGCGGGCCTGAGAAGGGTAAACCTTACTAATGAGTCGTCAGCCCTCCCCTCTCCAATGCATCTCCCGAAGATACCCGCTATTCCAGCCCCTCAGAAAGTCTTTACAGTGGCCATTCAACTCTCTAGAGTCAAGGAGTACGCTTTCCAGTTGGCCTTGATCTTCCCAATGGTGGATATCATAGCTCCAGGCCTTTTGATGACCGTTCGATCCCTGTTAACTTACATCGCCAACGTCCTACTGACGGGATTCGCCTACTCCTTTAACGACGTGGAAGACTCAGAGGATGACGCCTTAGATCCCCACAAGGCCGAGAGAAATCCGATTTCATCAGGCAAGATTAGTAAGAAGGCTGGCTACCTGCTCAGCGTCGGCTTCCTGGCCGCAGGTCTCTCGGTGCTGGCTGCACTAAGTCTAGATGCCCTGCTGTCGGGCTCGCTATTTTCACTGAACTCTGCTCTCTACTCATGGAGGCGAGTGAGACTTAAGTCGGTTCCTCTGCTCGACTTACTCTCACACGCTGTGGCTCTTGGGGTCCATCAGCTTGTAGTCACCTACTTGGCCTTCAGGCCGCCAGACTTTACGCTCGTTCCGCTGACCGCGATGGTTGGCCTGTTCTCTATGGCCAGCCAGATATCTCAGCAGATAAGGGACTTCGAGGTTGATAGGCTCGCGGGTGTGAGGAACACCACTCAGGTCATAGGACCTCAAAGAGCGAAAGCCCTTATGCTCGCTATGCTCTTTGCCGCCTCAGCAAGTTACATATGGGCCGTCAAGTGCTTGGGTCTGGATCCGAAGGCGGTTTACGCAGCTCCGCTGGGAGTGATAATGCCTCTGCTGTACTTCAAGCTCACAAAAAGGATCTGAGCTCTCGGCTGGGAGTTAGAGGCCAGCCCTTACTTCCTCCTTCTCTTAAGTACCCTCTGGTAGATCTTCTTCATCTTCAGCGCGTCTCGCTCGAGTATTGGGCTCTCGCTTATCACGAGCCACTTGACCCCTCGCTCCACCATCTCCTCAGCGAGAGGCTTGAAGTCCGGCCCGTACCCAGAGCCTAGCTCGTGATGCATCTTCTCACCGATGCCCGCCTTGGTCAGCTCTATCTCGGAGAAGTGAACTACCAAGCCGTCTAGCCCGCCGAGGCCTTCCTCCACTCTGTCGAGTATTCTAGCGTAGTCCTCCCTGCGCTTTATGCTGCCCCCCTCCCTGGCGTGAATGTGCGCGAAGTCGATCGTCGGCACCACCTCGTCGAACCTCTGAGCCAGGTCTATGACCTCGTCGAGGGACCCAACCTGGGACGGCTTGCCCGTGGTCTCCGGACCCAGCTCCACGCTGAAGCCAGCCTCCTTCATCATTTCGATGACAGCCTCTATGCCTCTAACTGTGAGTTCCAGCGCCTCGCTTGGATCCCTGCTTCCGTAGTAGCCGGGATGGAATGTAACGTGCTTGGCTCCCATTAGGTGAGCCGCCTTGCACGCCAAGAACAGCCTCTCGACGCTTGCTTTGGCCTTAGATTCATCCTCAGAAGCGAAGTTTATGGCGTATGGCGCGTGCAGACTGAGCAATATACCGTGCTCCTCCGCTTCCTCTCTTATGCCAACGAGCGTCTCCTCCTTCTTTGGTACTGAGCGAACCGCTTGGTACTCCATGCCCTCCAGCCCCTTCTTAGCGAGGTACGCAAAGGCCTCCTGCCTCGGAGCGTCGAGGGGGAAGCCTGCAGGGCCGAACTTGACCCCATCCAACTCCAGGCTACAACACCTCTCGTTAGAACCTATCCACTCGCAAAAAGAATTAACTTGTCACTCCTAGACCCCCGGAGCCTTTATTACCCCCCTCAACCCCTATAGCATCGGGCCGCCCGGCGGCTCGCTGGGCCCATGGCCCCAGCAGGGGCGGCTGCCGCACGCTGCCCCTTCGGGGGTGTTGGGGGCCCTGTATTGGCCCCCCCGCTGCGGGGCCATCCTGCACCGAACACGGCCCGCTTCAACGGGCCGCCGGGCGGTCCACCGGGGGTAGCCTCCGTCGTCCGCCGGGGGATCCTCCCCCGGTGCTCTCCTATTCCCGGGGAAGGGTTCGGCCTTGGAGGCGGTGGAGTGGTGGATATTGAGGCCTGATGCGGCAATGGCGTTTAGAGATCGTGAGGTGAGTTCCGCGCTACCTCGCTACATAAGGGCTGTGAAGGGAGAGGTCCCAGCTCAATATGTCTTGGCCTCACGTCTGAAGGCTTCGAGCGGGGTGTCCCAGGGAGACGCTTGGTCTGAGCACAGAGCTCTCCTAGGAGAGTTAAGGGACTTAATGAAAGCCGTAGACTCAGGCTCTCCCCTCCCTGAGAAGCCGGCGCTCAGCCTGTTGGACATTAAGGTGAAACTCGCCAAGAGGCTGGCCAGGAGCTGTGCGCTCTGCGAGAGGAAGTGCGGTGTTAACAGGCTGTCGAGAGAGATTGGGGTCTGTGGGGCTGGCTCAACACCGAGGGTGGCCTCAGCATTCATTCACATGGGGGAGGAGCCTCCGATAACTCCCTCGGGAACCGTCTTCTTCTCTGGGTGTAACTTTAGATGCGTGTTCTGTCAGAACTGGGACATATCCCAAAGGCCCGATTCGGGCAGGGAGGCGAGTGTCGTTGACCTAGCCGCCCTCTTTGATGCCCTGAGGGAGGGAGGCGCCAGGAATGTGAACCTGGTTGGAGGAGAGCCGACCCCGAACCTGCCGTGGATCCTCGAGGCCTTTACTCTGATGAGACAGAGTGCGCCAATAGTCTGGAACTCTAACATGTACATGACAGAGAACGCTACCGAGCTCCTGCTGGGGGTCGTGGACCTTTGGCTCCCGGACTTCAAGTACTGGGATGATTCTCATGCCCTGAAGTACAGCGGGGTCCCGCGATACAGGGAGGTGGTTACTAGGAACCTGAAGCAAGCCTACGAGTACTGGCCCGAGATGGTGATCAGGCACCTAGTGATGCCGGAGCATGTAGAGTGCTGCACCATCCCCATACTCGAGTGGATAGCTGAGAACACGCCTGGAGCCCTGGTGAACGTGATGGGTCAGTATAGACCCGAGTACAAAGCTCACAAGTACCCCGAAATAGCGCGAAGGCCCACCAGCGATGAGATAGTTAGAGCGCGGCGAAGGGCCGAAGAGTTGGGACTCAAGTGGAGGTCGGTCAGCTAGGCTCCGCTTATCCTCAGCACCACCGCCAGCGCCTTTGCCCTCAAGTCATCGAGCGATCCGGAGTTCACTATCATCTCGTCTGCGAGAATGAATGGGTCGCCCATCCTGAAGAAGGAGACCTCTCTGCGATCTTCCTCCTCCATCTTCTCGATGCTAGGGGCGTCGAATCCCTTCCTTCCCCTCTTCAGCATCCTCAAGTATCTCAGCCTCTTTGGGGCGTACACCGCTACGCATATCGCTTCTTCACCGAACCTGCCCTTGATCTCGTCGACCTCCTCTTGGTTCCTAATTCCAGAGATCCCGTAGCCTCGAGCCGGACTCGATGACTCAATTTCTTTGATCTTTTGAATCACCAGCCTTGCCACCGCCGAAGGACCCATCTCTTTCCTCAGCGCCTCACCAGTCTTTCTGAGACCTTCCCTATCCACGCTAAAGCCTCGCTTCACCGCCTCCTCCTTCACTAAGTCGCTCATGTCTATGACGACATACCCCAGCTCCTCGCTTATCGCTGAAGCTACCGCATTCTTTCCGGAGGCGGGCAGGCCCACCAGCATGACGTAGCGGTAGGCGCCGGGAATCCTGTGACGCACGAATCTCGTCGCCTCACTTGGGATAAAAGATTAATGGCTTAGACCCAGCAATCCGGGGTCAGAGGGTGGAAAAATTGAGGGAGCTTCCACCAATATGGACTATATTCTTAGAACTCACTGCGCACGACGACGGCGAACTGGTAGTGACGGGGGAGCCTCTGAGGAGAGCCATCCTTAGAGTGCTCTCATCTGCAGACCCCCTGACCGCGAGGGCAATCAGGATGGCGGGTTCAAGGGGTCACATTATCGTCTCCCCGCTCTACACCGGATCCAAGCCAGAGGTCGAATGTAGCGAGAGGGCCATCGGAGTGTCAAGGGGGGCCACGTACAGGGCGAGGGTGGTGACGTTTAGCGACGCCGTGTCGAGCATGATCAGGAACTGGGCTGCTAGAAACCCCAGGGTGAGGCTGGCTGGGGTAGAATTTGAGATATGTTCCGTGGAGTCGGAAACGGTAGAGTGGGATGAGGTAGAGCGACAGGACTCCGTCAAAGCGTTCAGAATCTCGTTCCTGACGCCAACCCTTTTCAGGAGGCAGGCTACACCGTATTGTAGGCTCTTCCCCCTGCCGTCACTGATGATCCATGGCTTGGCGGTCAGCTGGAACTCGCTGAGGAGAGACGGCCCCAGACCTAGGGAGGTTGCCTCTTGGGCCAGGCTCAGCGTGGTCGAGACAGGTCACGAACTCTGCACATCAAGACCCATCGAAGTAGAGACTGAGAACGTTGTTGGATTTGTCGGCTGGGCGCACTACAAGTGCATAATGCACCCAAACTGGTCGCCCAAACAGCATGAGGAGATGTCGGCTTGGGCTGCTAAGCTATTCAAATTGGGTGAGTTCGTGGGCGTGGGAGCCCACAGACAGAATGGGCTGGGGATAATCAGATTCTCTCCAAAAAGCTGATCCTGAATCAGGCTGTGGCCCCGGCGGCGCCCTTGAGGCGCTCAACGAGAGCTATTCCACTTCTCAAGTCCACGGCATTGTAGAACTCTGCCCCAAAGAGGTCCCTGAGCATCATGAAGACCTCCCAAGTGCTCTCTGGATCTTTGCAGGAAGATACCTCCACGGTGGCCAACCTGTGCTCAGGCCAGGTGTGGACCGCAACGTGAGATTCTCCTATGACAGCCACTCCGAGGACTCCTTCACCTCTGCGGTGAACGTAAACGTCGAACAGCGTTAGTCCTGCCTCTGTGACCGCGCGAACCAGCGCGCCGTGCACGAACTCTGGGTCAACCAAGGGACCCCTGTCTATGCCGCGCAGCTCGCCAATCACGTGGAACTCAAAGGCCTCAGGCATGGGGGCATCACCTCCGCCGTCCGCGTGAGATACCACGTTGCCTGGGCAATAAAAACTTAATCCCGACCAATCGGAGCTGGCCAATTGTGAAATAGAGCGGTCAAGTGCTGTCTTTTCTTGCCAAAATGGATTTCCAACGAAACCGTTGTGACCCTGGGGGACCCCCCCTCCCCCCTCCCCCCAAATGGGGATCAATCAAGAACCAGATGGACCGGCTGACTGAGCTCGCAGCCCTCGCCGCAGGCGGTTTTAGGCCGTGGGGGCTATATCGCTCTCTAGCGCAGAGACAAGTATTCGCCTTATAGCCTTCTTAGACTCCTGCAACCAGCTGGATAGATCCTCCTCGATTCCAGGCCGTACTCCCAGCTCAGTCTCGCCCAGGGTGATCCTCTTCTCGACCATCCTTGGCGGGGCCGCGAGGCTGCCCTTCAGCTCGAATCCAACTCCCCTCAAAACTCCGATGACACGCAGCAACGCCGATTCCTCGCCCCAGTCAGCCGAGAAAAGCAGCCTGCCCACTAGGACGAACTCTGACACGGTCGACACGTCTCTCCCGCTTGCCTCGCGTCTAGCGGCGTCGCTAACCTTTTCTGTGAACTCGATAGGGAGACCGTAGTCTCTCCTGAACTCCTCGGCCCCCCACCTGCCCAAGACCAGGGCCATGTTTAGAGAGATTTTGACGTCGAGGTCTCGTACGGCGCCGCTCTTCACGAGCCTGTCTAGGAGCGATTTAACCCAGCCAGCGTCTGTCTCGTCTTCTCTAGACGGCTGAATGTCATAGCCCTCCAACGTGCCCTTGAGCGAAGAGCTTGAAGAGGGGAGCCACTTCGCTCGGCTCGAGATCTCCTTTAGGATGCTCCCTCCCCTCCCTAGGAGAGCTTCAGGCGACTCCATCACTCTCTTCGCTAGGTAGTATCCAGCCCAGCTGTAGAACGCCTCCAAGCCGATAGAATGGTACCACTCCTCATCCTTCTTGTAGGATACAAGAGGAATAACGCGACCCCCTCCGCTCTCCTCGTCCGAGTGCGGGCCGCCTAGCGTCAGGAGGAGGCCCACCACGAGCCGATCTGGTTCGATCACTCTTTCAAACCTAAACGAGGAACTCTCATGAGGGTCTAGCAGCCAGGGACCTTGGTCAGACAGCACATCAAGTAGGAAGCCCTCTAGCTCTACTCTAGATATGCTCGCGCCCTTGTCGCCAGCCTGCATTCTCTCGGGGGCTCCCCCCGACAACTCTCTCCGGCCAGGAGTATATAACCGCCTCGTGCGACGGCAGCCGCTCTGAATTTTATGAACCTGAGCACGAGATCTGCTGATCTCCATGGCGAGAATCAGAACCTTTATCGCGGTCGACCTCGAGGATGAGGAGGCAATAACAAGGATCGTTCGGATTCAGAGGGAGATCAAAGCCACGGGAAACGACGTGAAGACCGTTGAGCCAGAGAATCTCCATGTCACTCTCAAGTTCCTCGGGAGCATTGACGAAGCCCTCATACCCGAGATCGAGAGGGTTCTCTCAAATCCAGAGGTACCGGCCTTCGAGGCCAGGTTGGTCGGCATCGGGGCCTTCCCAAATCCGGTGCGGCCTAGGGTCATATGGATAGGGTTCGATGAGGGGCGAGAGGAACTCGCAGAGCTAATGAGGTGGACGGACACCAAGTTAAGAACCCTAGGCTTCCCAAAGGAGTCGCGTGAACCCGAGCCCCATCTGACCATTGCAAGGGTAAAGAGGTTGAGGAACAGAGAGTCATTGAGAAAGCTGTTCACCGCTCTAGTCTCCGCTGAAGTGGGTGTCATGCAGGTCTCTGAGATCAGAGTCAAGAAGAGCATACTGAGGCCTGAGGGGCCTGTCTACGAGACTCTCGCTTCAATCCCCCTGCCTAAACGTGAGTGACAAAGGAAAACAGATTTATTACCCCGGTACCCGCCCTCTCTTAACGGGCCTCATGACCCGGACCCTCTCGTTTGTCCTCCTCCTGATCGCGATCCCGTCTGCCGCCTGCATCACGGCGAGGGACGGTACCACTCTAGTCGCCAGAGTCGATGGTACCATAACTAGAGGAGTGGCTGAGTACATCTCTGGGGCAATAGAATTCGCCGAGGAGATTGGTGCGGCTGGTCTCGTCATCGTGGTGAAC
>Ga0180302_10000514_pt1 | contig 17104 bp, 16 predicted proteins | sample GuaBasSediGuay17_FD_121794 | JGI IMG/M metagenome (GOLD analysis project Ga0180302, IMG submission 121794) | Subseafloor sediment microbial communities from Guaymas Basin, Gulf of California, Mexico - Guay17, Core 4571-4, 12-15 cm | ecosystem: Environmental > Aquatic > Marine > Hydrothermal... | reverse complement strand
GTTAGGCTTAATGAAGGTTGAAGGTAAGGGAACGGTCTCCGATTACTTAAGAATGGCTGTAAACTACTCTCAACTTTGGCTCGAAGAGAGGAAGGTTGAAGGGTTAGATAGAATAGTGAGGAGATTTTGGGGGGCCGCTGGAAACTTAGAATTGGAAAGGAAGTTAGAGGCGCTATTAAAGGTAATGGCAAGAAGCTAATGTCTTTTCTTAATTAAAGTATTACTCAATTACACTCTTGTTTTTCTGTTGTGTGGTTCTGTTTTTACTGTTCTCATTAATCGTTATAGTTATGAGGAAGGCGACGACACTCCTAGCCTCAATTACGCTTCTCGAACAACGATTATAAACAAGTAAATGTACATCATGTAAATTAGAGACAAGAGTGTTTATAGTTAAATCTTAGAAGCATATTAAACAAATCAAGAGACAGATAGAATTCATTAAGAAAAGGGACTCTACTGTAAGACAATTGTAAGCCTAAAGAGGTTAACCAATCTATAGAGCAATATCGCATCTTCAAGGAATATATGTTCAGTTGATGCAGACCCAATCACCAATTATCAAACCCGCTTTTCATCATTAGTACTTCTCACGAGTTGAGATAGCTAGCATGACTTTTGTGACTTGTACTACGCTATTTCTATAGTGGACACCTCTTTTAAGAATTTGGTACTCATAGCTGTAATTTAATCCGTTTAAGAACTAAAGTAGTAGATACGCTTAGGGAACTACGACTGGAACATTAGTTGTTCATCTCGCCACAAACTTATTTGCCCTCCTCCTCATAAACTTGTCTAGTACCAGCGACAACCTCCTTTCGTACATTCTACTTGATATTTTCCAGGCACTAACTCTGGGGATGTAAACTTCCCTTTCTTTAGACCCTGCTTTAACTCGCTTTACGAGTCTGAGCGGCTCATGTCGGTATTTCATGAGCTTTTCCAATATTTTCCTCTCCTGAATGAAGCGAGTTGTGTATCCCCTACTCAAGAAAACTTCATCGCTTAGAATAACCTTATGAAGGGGGATATTGGTCTTTATTCCCTCAATTACGAACTCGTCTAACGCTCTGTTCATCCTAGCTATAACTCTTTCCCTGCTATCACCCCACACTATTAACTTCATTATTAATGGGTCGTAGTGAGGAGGGACCTCATAACCTTCATATACCCCGCTCTCAACTCTGACCCCAAGTCCGCTTGGAGGTAAGTACTTAGTGATTATTCCAGGAGACGGCCTAAAGTTGTTGTAGGGGTCTTCAGCGTTTATCCTAACTTCTAGAGAATGACCTCTTAGCCCTATCTCGTTCTGTGAGTACCTTAACTCCTCTCCAGCTGCTATCCAGAGTTGCTCTTCTACTATGTCTATCCTGGTCACCATCTCTGTCACTGGATGCTCTACTTGTATCCTAGAATTAACTTCTAAGAAGTAAAAGTTCTTGGTTTCAGGGATGTAGAGAAACTCAATAGTCCCTGCATTGACGTACTTAACGGCCTTCGCGACTTTCACACCTAACTCTGTGACTCTTTCTCTTTCTTCTTCACTTATCGCTGGCGATGGAGCTTCCTCTAACAGTTTTTGAAATCTCCTCTGAATGGAACACTCTCTTTCAAATAGGTGGACGATGTTGTTGTGTTTATCAGCCAACACTTGAACTTCGATGTGTTTTGCCCTCGGGAAGTACTTTTCAACGTAGACTTCAGCCTTTCCGAAGGCTGAGGAAGCTAAGCTCATAGCTGACTCCACAGCTTTGACAACGTCTTCAGGGCCCCAACAAATGCTCATTCCTATTCCTCCTCCTCCTAAGACTGGCTTTATTACAACTGGGTACCCCACTCTATCTGCTGCAATTAGCGCATCATCCACGTCGCTTATCGAATTTAGGGGACCTGGAATCACTGGAATTCCCAACGAGTGCAATAACCTCTTTGCGTTTAGTTTGTCACCAGTTACTTTCTGAACTGTCTCAGGAGGACCTACGAAAGCAATTCCCTCCTCCTCAACTCTTTTAACGAACTCTGGGACTTGAGAAAGAAAGCCGTAGCCTGGGTGTATAGCCTCAGCGTTACACCTCTTAGCTATCGAAATTATCTTCTCTACGTTCAGATAACTGTCTTTAGGCTCTGGCCCTCCGACTAAGTAAGCTTCATCAGCCATCTTGACGTGCAAAGACTCCTTATCAACTGACGAGTAAATAGTTGCTACTTTAATTCCCAGCTCTTTAGCTGTCCTTATAACTCTAACGGCTATTTCGCCTCTGTTAGCTACTAGTATTTTATTGAAAGGTTTGTTAGTCATTGATTTTTAAGAGTACTTTTAGTTATTTAACACCTCCTACTTAGATTATTAACGAAGACTAACTACAGTTTATCAACTAATTATTACAAAATTCAGTTTGAAAGGTGTGACTTTACGTATTAACAGGGTATATGTGTAAATTAGTTAAAAATAAGTTAAAATACTGTTGCTGAGTTTAGGATATAGAATTGGTCTCGGGAACACTATGTCGGGGTATAACGTGTTAAAGTTCAACGTCGTCCCATCGACTATGGATCTAGCTAAGACTTATGCAGCTCAAGGTTACCCCGAGTGGACTGTCATCCTTGCTATGGAACAGACGGGTGGACGTGGAAGGTACGGTCGCTCTTGGTTCTCTCCTCGAGGAGGGCTTTGGTTCTCCGTTATATTACGACCGAAGTTCGAAGTTTATTACGTATCTTTAATTGGTTTTGCAACAGCTGTAGCTGTAGTCGAGGCTATCCGTGACCTCACTCAAGTCGAGGCTTTTTTGAAGTGGCCTAATGACGTGCTGGTAAACGACAAAAAGGTAGCTGGAATACTCGTAGAGGCTACCCTATTAGCTGACAAGATAGAGTTCGTCGTTGTCGGAGTAGGCGTTAATACTAACATAAGTTTAGAAGAAGCTCCAAAAGACCTGAGAGACAGAATATGCTCTTTAAAGGAGATTACGGGAAGAGAAGTTCAAAACGGAGAGATGATGAAGACTATACTCAGTAAACTGTCGTCGCTCTATCCTCACATTCCTGAGAGAGCACATGTGATAGTGAATAAGTGGAAGAAGTATTCATCTACGATAGGTTCGCTTATTAGGGCTAAAGTTAGGGGAAGAGAGATATACGGTCGTGCTATCGACATTGACCCCTTAGGGAGACTTCTCATAAAGACTGGAGAAGGAGCTGTCATCAGAGTTGATGTAGGTGAAGTCATTCACCTTCGAGAGATATCATAGAGTTAAATTATCCCTAAAGGCGAAGCCTTTAATAACGCTCAAGATAGCAAGCGACTTCTCAATCTGCTTGTCCGAGAAGAGGTCAAGAAGTCTTTCGCTCAAGTATTATCATTTCCTGTCTAGTTCTGACGAAATCGCCCTCCTTAACTAAGACTCTCCTCACCACTCCATCAATATTAGAAGTAACTTCCATGTGAGTTTTCATAGACTCTATGATGGCTAGCGAATCTCCTCTCTTAACTTCATCTCCCTCCTTAGCTAAGACCTTAACTATCTTCCCACTTATTGGAGCCCTTATGACGTTGCCTACGAGTCGAGGAGTTGAAACTCCTTTAGTCGCTCTCTCTACAACTCTAGCCCTCGAGATAAACTTCAATAAGTCGTCTTTGATTTCTGTAGGTTCTTTAACTTCTACCTCAACCTCGTAAACCTTGTCGCCAATAGTCACTCTGTACTTTTTAGTCGTGCTCATAAGGCTCTCCTCATCATTATTTCAAGCTTGGAACTCAGACGCCAGAAGTTCATAGCTTTATTCCCGACTTCAAGTGCTGTGACATGACGTTCTCTTCTCTCCTTGACGGTTCTCTTAGCTACATAAGCATATGCAGCTATTATTGCGATGATTCTCTCATCTATGGACATCTTCACACCTGAACGTTGACTACGTAATGATTTTAAGATTAATAACAATGACCTCAGCTGCTCTTCGAAATGAGTCTACCTCTTTTTAAACTGGAGGTAACCCGTGTTTCTTAGGTATTCTATTCCTTAGTTCTCTCTTAGACATAGATATGTCTAATAGTTTAACTAATATGGGTCTAGTTTCATGAGGCACTATCACTGTGTCGACATAGCCTCTCGAGGCAGCTACGTATGGATTAGCTAGTCTGTCCCTATACTCTTTGACGAATTTCTGTAGGAGTTCTTGAGGGTTCTCAGCCGCTTGAAGTTCCTTTCTATACACTATCTCAACAGCTCCCTCAGGCCCCATAACAGCTATTTCTGCCGTTGGCCATGCTAGTACGAAATCTGCGCCTAAGTGTCTACTTCCAAGAGCTATGTAAGCCCCTCCGTAGGCCTTCCTAACTATTACCGTGATCTTAGGGACTGTAGCCTCAGCATAGGCGTATATTATCTTAGCTCCATGCCTTATCACTCCTCCATGCTCTTGTTCCGTCCCCGGGAGAAATCCTGGAACGTCAACGAACGTCAACACAGGTATGTTGAAGGAGTCACAGAACCTAACGAACCTCGAGATCTTGTCCGACGAATCTATGTCTAAGCAGCCAGCATATGCCTTCGGTTGATTAGCTACTATGCCAACGACATACCCTGACAATCTAGCAAAGCCAACTATGGCGTTTGGAGCGAAGTCTCTTTGAACTTCGAAGAAAGTCTCCTTATCAACTATTCGCTCTATTACTTCTCTCATGTCATAGACCTCAAGTGGGTCGCTTGGGATTATTTCATCTAACTCATAGTCCATTCTATCGGGCTCATCCCCCGTGTCTTCATAAGGAGGATCCTCCATGTTGTTGGATGGCAAGTAACTGAGAAGCTTCTTAATGACCTCAATGCATTCCTCGTCGTTCTTAGCGGTGAAATGGGCTACACCACTAATTCTCGCATGAACGTATGGGCCTCCTAACTCTTGATGAGTCACCTCTTCCCCTATAGCCGCCTTAACTACTCTTGGGCCCGTTATATACATGAAACTAGTTCCCTCAACCATGCATATGAAGTCGGCAAGAGCTGGAGAATAAACAGCCCCTCCAGCACAAGGACCCATTATAGCCACTACTTGAGGAATTACTCCTGACGCTAATACGTTCCTGTAGAATATCTCTCCATAACCTCTGAGGGAGTCGACCCCCTCTTGTATTCTAGCTCCGCCAGAATCGTTTAACCCTATTACAGGGACTCCCATTTTCAGCGCTAAGTCTAATAGTTTGGCTATTTTCAAAGCGTGCATTTCACCTACACTCCCTCCCATAAACGTAAAGTCTTGAGCGTATACTGCAACTAACCTCCCACTCACCTTACCAAACCCGACGACGACACCGTCTCCTAAACACTTTCTACGCTCCATGCCGAACTCATGACTTCTGTGTAGGACGAAAGAGTCCAATTCAACGAAAGTCCCCCTATCGAGTAACAAGTCGAGTCTTTCTCTAGCGGTCAACTTTCCAGCTTTGTGTTGTCTCTCAATTCTCTCGAGCCCCCCGCCTAACTTAGCTAACTCTCGTAACTTGAGCAGTTTAGCTATTTTATCGCTTGACATCGTGTCACCAAAATGCTTGGAGCTACTAATCCTTTAGCTTTTTAATTAAATTTACTTAACCTCTTCAACCCAAGCTTCGTAAGATATATCCCCTACTTTTATCCTGACTAACTTAGCTCCTCTTTTAAGAGCTTCAACTGCTCTGTCAACGCTACTCTTAACTTTATCAAGCAAGCTCACGTAACTTCTGTATATCTTAGCGTATTTAGCTTGAGTTATCCCTACAACCTTTATGTAATCTCCTCTCTTAACCTTAGCTATCTTATCTAAGTCACACGGGTGGAGCCTGCCAAGAGACGCGCCTGAGAAACGCTCGTGATTCAGGGTTATCCCAATTCTGTTGCTTTCTAGCTTAACTAAAGAACCTGGAGTCGGGCCCACCGTTTCTAATAGCTCGTTGAACTTGAAGTTAAAGTCGTCATCGAGGGGCTCTAAAACTACTCCAATTCGTAAATTCTTGCCTATGACTTTGAATGTGAGGGGTTGCGTATCACGTTCCTCGTTAAACAGTACTCTCAACTCGCTGTCCCTAAACTCTGAAAGAACTTGAGGTGGTATTCGTCTTGCTGGCAACTCCTCTATGAGACCTTTGATGTCAGGCTTAGTAAGTATTCTAAGTGTATAGTCACTCTCTAAGGGCCTCTTCATCACATCAACTGAGCGTAAAGATCCGGTGATAGTTAAATAAGCCACACCATCGCTTGCACACTTAACTTGTATTTCCGATCGACTTGGGACGAATAGGGCTTGCCATAACGGCATCCTCTCTCCATTGATCATTAACGAACACTCTCCAGTTGTCGCTAGTATGAGGTCGTCCTCAGCCCTTATAACTAGGCTTCCCCCAAGAACCTCTATGCCCCACAACTCACTCAAGTTCCCCACTAACACGTTGGCAGAGTAGTAAGAGAAGAAGTCGATGACAAAGCTTCTCTCCAATGGAGAGCTTTCTGACACTAAGTAAGCGTTTGAAGCGCTGAGTAGCCTAATGGCCATTACAGCACCTTCGTCATTTGTTGATTACTTTATAATCTTTTGACGATATATAAATATTCCTTTTATGTCTATAAAACAGAGTTAGAGTTCATAACTAACTTTCCGTAATGCTTGTACTCTCCCCATGACTGTCTCAGCTGCCTTAAGTAAGGCACTAGCGTAGACCTTGCCAAAGTCCGTTAAATAAACTGGTCTCTCTCTGCCCCTATAAGCCTTGTACAAGAAACCTTTCCTGACTAAACTGTCGATTAAGCGACTGTACCTGTTCTTGACAGCAGGTATTGATGGGCTCTCACCACACCACTCAATTAGGTCTTTGATAGACCCTGCTTCCCCTCCCCTCTTGTAAAGTTCTACTAATATCCTTTCAGAGATCTCCTTCTCATCTTCACTCAACAGCTTAAGACGGACTTTAGGCAATTGGAGTTCTACAGGTTCTAAGCCTCGCTTATCATCTTTCTTCTCTAACCATTCCTCGAACTTCGGCGACTCAGGATGTGGTATGAAGTTCCCCCTTTTTTCTCGACTAGTAGTCACTACATAGACATTAACTCCTTTAAACATGAGGGCTAACGTCGTGACTGCCGAGACGGCCTCTGGTGGTAAGTCAGTGACATCTATGTAAACTTCCCTCCTCTCCAGGATGCACTCTCTGTAGAGTATTGCGAATAGTCTAGAGAAGACGTTCTCATAGGACTGAGGGTTTATAGGGATTCTTATAGGCTTGAAGAACTCAAGCCACTTAGCTAACTTTCCTGCATTCCTACGAGAAGCATGTCCATAACGGTCGCTCTTATTGTCGTAGAGTATGTAGACTTTTTCAATAGGCTTAACTATTCTGAGCTTTTCAAATCCGTCAAGTACCATTGTTGGGTGGAAGCATACGTAGTTTATCACTACTACCATGAACTCCACACAGTATCCATGTGGTGCGACAGTAATAGTATTACCTATTCCGGAATATATATCTTTCTAACTGTAACATGATTCAATTAACAGTATCTATTTTGTGTTACTATTGAAGCTGACTGAGCAATGAAATAGTAGCATAAAATAGATACTGTCACAAGCTTATGAGAACTTACATTCAGTACGAGTAAGTACGCTCAGCTTGTTACTATGATAATGGATATATACATTCCTCTGTAACTCTTTCACAGTGGCTCGAGTGAAGAGGAGAATGTTAAAGAGAACATGGAGCTTGCAAAGGGTAGACCTAGAACTATTAGTGCTTAAGTTAAGGGAACTCTACTCGAGCAGCTCATCTGACGAGCTGCTCTTTCCTGTAGTTAAGATAGGCAGAGTTGAGGTTAGGGGACCCCCAATTAACGAGAGGTTTCTAAGATACCTTGAGCCCATTCCCAGCAAGAAGAGGTTTTTAGCTTTAGACGCCTCGCTCAAAGTATTGCTTGACTTAAACTTCTGTAAAGTAGTCGTGGCTAAGGTATCAGTCGGTATATGGTACAGGGGGAGACGAATCTTTTCACCTGAACCTAGGATTAGGGTCGCCGTTGTCAAAAACAAGTCTGAAGCTGGGGAGTGGCTATTAGGAGTAGAGCTAGAAGAAGCTTCTAGACATATTAGTAGGCTAAGAACAGGGGATTACTGCTTGCTCGATAGGGGACTCATCGCCTACCCTAGGATGTCTACTCCTCTTAAGCTGATAATGAAGAGGACAATTGAAAAGTCAATAGACCTTAGCGCACTCTTAGTCGGGATCCCAAAGAGGAGCAGCGTAAAGCTCAACAACGGTCTCAACGCGCTTAGTCTTATTGCTAGAATAGCTCACGAGAAGTTCCCTGACATGGCTTGGTATTATTACCCTTTATTTGAGGAGAGACGTGGCTTGACTTTTGGGAGTTCAGCTGTAGCTAAGTTTAGTGAGGAAAGCAACGTAGTCTTTAGAGCTGACTTAATTGGAGGAGAATTCGATGTTGGAGTCGCGCTAGGAGAGATCTCCTACCTTCAAGACATATCGTTGCCTGGTTATCCTTACCCGTTGAAGGCTGTTCATGAAGAGGCTAGGATCAGCGACTTTGAGTTAGATTGCTTGAGAGGAGTGATATTAGACCTACTTGAGGGTGAAGGGTTAATCGGCTACGTAATGGACGACTTGAACACCACTAGCTTTAAGGAGAGATATCTCTGGGGATGGTAGCTTGGAGGTAGGCACAGTAATCTGGGTCAAGGGACTGACACTTAGGTTTAGAATTAGGAAGGGAGTAAAGGTCGAGAGAGGTCAATTACTCAAAGTCCAGTTAGACGACGTGAAGTATATAGTTAAAGTAGTAGACTTCGAGCCCGAAGTCCTCCTCACTCCAGCAGAAATAGCTAGGATAAGTAAAAAGAGAGAGGAAGGTCGTGACGTTTTCTTGTTGGATGAAGATGTGAGACTTTACGACACGGCTACGTGCACAATGATAGTCCAAGTACACGAAGATGGAGTTCCTAGAGGACCCAGTTCAGTTCCACCACTTTTCTCTAAGGTCGAAACTCTTGACGACTACGACTTACAAGAGCTCAACTTAGACGTAGGAGACTTAAAGGTAGGCTACTTAAGGGTAGGGCATAAGGGCACAGACGTAGTTGTCAGCTTAAGAGGGGATAAGGTCATACCCCATCACATCCTAGTTAGCGGAGTTACAGGGTCTGGGAAGAGTAACTTCAGTAAAGTGTTAGCCTACGCTGTGATGAGTGTAGAGGAGCTCAAGTACAGTCTTGTTTTGTTTGACTGTGAAAGCGAATATTTCATTGGTAGCTCTCCCCTAGGATTGGGACTAGCTCACTTACCACAAGCTGAGAAGAGGTTACTATACATAAGTAGCTTAGTCGAGGAGGTCTCTAGAGTTAGGATGACCTTTGAGTTTGACGGAATTGAAACCGTGAGGACTATAATGGCTCACCCCTTAGAAATAGATGTTCACAGGCTCAGTCCTCTCGACTTCATAATGACTGGAGACTTCAGTGCAGCTCAAGAGGAGTTACTTTGGTTAGCTCGGAAGACGTTTGGAGAAGAGTGGTTGCTTCAACTCTTAGAACTCCCCTCTTCTACACTTTACTCTAGGCTGAGGAAGATGGTTCATAAGAACACCATAAACACTACGAAGAGGAAGTTAAGGTACTTATTAGGAGACGGCTACATATTCAAGGAGGAATGTGAGACTAACCTAATATCGACAGTTCTCAGCAGCGTTAGTAAAGGCAAAGTGATACTCTTCGATATACCCCATGCTAGTGAAGGCGAAGAGAAATTACTAACTGCTACAGTTTCTAGGAGAATATTTAGGGCGTACGAAAGGCTTAGAAAAGAGTCTCCAGAAACTTGGAATAAGCTTCCTTACGTCTTAATAGCGATTGAAGAGGCTCATAGATATCTCTCGAAGGACGCGCTATCACAACACGGTGAAATTAGAGAGAACATATTCTCTGTAATAAGTAAAAGAGGCAGGAAGTACAAAGTCGGGGCTATGTACATAACCCAAATGCCCGGGGATTTGATAGAACCTGTAGTAAGGCAAACGTTAACTAAGGTAGTGTTACCGTTGCCAACGAGACCTGACTATATGAAGATAATTCAATATAGTCCCTACTTAGAGGACTCTGAAGACGAGATAAAGACGTTAGACAGGGGAGAGGCCTTAATAGTCTCACCAGCTTCTGGTTTAAGGTTTGCAGTTCCAATAAAGGTGTTCTTATTCGAAGACCTCGTAAGGGAAGAGCTCAAGAGGGAAGTCAAGTTGAAATTGACTAGAGACCTCAGAGCGTATCCCAAGCCTTGACACAAACTATCAGTAATCTCACGAATCGCTCTCTTTGACTTTGTAGTTATAAATTAGGAAGAACCCTATAGTGCCACTCAATCGCTTGCTTAGAACGCCTTCGTATCTCTTCGTCTCATCCTTAGATAAACTAACAATAAATGTGTACTCAACTGAATCGAGGTCAGGACGAGACTCGAAAAGCTTCTTCACCTCAAACTTTACAGATTCAGCCTTTTCTTTCAACTCCTTAACTATATTTGAGACTCTCTCAAAATCTCGAGCTGGGACGACTACTCTGACTACTTTAAGAGACCGTTTGCTCAAATCAAGCCCCCACTTGAACTTTTTATCTTTAAAGTATTAAAGTTTAAGAGCAAGGATAGTTACTTCAGTACTCTTCGTAACTCTTAAATATTTTTTATTAAACTAACCTTACTAAGTGGGTGTGGGTATGGGTGTGGGTAAAGCAAAAGTTGACAAGAGGTGGAGAATAACATTACCCGTAACCGCTCGTGGAGGACTCAAGCCTGGAGATGAGGTTATTGTGGAGGAACGTGGTAATGTAATTATCATTAGAAAAGTTCTCCATCCGTTAGAAGAGTTTCAAAAGATCAAGCTCTATGTAAAAGACAAAAAGTTAATAAAGGCTGATGCTAGTGAGGCAAAACACGTCTTTGGGGCTGTTAAGAATTGAGGATTATAGATTCTGACATACTCTCATATGCATTACTTGAAAATCACATAGCAACTAAGTATACGAGATCACTTATAGAACGTGCATTGAGAGGAGAGATCAAGGTCTATGTACTGCCTACTACATTACTTGAGACCTATAATGTACTTTATTGGTATTATCATATACGTCCAAGAGAGGCAGTAGCTAAGAAAATACTGAGCGTTGCAGAAGGGTTGACCTTAACCTCGGTTTCAAGACGAGGTTTTCACATGGCCGTTGAAGAGAATGTACCTTTAGGAGATGCCCTACTCGTATCAACGGCTCTTGATAATAAGATACCAATAGTAGTTTCAAACGATAAACATGTAGAAAAGCTAGTAAGGAAATATGGTTTAGTATTAGAGAATCCTATACCCGAAGAGATAAGGAAGCAAATGAAAAGCATACTTTAATGTAAACACATCCTATACTCGATCTATTTCTTAAACATAGATTTATACACATTTACCTACCTAAAAATTAGAAGTCATGATGCATTTGTTAACTAAGGTGAAACATTGACTAACATTAGTCACCTTAGGTATAAAACACTTTTAACCTGTATTTTCATAGCGGTGATATTGCCAATAGGAGTCGCTATATGTAAAACCTATTATAAACTTCCCTCAGACCTCTTCATGGCAGTACTCTTTCTCGTGCTATCCAGCATAATTTATATCGTAAGAATACTCCTAGTCCCGTACACAGCTTTAATATATGTCAGAAATAAGCTTGTTTACTTCTCTTTCGATTTCTTCGTAGTAGGCTTGGCTATAATTGTGAAAATTATTTCTTATAGTTCATTCAAACAACCAGGATTAAGCTACATAGGACCTGACTATCTATTCACAATATTGTTACCAGGAGTTTGGACTGAACATGAAATTAAAATCATAGATAAAAAGCTACATAATCATTGTTCTAAAGAAGACATTAACAATGAAGAAATAGCTCGCATTAAGGCTAAGGACATCTCTCACCTTAAACTGAAGACTCTTCTAATCTGTACTACATCGATAGTACTTTTATTAGTGGTAGCTGTGTATAAGTCATACTATAAACTCCCTACAAATAGCTCTATGGGAGCATTACTCATGATACTATTTACTGGGTTATATGCCTTGAGGCTTATCTTAGCGCCGATCACAGCATCACTATACCTGAGAAACAAAAGAGTTTACTTCTTTGTAGATGCTCTCTGGGTAGGAATGGCATCAGCCTCAGGAATTGCTTCCCTTAGCCTGTTCAAAAACCCTATAGAGACACTCCTCTCTATAGAATACCTGACATACATTCTCAATTTCATGATATTAATACCATGGTTCTCCACTGAAATGGAGATTAAGTTCATAAAGGAGAAGTTGATACCAAGAGAAGTGCTCGCAATTGATGAGCTTAAAATACACAGTTTATCCAAGTATTACGAAAACTTGACTTGTTGGAAAATTAGTCGTAGTTGGATATTTATACCGTTTAAGGAGCCTATTCCAATAGTTAAGAATAGTACTAGGCTAGTCATAAAGAATATAACTATAGCCCTAAAATCCTGGCCCATTAGCAATTTATCAGAGCATGTGAGTCTAGGTCTCTGGACTGATAAGCCCATAGTATTCATAAAGTCTAATGGCCAAACTATAGTCTCATGTTTTGCAAATATTTGGATAGGAGTTAAGGAGGGATTTAACGACATAGTGCCCAAGTCAAGGGTCTTTACAATTGACTTAGATTCACTCCAACTAAGGACTGGTAAGAGTAGAGGAGTTTTCAAAGATCATAAAGCAGTGGGAATAGTAGTCCTCACGTTTGAGGAACCCGAGAAGTGTGTTGAGTACATAGACCTTAGCCGTGCCTATATAACTTACATGTAAGGATAAGTCTTAAAGAGATTTTATGAGCACATTCATGGAAATTAAGTGAGGATTTATATTCATATTTCAATTACAAGTCATCTTCAAACGTGTACGTTCCTAGCGAATTACATTAGCTTAAGGACGCATCACTAGATAACTGTGAATGTCATCAATGACGATATGGAACTAAACATGCTCTAATAGTATATTAACGCGTTTCACTACTTTACCTACAGTTCCTACAGAATGGTGATTTATGTGAGCGTTCTAGATAAAGTGTCAAATGTCATTGATTATCTCACGGGCAAGTGGTGGTTTTATGTAGCAATGTATGTGCTGGGCTTTTGGATCCTACCACCTTATGCCCTTAAGGGTTACTCTTTTGGGGAAATAACCAAAGTGATCTGGACAGCCCTAGATAACGCTATTACGTACAGACTAGTCGACGCAATATGGCCCTCCCTACTCCTACACGTAGCCCTGATTCTAGTCATAGTGGCACTAGCAGTATGGGGAGAGAAAGCTTCGTTAATCTTCGACTTCTATGCTCTAGTCGAATACTTGATCGTAATTGGACAAGATGTTGCCATTACTGAGGAGTATGGGTTAGTTATTTTAACAGGAAACGTACTCTTAGTGTCAATAGTCGCTACATTGTGAGTTTGGGAGTGTATTGTAAGACATAACAGAGTGGGAGGAAGAATTCCCGATAAACGTAGACTTTGGGTACTACCATTTGCTCTGTTAGCCTTTTGGGGTCCCATAAGACCAGTCTCAGACCCCTACCTTCTTCTTAAATGGTTCCTCACAGGATATTATGGTGTTGCTTACTGCTTAACAACTCCTGTGATACTCTCTATCTTGATACTATACTATCCAAGGGTGAATAAGGCTGTTATGAGGTTTACAGCTTTTCCTGGTCTTATATTTGCCACGTATACTATAATATCAGCCCTCTTCAAAGCATTGATGTGGAGTGTGGTATTACACATTCCTCTCATCGTGACTTGTACCTATGCAATAATTCTCTCCGTGAGGTGAAAAGTAAACATAGGTTATAAGAACTTCTCAAGAAGTTAAGTTGTAATCTGGCTTTAATTGTTGATGAAGTTAGTTTAACATGACGATACCTTAATACTCTAGAACTAGCCTAACTACTCAGTGTTTGGATGTGTGTTTGTTATCTTCGGTATACTATGGCTCATAGAATATTGTAAGTCTAGGAAAAAATGACAAACTAAACCCGAACTCATCAGAAGATCACCACACTCAGAATGCCTAAGAGTTTTTAACTATTCGCCAGATTTTCATACTGTTTAAGGAGTTTATGATTGTAGTTAAAGAGTCCTCAATATTCTTGAAGGGGGCTACATATTTACTTGAGTTCTTATTTGAGAATTTAAACTTGAAGCTTACAAGAAGGTAAGTTATACTTTCAGTAGTCTTAGTATCGCTTTTGTCTCTAATTTACATGATGTACGTTTACTTGTTTATAATCGTTGTTCGAGAAGCGTAATTGAGGCTAGGAGTGTCGTCGCCTTCCTCATAACTATGACGATTAATGAGAACAGTAAAAACAAAACCACACAACAGAGAAACAAGAGTAAATATAAAAGTCTATTAGAGAACGCATAAGTAGTGTGATATCCGTGGATCAAGTTTTTAAAGACACACTCCTTAAAGTACACAATGATTAGTAACTTTTGTGAGCCGAGGCTGTAAGTGTGAAAGAGATTTTTGTTAGAAGCGTATTAAATAAGCATAGGAAGAGAGATGAGTGGTTCTTAGATGATTACTCACTAAATCCCTACAAGCTTTGCTCATTCAATTGCATTTACTGTTACATCAGGGGGAGCAAGTACGGAAAGAACATGAGAAGAGAGCTAGCGGTAAAAGTAAACGCCCCAATGTTACTTAAGAGAGAACTTGCAAGGCTCTCTAGAAGGGGAATGCACGGTTTTATAGCTTTGAGTTCAGCAACTGAACCTTGGATGGACGTTGAAGAGAAATACCGGGTAACGAGGAGATGTTTAGAAGTCATTCTTCGGCATAGATTTCCAGTTCACTGTTTAACTAAGTCAACGTTAATCTCAAGAGACCTAGATTTGCTTAAGGAGATAGACGAGAGAGCAATTTTGCCGAGAGATTTAAAGGGGAAGTTAAGTCATGGAGTGCTCATCACGTTCTCCATGTCGACGTTAAACGAGGAAGTCTCAAGGATATTTGAACCGAATGCTCCAAGACCTACAGAGAGGTTAAGAACTCTACAGAAAGTTAAAGAAGAAGGTTTCTTTGCTGGAATAGCTTACATCCCTGTCTTACCGTTTATCTCTGACTCTCTTAATCAACTAGAGGGAATGATTAAGACAGCTAAGGAGTATGAAGCTGACTACGTCTTCGTAGGAGCTTTAACTTTGTATGGTAAAGGGAAGGAACTCTACTATAGAGTTATAGAAAACTATTTTCCAGAACTATTATCAAAATATAAGCAATTGTATAAGTCACTTAGTCAACCGAACAAGAGCTATCAGAGGAGATTAGAGATTGTAGTAAGTAAACTATGTGAAAAATACGGAGTCAAGCATAGAATAGTGTGAGTTTTAGTGTAATGTGAACTTATATAGGATCAGTTAAAATGAACATCTAGGGAAGGCGGTGGAGTAATTTGGGCTTAATAGGAGTCGAAAGGGGGAAGCTCAAAGAAGAGGAGATTGACAAAGTTATCGAAGAACTAGGGCTTCGTGCACTTAAGAAGTTTGAAATCGAAGTCAAGACTAAGAGAGGTTGGATTTGCTTTCTAGTCGTAGATGTACTAGGGTTTACAGAGAGAGCAGCGTCATTTATAGCTAGTAAGTACTCAGTTACAGCTCTCGAAAGTGGTGAACACCTAATACTCGGCGAAGTTAGCGCTAAGTTGTGGAACGAGGCTGTTAAAATAGTGTTCCCTGATGGTGACGAAGAAGTTATCATAACAGTAATACACGACGGCTTTCTCAATGCGAGAATACCCTCAGACAACGTCAAAGGACTAAAGGGGGTTGCGTATTTTAACTCACATCCAGTAAGTCTTCCAATACAGTTAGATGACTTCGTACTCCTCACGAGGCTGAACCCCAAAGCCCTTGATAAGATCACGAAGCTAGTTCAAGCTTATGGCTCAGAGAAGATACTATCGAACGAGGTCGTAGAGTACATTAGGAAACTCCGCAAAGCTGAAGAGGAGGTTCAAGTGAGCGTAGACTATGAGACAGGCTTTGTTTTAATGAGGAAAGGTGCTAGGATTACCACAGTCCCTATTCCTGAGTACGTGATTAGGTTGGCTAAGGATGATAAAGTAGAGGAGGCAATCAAAGTCTACAAAGACGCCCCTCCGCAAGTCAAGGAAGAGATAGTGAAGGCCCTGAGCGAAGAACGCGACATACTCAAGGCCTTGAATAGAGAGGAAGATTATCAAAAACTCAACTCCATCTTAAAGAAACTTGAGGCTGAGAGTAACCGCTCTAACTCTCCTCCATGAGCATGTCACGTTGACGTGAAAAGACTAACGAATTATTAATTAAGTGTCCTCGTCATAACTCAGTCCTCCTAAACGCTAATAACGCTAAAAGACAAGTTTTATAGACTTAGCAACAATTGTAGAGAAAGTAAGAGTATGAACAGTAGAGAAAGAGTGTTAGTAGCATTAAGACACGAAGAGCCAGACAGGGTTCCAATTGATTTAGGGTCTATGCCCTCAACTGGAATCATGGCTATAGCTTACGCTAAGTTGAAAAGGTACTTAAGAATTAAGGAGGGGACAATAAGGGTCTACGATGTAGGACAACAACTAGCTGAACCTGAAGAAAAGTTCTTGAAAATGTTTCACATAGACGTAATTGACTTAAAGAGAAGCTTGCCCCCTTCAGGACCTGATAACAGGAAGTGGAAGAAGTGGACACTTCCTGATGGAACTCCTTGCGAAATCCCCCAATGGTTTAACCCTAAACCCGACGGTAAAGGCGGTTGGTTAATCTATGATGACACTGGTAGAGTTGTTTCGAAAATGCCTAGGGGAGGCTATTACTTCGACACCGTTTACCACCCTCTAGAGAAACTCAAGAATATTCGAGAAATACATGACTACAACTGGGACACTCATAAAGTCTCTGATGAATACGTTGATTGGCTGAGGAGGAAAGCCGAATTTCTATATCGTAACACTGAATACGCCATCCACTTCTTCGGAGCAGGCAGTATTCATGAGTGGGGGC
>Ga0180302_10000513_pt1 | contig 17149 bp, 18 predicted proteins | sample GuaBasSediGuay17_FD_121794 | JGI IMG/M metagenome (GOLD analysis project Ga0180302, IMG submission 121794) | Subseafloor sediment microbial communities from Guaymas Basin, Gulf of California, Mexico - Guay17, Core 4571-4, 12-15 cm | ecosystem: Environmental > Aquatic > Marine > Hydrothermal... | reverse complement strand
TTTGAATTGTACTTTTTTTCCTTTTACTTTTATTTCTCCTTTTGTTGGTGGTATTAGTCCTGATAGTATCTTCATTAGAGTAGTCTTACCAGCACCATTTTCACCAAGCAAACCAACAATCTCACCCTTGTAAACAGTGAAGTCAACACCACGAAGCGCAACAGTACCATCAGGGTATACTTTAACTATATTCTTCATTTCAACTACTGGTTCACTTTCCATAAATAGCTCCTCTAGTATCATTGACTCCTTTGTGATTTAAAAATTTAACTTACTCTTATAATTGATATATGAAACATGATACAGTAAATTTTTTAAAAGTAGTTTTAAGTATTCACTTAGGTGCACTTGTTGTGACAAGATTATCGAAAATAGTGACGGATATTTCGCAGTCTCTCTTAGCGCTTGTTGCTGGTCTTCTTGCCGGAGCATTGTTAATGGTAGCCTACGGTTACGATCCACTACTGGCTTATTCAGTGCTCTTCCGTGGAGCATTTGGAAGTATCACAGACTTTGCTGAATCACTGTCTTTCGCAGTACCATTAATGCTTACTGCAATAACCTTCGCTATTGGCGTAAAGGCCGGGTTATTCAATATTGGTGCTGAAGGACAAGCATACATGGGAGCCATTGGAGCTGTTATTGCAGGGGCATTTTTAACTTTACCTTCAGGAATACACTTAGCCGTAACCGTAATATTTGCCATGCTACTTGGGGCACTATGGGCGGTTGTTCCAGCATTATTGAAGATTACTAGAGGAGTACATGAAGTTATATCGACGATAATGTTTAACTGGATAGCCTATCATTTAGCGATGTACCTAGTTCTATATCACTTATCAGGCCCGGGTCGCGCTGAGGTAAGCTTACCTGTCAAAGAGACTGCCAGGTTTACAGTGATACTTAGCGGTGCAAGTCTAACAACGGTTATATATGTTGCAGTAGCATTCTGTATAGCAACATATCTGTTTCTATCAGCTACCAAAGCCGGGTATGAGCTGAAGCTATTAGGAGAGAATCCTGATGCAGCGCGCTATGCCGGTGTTAATGCCAAAAAAGTTGTATTCTCAAGCTTCATTATTGGCGGTTTTGCAGCAGGTCTTGCCGGGGCAACACAAGTGATGGGAAGACCCCCAACGTGGGCTCTTTACGGAACATTAGGCAATGTTATGGGCTTGGGATTCGACGGTATAGGTGTAGCTCTTATTGGTAGAAACAATCCTATAGGTATAATTATTGCAGCAATATTCTTCGGTGCTTTAGCTAATGGAGGAAGATATATGGAGCCATACTCAGGTGTATGTTCAGAGCTTGTTAGAGCAATCAATGGTTTAATAATTATAGCTTTAGCCTTTCCCGAAATCATTGCTATGATTAAAAGGTATCGAATGAGGTATAAAATATGACAAGGAAAGTTAAAACACAAGTAAAAATACTCTTAGGAGTAGTAGTATTAGCAATAGTACTAATTGTAGCATGGCATTTTGGATTAAATCCAGGGGCACTTATTGAAGCAGGCTTATTAGCAATGACACCCTTAGCCTTAGCAGCTATAGGTGAGTGTATAAACGAGAAAGCTGGAGTTGTCAACATAGGTTTAGAGGGCATACTTCTTATTACTGCTGTTGCCGGTGTTTATGGTGCTGAACTAGCAGGCAATGGCTATGTGGGTTTACTTGTCGGAATGATAGTTGGTGCTCTAATAGGATTCCTCTTCGGATTAGCAAGTGTTTATGGTAGAGCAGACCAGATAGTAGCTGGTATAGGTATAAATGTCTTTGCTGTAGGCTTCGTTCCATACGTTATAATGGCCTTATGGGCCTTCCCCGGCATCCATATACCACCCAAAGAGGTTCTTGTACCTTTAATATCAACACCATTAATGAGAATTAGTGCGATAACAATCTTGACAATAATTCTAGGTATACTATTACACTATATGCTACATAGAACACCCCTGGGACTCAGAATAAAAGCTGCAGGAGAAATGCCCATGGCATTAGATGTTGCAGGCGTTAGAGTAGACTATGTTAGAATATTTACAGCAACTCTAGGTGGAGCATTAACAGGCTTAGGTGGAGCCTTCATGCCACTGGCGTGGTTCGGTGGTATAGTTAAAGAGATATCCGCTGGTAGAGGATTTATAGCACTAGCCTGTGTGGTCTCATCAGGATTAGAGCCGTTACTAGCATTAGCATTTGCATTCCTCTTCGGCTTTGCTGAAGGACTAGCCTACACTGTTGCTGTAACACCTGGCGTGAAAGAGGCTGTACCCTACCACCTAGTATTAATGATACCATACATAGTAACATTACTTGTAGTAACAATATTCATTGGCGGTAGAAGGTTCCCAAGAGCTATGGCAACACCATATGTGAGAGAAGAATAAAACATTTTTCTAGGAACTCGACTTTTTACCATTAATTTATATCTATTAATAATATATCTTTAGAGCTTATTAGGCTTAATATATTTATGTGGTAGGATATTTTATAGAAATATATTATGTAGGGTGGCTATAGAACATTGTATGGGAATATTGATATAACTAAAGCAAGAGTACAATTAAAGCTTGCAGAGAGAACTCTCGAATTCATCAAGAATGCTGATTATGTAATGTATAGAAGGCTAAAAGATGATAATTTAGAATATGAATGTATGATTAAAAATCCCGAAACATTACTTATTGAGCCTGCTGCCCCCATTCTTATACCTAAACAGCTAACACATTATATTTTGATTGAATTCGCAAATGATGTAATGTTGCCTCCTGAAGGCGAGCTAGAGGGGTATACTCTTATGCCTGTTGATATAGTTGTTTTCTCTTTGAAGGACGATAACTATAGGGGTATTGATACATTCTCTGAATGCAAGGTTAAATATGCTTTATATGGTCCAAAAGATGAGGGTATAATAGCTCGCTACTATAAGTCGAGATTCTTCACTAACTCTAAGGAGCCAGAGGCGTATAAGGAGGCACTTGTACCATTAGAGATAGTTAATACACATAATGATTGGGTTAAGTTGAAACGTATACTAATGGATGCAGTAATGCTACGTCTCTATTATAAACAGAGTGGAAGCTTTGCCTCTACACAAAAAATAAAGATTACAATAACTTCTGAAACAACAGCACTCATAGATTACGGAAAACAAGTACATGGGGGTCTTAAGGAGGCTAAACGCCCATTACGGTTAAGTATACTTATGCATGTTCCTCGAAAAACTGAGATGATGTGGGGCATATGATTGAGAGTCTTAAATCGGTATTAGAGTCAGCAAGTAGAGTATTCTCTGCTGTAACCTTTGATAGAGTATTTTCTGCTTTACTAGTTTTTGCAGTAGGTTTTGCTTTAGCATATGTATTTAGGAGACTAACTTTCAGAGCGGCCTATAAGGTTGTGCCATTACATATTGCTAAGGCTATATCGGGTTTCATATATTATGTTATAGTCATAATTGTTATGATGACTATTCTATCGATATTCGGTGTTAGTATTACTGGTGTTCTAGTAGCTGGTGGTATAGCAGGTATAGTCTTAGGTTTTGCCTCGCAAACTATAGTCTCTAATCTCCTTGCCGGAATATTCCTTTACTGGGATAAGCCGTTTAAACCCGGAGACCCCGTTAACGTAGAAGGTATAGCTGGAATAGTACAAGAAATATCAATCCTTTCTACAAGAATACAAACTTGGGATGGAGTATACGTTAGAATACCTAATGAGAAGGTGTTCACAGCAACAATAACGAATTATGCCAGGATGCCTGTAAGAAGAGTAGAACTTAAAGTAAGTATAGCATACAAGGAGGACTTTGGGAAAGCTAAAGAGGTAATAGCGAGAGTGCTTGACGAACACCCATTAGTCCTAGTTCAACCTGAACCTGTAATATTTACATCAGAGCTTGGTAGCGATGGAGTCGAGATAACAGTTCAAGCATGGGCACCTACTTCTGAATGGATTACTGTAAAAAGAGAGCTATTATGGAATATAAAGAAGGCATTAACTGAGGCTGGCATAGAAATACCCTTCCCACAGAGAGATATATGGTTTAGAACACCACTAAAAGTAGAAGTCACGACAAAGAGTACTAGTAAACTAGATAGTATATCATAAAGTTTAGAGGAGTTACGAGAGTTCGTTAAGGCTACGGGTGACATTTGGTCTTTTCTCTAATATCATACCATCATACATTGAGAGAGCTCTATCAGCATACTTTATTATTCTAGGATCATGAGACACCATTATGATCGTTGTGTTAAAATCTTCTCTTATCTTTCTAAACAATTCAAGAACTCTCATAGCATTAGGCCAATCAAGATTTGCTGTTGGCTCATCCGCTAATATGACTGTAGGAGTATTAACTAGAGCCCTAGCTATAGCTACACGTTGTTTCTCGCCGCCTGACAGCCTTGGAGGCTTTGCTTTTTCTTTACCCTTCAATCCTATATAGTCTACTACACTTAATACACGTGCTCTTCTTTCGTCACGAGGTACTCCAGCAACAAGTAATGGTAACTCTATATTCTCATAGACAGTTAGTTCATCTATTAATCCCAAGTCCTGAGGTATATATCCTACGACAGTATTTCTAAGCATAGCTAAACCATCTTCATCAAGCATGTTTAAATTGTATCCTTCAACTATAACATCCCCCCTATCAGGGCGTTCGATCCCAGCTATTATCTTTAATAATGTGGATTTACCTGAACCACTTGGACCCTGAATACCTACAACTTCGCCTCTTTTTACACTTAAGTTTACACCTTTAAGGGCTACAACAACTCTCTCTCCATCAATGTATGTCTTCCATACATCTCTAAGCCAAACTATGAGGTCCAAGCTCATACTATTATCCCTTCCTCCCGGTCCTTCTGTATAATAGAATTACAAGAATGTAAGCTAATAAAAATGTCAGCAGGGGTATAATACACTTAAACTTTGGCGCAATAGTGACCACTAAGGGTGCGGATAAAGTTAAAGCCAAAAGTAAACTGTAACATAGGAGTATTCTACGAATAAAGCTAGGTGGTGCTCCTGCTATTTCTAAACCTTTGAGCACATTTTTTATCATAAGGTTGTCTATTAAGACAGCTGAAGTGATAGATGTAAAAGTTAAAGCTAGAATTATGTAATTTACATAGGGATTCTTAAGCGCTATTGTATATACTGATAGTATTGTACCTGAGGCTAATGCAACGAGAAACCCCTTACCCCTAATATAGATTTTAAATCCTGATATAAGGTATTCTAAGTACGCCAAGGCGTTAACCCTCCTATTAAACGTCCCACAAATAGCCTAACCATAGAGTTAAGGTAACGGTCTGATATCTCTTCTATACTCCATGGCTTATAGGCTATGGACACTTTAGTGTTGTTATTGTTGGGTATTAAGGTTATGTGCAGATTTACTCCAATACCCCACGTTATAAGATATCTTGCTGAAACATAAATATATACTTCATTTCTTCGCCATACCACATCATATTCTATTACTTCGAAAAACTCATTTGTTTTTATAAGGTATTCTATTGAAGGTAACAAATCACTAATATTCCTTCCAACGATAAACGAGACTCCTTGAGGTAATGGTGACTCCTTGCTACCTATACTCGCTAAAGTACGTATTGTATAAACTGAAGTAAAGAGTAATGCAAGAATCAATGTGATTATAGTATTAAAGATTACATAAGAGCCGATAATATATGACAATAAGTATATTATAATTAACCCTGTTGTACAAAACATTAGAGCGAGCATTGATGCCGTCGATAATGCTATGGTATTTGGCGGTAATCCAAAGAGTAAAGCTCTAAACTCTATGCTCTTTAATCTATTAGCTATAACAGACACTGTTGGTATAAACATTATCGAGGCTAGTATAGATGATAGTACAGCTAAAGCTAAACTCTCCCATGAGGGCATTATTGCATTATAAAAACAGGTGATATTTCCACCTTTTATTACATACAATTTGGAGAGAGAAGGAATTTCATGAAACAACTCTTTTATGCTGGTTTCACTTAATGTCACACCTGGTATAATTAGAGCTGTTACTGGCTGTTCTAACAATTTGAGCATCTTACAGCCAGTATTATAGTCTAGTACTATAGTATTTTCTGGTGGAACGTAAACGGGATTTGCGGCAACATAGCCTTGTATAGGTAATAAGGATAAGACCTCATACAGTTTGATTTCTTCCATTATTATAGGCTTAATACCTTTAACATACAATGTCACATCATTAATCGTGATCTTACTCTTATTTAACTTGACATCACCTAAAAGTATAGTATCATTTGATGGCATAATATTCGCTATCACTTCCCGGTCTACTAATACCGCAGCATATATGTTCATTTTCTTAGAATCTATTAGAGGATGTAATGGTTCATCAAATACTATCTTTAATACTCTCTTATATTCCTTTAATGTTATATTAATTTCTGATAAATAATTTAGAACATAGGTCAAGCTTATGCTATTAGAAAACTCTAATATTACACAATCTCCCTTATAATCTGATAATCCTTGATCCACTCTAGCTAAATGATATGCTGTTGCAAATGCAGATAACATTATTATTAGTATAAGGGAGATTAATGATATAAGCGTTGATGACGAGATTAAGGCTTGTTTAACGATTTTCCATACTGAACTAAATTGTGCTGTAGGTGAAGTGTTAGGCGGAGTTATGCACAGTTTAGCCTCGACTTTTTCACTCCTTTTGTAGTATTTTAGAAGTAGCTTAAGAGCTACAATTAGCGATCCTATGTATAATATTAGAAGGACTATAGTGAACACTCTATATCACCAAGCATACTATAGTATACACTATTATTGCTAATCCTGCACCTGCTAGAGCGCAAGCTGCAGAGAGTAGTAAAGCTTCATGAGCTACAGAGCTTATCCTACTAATAATATACTTTATTACCGAGGCTACTAAGAAGAGTATTCCATAGTCTGGAGTTAATGTTAACCCTATTAGTATAGAGAATAATGTTATTTGCGTTAATCCTGAGACTTTAATGATAGCAAGTATAATTATAGCCGCTATAATTCCTAATATTAAGGCATGAAAGTTTATTATGTCTAGTCTACCTGTATAAAGCCCAGCCATCCATGTAACTATGGGGAGCCACCGCACTAATGGGAATTTAGGTGAGTTTAGCCCATAAACGCTAAGTAATAAGTGGCCATAATATAGAGTTATAGGAGCGCCTATTAGTATACCTAAGAATAACGTTACAATTACAAGTTTACTATTTACTCCCAAAATCTTAGATGCTTTTATAACATTCATTGATGAGCCAGCCATAAATTCGGGCATAGGTATGCCAGTGTAAGGGTCTAATATTACATATCCCGTCGCCCCTCTATAACCCATAGTATACATTACTACAGAAGCTATAGGCAATATTGATTGAGATGCTACACCAACTTCTCCTACAACTCTAACTGTCACTAATGCTAAGAAAAAGTGTAGTAAAGGTAACAGTATAAATATTGGTAAGAATCTTATTGTAAGACTTTGTGGATCTAGTACAACTGTTACTATAGGTAATGTGAAAACTAATAATAAACAAATGATTAGTGCTATTAACTCATCGTGTTTTAGTCTAAAACGACTGAATGTGTGAAAGTAAACTCTAATATTAACTGCTGTATAGTATAATGAAGCTACAATTATGAAACCTACAACTATAGATGCAAGTTCTGGTGAAGCAAGTGAGGGCATGTCTAGAGCTCCCATACCTGGAGGAACATATAGTGCACGTAGCATTACAAGGATAGGCAATAGAACAAGATAGGCGATAAAGTTACCTAGTGATATACCTATAGATGCATTTAATGGTATAACTAGTGCTATTAGAAAAATGAAAACATCAAGAGTTAATGCCAGTGAAGAGCCTTGAAGAATACTTTGCAGCTGAGTTGTAAAATCAATAGTAAAAGGCCCAAAAATAAGATACATCATTTCAAAGATTAAACCGACTAGTATCATAAGTAAGCCACGCACACCTTTAACTATAGATATGCTTACAAGCATAGCTGAAGCCGAGCCTAAAGGAAACATTAATCTTTCTCTTTCAAGAAAATGCTTAGAAAAAGCATAAGCTAAAGCTATACCACCAGCGGACACTAAGGTTAAATGTAAGTATATCGCTATAGTATCTATTCTCAATTGCTCACTTGACATGTATAGCCATTGGGGTACAATTAGTCCTAACCTTGAAACTATTGGCGCCTCAGCTAAGATAGTATAAGTTATATACATACCAGCTGTTATTGCTGTCGTCAAGTTCATACCTATAGCTATAGCTGAAGCTAATAATACTTCATTAATGTATGGCTTTCTACGTAGAATAAGATTAAAGACCAACACCACTAAAACGGGTGCTGTAAGAACAGAAATTTCACACGTAGTATAGCCTGTTACAGCATACCCGTAGCTATCAATGAACCCTAGTACTAGACCCACAAGTAGCCCAATGAGTACACTTTGGTACAAGAGCACACCATCAAATAGATTTACCAAAGTGTAGTAGTTATAAGGTTTACCATACATACCATTGACTTGTTAACTTAGTACCTCCATTATATCGTTTGACACGTACGCTCTTACCTGTCCATCTACAGTACAAACTTTAAGAATGCTTTTCAGAGGGACTCCAGTTCGTTTATAAATATTTTCTCGAGCATTATACTCTATTCTTTCAATGAAACATACTGCCCTCTCTACGTCTATATTGGCTTTTCTTAGTGATTTAATAGCTGAGATTATAGTACTTCCTGTTGAAACTATTGAATCAACTAATACTACATTACTTCCTGGGCAAACTCCACATACTATAAATAATGCCTCATCATACTTTGTCTTTCTAGAAAATACTATACCTTCGTCACATAATTGTCCTCTCATATCGGAATATTTACGTGCTATGACTAAAGGTAACCCCGTCTTTACTGATATTAAAGATGCCATGTGAATGCCCATTGTTTCGAACGCAATTATGTAATTTACTTTACAATTACTAATAAGGAGACACAATAGTTCACCACATAACTTTAGCAATGTGGGGTTAATGCTTCCTAAGCCTGAGGTTAACGGGTTTACAATATAGTAGTACGTTTCACCTTTACATTTTACTTTCTTTACTTTAGATTCCTCTATGACTTTAGCTAGTTTGTTTAATCCCAAAATATAATTAGATACTAGTGAAGAGCTCATGAGCACAGCCCCTTTTAATTAAAAGAGATATATAAATATTATTAAAGATATCTGTAAATACTATTTAAGCGAATAATTAAATAAAGAGTATATGTATACACTCTATGATGGCGTATGGTCATAGATACCATTGTGGTAGTAGACCTTGGTGGGCAATATAGCCACTTAATTGCTAGGAGAATAAGAGAACTAAATGTTTACTCCGAAATAATGTACCCCGAAGAGCTATCTCACAACACACTCATTAAATTTAGGAATAAAGGATTAAGAGTTAGGGGCTTTATTATTTCTGGAAGCCCTCTAGATACATATGAAGATACCACTAGAGAGCATATTGTGCGCATTCTAGAGTTTAATATGCCTATTTTAGGAATATGTTATGGCCATCAAGTTTTAGCTAAGGTGTTTGGTGGGCTTCTAGGGGATGCTCCTAGGTCGGAATATGGTAAAGCCCAGGTTAGAATTGAAAAACTGGAAGATCCATTATTTCATGGTTTAAGTCATACTGAGGAAGTATGGATGAGTCATAGGAAAGCTGTACTAAAAATACCTAATATACTAATCAAGCTTGCTGAAAGCGAAGGTTCACCTATTGCCGCTTTTAAACATAAGCATAAAAACATTTATGGTGTGCAATGGCATCCTGAAGTAACTCATACAAGGAATGGTTTAAAATTGTTAGCAAATTTTGTCTTTACTATATGTAAGTGTAATAGATCATGGAAACCTGAGAATCAAATAAAGGTAATACTTGATTACATCAAACATAAAGTTCCAAGGAAATCGAGAGTTATAGTTGCTGTGAGTGGAGGTGTAGATTCAACAACTACAGCTATTTTACTAAAGAAAGCTATAGGTGAGCGTGTTATACCAGTTTTCATTAACACTGGCTTTCTAAGAGAGGGTGAAGTTGATGAAGTGTTAAACAGTTTGAGGAAGTTGGGTTTAAATGTAGTTTATGTTGATGCCTCCAAGGTATTCCTTAAGAAGCTTAAAGGAATAGAAGATCCCGAGAAAAAGAGGGGCATGTTTAGTAAAGAGTACTTGAAAATTCTAGAGGAAGTGGCTGAAAAGCTTAATATAGACTATTTAGCTCAAGGAACTCTGTATCCTGATGTCATTGAAAGCGGCTATAGAAGAAGAGCTAGCAAGATAAAAAGTCATCATAATGTAGCTTGTATTCGTAAACTTAAGAAAATAAAAGGAGTTATTGAACCACTAAGATTTCTATACAAGGATGAGGTTAGGGCATTGGCTAAAGAGCTAGGCATATCAAAGGAAATATATGAAAGACAACCTTTCCCTGGTCCAGGCCTTCTTGTTAGGATAATAGGAAAAATAGATGAACATAAACTTTCTCTAATTAGGAAGGCAACAAAGATAATTGAAGAGGAAATCGAAAAGAGAGGGTTACATAAAAAATTATGGCAGTACTTTGCTATTCTAATACCATGTAAGACTACCGGAATAAAGGGCGATAGTAGAGCATACGGCTATATTATCGCTGTTAGAATAGTTGAAAGTCTTGATGGTATGACAGCTGATTATGCACGATTACCTTATGAGGTCCTAGAATCCATATCATCAAGGTTAACCTCTGAAATACCTGAAGTTGTAAGAGTGGTCTATGATATAACGAGTAAACCTCCTGCAACGATAGAGTGGGAGTAACTCTAGACTCCCTTCTACTATAATATGCCTAATACTTTCTTTGAGATAAGCTTTTTATAGCCTAAAGTTGCCATTAAGAGCATTAATGATGCTAACACTATACATACTCCAACAGGTAGATCTAGGTAGAAACTAATGGTTAGACCAAGATAGATTGTTATCACACCTAATAGTGGAGATAGAATAAGCATTTTCCTTATATGATTAGCTATTTGCATTACTGTTACAGCTAAATTATACAGTAATGTAAAGACTAAGAACCCCCCTACAAGTCTCAACAATAATACTATTGTTGCACCTGTGAGGAATATTACTGTATAAATATAATATTTAGTGTTTATTCCGTCAGCTTCAGCAAGTCTTCTATCAAACAATATTGCTAGTAATTTCGGCTTAAACGTGTAATAATACAACATGTATATTACAGTCAAAAGAATCAAAATAATTAAGTATAATGGTGTAACAGCTAGGATACTACCCCAAAGTATGCTTGAAACAACTTGTGCAGTCAAAGCTGTTCCTGGGGTTAAATAGACAAATAGCAATGCTAAAGCGGTATTTAATGAGAAAATAACCATTGAAACTAGGTCTATGGGCACTCTTAGAGCTTCAGCTATTGGTCCAAGTACTAAGGCTGTTAAGAACGCAAAGAGCAGAGATAATGGTAAAGGATCTAACTGTAAATATAGTGATAGAGCAGCTCCTGCCAATGCCCCATGAGCTACAGAGAAACCTAATGTCGTTAATCTTAACCTATAAATAAATACACTTGACAAGCCACATAGCATACCTGAGGGTATAGTGGCTAACCCGATTAACACTAATAGGTCTAATGGTATCAATGTAAAATAACCTCGTTAACTATTTTACCATTTTTCATCTCAATTATTCTATTACATGCCTTGGGGATTACACTTACATCATGTGAGACCATGATTATTGTTGTCCCATCTTTATTCAGTTTGGTAAAGAGTTCTGCCATGAATACTCTAGATTCGCGATCTAGATTACTAAAAGGTTCATCAAGTAGTAATAATTTGGGTCTTCTGACTAATGCTCGTGCTATCATAACCTTCTGCTGCTGTCCTCCGCTAAGCTTACCTATAGGCTTATATGCTAGCTCCTCTATACCTAGTAATCTCAGTACTTCATATACTCTAGTCCAATCCTCTTCTGTAAAGTCATCTAATGTACTCTTAAAACTCGCTAGCGCTAGTGCTACTACATCTTTGACTAGAAAGGGTTCATTAGGTTTCTTGATGAAGTCTTGTGGTACATAGCTAATGAACTTTCTTACCTCAAATACTTGTTCAGGTATATTTTTTCCTAGAACTCTTATCGTGCCCTTCCTTGGTTTTAGTAGTCCAATTATTGTATCTAATAGTGTTGTTTTACCTGCACCATTAGGTCCTGTGATTAGTATGAATTCTCCATATCGAACCTTAAGGCTTATGTCATATATGGCTGGTCTAGTCTCCCCATAGTATACTACATGTACATTTTCAAGTCTCACTATATATTTATCATTGATACCTCGAACAATTCTTCCACCGAAAGCGAGCTTACCCAATTAGCACCCTCTTTAAAGTCTTTAATTTTACTTATGTTTCTAATAATATTTTCCTTGACTCTTAGCCTTATGCCCTTTCTTCTACTTAGACATATGAATTCCATGATTATGCTAGCCTCATCTTCCTTATTATCTATAACTCGTATGTTTAACTTGCCTAATGTGCACTTAGTACTACACTGTACACCATCAATTATACATGTGTATGGTCTTTTGAGAGGCAGTATAAGTTTAGCTTGTAAGTCATGTTCATTTATAGGATTTAATATCCTCCTTGCAAGTTCACCTGCCCTGTAGCCTATAGTAAGGAATGGGCCTAAATGGCCATGAAATATTGCAGCCTCTTTTAAAGTTAAATATCTCATCTCTTTCTCACTTTAGCCATTATGAGTATGAGAGTCTCTATAACAACTATTATCGTTAGTGCTATAACAGCATAACTGTATATCGCTAATTGGTTTTTAAGATGATTAATCTCATTTAATGCTTTGTAGTTTTCTACAGCTTTTACTAATTGGGCTACATTATACTCCATAACTCTTGTCACATTATTTAATCCCTCGCCCGTCCCTGGGAAGTTTGTTAAAACCACATGAACCGCTCCTATTCTCCGAGCAAGTTCTTCTCCAAACCATACCCCACTTTGGAGGTTATCGATAACAAGTTGGACACTATCTTCTTTTCCCTTCTTTTCAAGTTCAGCTATATCCTTTGCTGATAATCTTTCGGGTGGCGGGTAATCGGCAACAACTTTAAAACCAAGCCAAGATATGAATGGTTTTTGCCATCGCATAACTACGACCTTTACATCACTGAATCCATATTTTTCGGCTATAGTCTTCATCTTCTTAGCAGTCTCATCTATAGCCTTTAATACTTTGTTAAGCTTTGACTTGACGTCGAGACCTAATTCACTTATAAGTGCTTTGGCTACTTGCTCATATAATTTCTTAAGATTGTCAGGAGTGTTCCATGGCCCACTAACTTTAATCAGAGGAGCAGTACTACCAGACGCTTCTTTAAGCTGTTTAATCCATGGTTCAAATCCATGATAGAATATTAATTTAGCTTCACGGAATGCTAGTATATCACTCGGTTTTATATCGTAATGTGCAGGACATACTGCAGGATTAGCTATCACATTAACTATTACTTTATCTCCTGCAAGATCCTTAACTATACTGCCAAGGACGCTCGTCGTAGCTATAACTAACGGTTTTTGATTACCCTTCTCTGCCATTACCATACCTATACAGGAGAATACCAAGAGTATAATAAGGGATACTAAGAACACTTTGAACATTATAATGTTATAGTGAGGTTTCATACTGTGCACCATGACTTAATATTAAGTGCACATTAATAAGTTTAGCTATGCTTAGGGCTAAAGTTAGGAGAACTATAATATATCATTGTTTATTAGATTTTGGTGATTTAGACTTCTCTCCATTTACGTTTTCTACTATCCCATACTATGAATCCGTACTGTATAAGAAAGTTCATTAATTTTCTCTCTTCTTTAGAGAGCTCTGCTTCTTCAATGTCTCTAGGTATATATGGGAGTTTCTCTTTAAACACACTCCAAAACTCAGGATCAACAAATGCTACATCTCCTCCTTCACTCTCTAATACCACTATGCCTTCGCTTCTTGCTTTTCTAATGAATGATTCTGGTTTACGTATTCTCATTTCACTTAGTAATTGTACCTTTCTTTCGGAGATAATGTCCTTCATTGAAACCTTCTTGGCTCTAACTTCAGCTCTTGTAGGAGCTTTAATTTCTTGTTCTAAACGGGATACTCTACTTTCCAATTCACTTACACGTTTCTCTAGAAGGGATACCATCTGAAGCTGGTCTTTTATGTACTCATAGACCAAATCAACAAGGAAATCTTCTACCTCCTTACCTCTTTCCTTGGCTAAGCTCTGTAGTATCTCATAGGTTCTATCGGGAACTCTAATAGTTATAGTCTTCAACACAATCTAACCCTAAATTAATCTATACTTTATTGTCTTTAATTTTAGTTATGGTTATTAAAAAGCATTCTGTACAATAGCTTAAATTCATAATTATTAAGAATATCGTGAGAACTTTTGCTTTTTAGTCGCATTTTATTACTTTTACTTCAATAGTTTTAGGAATATATTTGATATCCTCTAGTAAGCTAGAATTCTCCCTAATAAGTAAGAGTAAGGGTAAATTTGTATCACAAGAGATAACAGCTTTTTTAATTAACTCAAGCTTTACTTCATCTTCACACATACCTCTACAGTCTAACAGTATATACTTCTTCCCGCCTAAATGTATTATATCTACCTCGTGTCTAACTCCTGAATATCCTTCTATAATCTCTTTTTCCACTTTACTCATTTCCTCCATTTCCTTTAGGATTTCGTTCTCACAATCATTTTCGACCAAAAAATATTCGTAACGCATACCATATTTAGTATGTGGTTTCGTATTATTTAGACTTTTACTACTAACCCACTAACCGTAGTCCCTTAATTAGATCCATGTGGATAATATTATCGCGTTATGGGCAACAAATTACCCCCCAAGGAGGCTTACAATCTACTTAATCCAAATATTTTAGGTACGTTTGTTTCTTTAGGGCTATTATAACATTCGCTTTTGACATAACCAGTAGTATAATAACTACCATAATGAATAATATTAAGCTTATAAGGTATGGTAATGTTGGATTTAATTGTGCTAGAAAGCCCGCCATTAATGGTGAGATAAGTGTTATAGTTCTCTTATAACTTGAAATTATCGCGAAAAGGCTACTAGCCTTATTAGCTGGTATTTTGCTGAAGAGCCAAGACCTATAAAATGGAAATGATAGTGTTTCACCAAATCTGCACATAAAATACGCTAAAACTACAAACATAAAGGGTGGCTTCAAAAACATTATTAAAGCCCATGCAGCTATCAAAGTATAACCTAAGGCTATGATGTCAAACCTGTATTTACTTTCTATTCTCTCGGAGATATAGGTGGCTAGTATTGCTCCCACAGAGATTGCTGCTTCAACTACCATAACTTCGAACAATGTTAACCCAAGTACATTAACTATATAATTTAATAGTACTATTTCTGGTGCTAGATACCATGCAAGTATTGTTAAGGCCTCAATTAATAGGATGATTTTGAACTCTCTATCAACCCTAAAGGTAAACCTTTCAAATTTTATTCTCTCTTTAACATCAAGTCTTGGTAAAGCCTTTAAGAGGTACAATATAGTAAATATTGATGAAGCCCCTATAATTATAAAGCCAAACCTGTAATATTCAGGAGTATTAAATATGTAACCGAATAGGTACCCTAAAGTAAGGAATCCTATGGGCTGGCTTATTTCAGGTAATCTCATATGCCATGCAAATATTTCTTCCAGTTTGTCCTTAGGGTAAAGTATTTTTTCTGCTGCTTGATATAAAGGATAAAACATGCCAGCGATTTTACTTAGAAGTATGCCTAAGAACAGCATTAATGGAGCTATAGGTCCATAAGCTAACCCGTAAAGTATGGAGGAGACTCCTTCAATGGCGTCAATTACTACTAATCCGTGCCTTATAGCTACACGGTCAAAGAGCTTACCTATCATATACGTTAATGGTATTGAGGCTAAATGAACTATTGTAAAGAATACTCCAACATGGAAAACATTATAGCCTGTCATGAACATGTAGAGAGGTAACATATACCATGTTATCAGTAAAGGTGATACAATTGTATGATAAATGATATATCTACGGGCATTTACAGGTATCTCGCTCCATCGCATCACCATTAACACATTACATTGACAATATTTATCTTTTTCCGGCTGAGAAATAGAATATAGAGTGGCCTAGATTAATAAAGTGGGGTAAAAACCATAGGATGTAGCATTTTATTTCTTTCTATAACTTTTTGTAACATGCTAGTGAAGGTAATCTTTATATACCCTATTTTCCCTATTTCTGTATATGGTGATTGATATTCCCGCTAGGGGTTGGAAGCAGATTAGCATTCATGAAGATAGGTTTTGGAAGCTACTAGAAGTTAAAGCTAAACTGAAGGCTAAAACATGGGATGAACTTGTTGATAAACTTTACGACTTAGTGGTGAGACATGAAGCTAACTAGAACAGTTAAGGTAGAATGCATAGTATCTAGGGGGAATTTAGCAGTATTAAAGGAAGTTCACTCCATGTACAAGTTTATGCTAGAGTGTACGTTAGACTATGCATTAGAAAATAACATTAAGTCCTTTACTAAGCTTAAGGCTAAACTGTATAGGAAGCTTAGAAGCATGTGCCCAGAGCTACCTAGTCATTACGCTTACACAGTATGTCAAGACGTTACTACTAGAGTTAAGGGTTTCCTTAAACTTAAGAGAAAAGGATTAACCTATACTGATAAACCAGAAGTAAGAAGAATTAGCCTTTGGCTTGACGGCCACCTTTGGAAACCTAATGGATATACAGAAGTAAGAATAGCCACCCATAAGGGACGGGTAACACTAGCTATTAGACCCCATAAGCTGTTTTGGAAATACATGAATAATCCTACATGGAAGCTATGTAGTGAAGCTAAACTAAAAATAAACAGTAATGGTGTTGAATTACTCTTAACATTTAGGAAGGAGGAGTATAAGCCTTATGAACCTATAGCCATTATCCCAGTAGATATTAA
>Ga0180302_10000512_pt1 | contig 17159 bp, 25 predicted proteins | sample GuaBasSediGuay17_FD_121794 | JGI IMG/M metagenome (GOLD analysis project Ga0180302, IMG submission 121794) | Subseafloor sediment microbial communities from Guaymas Basin, Gulf of California, Mexico - Guay17, Core 4571-4, 12-15 cm | ecosystem: Environmental > Aquatic > Marine > Hydrothermal... | reverse complement strand
GGGAGCTTCGCGGCCCCCAGGCCGTGGCCGAGCTGACCGTGAGGAAGGCGGAGGCGGCAGCTGGGAGCTCTGACACCGTCCTGATAGACGGCGTCAGGAGCTGGGAGGAGGTGGAGTTCTTCGAGAGGGCGTTTGGCGACGTCGTAGTAGTGGCGGTGCACGCGCCGAGGAGGGTGAGGTTCGAGCGGCTAGTCGCCCGAGGCAGGGAGGACGACCCGAAGACCTGGGAGGAGTTCGTGGAGAGGGACGAGAGGGAGCTGGGGCTCGGGATAGGGAAGGTGATAGCCCTGTCAGACGCCATGCTGCTAAACTACGGCAAGAGCAAGGAGGAGGCCCTGAGGGAGGCTAGGGAGCTGCTGGCTGAGGTGGTGCGCGGTGGAGGTCGAGGTTAGGGCTGAGGTGAGGGACACCGAGGACCTGAGAAAGGTCGAGAGAGCGATCCTCAACCTCTTCTCACCCGATAGCGTGGAGGTCGAGGAACTCGGCGACCGCAGGCTAATAGTGGCCAGGGGCAGGGGGCCCTCGTCGCTCAGGAAGCTGTACAACGCCCTCAGGTCACAGAGGATGCTGGACGCGGCGAGGAGTTACCTGAAGATGGGCCGCGCGGGCAACACCGTGGTCTTCCACCTTCACAAGCAGGCGGCCTACGTCGGAGTGGCATCGTTCTGCAGCCTCCCGGAGAGGGAGAGCCCCCTAGGGCCCATAACGTTCATAGTGACGACGAGCGACCCCAAGCGCTTTATAGACTGGCTAGCCCCGAGGACCGTGAGGGGGCAGCCGGTGGGTGAGGCTAGGCCGCCCGACCCCTGAGCCAAGCTACCCTGAGCTCCCCGCTGTCCCTCAGCTCGAGCTTCATGAGGTCCTCGGCCACTAGCACCCTGTCGAATATGGCCCTGGCCTCTCTCAGCACAGCCTCTGAGTCCGTGATCCTCGCGCTCAGGTGGAACAGCACCAGGTACCCAACGCCAGCCTCCAAGGCTACCCTGCACGCCTCCTCGACTGTCGAGTGGCCAGCCTCCAGCGCCTTGTCGCGCAGCTCGCTGGGAAACGTGCTGTCGTGGATCAGCAGCGTGGCGCCCCGCGCTAGCTCGACGACCGACGTGCACGGCCTGGTGTCTCCACTGTAGACCACTTTAAGGCCGGGCCTGGGCTCCCCAAGCACGTCCTCGGGCCTCACCACCCTGCCGTCGGGGAGCCTCACGGGCTGCCCCCTCTGCAGCCTCTTCCACAGGGGACCGCGAGGGACGCCCAGCTCTAGGGCTCTCTCCACGTTGAACTTGCCGGGCTTAGGGTCCTCCTCAAGCGAGTAAGCTAGCGTAGGGACCGTGTGATCGGCCTCGCCGGCCCTGACCGAGTACCCCCTCCCCCTTACGACGTCCCCCGGCCGCAGCTCGGTGACCCTCACGTCGTACTCAGGCTCGAACGCCGTGAGCGCGAGCACTCTCTCCACGAACTCGCGGATGCCCTTCGGCCCGTAGACCTCCAGCTCCCTCTCCCTCCCAAGCACGGAGAAGGTCATGAGGAGGCCTGGCAGCCCGAGCACGTGGTCGCCGTGGAGGTGCGTGATGAATATCTTCATCCTCTTGTTTACGCCGAGGTGCGCGGAGAGGTAGCGGAACTGAGTCCCCTCGCCGCAGTCAAACATTACCAGCTCGCCCTCCTTGCGCAGCACGACTGATGGCAACCCCCTAGCCGCCGTGGGCAGCGTCCCCCCAGTCCCCAGGAAGAAGACCTCAATCAAACGCCACCACCCTCACGACCCTCGTCAGCCCGCCGTGAACCCTGATCTCGTGCTGATCTATCAGCCTAGCGCCAGCATCGCTGACCAGGTCCTCGACCTCTAGCCCCCTCTCGTGCATGAACACCGCCACACCGCCCCCCCTCAGCACGGCTCCGGCGAGCGAGAGGAGCCCCGACACTAGCTCAAGCCTAGTCCTGCCGTGGGTCGAGGAGGTTCTGCCGTAAGGCAGGTCGGTGACTATCCTGTCGACGCCCTGCTCCCTCAGCGGCCAGAGGAGCGAGTCAGCACGCGCCACGTCCCCGGCCTCCACGTCGTAGAACGCCATATTCAAGGCGCAGCCGCTGACCATCTCCTCGTCGAGATCTAGGTTCACCGAGTAGCAGCCCAGCAGGGCAGCCTCAACCCCGATGCTACCGCTGCCAGCGAAGGGGTCGAGGACTACGTCCCCCGGCCTGCAGCGGGACAGGTTTACTAGCGCCCTCGCCAGCTTTGAATCTAGCGAGGACGGCCTGAAGAACGGCCTGAGCCTGGGCCTCCTAGCCGCGAGCCCCCTCCTGTCCACTCTGAAGAGGAGGGTGCCTATGGAGAACGACTTGCTCGTCACGATGACCACCACCTCCACGTCAGGCTTTAGCAAGCGGACCCTGCCGCGGGAACGCTTAGCCACCACCTCGCCCACCGCCCTCTCGAGGCTCGCCCCGCTCACGCGGCTGAGGGCCCCGCACTTGTACACCCTGACCGAGAAGGTCTTGCCGTCCAGGAAGCTCCAGTCGATCCCCTTAGCGGCCTCGAGGACGTCCTCAGCCCCGCCCTCGCCGCTCGCCAGCTCGGCGCAGCACATGTGGCAGAGGGCGGCCCTGCGCTCGATGGAGTCAAGGAGCCCCTTAGCCCTCAGGCGCACCAGCCTGCCGTCCCTGCTCAGGACCTCAAAGGGCACGCCCTCGGCCTCCAGTATCGCTAGGACCTCAGCAAGGGGGAGCGTCGGGTGCTCGCCGCTCAGCAGGAGGGAGTAAGTCCTCCACCCCGCGCCCATGGCCAGCTCCACTCACTTCCTCGTCAGCCTGCTCTTCGTCAGAAACAGCGACGCCACCACCGTGGACGCTATCACTGAGAACAGGGACCAGTACACCAGCGCGACGAAGTCGCCGACGCCTACCATGAACTTGGCCAGCTCGACCAGTATCTGCCTCAGTATGAGCACGAAGGTGAAGAACGCGCAGTCCTTCCAGTCCACCACGCCCTCCCTGACTATCCCGTCCACTATGCGGCCGCCGATGAAGAATAGCATGGATATGGTTATGGAGTCGGCGACGTTCAGAGTTCTCCCTATGCTGGTCAGGAAGAAGAAGCCGATGAGCTCGTTGAGCGAGTGGGGCCTCAGGCTCATGACGCTCTGAGCCCCGGAGAACACGCCTATCGAGAGTATGACCGCCGACGCCATGATCGAGGCTATCTTGACGGGCGAGTACTGCCTCAGCATCCCCAGCCTCTCGCCCAGGGCGAAGCCCTTGTAGACTAGGAGGAGGCCCAGCAGCAGCGCGAAGAGTGTGCCCGCGTAGCCGACGAGCCCCAGCGCGCTGAGCAGCGTGTAGAGCGATATGAACAGCCCCGGCAGCCCCAGCGAGTACTTTCGATACCTGGGCTCGTGGACAAGCTTCCTGGCGTAATTCGTGACGATGACGAAGGCTTCCTCGATGCCCCTTGACTGCTGGACTACCACCCTTCTAACGGAGATCACGGGGATCCTGGACGAAATTATGGGCAGGATCTGCTCGTCCGTCGGCCCGTCAGACACTAGGATGACCCCGTCGGCCTTGAAGGCCCTCAGCACGCTCTCGAGCTCTGAGGCTATCTTCATGTCCGACTCAACGCCGCCCTTAGAGAGACCTGCTATCAGCGCCACCTCGCAGTTGCCCTCGCCCACTATCCTCCTCATTTGGTCGTAGACCTGGACGGCTGCGAACATTGCGTTGAGGTCTGAGTCCTCAGGGCACTTCACCGCGAAGAGCGTGGCCGCCCTCAGAACGGCGTCCCTGCCGATTATCGGTGTCTGGCACTCTATCGCCTGCCCTATGTCATCGTCATTGTCGACGCAGAGGACGAGTAGCCTCCGCGCGCCGCTCATGGTACCACTCCTAGCCCTCGCCCACGTAGCCCATCTTGATCAGCAGCTCGAACTCGCTCCAAGAGATCCTCTCTCCCCGCCTGTACCTCTCGTATATCTCCTCGGCCTTGGCCCTTAATCTTTTCTCCTCCTCCTTCCTCCTCTCAGCTATCCTAGATGCCCTCACCAGGGTCTCGAGCCTCCTCATCTCGCCCCTGACCTCGGCCACCCTCTGCAGCAGCCTGACGTAGCTCTCGTGGTGCTCGTCGGCCTGCCTCTTAAGTTCATCCCTCTTGGCAGCTAGCTCCCTGACCTCGCTTCTCAGCGCATTTACCTCCTCCAGCTTCTTGGCTATCCTCTCCCTGAGGCTAGCTACCTCCTCAGACAGCCTGCCTCTTTCCTCCCTGAGCTCGCTCAGCTTGGAGCTTAGCTCCTCCATCTCACGCTCGACCCTCTCAACCTCAGCCTCAAGCTCCCTGCACCTCTCTAGCACCTTGATAGCCAGCTCGAGCTCGTTCATCCTCCTGACGTACTCCCTCTCCTCCTCCAGCGACATCGACGTGGTCTGGTACTCCCACTCCAGCCTCTCGAGCTCCTCCCTCAGCTCGTCCTCAGCGGTCCTCCCGACCCTCTCCCTCACGGTCGCCAGCAGGGCCCTGATCTTCCTCCTGCGCTCGCTCCTCTTCCTCCTCAGCTGAGCTATCCTGGACGTCAGCTCCCTCTCCTGCCCCCTCAGTTCCCTTATCCTCTCGACGATCTTACCCCTCTCCTCCCTAAGCTCGCGGAGCTCTGCCACTAGCTTGCTCAGCTCCTCCCTCTTCTCCCTGACCTGAGCAGCCACTAGCCTGACCTTGGCGTTCATCTCATCTCTCTTGCTTCTCTCCTCGTAGAGCCTCCTCTCCAGCTCCCTCAGCAGCGCCCTGTACTCCTCGAGCTTCCTGAGGCACTCCTCGACGTTGATCAATGGCACCACCGGGCTAAGGCAGTGTTACATAGTCCTCTCCTCCCACATATATTTGCTGAAGCACGGCGTACAGGCCCTCGATCCCCTCGCCCGTCTTAGCCGAGACGGGGAGGAGCTCGAAGTGGGATAGGTACTCCCTTATCGCGTTGAGTATGCTCTCGTTGACGTCCCTCCCCATGTCGCTGCGCTCCTTAAGCAGCTCCAGCCTAAGCCTCTCGGGGTCCTCCAGCCAGGAGACTATCCTCTCTACCTGCTCCCGCCCCACCAGGTCTATCTTGTTCAGCACGTTGACGTGAGCCTTCCCGAACCTGTAATGGATGGACGCGGCCAGCAGCATGGAGGAGAGGAAGCCGCTCGGCCTGACGGCCAGGACCGCGTCTATCAGGTATATCACGGCGCACCTGTCGCCGCACAGCTGCGACACTATGTACTCGCCCACGGTCCTGAAGGCGAAGAGCTCCATCTGGCCGGGTGTGTCGACTATGGCGTAGCCGGGCTTCAGCGCGGCCACCTCCTCGGCCACCCTCCCTATCTCAGAGGCTAGTATGTCTATCGCGGCCACTATGGCCCCGTTCGGCCCCAGCTTATACTCGCGCATGACTTGGTCCACGGTCACGTAGTCCCTGGCGTCGACGTCGGGCTCGTAGGGCAGCTCCTCAACGGCCGGGTCTAAGTTGACAGTGGCGACTCTCACCTCATTGTCCCTCAGCCAGTCGCTCAGCGAGCCCGTCAGGGTGCTCTTGCCTGAGCCAGCCGTGCCTATGACGAACACTACGAACAAAGCTCCCGCCCCGCGCTAGCTCAGTACTAGTTAGGCGGGGCCCCTTTTACCTCTTCCTCCTCCTCATGGCCCTGAGCACCTCTAGGGCGAACGTCGCGTCCATCTCGTCTATCTGGTCCTGGAGGCACTTGGGCCCTGCCTCCCTGACCTCGCTAAGGAACTCGTCTATGCTCTTGCCGCGCCTCCTCTCTATCTCCCTTATGAGCTCTGTGAATGACTCCTCAGTGAAGTCGCCGAACTCGTCCTGGCAGGGCAGCTTGAGGCCCAACAGCTTCGAGAGCTCGGCCAGCACTACGCACGTCTCGGGGTCCCTCTCTGCGGGGCACTTGCACTCGCAGTGGGCGAACGCGTACTTTAGCACTCTGACTAGATCCTCCTTGCTGAGCGTGACCATCTCAGGCACGGGCCCCACCCACTACTGAAACAGCTTGGAGAGCTCCCTAGCGGCTATCTCCGCGTGCTCGAAGGGCCTCCTCTGGACGACGCCCCTAAGGTCTATCACCTTGACCGTGGCCCTCGTCTCGTTAGCGACCGCGACTGAGAAGTACCTGTTCATCTGCTGGTGTAGCTCTATCTCCTCCACGGTCTCGACGTCGCGCTTGGCCCTGGGGTACCTGACGGTCCCCACCCTGGTGACGACGGGCTTGCTGAGCCTTAAGTCCTTGAGCCTCCTCTCCAGGACTATGCTGGGGTTTATCTCGATGACTGCTATGACGTCAGGGGAGAGCAGCCTGGCGACCTCAGTCGGCAGGCCGGGGTAGTAGCCCTTTGGCGTCTTTATGGCCAGGTGCGTGTCCACGACGACGTCGCCACTTATCTCAGCTATCCTCTTAGCAGCCTCGAGCTGCAGCTCCCTGTACTGCTCGAGGCTTAGCTTCTTCCTCATCTCGTCCCTGTCCCTTACGCCGTACTTCTCCTTGGCTATCTCGAACATGAAGTCGCCGAAGTTCACTATCTTGACGTCGGGCCTCATGCGCTTGAGAAGCTGGAGGGTGGTCGACTTGCCAGCGCCTGGCACGGCGACCACGATGACGCGCACAAAGTTCACCCGGGGAGAGGGATTCAGAGTTTAAAGAAATAAGCTTTTCCCCTTAGCCCAGCGCCCGCTCGAGCTCTCTCTTGAAGCTCCTGGTAGCAGCCTCAGGGTCGGGGGAGCGCAGGATGGCTCCGCCGACGATTACGACGTCGACTGGGTGCCTGAGCACCTCCTCCAGGTCCTCCAGCCTTATGCCGCCAGCTACGAACACCCTAGCCTCTCCAACCCTGGCCTTGAGGGCGTCGACCTCGCCTAAGAGTGAGGGGGCCCTCCTCCCTCTCCTCTGGGCGTCTAGGCCTGTGTGGAAGCAGAAGTCCCTTAGCCCTAGCCGCCATAACTCAAGGGCTCTAGAGTGCGGGCTCTTGACGTTCATGAGGTCCACCACCACTGAGCCGCCGTAGCTCTCAGCCACCTCCCTAGCTGCTACTGCGGTCGCGTCGTCAGCTAGGCCGAGCACGGTCATCATGTCAGCTCCTGCCCCGAACATGATCTCGGCCTCGACTCTCCCGGCGTCAGCAGTCTTGGAGTCCGCTAGCAGCTCGATGTCTGGGCACCTAGCCCTCACCCTCTCGACGGCTACGACCCCGTACTTCTTTAAGAGGGGAGTGCCCACCTCCAGTATGTCCGCCCCTCCCCTCACCACCTCATTAGCGACTCTAAGCGCCAGCTCTAGGTCAGTGAGGTCGAGCGCGACCTGGAGCTTTACCATACAACTTTTGTATTGCCCCTCTAGGTATATGACCCTGATGGGCAGGGCTAAGTACGTGGTGCTGCTCGACACGAACTTCCTCATGCTGCCGTCTCACGAGAAGGTCAACATATTCGCCAGCGTGGAGGAGTGCCTCCAGCTGAGGCCGAGGTTCGCTGCCCTTAAGTCGACGGTCGAAGAGCTGAGGAGGATAGCCTCCGAGGGTGGGCCCAAGGAGAGGAGGGCTGCACTGCTCGGCCTGGAGCTAGTGGAGAGGTGCGGGGTGGAGTTAGTGGATGACAGCGCCATCCCAGGCGACTCAGCGGACGACAAGATTGTGGAGTACGCGCGGGAGGCCCTGATGCGCGGTGACAAGCTAATCGTGGCGACGAATGACAGGGAGCTGAGGAGGAGGCTAAGGGAGCTAGGCGTCTCCGTGATTCTGTACAGGGAGAGAGACCACAGAGTCTGGCTCGACGGAGAGGTCTAATAGGGGTAGCGCTCCGCCTCGCAGAGAACGTCCTCGCGCCGAGCCCAACCTGTGACTGGACCTGCGGAGCGTGGCCGGATGAGCCCCCACTCGCTGAGTGCAAGCCGATAATTTAATTAGTGCCCCCAAACATCCTCTTCCTGCGGCGGGGTCAGCCCACATGTACAAGGTCATCACGTTTCAAGACGTTGTGAGGATACCGCCCTCAAAGTTCGGAAAGGACCTGAGGGAGGCTGCTAAGGAGGTGCTTGAAGAGCTGTACGAGGGCCAACTCGTCGAGAACGCCGGGCTGGTGATAAGCATCCTTGACGTATATGTCTCGAGCGTTGGCAAGATAGTCCCCGGCGACGGCGGCTCCTACCACAAGGCGACGTTCGACGCCCTCGTCTTCCGCCCGACGCTGCACGAGGTCGTGGAGGGGGAGGTAGTGACCGTCGAGGACTTCGGCCTATTCGTCAGGCTCGGCCCTCTGGAGGGCCTCATCCACAAGTCCCAGATATACGACGACAGGTTCTCCTACGACCGAGCCCAGGGCGCCATGATAGGCGAGAGCACGAGGTACGTGGTCAGGAAGGGCGACGTCGTCAGAGCTAGGATAGTCGCGGTCAGCTCCATGGCTAGCAGCATAAGGGGGCTGAGGGTAAGCCTCACCATGAGGCAGCCCTTCTTGGGGAAGATTGAGTGGATTAAGAAGGAGCTCGAGAGGCTGAGGAAGAGGGGAGGCAAGTAGGGGGTGAGCGGGCCTGCCCAGGAGGATCGGGGCGCCGCTTAAGGCCTGCAGGAAGTGCAAGATGCTAGTGCCGCTGAACGTCGGGATGTGCCCGAACTGCGGCTCCAGGGACTTCTCAGATGACTGGAGCGGGATGGTGATCATTCTCGACGAGAGCTCGATTCTCGCTGAGAAGCTGGGGATAAAGGCACCTGGTAGGTACGCCCTCAAGGTAAGGTAGCGCCCATGGCGCGGAGCTACAGGCTGAGCGACATATGTTTCGACGAGGGAGCTAAGCGAGTAGTGCGCAGGCCCCTGGGCCTCCCCATCTTCAGGGAGGCGGACGAGGCGGTCCAGCTCCTAAGCGCCATGGTGGAGGACTTCAAGCCTCCGCTGCTAGCGGCCGTCGGCGATTCAGTCGCGCTAAACCTAGTGAGGAGCGGCCGAGTCCCAGACGTTGCGGTGGTGGACTTCAAGACCAAGCGCAGGCCTGTAGGCAGCGCACTCGCGAGCGAGGTCACAGCGGCTTTTAGCGTGAGGGTTAGGCTGAGGAACCCGAGGTCGACGATAGCGCGGGAGTCGTGGCCGGTTCTCGAGGAATGCGTCCGCAAGGTGCTTAAGTTGGGCGAGAGAGTGCTCGTCGTGGTGGAGGGCGAGGAGGACCTGCTCACCATACCCATGTCCATCGTCGCGCCTAACAGGTCATTTGTCGTGTACGGGCAGCCTGATGAGGCACTGGTGGTTGTGATAGTCAACGACTACACCCGCTCCTCGTTCGAGCGCCTGCTGGAGCGCCTAGTAAAGTAATTATACTGGCCCCTAGATATAGTGTAAGAGCCGCTGGTGAGCCCATGAGCGACCTTGACATCAAGGTGGTCGAGGAGCGGCAGAACCCGCTGATAGGGAGGAGGGAGCTGAAGGTCGTCGTGACACACGTTGGGAGGGGGACGCCGAGCAGGTACGAGCTGCGGCAGAGGATCTCTGAGCTGTACAAGGCACCCCTCGAGTGCGTCTACGTCGTAAACGTCAGCACCAGGTACGGGCAGGGCCTCAGCATGGCCAGGGTTCACGTCTATGACGACCCAGCGCGAGCCGAGGAGATAGAGGACGAGCACGTCAAGAGGAGGAACGCGCCGCCTGGCGAGCGAGGCGAGGAGGGGGGTGAGTGACGTGGCTCACGTGCACAGGATGTACGAGTACGACTACGAGACGGGGACCGTAAGGCTGAAGAACAAGAAGTGCCCGCGATGCGGCTCCATAATGGCGCACCACAAGTCCCCCGTCGAGAGATGGCACTGCGGCAAGTGCGGGTACACCGAGTTCGTCCACAGGCGCGGCAAGCGAGCGTGAGGCGTCGGCCTTGGGCGCTATCACTGTGCTCGGTATCGAGAGCACTGCCCACACATATGGGGTCGGCGTAGCGACTTCAGATGGCCGCATACTCGCTAACGCTAGCTCAACGTACGTCCCAGCCCGAGGCGGGATACACCCGAGGGAGGCGGCCGAGCACCACAGCAAGGTGGCGGCTGAGGTGCTGAGGAGAGCCCTCTACGAGAGCGGGGTGAGCCTCGAGGAGGTAGACGGCATCGCCGTCGCGCTAGGCCCCGGCATGGGCCCGTGCCTTAGGGTCGGCTGCAGCGTGGCCAGGGCGCTGGCATCCTACTTCAATAAGCCCCTAGTGCCCGTGAACCACGCCGTCGCTCACGTCGAGATAGCTAAGCTAACGACGGGGGCCAGGGATCCGCTGGTGGTCTTCGTGTCCGGGGGCAACACCGTCATAATAGCCTACGCTGAGGGGAGGTACAGGGTCTTCGGCGAGACTTTAGACATAGCGCTGGGCAACTGCATGGACACCTTTGCTAGGGAGCTGGGGCTAGGGTTCCCAGGCACGCCTATCATCGAGAGGCTCGCGGCGAGAGGGCGCGAGTTTATTGAGCTCCCATACAGTGTGAAGGGGCAGGACGTGTCGTTCTCAGGCCTGCTGACCGCTGCCCTGAGGCTGGCGCGGGAGGGCAAGCACAGGTTGGAGGACATTTGTTACAGCCTGGTCGAGGTGGCGTACGACATGGTGGTGGAGGTGGCCGAGAGGGCACTGGCGCACACCGAGAAGCGGGAGCTGATCTTGACGGGGGGCGTCGCGAGGAGCAGGCTCCTTCAGGAGAAGCTGAGGAGGATGTGCGAGCTCCACGGGGCGAGGTTTGCTGTAGTACCCAATGAGTACGCTGGCGACAATGGGGCCATGATAGCCTACACGGGGGCGCTGGCCCTCGAGCACGGCGTGACGATGCCTATCGAGGAGAGCTACATAAGGCAGAGGTGGCGGGTGGAGGAGGTGGACGTGCCGTGGGTGGAGAGCTCATTGGCATCGGCGCCGAGGCCGTGCTGACGCTAGGCGAGCTGTACGGCTTCAAGGTCGTTAGGAAGGCTAGGCTGCCCAAGCCCTACAGAGACCCCAAGCTCGACGAGGCACTAAGGCGGGAGAGGACGGCGACAGAGGCCAAGATAATGATAGAGGCTAAGTCCCTGGGCATTCCGTGTCCCACGGTGCTCGACGTCGACTTAGAGGAGGCCGTCATCGTGATGGACTACGTAGAGGGGCCGAGGCTCTCCAGGGTGCTCGGCGAGCTGCCGAGGGACGAGCTGACCAGGATATTCGTGGAGCTGGGGAAGTACGCTGGCCTGCTCCATGCCCACGGCATAGTTCACGGCGACCTCACGACCTCTAACGTGATCCTGCACTGGGGGAGGCCGTACCTCATAGACTTCGGCCTCAGCCAGTACTCTCGGCAGCTGGAGGACAGGGGCGTGGACGTCCACTTGTTCCTCAGGGCGCTAGAGAGCACCCACTTCTCGCTCTCCAAGTTTCTGTTTGAGCGGTTCATGGAGGGGTACGCCAGCGTGGTGGGGGAGGACGAGGCGAAGAGGGTGCTGGAGAAGGTGCGGGAGATAAGGAGGCGGGGCAGATATGTCAGCGAGAGGAGGCTTAAGGGTGCTCTTCGTCACGGGGAATAGGCACAAGTTTGAGGAGGCTAGGATTGTAGCCGAGTCCCTAGGGGTCAGCCTAGTCCAGGCGAGGCTGAGGAAGCTGGAGATGCAGTCGGACGACCTCCGGGAGATAGCAGTCTTCTCGTCGAGATCCGTCAGGAGCCACCTGAGCAGCGAGACCTATATCGTGGAGGACGCCGGACTGTTCATCCACTCACTGGGCGGCTTCCCAGGGCCGTACAGCTCGTACGTATACAGGACTATAGGGTGCGAGGGCGTGCTCAAGCTCCTAGCTGGGGTTGAGGACAGGCGGGCCACATTCAGGTCCGTAGTCGTGCTGTATGACCCGCGGCTGGGCGAGCACGTGTTCGTGGGCGAGACTCACGGCGCGATATCACGCGAGGCGAGGGGGTCGGGGGGATTTGGCTTCGACCCGATATTCGTGCCTGAGGGCGAGAGCAGGACGTACGCTGAGATGACGCTAAGCGAGAAGAACGCTCTCTCCCACAGGGCAAAGGCCATGAGGAGCGCTCTCTCGTTCCTGGTCAATGAGGCGAGATAAGTTAATATATTCAGGATCGCTTTACTCAGGGGGCGAGGTGCCTAGATGCGCAAGAGCAAGGAAAAGGGCAAGTCGCACTCAACTAGGCCCCTGAGGACGGCGCCGCCAGCCTGGCTGAAGTACACTCCAGAGCAGGTCGAGAATCTAGTGGTGGAGCTGGCGAGGAAAGGTTACCCGCCGTCGATGATAGGGATCATCCTGAGGGACCAGTACGGCATCCCCCTGGTCAAGCAGGTCACCGGCAAGAAGATAGTCCAGATCCTGAGGGAGCACGGGCTGGAGCCAGAGATACCTGAAGATCTCGCGAATCTCATAAGGAGGGCCATAAGGGTCAGGAGGCACCTCGAGGAGCACCCGAAGGACTATCACTCCAAGAGGGGCCTGCAGCTCATAGAGTCGAAGATCAGGAGGTTAGAGAAGTACTATAAGCGGGAGGGCGTACTACCCTCTGATTGGCGCTATGAGCCAGAGAAGATCAAGGTCTAACGACGATCTAGAGGCCGAGGGCGCGGCACGCGACTTCTTGCACGACATAGGGCGGGCAGCCGAGAGCCTGCTTGCTAGTCTCGAGGAGCGAAGGTCGTGCCTCATAGTGACTCACTACGACGCGGACGGCGTGTGCGCTGCAGCAGCGCTCGCGCGCACCCTTTGCCAGCTCGACACCCCCTTTCACATCAGGGTCGTCGACCAGCTCGACGAGACAGTCATCGGCTGGGTGAAGAGGAACCCGCACTACAAGTGCGTCGTCATGACGGACCTCGGCAGCGGGCTCCTCAGCCGCCTGGAGGCCGAGCTTAGCGACAGAGAAGTCTTCGTGGTCGACCACCACATACCGGAGCCGGAGGCAGAGGGGGGCGCCGTGAGGGAGGTCAACCCCCACAGGTTCGGCATAGACGGCTCGACTCAGGCTAGCTCCTCGACCTTGGCCTACCTCCTCGTGAGGAGCGCCCTTCCGGAGGAAGCTCCTACCCTCTCGCCGCTGGCCGTCGTGGGGGCGCTAGGGGACAGGCAGGACGTGGGGAGGCACTTCAGCCTCACAGGGCTCAACGAGATCGCCGTGAGGGACGGCGTTGAGCACGGCTACATCAAGAGGGAGCTAGGGCTCAGGCTGTTCGGCCTAAGGTCGAGGCCGCTGCTGAAGTGCCTGGAGTACACGTTCGACCCATACCTGCCGGGCCTCAGCGGCGACGAGGCGGCGTGCTACAACTTCCTAAAGAGCATAGGCGTGAAGCCCAGCGAGGGGGGTAAGCTCAGGTACTTTAAGTCGCTCAGCAGGGAGGAGGTGAGGAGGCTAGCTACCGAGCTCATAAAGTACTCCATGAGCGTCGGCTTGTCGGTGCGCGAGTCCGAGAGGATATTCGGCACGACATACCTGCGGCCAAGGGAGGGCGAGGACTCCCCGCTCTACGACGCCAGGGAGTTCGCCGCGATCCTCAACGCGTGCGGCAGGGTAGAGAGGCACGATCTCGCCTTGCTCCTGGCGATGGGGGTTAGGGGGAGGGTCCTAAGCGACGCCATGAGGGAGGTTGAGGGCTACAGGAGGGCTCTCTCCTCAGCGATAAATGAGGTCAGGAACAGCCGAGAGCGCTACGTGAGCGAGCTCGACCACCTGGTAGTGGTTGACTTGAGCGGCAGGGTCAGTAGCAGAATGCTGGCGGCTGTGGCCTCCATCCTAGCGTCGTCGAAGGTGTGGGGCATAACCAAGCCGCTGATGGCCATAACGAAGGTTGGAGAGGACGCGCTGAAGGTCTCCCTCAGGAAGCCGATATCGATCGACGCCAAGTACAGGGCGGTGAACCTGGGCCAGGTGATGAGGAGCGTCGCAGACGAGCTTGGGGGCGTCGGAGGGGGCCACGAGAATGCAGCCGGAGGCACCTTCAGCGCAGACCTAAAGTCGGAGCTCGTGAGGGCCGTTGAGGCAGAGATATCGAGGGCCATTAGCGCATGAGGCTGGTTCTCCGCCTAATGGTGCCCGTCAGGGACGCGAGGGCTGGGAGGGCGATGGCGAGGGCTCTAGAGCCTGACAACAGGACAGCGCCGCCCGGTGTCTCAGTCAGCGCCGCGCTCCGAGAGGGCGCCCTTGAGGTCACAATCGTGGTTGAGGACGGGCCGGGCGGGTGCCTCCACGCCTTTGACGACCTGATGAGGTGCCTCACGGCCGTCGATAAGTCTATAAGGGTCCTTTCCGAATAGGGAAAGGCCAGCGTGGGAGCATGCCAGCGCCTAGGTCAGCGAGAGACAGGTGGGTGCTCAAGAGGTGGTTCCCGGTCTACGCGTCGAGCGCTTTCGGGTATGCTGAGATAGGCGAGATACCAGCCAACTTGGAGAAGAGCCTGATAGGGAGAACCATAGAGGTGCGCCTATTCCAGATAACTGGGGACTTCACTCAGGCGCACATCAAGCTAAAGTTCCAGGTCGTCAAGGTCGTGAATGGCAAGGCCTTCACGCAGTTCAAGGGCTTCGAGCTCGCCAGGGACTACCTGAGGAGCTTGGTGAGGAGGGGCACGACCAAGGTCGACGGCATATTTGACGTCGAGACCAAGGACGGCGTCAGGATGAGAGTGGCCGTGATGGTGATAACGCAGCACAGGGTCAAGACGTCCCAGGAGAAGGCTATCAGGAGGATAGCCAAGGAGGTCGTTGAGGCTAGGGCCTCGATGCTAACGTTCGACGAGTTCGTCCGCGAGGCAGTGCTCGGCAAGGTGGCCTCAGAGGTATTTAATAAGGCTAGGAAGATATACCCGCTGAGGAAGGTCGAGGTCAGGAAGATCAAGGTGCTGACGAAGACCTTCGACATTCCACTCAAGATCCCTGAGGAGCTCCGGGCGCCAGCTCGGGAGGCGGCGCCTAGTCCAGGATGAGCTGCCTCGCCTCTAGCCCGAGTTTCTCCGAGAGTATCTCGAGGCACTTAGCCACCACGTCCTCCGAGGTCCCCCTCACCAGGGCGCCACCGGCTAGGTGGTGCCCCCCGCCCGAGCCGCCCATTAGCTCAGCCAGCCTTGGCATGACATCCTCACCTAGGCTCAGCCCAGCGCCCTCCCTGAACCTGCTGGTGCACCTAGCGCTAACCCTGACTTCCTCATTCCTCTCACTGACGACGAACACCGCGTCTGCGCCTAGGCTTAATATCGCTCGAGCGGCTGAGGCCTCGAAGGAGCCCACGTGAGTGAAGGCTACGAGCCAGTCGCCGAGCCTGTAAAGCCTGAGCCTGCCAGCCGCTTTAAGCCTGGCTATCCTCTCAGGCAGGTCCATCTCCTGCTGTAGGGCCTCCACCACGTCCGAGTAGGGGACGCCGTGCCTCAGCACCTCACTGGCGACGGCTAGCGCGGCTGGCGTGGCGTGGGTGAACCGCCTGGTGTCGAAGAGTATCCCGGCAAGCACAAGGAACAGCGCCTCCCTGGGCAGCTCTACCCCGAGCTCCGCGCAGATCTCGTAAGCTATGACGGACGCTGCCGCTTCCTCTCTCACCACGGCCCCCCAGCAGAGCTCAAGCAGGTCGCGCGTCGGGACGTGGTGGTCGACGAGGAACACGCGCCCCCTTAGCTCGTCGAGCATGGCCCGCGCTGCGCCGAGCTGCCCTGGCGAGGCGAGGTCCACGAGGATGAGCCCGCTGAGCCCCTCAACGCCTCCCTCGGCGTAACTTAGCCTCGCGCCGGATCGCTCGATGATCCTCCTCGACGTCCTGCTGACGCCCTCTGGGAAGATGAGCTGCAGATCACGCCCGACGGCCCTCGCCACCCCCTCCCTCAGAGCGACGGCGCACCCCACCGCGTCGGGGTCGGCGTTAGCGTGAGTCGCTATGGCTACGGCGCCAGGGGCAGAATCGAGGAACTCCAGCAGTCGCTCAGCCCCCCCTCTCAACCTCCCTCACCCCGAGCCTCCCGAGCTCCCTCCGGGCCACCTTGAAGCCAGCGTTTATTGCCTCGTCTAGCAGCCTGTCGGGGTCAACTCCGCAGAAGGGGTTCACGTCGAGATACGCGAAGACGTCGAGCACGTACCCCCCCTCCTCAGAGCGCCTGAGCTCGACGTGGACGTCGATCACATAGATATGCTTGGGCTGCACCCTCCGCGAGATGTAGTCGACCACCGCCTCAGCTACCCTGCGGCTTACCTCCTTCACGTCCTCCTCGCTAAGCTCCCTCATGCTCGGCTATCCGCCGACGGCCCCCTCCCCCTTGGCTGACAGCTCCTCAGCTATCTTCTTCTCCAGGTCTCCCAGCTGCTTCCTCAGCAACTTCTCCTGCTTGTCGAGCGTCATTATGCTCGCTTCAGCTATTTCCTTCTTCTCCTTAAGCTCGCTAAGCAGGTCCTGCTTGGTGGAGGAGACCATTATGGGCCCGACGATCTTGAACACTGGCGTCTCGTCGCTAGCCTTCTCGAGCTCCCTAATGGCCCCCTCGAGCTCGTTCAGCCTCACCTGCCACTGCTGCTTACGTATGAGGATCGCCTGGAGCTGGTCGCGGAGCTGCTGGAGCCTCTGCAGCTGGCTCCTCAGGCGTGGTGGCAATTGCTCCCCCATTCGGGACACCTTGAGTGGGAATTGCTAGTAGATAGTCCTAGCCGCGCTTTTTACCTTTTGCCTCAGCTGAGCTTAAAGCAGCCCTCAGCGACGTGTCCACAGAGTGCATGAGCCTAAGGTAGCTATTAACGGCTGCCCTCAGGCCCGATAGATCGGAGGCCTCGATCTCCAGCACTAAGGCGTCGCCCTCTGCACGCAAGGAGGCCCTCACCCTAGGCGAGGCCGGGGTCGCTACGTCCGGGAGGAGGGCTCGGAGCAGCGCTACCTTCGCTCTCTCGTCCTCAACGTGCACCTCTAGCCTAGCTGCTAAGCGGGGCTCGGGCACCTGTAGGCCACCCTCCTGATCCTCATTAGGGGGCCGACCAAGTCTAGCTTGCGCAGCGATAAAAACTTGAGGACGAAGCTCAGGTCTGGCTTGCCCACGTGCTCAACGAGCAGGACTGCTTGGGAGACCCCCCTGAGGTCGTCTATCGAGCTAGCCTTTATTGTCGGCAGCCCGAGTGCCTCTCCCAGCGCTAGCGCCAGTGCCTCCGCCTCACCGCCCTCAAAGTACCCCACGACCTCGCTCTCCACTCTGACT
>Ga0180302_10000511_pt1 | contig 17180 bp, 22 predicted proteins | sample GuaBasSediGuay17_FD_121794 | JGI IMG/M metagenome (GOLD analysis project Ga0180302, IMG submission 121794) | Subseafloor sediment microbial communities from Guaymas Basin, Gulf of California, Mexico - Guay17, Core 4571-4, 12-15 cm | ecosystem: Environmental > Aquatic > Marine > Hydrothermal... | reverse complement strand
TCACAGGGGCCTTGTTATCAGACTATCAGAGGATGAACATAGAGATGCTCTGCGACGAACTAAACCTGCCAGTACTCTCTCCGCTTTGGAGGAGAGATCAAGAGGACTACCTATTAGAACTCCTTGATCTAGGAATCGAGTTCATAATAACGTCGATAACTGTCATGGGCTTGTCGCCAAGACTATTAGGCAAAGTGATAACTCAAAGGGACGTTGAAGAGATCATAGCTAGTTCGAGGAAGTATGGGTTCAACGCTGCCTTCGAGGGAGGCGAGGCTGAGACTTTAGTAGTTAACTCGCCACTATTCACTAAAAGACTTTGCGTTAAAGGGAAAGTCGTAAGAGAAGGAGAGTACTCTTGGAGGTATGTGATAAGTGAAGTTGAGTTGGAGGACAAATGATACTTAAACAGTGCAAGTACGTAATTACTCAGAGCACTAGAGGAACTTTAACAAACGTAGACATTAGAGTAGAGGGAAATAAGATAGCTGAAATAGGACGTGAACTGAAGGGAGGCGAGGCATTGCCATGTAATGATAAGATAATCATCCCTGGCTTCCTGAACTCTCACGTCCATGCCGACACGTGTTTCGTTAATAGTGGCATAACAGAGTCAGAGTTCATTAGCGAGTATCCCTACTCCTTAATAGAGTTAGAAAGAAACGCGAGAAAGGACCTATCATTACTATCAGCAGAGGTTTTGCTCGAAGAGTCGCTGTTAAGAGGTTGTACCTCACTGATCTTGTTTACCAAATATCACCGAGATATTCAAGAGTTAGCGAGTAAAGCAAGAGTGAGGGTCATTTCAGGGCCTTTGATATACTCAATAAATGAGTTGAGAAGAGCTAGTAGTCAAGGAATCGAGAATGCCTATTGCGTGTATTTCAGCAAGCTATTATGCGAATCCACTCTCGTCGAGTTAAAGGAGTTCTTCCAAGATATAAAAGCTAACAGAGTTTATATTCACGTGTCTGAGACGAGGAAGACGGTCTTTGAGGCCAAGAAAAAGTTCAAGCGCTTTCCCATAGAACTACTTGATGAGCTTGGGCTATTGACAGAGAAAACCGTGTTAACTCACTCAGGGTGGGTTACTAGTTGGGAAATAGAGGCTATACGCCGCAATAAGTCAAGTGTAGTTTATTGTCCATCTGTTGAAATGAAATTAGCTACTGGTGGTTTTCCACCCATCAAGGACTTAACCAGCAAAGGAGTTTGTGTAGGACTAGGCACAGACTCTTTGCTAACGGGGCTTTCCCTAGATGTAATAGAAGAAGCGAGAGTAGCCGTACTCCACCAAAGAGAGAGTTATAAAGGATTGACGATGTTTCCCAAAGACGCTCTTAACTTGATAACCTCAAGTGCTGAGAAGCTAACAGGACTGAAGATAGGCAAGATCAAAGAAGGTTACTTAGCCGATTTGTTGTTAATAAAGTTTAGTCCTAAGTTTCACGAAGCTTTAGGGCACGGGTTAATACCAAACATAGTCTATAGACTAGAGCACAATGACATAGACTCCATCATGGTAGGAGGTGAACTCATAGAATTGAGTGAGTACAGAAATGCAATCCGTGACTCAATAGACGCTAAACTTAACAAGTTGAGCGATCTCCTTTTAAATGAAGAGTAGAATCTCCAGTCGGATCACGCCGAGATGATGACGATGGGAAGAGCCGATAGAGGAGGAAACCATTTCACACTGATAATCAAGTTTATGGAATATAACTAACTTTCAGAGAATAGTCTATTAATTTTATGTATGCTCTTGTATCTAGTACGTATGACAATTAACCTACATTGCACTTCCTAAAATGAGAAGGTCTAGAATTTAACTTACATGTGCAATGTAAGTTAAATTACATTACGATAAACTTATCTAGCGATCCAGGTACTCTAGACTTGATGACTAGGAAAAGGGAATTACTCATTTACTTCAGTTTAGTCATGTTGTTGCTATCATTAATAATTCAAGCGATGCCCCACTCACTAGGAACTGTTAAGTATTATATCCAAATTGTTAATTGCTATAAGCTACAAATACATGACGCAAACTTTACGAAGTGGATGTTCGCTTCCCCTATGGGCGCCATTCCTTTTATGAGAGAGTCTAGGTGGAGAAAGTGTTGTGTCGAACTATTTAATGGAACTACAGCATACGGTGAAGTTGTAACTGGAAAATTAGTTTTCGAAGGGACGGTAGAACTGCACTGTAGTTATATGAAAGGGTACACAATATACCGTAAAGTTCCTGGAGGCTATCTCTATGAGGATATTCCCATTTCCTGCTTCTCTAAAGCGTTTAACTTAATTTTAATAAAATCGGCCGAGCGAACTATTAAAATCTCCTCAGGTGAAGATCCGTTGCGCATAAACTTAATTAGGCTAGAGGAAGAATATAATCTCCCTAGCGAATACGAGATCGTAGCGAGTGGTGTTATAGTTTACTACGTGAGGACAGAGCTTGCCAAGGTATCAAACGAAGAAAATGTGACTTTCTTCTATCTAAGAGTTCGTAAGATTAATGAAAATGAAAGAGATATAACAATGAAGTACTACTGGCCTATAATCATAGTTTCTATTAAAGCCTTAGACCCTATGTTCACGTCAATAAAGACCCTTAGTTCTCCCCTACTTGCAACTTCACTAATATCTCTATTGACCTATATTGGACTTAGTAAGGTTAAAACTACAAAGTACTCGAGGATGTTTCAAGGTTAAAACTATGAATTCAAAGTTATAAAGGTGTGTACTACTTAATTAAGATATGAGCAACAAGTTGAAGATAGGTCTTTTCGTGCCCCAGGGATGGAGACTTGACCTCCCTCCTGAGGTTCCGCCAACTGAACAGTGGAAGTTAATGGTCAACGTAGCCATTAAGGCTGAAGAGTTAGGCTTCGACTCGCTTTGGGTCTTTGACCACTTCCACACAGTTCCCAAACCTCTCAAAGGAAGGTCTGTCTTTGAGGCTTGGACTACACTAACGGCTCTAGCTACGCTAACTAAGAAAATTAGGTTAGGGACTCTAGTCACTTGCATACTGTATAGGTATCCTACTGTGTTAGCGAAGATCACAGCTAATGTAGACGTAATCTCTAATGGGAGAGTTGAACTTGGAGTTGGAGCTTGTTGGTATGAACACGAGTTTAAGGGGTATGGAATACGGTTTCCTAGACCTGCTGAGAGAATTAGAATGTTAGACGAAGCTCTTCAAGTAATAAAGTTGATGTGGACAGAGGACGAAGTTCACTTTGAAGGGAAGTACTTTAAGTTAGAAGGCGCTCTAAACGACCCTAAGCCAGTTCAAGTCCCCTATCCCCCTATACTCATTGGTGGGGCTGGGGAGAAGTTAACGCTACGAGTAGTGGCGAAACATGCAAACAAATATCATGTCTGGGGAACTCCAGACTATTACGAGGGAAAACTTGAAGTTCTTAAAAAGCATTGTGAAGCCATTGGTAGGAAGTTCGATGAAATAGTGAAAGTACATGACGGAGTAGTCATAATGGGGAAAGATGAAAGTGAAATTAAGAAGAAGCTTGAAAAATTTGAGTACTTCAAGTTGAGTAAGTCTACATATAAAAATCTAAAGAAAACTCAATATCTAGGGACTCCCGAGGAAATTGTTGGGAGAGTGGCACAATATGTAGACTTAGGAGTTACAGAGTTCATATTCTACTTCCCTGACGCTTATAAAGTGAGTCCAATAGAGGAGTTCGCTGAAAAAGTGCTCAGTGAGTTAAGGGAAATCTAGTACGAGTGATCTTAGCAAGAGAGGGCATCTGTAAGTCTTTCGTAACTGAGGACATAGGAATGACTATAGACTTAGACAAAGTTAAAGCATCAGACGAAGAAACTTACTTAAAGGCCTTAAGAGCCGTTAAGAGAAAGAGAGTTGTAAAGTTCAAATTCATGCCCAGCGGGTTAGTCCTCTGGGGGGTTTACAGCGAGAAGAGGGAGAGGATGTACTTTGTAATTCCAGACCTCTACTGTTCATGTGCTGGCTTCCTCATGAATGTAATTATGAGAAGGAGAAAGGAGTACTGTTATCACATGATAGCTCAGAAGATAGCTGAGAAAACAGGAGTATATGAAGAGGAAGTCCTCAACGATGAGGAATACATTAGCTTTTTAAATAGAATGAAGAAGAATATGATTTCTATACATTGAGTTGATGATAGAGACAAGGGGTCGCTTTAAAGCTCTACAGTCACTTCAGCTCTAGTCTCTATCCTCTCTATCTTCCCGTCTCTCAGGTAGACGATTCTATCGCTGACGTCGATCATCTTCAAGTCGTGAGTTGCAGTGACTATGGTTACTCCCTTTTCCTTGTTCAGAGTCCTCAACAAGTTTATGATCTCAAGCCCAGTCTGTAAGTCTAAGTTACCTGTTGGTTCATCTGCTAGGACTATAGCTGGGTCGTTAGCTAACGCCCTAGCAATAGCTACTCTTTGTTGCTGACCACCGCTAAGCTCTCCCGGTTTATGGTGTAACCTATCTCCTAAACCGACAATTGTTAATAACTCAGTTGCCTTCTTTATCCTCTGTTCTCTTGGAGTTCCAACGAAGATCATTGGCAACATGACGTTCTCTAAAGCCGTTAACACTGGAATTAAGTTGAAAGTCTGGAAGATATACCCTATTTTCCTAGCTCTCAACCATGCTAACTCGTAAGCGTCTAACTTGCTAATGTCTACTTCGTCTATGTAGACTTTACCTCTAGTAGGTCTATCTAGGCCTCCTATCATGTTGAACAGCGTAGTCTTACCTGAACCGGATGGCCCCATTATTGAGACATATTCACCTCTTCTAACCTTTAGATTTACTCCATCAAGTGCTTTGACTACATACTTACCCATGTAGTAATACTTGGCTAAATCCTCTGTTTCAACAGTATACTCATACCTCATGTTCTCACCTCACACCTCATACCTTAATGCTTCAGCTGGATTAAGTTTTGCCCCTATGTAAGCCGGATATAGTGTAGCAGCCATACTTAATAAGACTGACAATACTAATGAGACTACGAGCAGTGCTACGACTGTAGGCATTGTTATAGGAATTATCGTACTCGGCGTTAGCATAGCCCTCATTATTACGCTGAAGGGGTCAACTCCCTTACCCCCGAGGGTTATGTAGCCATAAATTACCGCAGCGACTAAGCCAGCTATGTAGCCTAAAATCCCGCCGATCCCTCCCATTATTATCGACTCATTCAAGAAGAGGATCAAGACGTGTCTATCGAGAGCTCCTAAACACTTGAGAGTTCCAATCTCCTTATAACGTTCTGCTACAGCTATCAACATACTATTCGTGATACCGACTGCGCATACTAGTAGGGATATGAAGAGTAACCAGTACTGATAGGTCTGTATTCCAGCGCCAGCGGTCCCTGTTGTGTAGACGCTCTGTATAGCCGCCATCATCATTAGCGAGTTCAAGAACGCTATTCCTAAAACCACAGCCGCCGTCGTTATAGCCGCTCTCACAAACCTCTTCCTTATGCTCTCTAAGCTTAACTTAAACGCCTCTGAGAAGGGAAATCTTATCTCGCCTATTTCCCAGGTCCCTACCTTACTCTTTGACATAATATCATCCTATATTCCATTCCTACCTAACTTTAGGAGTAATTTAATATTTTAACTTTTCTAGGAAATGAGGACTCTCTTAAGAAGTCACTCTCCTTAACAACTAACGAAACTACAGTTTTTAACAGTAATGAAATTATATTTCTAAGATACCTTTTTGTACTTAGTAAGCGTTAGTGAGTCACATATGCTTAAAGAAGACGTTGAGCGCATAATTGACTTAATAGTCGAAAAGACCTCAATGAAAAGAGATGAGATACTAGACTTAGTGAAGAGGAAGATGGAAGAATTCGAAGGACTCATTGACGAACATGCTGCTATTTACATGATAGCTAAGGAGTTAGGAGTGCAAGTCTCAGATGAGCAGAAGGTTCTAGTAACTCCACTTAAGATCAAAGACTTAGTTCACGGTTTGAGGAACGTGACTATATGCGCCAGAGTACTCTCAGTAATGCCAGTTAGGAAGTACGTAGTAAATGGCAAAGAGGTCTCTGTAGTTAAAGTACTCTTAGTTGATGAAACTGGCACAATACCTCTCACTCTATGGAATGAAAAGATAGAGATCGCTAAAGCGTTAAAGCCCAACTCTCTCGTAATGGTCACACGAGCGACAGTCAAGAAATTTAAGAAATCCTTAGAGCTTTCATTAACTAACGACAGTGAAGTAAAGTTAGTCGACGAAAAAACCGTGAGATTGCCGTCGATATCTAAACTAACTCCTAAGAAATATAAAGGCGAAACCATTACAATTCGTGTCGATAAGGTACTAGAGTCTCCGGTATTCTCTAGGAAAATGGGTAGACAAAGGACAGTTATTTGCGTAAGAGGCCGTCAAATAGAAAACAACAAGAAGGTTAGAGTTATAGCTTGGGACTCGCTAACCGAGTCGCTCAACTCAGTGAGTTTAGGAGACGTGATTAAAGTGATAAACGCTAAGCTACTAAGTACTGATCACGAACTTAATGAGTACTTGCTAACTAAGTGGTCGATCATCGAAAGCGTTGGTAAGACTCACATTGAAGAGGAGGGAGTGACGAAGGCTCTATCCTCGATAAGTGGTCAAGCTAAAGGGCTTGACATAGAGGGTTATCTCGGTTACATGGAACTCAGAGGGACTCAGAGACTTCGCTTAATGTTGCACGATTTTCGACATGCAGTCTTCCTAGATCTCTCGAGTTCCTTAGCGTCGCGATTACTTCACAAAATGTTTGATCAACACTCTCCAAATTACCTTAACTTGTTTAAGTATAAGATTAGAGTAGATGACGTTGATGTGACCAGAATCAATGACTTACTAGAGCTTAAAGCTAACATTTGGTCTCCGATAAGCTTAACAGAGAGTAGACGCGAGATTAGGTATGCTAGGAGGATGTTTATAAGAGAGTTAACAGGAGGTTTCGCCATTAGAGCGACAGTTTTAAGGGCTAACTTAAAGCTCGCCGTATATAACCCTCTCAAAGGAACTATTAAACGCGACTTAACTCAAGAGAACCTTGAGAATTGTGTTTTAATTAGTTCCTTACGATTGCTACTTGAAGATGGAATTAGTCAAGCATTAGCTTTCACTAATAGTTGGGACGTGATTAGCTACCTCCTCGACATAAGTCGAGACGAAGTACTAGAGCTAGCTCACTCTCCTAAAGTCCTCAAGGAGATAATAGGATATACTGAAGAGGAATTAGAAGGGAGAGAGTACGTGTTCTCAGGGCTTGCGGTTGCTTCACGTAAGGGGAATAAAATCTTGTTGTTAACTGATGTAGAACCTATAAATCTAAGTTATGAAATTAAGTTACTCAAAGAATACGTGCAAAGGTTTGAGGAGGTTAAAAGACATGGGGAGAAGGAGGAGAGGGAGAAGAAGACGAGTATATAGACCAAGAAAGAAAATACCCAACATCTTTATGTGTCCTCAGTGTGGAAGGAAGAGCGTTGGAGTTGCTATTAGTAAAAAAGAGGGAGTTGTCGTTGTCAAGTGTGGAGCGTGCTCGTTGGAGTCAAGGTTCGAATATAACGAGAACTTAAAGGCTGTAGATTATTACAGCAAGTTCGTAGATGAGTTCTACGAAAAGGGAGTTACAAGCATTACTGTACCTACGCCAACCGAGTCAATACCTGCACACGTATCCTCTAGTACTGCCGAGTCCTCTGAATAGGGAAGAACACATGGTAGGTAGAGTTGAAAAGTACATATTAAACAGAATCAGTAAAGAAGGAGCTATACACATGACTCTCATAGACCCAGATAAGACGAGTCCTAAAGAAGCCGCGGAAATAGCTAAAGAGGCTGAGATTGCTGGAACTTCGGCGATAATGGTTGGAGGTAGCTTAGGAGTATCTGAGGCCATGACTGACGAGCTCGTAAAGAGTGTGAAGGAGTACGTCAAAGTCCCAATCATATTATTCCCGGGCAGCGTGTCTGGGGTAAGTAAGTACGCTGACGCCGTGTGGTTCTTATCTGTCTTAAATTCTAAGAACACGTATTACGTAATTGGAGCACAAGTCCAAGGGGCAGTGATAGTTAAGAAATACGGTCTTGAGAGTATACCTCTTGCCTACTTAATTCTAGGTGAAGGAGGGGCCGTAGCCTTAGTGAGCGATGCAACACCCCTTCCTTTCTCGAGACCCGACTTAATAGCGGCTTACGCGCTAGCAGCTGAGATGTTAGGCTTTAGGTTCGTCTACTTAGAGGGAGGATCTGGAGGACTGCCAGTCCCCCCTGAAGTAATTATGAGTGTTCGAAGAGCTATCAATATACCTATTATAGTTGGAGGAGGGATAAGGAACTATGATTTAGCTAGGAGAGCTACGGAAGCTGGAGCCGACATAGTCGTGACTGGAACTGTAGTAGAGGAAGCAAAAGATGTGAGGAGAGTAATTTCAAGCATAGTGAGTGGAGTCAAAGAGGGCGCTGCCTCTAGGTTAAGAGGAGTTCCTTAGTCACGGTATTACGTGAAGGTGTGCTAAAAGGACTAGTGTTATTAGTGTAACGGCAGCCGCGACTACATATCTTGGGTGTATCTTTATGCCTCTAATTTCCTCCTCGAAGAACCTGACTAAGCCTGCTCCTGTAAGCGGTGGAGGGGCCTCTTCTCGCCTTTTTCTCCTTCTCGTCGACATAGGAGTCACTGAGTAATCATTTCATTTCTTCAATTTTAAGCTTACTCTTCCTACCTTCAGGAGGTATTATCGCACTAAGTCCTCGCGGGTCCTCTATGATCAGAGTCACTTTCCTACGTCCCTTAAGTACTTCATCTAACACCTTTAGTATTTCTTCGCCGCGCTTAACTTGCTCAGGAGTTTCAGCCCACCTTATCATGACTACTAAAGCCTCTCTTATCCTATCTAAAAGACCTTCGAGACTCATTATTACGGTCTCAGCGGCTGGTCCTGGGTCTATAGACGCATCTAACTCCGGCACTTCAACTCTAGCACTCTCCGACCTTATGACTAATGCTTTTAAGTCTTCCTCGTCCTCGACTGAGTACTTTATCCTACACGGCTTTTTGTCCTCTAACGAGTAAGCTCTCTTGAACACGTAACCACAATTGTAACACTTCATTGAATAAACATATATCTTTCCAACATAAGGCGCCTCGTACTCTAATTCTCTTACGTCTAAGGCTTTCTCTCCACACATCGGACACTTCTCAACTCTCCTAACAATAGTCTTGCCTTTGAACCAATCATGCTCCATGTTTCTCAGTAATATTATTAAGGTAGACTTGTATATTCTCAACGGTGTCTAATGTGTCGTCTGACGAGGAAATCGTCAAGAGAATGGCTAACTTAATTAGGGCTGGGGCTCAGATGCTCCAAGAGTCATGCCCCTTGTGTCACACTCCTCTTGTCAAGCTTAAGTCTGGAGAAATAATATGCCCTAAGTGTGAAAGGAGAGTTTACATAGTGAAAGACGAGCTTGAGGAGAAGGGGTTGATAACTAAGCTCACGATTCAAAGCATTGAGGAGACGTTAACGATGAAGTTGAGCGAGCTAAACAGAGTGTTAAAAGAGACTACAGACCTTGACGAGATGTACGACGTGCTGAGGGTTCTCATAGCAATGTTAGAAGCCATTGAGAGGATAAGAAAAATATCTAAGTGAAAGCCTTCTAGGTGATTTATGACTCGAATTAAAGTCATTAAGTTCGTAGACGGAAAGAGAGTTAGGTACTCAGAAAGGCGTTGGTACTTATTGAAGACTCTCAGGGAGAGAGCGACTAAGGTTCTTGAAGCCCTTGAAGCCCATGGTTTGAGACCTATAGTTCACGGGAGTGTTGCTAGAGGAGATGTCCACGATAACAGCGATGTAGACGTAGCTATCCCTTATCAAACGCCGTCGTATGTCGTTGAGACAGCACTAGAGTCCTATGGTTTTACACCCTTCAAGAAGGTAATATCACAAGCCACTCCATCACATGCAATTAAAGCTCACGTGTATATTGACGAGATTACTATTGTCACGTTCCCACTAACGCCTTTAAGTGACTTAGAGAGGGAGTTTTACAGGTTCAGTGGTGAGCTGAAGCCCCCCGAGGTTTATGAGGGGAAGAGAGTCCCCGGAGTTGATAAAAGGTTGATGTTAATAATACCTACAGAGGAGGGACACGTAGAGAGGTCTATAATAGGGATTGAGAGGGAAGTTGCTAATTTCTTAGGAGTGTCCTTGAGCATAGTCGAGGAGAGAAAGTCTATATTGCTCAGAAGAGACGAATTTGGGAGAACAGGAGTATTTCTTAAAAAGGTAATAAGCAAAAGCCAATCATTTGAGGAAGTCTTAAGGGAATTAGCGAAGTCCAATAACATTCTGCGTAGGAAATTAATCGAGTGCGGACTTCTTTAGTACTGTCTCTGTTATAGACATTAACCTTTGTCTTAGAACTTTAACTTAAATCTATTTAACGAGGCTAAGCCACCTAGGGACTTAAGTTTAGCCCCAGCCTCTCCCCTCTCGCTTATAATTATTACTCTTCCACCGAAAGATTCAACTTTCTTAATTAAGCTCATTAACTCCTCCTCATCAGGCAACGCTCTTATTAGCTTATCGAGTATGAGCAGCCTATCAATAGCTCCAACTTCACATGCGACTTTTACCTCTTTAAACCCTACTGAAACTCTCGAGGGATCCCTCATTAACCTCATGTAGACTTCATTCACTTGACGTTGTTCATACATCAAGCGAGCCTCCTTGAATATAACTCGGGCATTGTCTCCCCTCAGAAACTCGTAGATTCCAGCTAGTCCACCTTCACTGACTTTAAATACTCTAACTTCACTCTTGTCATATATGCTACTTTTCTTTAAAACTTCAACAAGCCACTCTTTAAGCAAACTCGGACATAGGGCTATCACGATTGTAGCTTCATAACGCTCTATAACTCTCTTTAAACATGAGGTCACTTCATTGAGGTAACTCTCGTATACGGACTTCAGGCTTTTGACTTTAAAGTCCTTACTACACTTATTGGTTACCTCGACTAACGGAATAACTCCCCCTATTCCAAGGACTCCTATAACTGAGTGATCCTCTCCCACAGACATAACTACAGTGTGACTTCTTGGCTTAGCACTCCTTCTAAGGATCTCGAGCTCGAAGTTTAAGATCTCGTCCTTCTCTACAGTTATCTCCTTACCTGGACTGACAAGGATTGTGTGATGGGAACCTTTGACGTGGAGGTCTTCTGGCGCCTCCACAATTACTCCCTTTACTCTCAACCTGTTGACGAACTCAGAGAACTCTATGTCACTCACTTTTATTCCTAAGTAAACTCTAATTTTCTCTCCTCTCTCAACTCCATATTCTCTTTCTACTTTAGTACTTCTCTTAGTCCATGCGCGTACTATGTCTCCTCTCCTAATGATCAACGTCAAGTAATACAGGTCTTCTACGTCTTCTGGAACGAGCGTTAACCTACGGTTCTTAAGGTCTAACTCCACTACTTTCATAGCGACGCCTCCACTACAACATTCCCAGCAGTATTTCTACAGCCGTTATAGTTCTCGAGACTACAGTCCAAGCTGTTAAAGGGTCCTCGTATATCGAGATTACCTCATCAGCGAAACCTTTAACTCGCTCTGAAAAATCTCCTGACTGAAACGCCCCTATTACTAGAACTGGTCTTTCCTCGCTCAGTAATTGCCTAGCTAACTCCATGACTCTTACTCTCTTTCCACTTTCGTCGAGCAAGAAAGTCTTAGAGGGATTAAGCTTGCTCATCAACTCTTCTACTCCATACCTCTCAACTTTTAACAGAGGTTCATCGACTCGCGGAGGAACTCTCCCCTTCAATAACAGTTGTTCCATTAACCCCACAAACCTCAAGTAGTGACGAGGCAACCTCACGTTAGGGTTTATGTAAATAACCTTGTTGTCGTACGTGTGCACGTATACTTCCAACATCCCTCTCTTATTGAGGGGAGACTCTAAAGCCTCTAGAAGGCATAAGTGGACTATGTCTGGCCTCCCTCTCTTCCTCCAATCTCTTAACTTCTTCATAGCGCTGTAGTGATACGATATGTCTAAGAGTACTTCACTAGGCCTCTTATCTCTTCTCTGAGCGTAACTCTTAATTGCTCTATGAGACCACAGCTTCCTCGGAACTAGTTCTATACCAGCTTCTCCTAACACCAGGAATAGTCTCTCCATAGTCGTTAATCCCTTGCACTTTCACTCTTAGATTTATAAAGGATTGATTAAAGTGTATCCCCTGTGAAGTCAATGAAATATATCGAGAGAGACATAGCTAAGCAGAGAATCGAGTACTTGTTAAATCTAGCTAGGACTATTTTCGATAAAGACAGAGAGCTAGCTCAAAGGTACACTGAGATAGCCCTCAACATATCTAGGAGAATGAGAGTGAGATTACCCCTAACTCATAAGCTGTTTATTTGTAAAAAGTGCAAGAAGCTCCTAGTACCCGGAGTTAATTGTAGAGTTAGGATTAGACAGAGAAGAGAGCCTCACATAGTGATAACCTGTCTTGAATGTAAACATGTAATGCGAAGACCTATTCGTAAGGGTAAAAGGATTAGCAAAGCTAGTTCTTAGTATTTCCTCTTAATAACTAGACCTTGAAGCTAGGCATTCCTTAATTGTCCTAGTGATCTTCATTAAGTCGTAGATCGTTAACTCTCTGACTCTGCTGGCTTTCACTCCTTCAGAGCACTTTTCAATTACGCTATTTAACAAGCCTTTGTTTACTCCTATTCTTATTAAATATCTCTTAAGTACCTTCTTCCATAATTTATTCCGCTGTGTAAAGAGTTCTCTTACAATTTCTTCAAACAGTTGCACTTCTTCCTCAGAAAGTTCTGCTCTCTTTCTCTTAATCCTCAAAGTGACCGAATCTACTTTAGGAATAGGGTAAAAGTAGTATCTAGGTATGTAGAGTATGCGTTCTACGTTTGCATGTAGTTGAACCATGATGGTGAGTCTTCCATAGTCCTCGTTGCCTGGCGTAGCTAAGATTCGTTGAGCTACTTCCTTTTGATACGTCAATACCGCTAACTGAAACGGAACATCCCTTAGTAGCTTAAAGGTGATCTGAGTTGAAATTGAGTATGGCAGGTTTGAAACTACCTTGTTGACTTTCGGTAACTCAACTTTTAGTGCATCACCGTGCATAATTTCAACGTTATCTATTCCATCTAAAACCTCTTTCATGGCTTCAACTAGCTTCTTATCTATCTCGATAGTGATGACTTTGCCTGCTCTCTCCCCTAACCTTTTGGTTAGAAATCCTAGACCTCCACCTATCTCTAGGACTGTGTCGTTTTTAGACAAATTCGCACACTCGACTATCCTGTTGATGACTTGCGCGTTGACTAAAAACGTCTGTCCTAAACTCCTCTTAGGTTTAATGTCGTACTTCTTTAGGAGGTATATGGCGTACCTCCTCAAATCCCGACTAAAACTCATCGACCTCCTCGAGTGTCTCACGACAGCGTAGTATATAAGGTTTTGTAACATCAAGGGAACAGAGCAAGCTCAGAGGACGATCACTATGGAGGAACTTGACTTTAACTCTAGCTCAAGTGAAGTAGAGTACGAGTTGGACCTTAAAAGAGTTCAAAGATTACTCGAAGGGCTTAACGTTAGGAGAGTGTTGTTGCAAATGCCTGATGGACTGAAGAGGTTGAGTAGCTTAGTCATAGATGAGTTAGAGAGAGCTGGCGCTGAAGTCATTTTGGACTCTGGTCACACTTGGGGGATATGCGACCTCCCTTTACACAGAGCTAGATTAGTAGGAGCTGACATTATAATCCATTATGGTCACTTAGACCTTAAAGGTTATATTGAAATTGATGGAATCAAGGTAATTGCTGTACCAGCTTACTATAAAAGAGAAATTTCTCTTGAGGTTTTAGAAGAGTTAGCAAGAACTCTTAGGGCGTATAAGAGAGTCGGCTTATCGTCCTCGATACAACACGTAAGGGAGTTGTTAAGAGTGGGCAAGTACTTAAAGAACGAGGGCTTCGACGTCTACATCGGTAAGCCGAAACTATCAAACTTCAAAGCAGGTCAAGTTACAGGATGTGACCTAAGTGCCCCTCTTTTGATTAACGATTACGTCGACGTGCACGTGTGCATATCTGGCGGTATATTTCATGCAGTTGGCATTGCTATAGCAACCAATAAAGTCACATTTTCGCTCGACCCCTATAGGGGGATAATCGAGCATTCAAGGATAGAAAAATTCCTGAAGAAGACGCTCGCGAAGAAGCTATACGACTTGATGATAGCTATGGAGTCTAAGAAGTTCGGAGTGATCGTCTCGCAAAAACTCGGGCAGTGTAAGTTAGCTTTAGCCTTTAAGATCAAGGAGAAACTTGAGAAGAATGGGAGAAAAGCTATCCTGATAGCGCTTGATGAGGTAGAACCTGCTACGTTAATTAACGTCCCTGACATCGAAGTCTTTGTTAACACTGCCTGTCCTAGATTAGCAATAGATGAGCTTGAGTCCTTCAAGGACATCACCTTGATAAACTCAAGTGAAGTCGAGTATGTAATCTCTGGTCGCTTAGATGACTACACTCTGAAGAAGGCTATTTCGTGGAGTATGAACTTAAACTTTATGAAGACAGCATAGGTCGTCCTATTCAATAATCGAGCTGAGTGGAAGTGTGAAGAGAGTTGATTACTTAATCAGTCACTGACTCTCCCTGTTAACCCCTCAAGGGGCTTCGCATCTAGATTAATTCCCAATATTTAAATAAAGAGTGAAAGTCTAATAGTTAAGGTGGGCTTGATGGTAGTTCCAAAGAAGCTCATAGTAGTTACAGCGAGCTATGACCCTCTCAGAAAAAGGATCTTGAGAATAGTAAACAAAGTCGCATCTCAAAAAGGACTCGAAGTGGAAGTTAGAGAGGAGGACTGGGTATTCTTAACTGAACACGGGGAGAAAGATGAGTTAGGAGGGGCTTCAATGCCTCAAGTGTTTATAGAGTATGAAGACGGTTCGATAAAACATGTGTTAACTAGGATACCGCTAAATGAACGAGGAAAACTAGACAACGAAGCCGCTGAGAGCATTATACTGAACGCGCTTGAGAAGTAATGCTTTCGTGTAGTCAGGGCGAGACGTTGAAAGTTATATTTCTCGGTACTTCTGCGGCTGAGTGGTATCCTACCCCTTGGTGTAAGTGCAAGCACTGTGTCTCGGCTAGACTACATGGGGGAAGAGACGTTAGGGCTTATTCATCTATAGTCGTTGTTCCTGACGTCCTCGTTGATATGCCTCCAGATGTAGTGACTTCAGCGCACAGTCACGGTGTAGACTTAACGAAAATAAAAACCATCCTAATAACTCATCCTCACAGCGACCACTTAAACCCTAGACTCCTGCTCATGAGAAGACCTCCTAGTGAATTAGATGAGGAGTTAGTAGGCCCTAGAGTCACTGACGTAGATGAAGTGCTTGTTTGTGCCTCTCAACGAACTCTTGAAGCGCTAAAATCGAGTTTACCTTTCTCTTTAAATGAACTCAAAATAAAATTTCTACAGTTAAAGCCCTTCGCTTGGATAGAATTACGTACAGGACTACGAGTGTTGCCCTTACCAGCTAACCACATGACGAGAGTTGGAGGGGCGCTAATTTACGTTATTGAAAAGAACGGTAAGAGATTACTCTACGCTGTGGACACAGGGCCTTTAGGCGAAGATCTCATGAAGACTCTTCAAGCAACTCATTTAGACTTAGTAATATGCGAGGCGACTGTGGGTCTACTCTCACCCTCATCACCTATCGAGCACATGAGCCTTGAAACGGCTAAGGAGTTGAGAGAAAAACTAATAGCTATGGGGACTATAACTCTGCGAACTCCATTTGTACTAACTCACATCTCTCCACACTGGTTCCCTCCATACCATGAAGTAGCTGAAAAATTGGAAAGGGAGGGTTTAACTTTAGCATATGACGGAATGGAAATAGAAGTTTAAGTGAAACCCACTATGATAAATAAGTTCATCAAATTAAAGAAGTTGAGAGTAGTACTCAACTATGATGAAGCGGCAATAGAAATTTTGAATGATGTCATAAACTACATCGACGAGATTAGCTCAAGAGTAGCTTTAGATAAGCTAGTGAATGTATGCCTCTTCAATAAGACATCAGACATGGAGAGATTCATAGAACTTAAAGGTCTTAACTTAGGAGTGAGCGTAATACCTGAAGGTCTACTTTCTTATCACGAGGCCTGGGAAGGAATACCTACAGTATATCTCTGTCATGAGATACGCAATAGGTACGGTGATGCTATGCTAAGAGCCTTAGTACACCACGAACTAACCCATGCCTTACTTCACGGAGAACTCACTTACTACATACTCCCAGCTGACATCGATTACGGCGACTTAACAGTAGTTGAGAGCTACATCTTGTTTGTGGGGGTAAAGGACTTTGAAGTGTCATCATTCCTCAAGGAAATAGGACTGGGAACTCATCAAGAGGCCTTAATCAGATATCACCTTCAAAATGTAGAGTTCAATGAAACGCTAGTTAAAACTATACTCTTCCTACTGCCTTTCACTGATCTCTTCGCTTATGTTGATAATGAAATAAAGAGGATTTTCAGAAAATGGATCAAAGACCTTAACGCCCTAATGTACTTAAAAGATTCCTTAATAGGCATTAATACCTTCAATAAGTTTAAAGGAGTAGTTGATTGGTACTTGAAGTATTGGCCTAGGAACTCCAAGTGTTAGATAGGAGTCTTAAATTCGTCGCTTAACGATTCTAGTACTTAACATTTTATTCAATTAACGCTATTATGATTGAAGTGATCTCAATGATAAAAGCTCTACTGAAAGAAGGAGGTATGATACTGTTTAATGAGAAAAAGAGGGAGATCACCATAGTCACAAAACACCGTATGATAATGCTAAGTTATGACAAGTTCATTTCACAGTTAAAAGAAGAGTTTAAGAATTGTTAATAATTAACTGGTAATTTCAAGCAAGAGATCCTAGCTTTCTCACAACTAATCAAACGTCCATTAGCCGGTGGACTAGCTAAAGCCCTCACTCGGCTTTAGCGAGCAAAACTTAACCCTAGCGCCTAGGCTTATAAGGCTCCCTCTTAACCATCACAGCCCAAGTACGCCT
>Ga0180302_10000510_pt1 | contig 17193 bp, 21 predicted proteins | sample GuaBasSediGuay17_FD_121794 | JGI IMG/M metagenome (GOLD analysis project Ga0180302, IMG submission 121794) | Subseafloor sediment microbial communities from Guaymas Basin, Gulf of California, Mexico - Guay17, Core 4571-4, 12-15 cm | ecosystem: Environmental > Aquatic > Marine > Hydrothermal... | reverse complement strand
GTATACTTTCTCCCTTAGTATTCTATCGATGAAATTTATGTTAGGTTCGATGGTAAGTTTGAACTCTTTTATAACTTTGGAAAGGTTCGCTTTTGAAATTAAAAATTTAAGCTCCCTCTTTAATTCCTTTCTGGAAGAAATGAGAGCAAATAAGTTGGTTCCACCTCTAATATAACTCAATAGTTTTGCTTCAAGACTTTGAATTGAATTACTTTTAATTTCGATAAAATCTTGAATGAGAATGGATTTGGAAATTTTTAAGGGAATTCTTGGAAGATCTAAAAAGAATGAGGGATTTTCAAAGAAAAAAAGCTGAATATGTTTGTAACTCCATTCTATTAAGCTTCAGATCTCTTCTTTTCGAGTTCTTCAATATATTCCTTTGTCGAAACAAACGTTGTTGAACCAGTAGACCAGTATCCAGCTACACCCTCGTCGATCAAGTCTTGGACAATTTTCTTAACGACTTTTTTATCCATCTTTAATATCTTTGCGAGTTCAGGGATTTTCCATGTCTTCTTTCCTAATTGCTCAAGAACTCTTTTCTTGTCCTCTTCAGTATATTCAACCATTTTCACCACCAAAAAAAAATTAGGAGCTTTTGGTTTATAGAGTTTACCATCTGAACTGGGTTGACCACCTGTAATCACTGTAGAAGAATGGGGTTATTGCGTAGTCATCTATTAGGTGCTCGGTGAATTCGAGATCTGCTAGTTCAAAGAATTTCTCCCAGCCAATCCTCTCAATCCACTCGATCATCCTCTCGTGCTTCCTGGCATTTGATGCCCAAGTTTCAAGAATCTTTTTGACGGTGGTAACTAGAGTTGGCCACCTTGGTGGCTCGTTTGGTACCCATGGTACGACTACTTTCGAGAGTTCTGGAACTCTCCTAGCCTCTGAAACTTTACCTCCAACAAGTATTGCTGAACCGTCGTTCTCTGGATCAAAGAGTGGCATTCCTGGGCAGATTGTGTAGCAGTTTCCGCAGTACATGCACTTTTCTGGGTCTATTTTAACAGTTTTGGCTTTCATGTCTGGTTTTAATGCTCCCGTTGGACAGCCAGCTACGGTCGATGGGATCTCGCACGTTCTTCTTACGGCATCATCGTCGATTAATGGTGGAAGTCTGTGAATTCCAACAATGGATAGATCTGAAGCATGTACAGCACCACACATGTTGCCGCAGCAAGCAAGACTCAATCTGCATGCGGCTGGAAGTTTATGTTGGGTAAAGTAATCGTAGAGCTCATCCATGAGGGCCTTAACGATTCCTGAAGCATCGATAGCTGGTGTGTGGCAGTGAATCCAACCTTGGGTGTGGATTATATTTGTGAGTGCGTATTCTCCTTTAGGTGTGTCCCAAGTTCCACCACATGGGAATCCAAGTCTCTCCTTTACCTCGTTAATTAGATCGTCGATCTTGTTCTCATCTGTTAAGAAGAATTCCACGTTGTGTCTGCTCGTCCATCTTAGATAACCATTAGAGTATTTATCGGCTATCTCGCATATTTCCCTTACAGTATAGATGCTGAGGAGTCTTGGTGTTCCAAATCTGACAACGTAAAGAACGTCACCTGTTTCAGAAACTCTCTTAATTACGCCAGGTCTTACGACTTCATGATACTTCCATTTTCCGTAGTTTTTGGCGATGACTGGGTGAAGGAGATCTTTGTAGTATGGAGGACCAAAATCCGTTTTAACTTCTCCTACCATTTAGAACAACCCCCTCTTCTTTAACTCTTCAACATATGGCGATGGCCTTATCTCATCTTTCTCAAACTTCATGAATGGATTGTTTCTTGGCGCTCTTACCATCCTAACGTCTGCCTTTTTGCCAATGACTTTAAGGAATTCCCTCATACCCTTTCTCCATATTAGCTCTGCCACTCTCTCTCTGTACTTTCCTTCCTCGTCCCACCATTCCCAAATTGCTTCGGCTATCTCCTTTATCTCTGTGTAGGGCTTTTTAACTTCAACGAAGGGAACTACAACCCAGCCTATAGTTGAACCCATGACGAATGGAGCTTTACCGCCAATTAGGATAGTTGCACCCCTCTCATCACCGGGTTTTAGGGCTTTTGGCATCTTGTTAATGCAGTGCATACATCTTACGCAGTTTTTGTTATCGATCGTTAACTCCTTTCCATCCCACTTTATGGCACCTGTTGGACAGAGTTTAACTACCTCGTTCTCGATGTCCATCCATTTTGCGTACTCTCTAACAGCCTCTTGATCGATTTTTATCTCATCTTTCCAAGTTCCAATGATCGCGAAGTCTGCTCTTGCTTTTGCTGCTACACAATCATTGGGGCAACCAGAACATTTGAACTTGAATTTGTAAGGCCACATTGGTCTATGCAGCTCATCTTGGTAGGTCATGGTTAGATCGTAGCAGAGTTCGAGGGTATCGTAACAAGCAAACTCACAAAGTGCCGGACCCATGCAAGCTGATGGCGTTCTTAGCGCTGATCCACTGCCTCCAAGATCAAATGGGATCTCCAGTTTTCCGAGATCTTCGAAGCATGGCTGGAGGTATTCACTTCTTGTTCCCAATAGAATTATGTCACCAGTTGAACCGTGGAAGTTCGTGAGCCCACTTCCCCACTTCTCCCATACGTCGCAAATACCTCTCAACGCTTTTGTGGAGTAGAACCATCCGGTTGGCATGTTGACTCTCATCGTATGAAAGTGTTCAACTTCAGGAGCGACATCTCCCAGGTCAGAGTATCTTCCAATTACCCCTCCACCGTAACCGACAACTGATACAATTCCTCCATGCTTCCAGTGAGTTTTTTTATCTTTATATGAGATTTCGAGTTGTTTGAGTAATCCTCGTGCGGCTTTAGGGGTTTTTATATCTTTACCTTCAGCAGCAGCTTTCTCCATAAGTTCGGCAGTTTTTTTGATTTCTTTAACAAAACTTGGCCAAGGACCCTTTTCTAGCTCATCAAGCAAAGGAGTTTCAGACATACTCTCCCCTCTTTTTTTTCATATATAAGAATTTCGAATTCTTTTATCAACGTTCTCCATAAGCTAATTAATAATCATGAAGGCCATATTCTTTTTTAGGGTCGCCAAAAACTCTTTTTAATTTTTATAATCGACAATTTTTTTATATGTCTTTTGAATTTTCTTCCGTGCTAGGTAAGGTTTATATTGTGGGTGCTGGTCCTGGTGATGCTGATCTGCTAACTCTTAAGGCCTACAAAATATTAAAGGAGGCAGACGTCATTTTGTATGATAGACTGATTGGAGAGGATATAGTCAAGATGATAAAAGATTTGGGTAAAAAAGCGATATACGTTGGCAAGGAAAAAGGAGAAAAAAGTAGTATTAGGCAAATGGAGATTAATAAGCTAATGAAAAAGTATGCAGAAAGGGGAAAAACTGTTGTTAGGCTTAAAGGTGGAGATCCGCTAATTTTTGGTAGATTGGCTGAAGAAATTGAGTTTTTGATAAAAAACGGCATACCTTTCGAAGTAATTCCGGGTGTAAGCTCGGTAAATGGCGTGCCAGCCTATGCGAATATTCCGCTAACTCATCCAGAGTTTGGTTTGTTTGTGGTCGTTCTATCTGGTAGAGAGTCTGCAAGACTGAACGAAGTGCTGAAGTTTAGCACATTTGTTGTTCTCATGGCTGGCAGTTCTGCAAAAAATATCGCCCAAAATATGATAAATGCTGGGATGGATCCAAAAACTAGTGTTGCGATTATCCAGAGAGGAACTATGAGCAATCAGAAGGTTAGATTCTTTTCCTTGGATGAGTTGTCAAAGTCCAACTTCAATTTTGAGATGCCAGCAATGATGATTGTGGGAAAGGTTGTTGAGTTGGCAAAGGATCTTCAAAAACTATAAGCTACTATAAGCTGTCTGGATCATTTCCAAGAACCGCAACCCACCACCATCTGGCCATGTCTACTAAATCTTTGCTGAAGTTTCCTGACAATCTGTATTCACCATCCTTTATTGTGATTAGTCCAGCTCCAATGAGTTTCCTCCTCATTGAGTAAAATGATGATCTGACAGTGTTAAGCCTCTTCATTATTTCCTCCCATTCCTCCACTCTAAGCGGTTTGCCACTCTTCTGTCTCTCCTCAACCCAATTGATAAATTGTACAGCCATTATAGCTGTTCTCTCGCTTCTAAATATTCTCTTCATAAGCTCCAGCATTGGGTCCTTCGATTGGGATATTCTTCCGCCAGATGCTGATCTTACTATAATTGAGGTCGAAGTTTTTGGTGCGTCTTTAACTTTCACATTGGATGGTTAGATAAATTATATTTAAGCTTAAAGAAGTTGATAATGATTGAGGCCAAACTCTACAGGAAAATTGGAAGTAAAATTGTTTGTCAGTTGTGCTCAAAGTTCTGTGGGATTGAGGAAGGAAGGTTTGGATCTTGTGGTGTCAGGCTAAACAAGGATGGGAAACTTTATACCCTTACTTATGGCAAACTCAGCGCTTTGGAGAGCAGACCAATTGAAATTAAACCTTTCTATCATTTTAAGCCAGGTACTACGAGCATGACCTTTTCCAGCTACTCCTGCAACTTGGACTGTCCTTGGTGTCAAAATTGGAGGATATCAAAAGCACTTCCACCAGTTGATGAAAGAACGATCCCTCCTGAGAAAGTTTTGGCTGAAGCAAAAGTTCATGGGGATATAAGTACTTGTGCAAGCCTCAATGAACCAACTTTATTGTTTGAATACCTCTTAGATTTGTTTAAAATTGCAAAAGAAAATGGTCTTTACAATACGATGGTCTCCAATGGTTATATGTCAATTTTGGCGATCAGAGAGTTGAAAAAATCCGGTTTAGACGCGATAAATATAGATGTAAAAGGAGATGAGAGGGTTTATAGGGAGTACATTGGAGGTAGAGTTAGGAATGTTTGGAGAACGATTAAGGAAGCGATCAAGTTAGGATTGCATGTAGAAGTCATATGTTTGCTTGTTACAGGTGTTAGCGACGGTGAAAACACAATTAGCGAAATAATTGAGAATCATCTCAAGTTTGCTGGTCCAGAAATTCCAATTCACTTTAATAGGTATTTTCCAGCATACCTATTTGACAAACCACCAACTGATTTGAATAAGCTGGAATTGGCAGCTAAAATGGCAAAAAGGGAAGGAATTGAATTTGTATATATAGGCAACGTTCCGGGACACAAGTATGAAAATACTTTCTGCCCAAACTGTGGCGAATTACTAATTAAAAGATATTCATATAAAATAACTAAAATTAAAATAAAAGAAGGTAAATGTGAAAACTGTGGAAAGGAAATATACGGTGTTTGGTAGTTTTATCTAAATTTAAACTCTGTTGACAAGAAATACACTCGAGGATATCAAATTAATTCCCAATACGAATCAAAATGGTAAGAGAGGAAACTTCTATTTGGGTAGACCAATCTCAGCAAAGTACAAAAATCACTATGCAAATTAGGACTATGCTTCCAGATGTCCAAATTCTAAAGCCTGATGTTCCAATAGGAATAAGTAGAGTGGGTGCAACTGGAATTAGGAAGCTCGTACAGGTGTTAAGGAAGGAAAAAAGACCAATTATTCTCATATCATCATTCGATGTTTTTGTCGACCTTCCATCCCATTTAAAAGGAGTAAATTTGAGTAGGAATTTTGAAGTTGTAGATGAAGTCATCGAAAATTTGACCGCACAACCGATTGAGAATGTAGAGTACTTGGTTGTTAAGATCGCTGAGCAGCTCTTGAAGAGGCATGAGTATGCAACAAGGGCCGAAGTTGTGATGACTTCTGATCTGATTATGAGAAAAAGAGCTCCAAAAAGTAGACAAAAAACTCAGGAATTGGTAAAAATATTTAGTGAAGCAAATATTTCTAGGGATGGAGGAAAGGCCGTATTCGTTGGAGTCGAAGTGACCGGAATAACTGTTTGCCCTTGTGCTCAAGAACTTGTGAGAGCAAAGGTGAAAAGCAAACTTTTGGAGATGGGATACGGTGAAGATGAAGCAGAAAAAATCTTGGAGGTACTCCCCATCCCGTCCCACAATCAGAGGGAAAAGGCGAGGGTAAAGGTTCAGGTTACCGATTCATTCAAAGTACCGATTGAGAAACTTATTGAGATAGCGAAGTCATCCATGAGCTATGAGACCTTTGAAATATTAAAGAGAGAAGATGAACTGGAAGTTGTGGAGAGGGCACATTCAAATCCAAAATTCGTTGAAGATAGTGTGAGGATAATGGCTGCGGAACTTTTAAAAAAGTTCCCAGATGCGCCTGACGGAATTGTTGCGGTATTTAGACAAGAAAACGAAGAAAGCATACACCAACACAACGTTTTAGCGGAAAGAATCGCTAAAATTGGTGAACTTAGGAGCGAACTTAGTAGCTCTAATAAGTGATGACCCAAACTCTTTGGGATGCGAACCCCAGAAACTTTGCTGTTTGATGCGATGGTTTTAAATAAGTAAAACGAAGTGATAAGTAAAAATAAGGCACAATCTGGTCAAATTTCAAGGCCGAGGTGTTGGAATGGGATTGATATTGGCTCTAAAGAAGAAGTTTGGATTTATATTCAGATTATTCTTCAGAAAAGATAAAGTCAGAATAGGGATCTATGGACCTCCAAATGCTGGAAAAACGACTTTAGCAAACAGAATTCTCAGAGATTGGACCGGAGATATTATCGGTCCACCAAGTGACATTCCTCATGAGACGAGGAGAGCGAGACTAAGGGAGGGTGTGAAATTAGAAGTTGATGGTAAAACCTTAAAAATAGATATAGTTGATACTCCAGGGCTTGCAACTAAAATAGATTTTCATGACTTCTTGTGTTATGGTTTAAGTGAAGAAGAAGCTAAAAGAAGGGCGAAAGAAGCGACAGAGGGAGTAATTGAGGCTATAAAATGGCTAGATGATCTCGATGGAGTACTACTCGTTATGGACTCAACTGAAGATCCATTTACCCAAGTTAACATAACAATAGTTGGGAACATTGAAGCAAGGAAACTGCCCCTTCTCATAGTAGCAAATAAGATCGATCTGCCGAACGCTTATCCTTCTAGGATAAAGTCTGCTTTTCCGCAGCATCAAGTTGTAGCAATTTCTGCTTTAAAGGGGATAAACATAGAATCACTTTACAAAGCAATGGCTGAGAAGTTTGGGTGATATTATGGAGGGCGTTCAATTGAATTTAATATCAAAAGATAGATTGGATAAGATGCCCTCGATGGAAAAGTTAAGGATGATCCTCGATAATGTTAAGGAAGGAAGAATTGTCGTACTCGAAACGGGTTTAACTCCTGAGGAAGAAGCAAAACTCATTGAGCTTACCATGCTAGAAATTGACCATGAAAATTTTATCGGAATTGAGGTTGAAACTTATCCAATAAAACAAAGATCCCTCCTCTCGAAAATCTTCGGAAAGAAGAAAGGTAGGCTCACCGTTATTGGTCCAGCAAACAGATTGAAAACGTTGGAAAAGAGAGAAGACGTTATAAAAGCTTTGGTTCAATTCCAGTGATAGTATGCCTCACCAATGTACTAAGTGTGGTAAACTCTATCCCGATGGGGATATTAGAATTCTGAAGGGTTGTGAATGTGGTAATAACAAATTCCTTTATGTGCCAAAAGATAGAGAAGAAAGAACTGAAGAAGAAATAAAGAGAGAATTTGAGGAAATGGGAATAGAGAGCGTTAGAATAATTGCTCCGGGTCAATATCAAATAAATTTAGAAAAACTTCTTGAAAGAGAGGAAATTGTGATAGCTCTGAGAGAGGACGGAAGGTATGTAATCCACCTACCGTCTTTATTAAAGAGGAAGAAGACTAAATTGGAAGGGAGAGAGCATTAGTCGGACAGACCTTAATGCAGGCGCCGCAGTGTATGCACTTTTCGGTATCTATTACCACCTTCTTCTCCACATTGAAACTAATCGCTCTTGTCGGGCATATACTAACGCATACCCCGCAATGTGTGCATCTTTCTTCGTCCTTGATTATTCCCTCGATGAGTTCGGTAACTTCAACTCCAAATTCGTCAAAAACCTTCTTAACCTCCTCAACTTTATCATCCGAAACATCAATTAGAATTTCTCCTCTTCTAGCTCCAACATAGGCGCGGAGAATGTTGATCAGAGCACCCGTCTTTAAGGTTGCTGTAGATAAGACCGGTTCCTTAACTGAGGTTGAGTCAAATCTTAAGAGTAGTCTCAATACCATCACCTCGCTATTAACTTGCTTAGATCCTCACTTGTGACAAGCCCTAGGACCCTTCTTCTAGCATCTATAACTGGTAGAGCGGAAATGTTGTATCTCTCCATTTTTCTTGCGGCTATATCTACTGGCTCGTCGGGATAAGTGACAATTACAACTCTGGTCATTATCTCTTCTACCGCTTCTCCCTTTCCTGAGGCTACCGCTCTTGCAACATCCCAAGAAGTTACGATTCCAACCAACTTCCCTTCATCATCTACGACTGGAATGTGATTTACAGATCTTTCAATCATAAGTTTTGCAGCAACTTCTATACTTGTTTTCGGACGGATTGTAACTGCGGAAGTCATAACACTTTTGACAACTTTGATCTCTCTTTGTCTCATTGGCCTTAAATCTCGAACCCTTGAGATCCTCTCAACCGGTTTGGATAAGAGGAATTCTCCCTTTTCAATCATTTTCTTAAGTTCTTTCATTACTTTCTCTGCTATGTAAAAACTTGAGAGTGGTGAAACTCTAATCTCCTCACCATTTATCTCTACGCTTCCACTGATTAATTCAGCGTAACTAACCCGTTTAATTACCGGTTTCTCCCTTCTAGAAACTCCGAAATCTATTATCTCCGTCTCTATGTCCTCATTTTTTATTGCTGTGGCTTTTGCAATATTTGGATTTAGTATTGGAATTGGGATACCAATGCCTAGGAAAATGGTTGGACCATAGCCGGGAAAGTAAGCAGCTCTAAGATACTCTTTATTCATTTCCTTTAGGTTACCTTTGACCATTAAAGTTCCAAATGGCGGTGAATGCTGAGTACCCTCACCTATTACGTAACCTTTTGCTCCGCACAAGAAGATTCGAGATCCTATTCCAATAGTTTCGTAGTTTGGATCGTTGTTTAATGGCGAAATCTCGCCAGTACCGGCAAAAGTGACGTTACCAAAGTTCGGCAAGAGAGTTCCCATGTAAGTTCTTAGAAGTCTGTTTGACGAATTCGTCGCAGCTTTATACCTTTGGCAAGCATTCCTTGGATTTAACATAATAGCTTGGTTAACGTCTTCAAGAGATATCTCCGTGACAATTTCTTTTCGTGGATAGCAGTCTGTTGCATATCCTTCAGCTCTAAGTTCAACTTCCTTCCCTCTTACCAACTCTTCAACGACATGTCCACCACCATAGTTTTCAATCGTCTCTGAGGGCTGTGTTACACCTAGATATGCATCTACTGCAGCAATTCCAGTATAAGCTTCAACGTCGTTTAACCAAACCCTCCTCATTTTAATGGGAGGATCAGAATGACCGAAGTTGAAAAACACTCCACTTGAACACATTGCTCCGAAAGTTCCGGTTGTTACAACATCAACCTCTGCAGCTGCTTTTTCGGGACCCAGTTCATCAACCAATTCTTTCATTTCAGAAGTGGTGAGAACAACAGCATCACCTTTTTTGATCTTCTCATTAATTTCATCGTAAGTTTTCATAGACGTGGTGGGATCGATCAATGTATATAAAGGTTTGTAATATTACTTCCAAAAAAAATTACTATTAGTAATTAAAACATGATTTAAAAATATAGAGTAGGATTTTAATTGTGGTTAAGCATCTAGTTTTTCTGTACTAAAATTTTTGTTCTTATCCTCCTGCGAAAGCAAGATACTAAAGGCAGGGAAAACTTCATCGAACAAGTGGCATCTACAAAGTCAATGGTGGATCATCCTGAGTTGGTAATGGTTTTGAATTCTGCAACCAGAGAGGGGAAATTATTGATTATCAAGACATCTAGATGAAGTCCGACGCAAGTTAGTGGAAGGAGGGATAACTTTCTGCTAGGTAAGTTCGCTCAACATTTTTTACCTTCCTCCAAAGGATTGTTTTACTAAAAATTGTTGGTCAAGAACCGAACAACTTTTAAGTTTACTGTTGAGCAGTTCAAAAAAGATCATTGGTGATTTAATGGTAGAGGTTAGGGAAGGTAGGTTGCAAGAGCATCCAATTGTTGAGTTTAAAAGAGGAAAGGAAGTTACAATTTATTTCAACGGAAAACCAATAAAAGCTTACGAAGGTGAGACGGTTGCGGCGGCTCTTTATGCGGCTGGAGTTAGAGTATTCACGAGATCTTTCAGATGGCACAGGCCTAGGGGTTTCTTCTGTGCTATAGGGAAATGTTCAGCCTGCATGATGGAAGTTGACGGAGTTCCAAATGTAAGAACATGCAAGGTTTACGTGAGAGATGGGATGCAAGTAAAAACACAGAGCGGATATCCTAGTGCTGAGAGAGACTTATTTTCGACTCTGGATGACGTAATTGACAAGGTATTTCCTCATGGAAGTCATTACACGAAATTCACGACTTCAAGGATTGCAAGAGATGTCGTCGTAAGGCAAATAAGGAAGATGACAGGGTTTGGATATCCGCCCAAGGTCGTCTTTAGTGGAAAAGCATCCTATGAATCGCTTGAGACCGATGTCCTAGTTGTCGGAGGCGGCCCTGCTGGGATGTCTGCAGCAATAAATGCCGCGAAATATGGGACAAAGGTTGTACTGGCCGACGAAAATCCATTTTTAGGGGGTCAGTTAGTGAAGCAAACTCACAGATTCTTCGGTTCTGCGAAGCATAGAGCGGGAACTAGAGGCATTAAAATTGCAAAAATACTTGAAGAGGAAATCAAAAAGCTCGAAAACATAGATGTGAGAAGAGAAACAAAGGTATTTGGCATTTATGATGGAGAAGTTGGTGCGGTTCAAAGGAGAAACGAAGAAGAAGTTTTGTTAAGAATAAAGCCCAAAAAGATCATTGTGGCTACTGGTGCTTATGAAAGAACCTTAATTTTCGAAAATAATGATTTACCTGGAGTTTATGGTGCAGGTGGAGTTCAGACTCTGATGAACGTCTATGGAATTAAACCGGGTAACTGCGGTCTGATCGTTGGATCGGGAAATGTTGGCCTAATTCTTACCTATCAGTTATTCCAGGCGGGAGTGAAAGTTGCAGCGATAGTTGAAGCATTGCCTAGGATTGGTGGTTACTTCGTCCATGCAGCGAAAGTTAGGAGGTTGGGAGTTCCAATTTATACTAGGCATACGATTCTCAAAGCTTTGGGTGAGAAGTGTGTGGAGGGAGCCATAATTGCAAAAATCGATGAGAGATGGCAGCCGATCCCGGGAACTGAGAGACAAATAGATTGCGATTTTATTTGCGTAGCTGTTGGACTCTCTCCAACTCACGAGTTGCTTTACCAAGCTGGATGCGAAATGAAGTTTGTTCCAGAACTTGGGGGTTTGGTTCCACTCAGAACCAAGTACAATGAGACTACCGTAGAGGGATTGTACGTAGCAGGTGATGTGGCTGGAATTGAGGAAGCCACGACTGCCATCATGGAGGGAAGATTGGTTGGAGTTCATGCAGCTTATAAGTTAGGATACGGTGGAGATGAAGCTAAAGAAGAACTTAAAGAGGCATTAAAAGACCTTGAAGAGTTTAGGGCTGGACCATTTGGTCAGAGAACGCTTGAAGGTCTTAAGAAATGCACGATGGAGGTGGAGAAATGACGGGTTATCTTGAAAGAGGTTATTTAGAGAAAGATGAACTCCCTCCATTTCCTAGCAAGGAGAGGTTACTAGAGAAACCGGTAGCGTACATTGAGTGCCCGCAACCAATTCCCTGTAGCCCATGTCTTGAAGCATGTCCCGTTAATGCAATAAAGATGGATAACATAAACGATCCGCCCGAGGTTGATTACGAAAAGTGTACTGGATGCATGAAGTGCTTGAGAGTTTGTCCGGGATTGGCCGTCTTCATTCTTAGGTTGAGAGAAGATGGAAAGGGCGAGGTCACCCTTCAATACGAATTTCTCCCTTGGCCAAAGAAGGGTGATAGGGTAAAACTGTACAATAGGAAAGGTGAAGAAGTGGGTGAAGGGGTTGTCATTTGGTCTTTACCACCTGAGAGGAATGATAACACGTCCTTGGTTAGGGTTGAGATGGATGGTGACCTAATCTATGAAGTTAGGGCAATAAGACCTGTGAGGTGATTTAATTGAAGGATAGGAAGGTCGTTTGCAGATGTGAAGACTTGACCGAGGAAGACATAATTCACGCAATCGAAATGGGTTATGATAACCTCGAAAGTCTTAAAAGATTTACAGGAGCGACAACGGGACCGTGTCAAGGCAAAGGCTGCCTCATGCACATTATCAGAATTCTATGCCAAAAAACAGGTAAGTCACCCGATGAAGTTGGAGTTACGACCCAGAGACAACCTGTAAACCCAGTTCCACTTTACGTTTTAGCTAAGGGAGAGAGTGAAGGCGAAGAAGGTGAAGAAGGTGGTAAAGAATGAGGGTCGCTGTTATTGGAGGTGGAATCGCTGGGCTTTCAACTGCTTACTTTTTAGCTAAGATGGGTGCTGAAGTTGAAGTTTATGAGCAAAAGTATTTACTTTATGGTGCAAGCGGTAGAAATTCAGGCGGTTTAACTGCACAGTTCGCTGATGAGGATTTAATAAAACTTGCTTTGAGGAGTTTGGAACTTTATGAAAGCATACAATCGGAAGTTGGGTTCAACTTTCTTTTGAGGAGAGATGGATACATAAAAATAGCTGGGGAAAAAGATGCAGCAACATTGGAGGAGGAAGTGAGCTATCAGAGAAAAAAAGGTTTGGATGTTGAGATCCTTCAGCCCAATGAGGTTAAGGAGTACTTCCAAGATATAAATTCAAATGCTTTTGCACTTGCCAGTTACTACAGGGATGGAGGAGTGGTTTTTCCTTGGCCGGTAATATGGGGTTTAGCAAAAGGTTGCAGAAAACTTGGTACTAGAATTTATGACTATTCAGCGGTTAGGGTCGAGGTAAGCGGATCCGAGGTCTTGGGAGTAAGAGTTGGAGATGAGCTAAGGAAATTTGATTGCATTGTAAATGCCGCTGGTGCTTGGAGTAAGCAAATAAGTGAACAAGCGGGAGTGGAACATGAAAACAAAATTGTAAAGGAGGAAATATGTGTAACGGAAAGTCTTAAACCTTACATAAATCCGTACATTCTCGACATTTCAACAGGTCTCCATCTGAGCCAATCTATGAGAGGAGAAATTGTTGGGGGGATGGTTGGGAGAGAGGTTGAAAAAATAAACGTCAAGGGAAGTTACGACTTCCTAATTAGGTATGCAAGAAGAGTTACTGAGTTGGTACCAAAACTCAAGGGGCTCTCAGTTTTGAGGCAATGGGCGGGTGTTTACGATGTTGGCAAAGACGGTAAACCCGTTCTCGGCTTCACAAAAGTAAGGGGATTTGTGCAGGCGAATGGATTTGGGAGAAATGGCATGTCCTTAGGTTTGGCAGCAGGCGAAGCGCTAGCTAAGCTTATATTGAAGGGAAAAAATAGGGAAATTGAGAAATTTAGCCCAACTTAGCTTAGTTACTCAGTACCTCTTCTTCTTTTTTAGAACCTCCTCTAATTTCTTTTCTAGGGGCTCTTCATGAGTGTAGGGACAGATTAAATAATGTTCAACAGCTTTTGCTATTGCATCTTTCGTAGCACTCTCTCCAGTCTTCTTTTTAAGCTCTTCAAGCACATTTTCTGGGAGTACGGTTTGAGCATGAACAATCTTTACCATACATCACCACCAGATGATAATAATGATTAGCTTGTATTTAAGGTTTTCTCATTATTATTATTTTGAACCTCGAACCATCGCCACCTTCCCAGTTCTTGCCAGTTCTTTGATACCGTACTGTCTCATCAAGCTTATAAAGGCCTCAATCTTTTCCTCATCTCCAGTAACCTCTATAATGAAGCTATCGCGTGAAACGTCTACAATCCTTGCTCTAAATATATTTGACAGTTCTACTATTTCTCCCCTCTTTTCGGGCTGAACACTGACCTTTACTAGGCACAGTTCTCTTTCAACTGAATGTTCTGACACGTCACTGACCTTAATAACCTCTACTAGCTTATTTAACTGCTTTGTGACTTGCTCTACAACCTTTTCATTACCCTCAACAACGATCGTTATCCTCGAAATGTCATCTCTTTCAGTTCTGCCAACGGAAAGGCTATCGATGTTGTAACCTCTCCTCCTAAAAAGGGAAGCAACCCTAGCCAAGACTCCAGGCTTATTCTCAACAAGTGCTGCGATTGTGTATTTCATTTTCAATCCTCCTCATCTATTATTTCGTTTAAATTCGCTCCAGGAGGGACCATTGGAAAAACGTTAGCTAGGTAATCCACTCTAAAATCTATAACGACTGGCATTTCTGTTTTTGCCGCCTCTCTTAAAGCCTCTTCAACCTCACTTGGTCTCTCGACCGTCATTCCTACAGCACCGAATCCTTCCGCTATCTTTTCAAAGCTTGTCCCTTCGCAGCCAATGCACGTTGCGGAGTACCTCTCTCTGTAGAAGAGTTGTTGCCACTGTCTAACCATTCCAAGGTATCCATTGTTTAGCACGAGAACTTTGACCGGAATGTTGTAAAAGACGCAAGTTGCAAGCTCCTGTATATTCATCATGAAGCTCCCATCTCCAGCTATGTCAATAACAATTCTATCTGGACAAGCGACTTGAGCACCAATTGCAGCAGGAAAGCCAAAGCCCATTGTACCCAGTCCACCACTTGTTATGAACTGCCTTGGATGTTTGACTTTGAAGTATTGGGCAGCCCACATTTGGTTTTGACCAACCTCAGTTGTGACTATGGCATCGGGGATAACCTCACAAGCCCTCTCAATAACAAATTGGGGTTTGAATCCATCCTTTTTATATTTAAGCGGATATCTCTTCCTCCAGTAATTCACCTTATCGTCCCACTCTTTTCTTTTCTTGTATTGAACGTATTTCTTCAATTTTGCAAGAACCCTCTTTGCATCACCAACTATTGGAATATCGACGTCGACGTTTTTCCCTATTTCAGCGGGATCTATATCAATATGAATTATCTTTGCATAGGGAGCGAAACCTGAGAGTTTTCCAGTTGTTCTATCGCTAAATCTACATCCAACGGCTATAAGCAAATCACATTCGGTAACTGCATAATTTGCGTATTTAGAGCCATGCATACCAACAAAACCAAGGCAAAGAGGATGAGTTTCAGGTATTGAACCTTTACCCATCAGGGTTGTGACAACAAAAGCTGGAATTGCTTCTGCCAATTCAACCAATTCTTTTGAAGCGTTTGAGATTATCACTCCTCCACCTGCTAGGATTAGAGGTCTTTCTGCTTTCATTATTAGTTCTGCGGCCCTCTTAATTTGTTTTGGATGCCCCTCGTATTTTGGTTTGTATCCGATTAGGTCAACTTTTTTTGGGTAGCTGTAGTCTATGTCTGCAATTGTGATATCTTTGGGTAAATCAACTAAAACTGGACCAGGTCTTCCCGTTGAGGCAATATAAAAAGCCTCTTTGACTGTTTTTAGGAGTTTTTTAACATCTGTGACGAGAAAATTGTGTTTTGTGACGGGCATGGTTATTCCTGTAATATCTGCCTCTTGAAAAGCATCATTTCCAATCATCTGCGTGGGGACTTGACCTGTAAAGACAACTATGGATGAAGAATCCATGTAAGCTGTTGTAATTCCTGTGACCGTATTGGTTGCACCTGGGCCTGAAGTTGCCATAGCAACTCCAACCTTTCCAGAGGCTCTGGCAAATCCATCTGCAGCATGCACAGCTCCTTGTTCGTGTCTGGTGGTTAGGTGTTTTATATTTGAGTCATAAAGTGCGTCATAAACTTCGATTATTGCCCCTCCAGGGACACCAAAAATTACTTCGACGCCTTCAGATTCGAGAGCTTTGACAAAGGCGTTGGCAGCACGCATAAACCCACCTCAAACTAAGTTTAGAAGAGTACTATAATTACTACGTTGATTAAGCTAAGTTTTTGCATTGCATGTAGCATGGTAATTCGTTTTAAAAAGTTTTTGAAACACTTGGTTTTGAAGGAGCTACTATTCCTTTTTTTGAGAGAACAACTTTTTAGACCTAACCGTAGAACTGTAGTATCCCAAAATTATTTCACAACCCAACATCCAACTCTTGTGAGAAAACTAACGAACAAGAAAATCAGATGGATCATCAAACAACTCGAAAAAGGAACTCCAGTAAAGGAAATAGCTACTGTGATGAGAGTTACGCCAAGAAGAATTTACCAGATTAAAAAGCAGTACGAAGAAACTGGCAAAATACCCGAGCTGAGACAACCAGGAAGAAAACCCAAGCAGATAGACAGGAAAACAGAACAGATCATCCTGCAAGCCTACAACAGATACAGACTCAGCCCAGTACTGCTTGAAAAACTGATAGAAAGAGATTACGGCATTCACATCCCCCACAACACTATCTACAAAGTCTTACTGAAAAATAACCTTGTGGAGGAGAACATGAAGAAGAAAAGGAGGAAATGGGTTCGTTATGAAAGGAAACACTCAATGAGTTTATGGCAGGGAGACTGGAAAAGGCTTGATGATGAGTGGATAATTGCTTCATGGATGACGCTTCCCGCTTCATAACCTGTTACGGTGTTTTTGATTCAGCCACAACTGAGAACACGATTAAGGCGCTCAAGAAAGGATTCGCTGAATACGGCATTCCAGATGAAATCCTTACTGATCACGGAACTCAGTTTGTTGCTGCGAAGAGCAGAGAGAAAGCTAAACACAAGTTTAAAGAATTCTTGAATGAGAATGGAGTAAGGCATATTCTTGCCAGAATAAACCACCCTCAAACAAACGGGAAGGTTGAGAGGTTCTTTGGCTTGATGGAGCAGAAGCTGCATCTGTTTGATTCTGTGGAGGAGTTTATTTACTGGTACAACTACGTAAAGCCGCATATGAGCTTGAATTTTGATGAATTGAAGACTCCATATCAGGCGTTTTTAAGGAAGTTGCCTGCTGAAAGGGTTTTTGAGTATAGTAGGGGGTTGTTTGAGGAGTGAAATAATTTCGGGATATCACAACCTAACCGTAGAACAATTATAAATAAAAAATTCCAGTATTTTTTAACCATTATTAAGGT
>Ga0180302_10000509_pt1 | contig 17216 bp, 18 predicted proteins | sample GuaBasSediGuay17_FD_121794 | JGI IMG/M metagenome (GOLD analysis project Ga0180302, IMG submission 121794) | Subseafloor sediment microbial communities from Guaymas Basin, Gulf of California, Mexico - Guay17, Core 4571-4, 12-15 cm | ecosystem: Environmental > Aquatic > Marine > Hydrothermal... | reverse complement strand
CATCTTCTTTTCAAAAGAGAACCTACTTTCCCTTTTCCTTGACATTCAGGACAATCAACTACTTTTTCTATCACCTTTTGAGAAAAAGAAGTTTTAAAATTTACCTTTTCGCCTCTGGGTCTTCTTGAAGTTTCTCTTTCTTCTCGAATCGTCTCAGCTCTCTCCTCATGCCTTCTTCCTTCCTTTTTCTCTTTTACTATCTCCTCATAAGCTGTTTTTATCAGTCGGAAAATCCTTTCTGCACTTTTATCTCCAGGATTCTTATCAGGATGATATCTTTTAACAAGCTCATAATAAGCTTTTTTCACTTCCTCCAAACTCGCGTCTTCTTTAACTCCCAAAATCTCATAAGGATTAATTCTCATTCTACTCCCTCCTTTTTAGAATTCTCCTTTCAGTCCACCAAATCCTTTGATGAACTAAAAGGAGAACTTTGGGGCGAAAAATCGCCCCAAAGAAGTAAAGGTTACTCGAAATCTTCTTTAGAAAGAAAAGAGTTCCAGGTTCTAGCTAAAAAACGCTCTATCTCGTCCATTTCATCTCCAGGATCAATCACCTCATACCCTCTTCCCAGCGTCCAACGAAGAGTGCGATTGCAAGTAGGACAGATATAAAGAGCACTCGGAAGAAGCTTTCCGTCCTCAAAAAGATAATCATCTTCCCGGTAAAATGGGGAATTACATTTAGCACATCTCATTTATCTCCCTCCTTTCTTTTTTCACCGAGCAAACCTTAAAGGTTCGCTCGGTGAGGGAATTATTAATCCTCAATCCCTAAATCCCTAACTCTCTCAAACTCTTAAGCCTTGCTAAATTTTTATTTTTGTAACGCGAATCACTGGTCACCTCCACAACTTCTACTCCCTCAGGAAAACCCACTTCCTCATCTTCCGACTCAAGCTCTCTCTCTACCAAAACCAGCCCTGAAAGTTTCTCATGAAAAATATCTATCTCCCATCTCTCCACCACCCAGCGAGTTTTCTTAATTACTGCCTCTCCACACATTCGCAAAAGCTCACAGGCCTCCTCGACCGGAATCTCATACTCAAACTCATCTCGAACCAGTTCTCCTTTCCCTTTTATTGTCAATGTCGCCTTAACCTTTCCCTCCTCCTTTTTGAGCCGAACTCTAACCTCAGGATCAAAAGAAAGATAACCCTGCGTAATCTCAATCCGCCGAGTCGGTCCTATTTCAAGAAACTTCTCCAGTCCCTTTACCAACCGATATTTTCTTTCGATTTCCTTTCCCATCTTCTCTCCCTCCTTTTTTTATTATTTTCCTCTCAACCTGCCAATTATTTTTGCCAGGCTGAAAAGAAAATACTTTGGGGCGGGCACTACCGCCCCAAAGTAGAGAATAAAGAACAATTTTGATTATTATATTCTTATATTATTTAAAGTCTCTCTAAGAACCTCCAAAATCTCGTAAAGAGAAGAGAAATTCCACTGAGTTAGTCGAATGGCATCCTCCTTCTCTTTTTCCCATTTCTCAACTTCGATCTCCCAACCTCGAACTATAAGCTCTATATTAATCCAAACATCATTCCAATAGTGATGAACTTCAATTCTTATCTTACCGTTCTCACTTACTACTTTCATTTCCTGTTTCCCTTTTATCCATTTTCCCTGTCTTACTTCATAATCGCCAGACGAGTAATAAAGCTCTATCCCACCTTTCCATCTCTCAACTCGAAGTTCATCACGAGAAAGTACTTTTCCTTCACATCTTGAACACCAGCACCGGATCGGCTCGAACAGAGGAAACAACTCAGGTTCAACTGCAAAAGAAAGAATTTTTTTCTCTTCCATCGCTTTTTTTATCCTCTCAATTTCCCTATGAATTTCTGTAATTACCTTGCATTTTTCGCCCGTCACTAATATCCTTTCCATCTTCTCACCTCCTCTCTCAACTCACTCTTAAAATGAACTGAGAGAGAAGGTGGGTGTTGGTTCTATTTCTCTCCTTAATTATTAACAACTATTAACTTTTTACTCTCTCCACTCTGGCTTATTCCTTTCCCTCCTTCTGCTGAGGGAAATCGAGAGCTTATTTTTTAATAAGCTCCCCATTTTCCCCAGCGTGGGGTGCACCACTCCCCACCTGAGGCGGCACCCTGTCAGGTTTTCTGCCCCGGGAAGCCGGTGATAGAAGACCTTTCAGCCGGACTACACCGCCTCTCTCCCTTAAAATCTTTTTTCAAATAGGGCGAGGCGGTTTCATCACAAGGCCTACTCGAGCGGGGTTACTAGCTCTTGCCCATCAACAAGAGTTATCTTGTAACCCCTACCTTCTACCAATCCCGATCTTTTAATTATCCTTAAATTTTAGATCGGGAAATGGGAAGAGACTCTGAAACTCGGTCTCATCTCTCCTCAACTTGAAACCGAGTTCCAGGTCTATTTTAAATTCTCTCGTTTTTTTAAGGAGCTATTTTCTTCTCTTTTTTCCCTCCTTTTTGGAGGGGTACCCTCTTTTAAAAGAGGAGAGGAATGAAGGGGAGTTTTTCTTTTTTGCCAAGGAGCAAGGGCCTTTTTGTTTTAAATTATTTTTATTTTATTGTTATTTCTTGCCCCGCTCCCTTGGCTTTTCTGCCCTTTTTGGGCAGAAATTTTTTGATTTCCCCGGGCAAGATGGGAGAGAATTTTCCCATCACCCAGAAGAAACCACTCTCTCCCCTTCATTCCTCTCCCCCGCTGGCGAAAGCCAACGAAGAGAGAGGAGGAGGGTTTCCTTTTTTGTTTTAAAGGTGCTCCAAAAGAAGAAGCGGCTCCCAAAGGAGAGAGCCGCTTCTTCTATCAGAGCATCTTGTCTTAATATTATTTAAATCCTAAACCTTTAATATTCTTTTAAATTATTCTTACGTGTTTTTTCCACGCAAGCTACATTTTCTTTTTGTAGCTTGCGCGACTCTCTCCTCTTCCCCAAAGAGTTTTTCTCTTTGGGGCATTTTGATTTTTTAATTTTTTCAAGGTTCATTCTATTTCCATTTTAATTATATCACACACTGATTTTTTTGTCAAGGGTAATGTCTTTTGTTTTGATTTTCTTTCATTCTCTACTTTAATTATATCACATTGTCAATTTTTTGTCAAGAGAAATTATCTTTTACTTTTTTCTTTGCTTTTTTTCAGCCATTTAAATTATATCAAATATCAAAAAATTTGTCAAGAGGGAACACTCTTTAAAATCTGCTGGTTTGATCTTATATGAACTCTTTTATCTTTTCTTTAAAATATTTTTTATTTTCTTGGGATCTATTTTCCTCATTTTGTAGCATAAAATTTCTGGATATTGGCCTACCAAAAGAGGATAAAAAGTTTCTTTTTTTATTGTGGTTTTTTCAAAATCTTTTAATTTTATATCATTAGAAGCTTTAAAAGTGCTTTTTGGAATTTTTCCAAAAACTTCATACCAATCTTTTCTTTCTACTTTCAAAGAAGCTGGAATTTTGATTCCTTCAATTACAATTTTTTTTAAAACCTGAAAAAGTCTCTCTCTATTCTTTTTTGAATTTTTAGGACCACACTCGATTCCCAAACTATATGGAAGAAACTGGGTAATTGGTCCTTTTTTGGGATTTTTCCCTTCCCAAATAACCACTCTTTTGAAAGGTAAGGCTAAAGAAAGTTGAAGATTAGATATTCTGGCTTTGGTTACTATAAGAAAAATTCCTGTATTAGAAACGGTTTCATGGATATCAATTACACACTTATATTTTTTCGCAATTTTTAAGATCTGATAAGCTCTTGAGAGTTCGTATTTTTTGCTTTTTCTTTTTCCTGGAGCTACTCTATTTAAATCCACTTCTATAAACCTCTTGCCTTTTTTAAATGCCTTTTCATTACCAATAATCCAATTTGGCTTCAATCCTTCCCTCTCCAGCCTTTGCATTACTTCTACTCCAATAGGCTCATCGCCATGGATGGCAGTTAAAAAGAGAATATTTTGGGGAGAAATTTTCATATTATTATATTTGGAAAAACTCTTTTTTACTTTAAATTTAATTAAATTTTTGTCAATAAAAAACCTTTTTAAAAAATAAAAAGCAGGCAAATGCCTGCTCTTTAAGATGACTTTTTTTCAAAATCTAATATCCAATAAGTCCTAAATAAACTCTGTGGAGGGCGAATAATACCGGTATTTTCAAAACCAAATTTTGAAAAAAGAAAAACAGCGGGCTTTGCATTGAAATTGGTAGAGAGAATAACTACCTTTGCTCCCATTTCTTTCATTTTTGAAAGGATCTTCTCCATTAAACTTTTTCCTATTCCTTGGCATCGATATTCTCTCTTTACTCCGATCTCTTGAAGATAAAAAACTTTTCCGTTTTTTGGGAAAAAGGTAGCCAATTTGGGCGAAAAACGAGAGCTTCTGCCAAGATCGGTCATTTTTATTTCATATCCCCAAATAAATCCCACTACTTTCGCTTCATTCAAAGCAGAAAAGAAAATTGCATTTTCTTTTTTAAAATGCTCCTCTATATATTTTTCTACCTCTTCTGGCTGATGGTTTTCAGACCAAGGTTTTTCACTAAAAATCTCACAATAAAGAAGACTTATTTCTCTTTTAATCCTTTGTTTTTCCTCGGTCGTAACTTCCGATAAATCAACAATTCTTACACCCTTCATCCCCTACCTCCAAAAAAGATAAAAGATATTTTTTGGTTTTTTGTTAAAGAACTTGACAAAATTTTCTTATCAAAGCTTCATAAACTTTTTTTACCTTGAAAAGGCTCGGAATGTCAACCCATTCTCCTTCTTGATGTCTCTTTCCGCCTTTTGGACCAAAAGAAAAACAGGGGATTTTGAATTTCTCATTTAAAAGCTGAATATCTTGATAGCCCATTTCTTTAAGATTTAAATACTCCACTTTTCCTAAAACTTTTTTGATCAAAAAAAGAGCTTTTTTTATCTCGTTTTTTCTTGTATAAAAAGGCTTTAAATCATGATAAACAGAAAATTTAGACATCTTTAACCCTTCTTTTTTAAAAAAATCAAACAAAATCTTTTTTATAATTTTTGAATCCAGCTTTTTGCTGGCTGAGCGTATATCTAAAAGCCCCCAAGCAATATCTGCTACTGCATCTCCTCTCTCTTCAATAAATCCTTCTTTTTTTACTCCTCCTTTTATTGCTGACAGGTTCACTGTTGAAAAACCTAGATTTTTTTCTTTGAATTTTTTTATTTCTTTTTCAAGATTTAAGACTCCTTTCAAAAGTCCTAAAATTGCATTTTTTCCTTTCTTTGGAACTGAAGCTGGAGCGGTTTTGCCTTCCACTATAAATGAAACTTTAATTATTCCTCTAGCTCCATTCCAAATTTTAAGATCTGTAGGCTCTCCGCAAACAGCAAGTTTGGCTGAAAAATTTCTCTTTCTTGTAAATCTTTTCATTCCTTTGAAATCATATTCTTCATCGCAATAAAAAAGAAGGGAAAGGCCCTGAGTTTCTTTAAAACTTGAAAGCGAAGCTAAAATAGCAGAAATTCCTCCTTTCATATCATAACTTCCCAGTCCAAAGAGTTTTTTTCCTTTAACTTTTGGCTGAAGGGCTTGAGAAGCTTTCCAACCCCGCGGTTCAACAGTATCAAGGTGTCCCAAAAGTAAAAGTCTTGGCGAAAAACCGTCACTAGCAAATATATTGAATCTTTCTCCTTCCACCTTTTCTTTTTCTATTCTTTTTATAAAAGGAATCTTTCTGAGATAAGAAATTATAAACTCGCCAATTTCTTTTTCGTTTGTGTTTTGGCCAAGATAGCTTGGAATAGAAACTAGTTTTTTGAGAAGAGAAAGAAGTCCCATAGGTTTTGGTTTTTTTATAATAGGCAAAAATGAAAAAAATCAAGGGCGGCATTTGCCGCCCAAACGACAACCCCCGCATCCCCCCTGGTGGAGGAGACATGGTTTTTTGGAGGGTGAGAGTGTATAGGAGGAGTGAAATGAAACGAGCAGAGAGAACCAAAAAAAACTAAATTTTAAAAAGAGCAAAAAAGGTGCTGTTTATAAAAACTTTTTAAAAAGGGGTAGTTTGAAAACTCCCCTGCGGGCCTCCTGACAGAAAGGAGGTTTTTATAATTTTCTCTCTTTTTTGAAAGGTACTATTTAAATTTTAGCTCACCAAAAAAATTTGTAAAGAGCAAGACTTGGCAAACTCTATTTTTTGATTTATACTTTAAAAATGAGAATGAAAAGAAGACAAAAAAGAAAAAACTTCTCGCTTTTTTTAAAAATTTTCTTTTTCTTTTTAATAGTACTTTTGGCAGGATTGACGAAACTTACAATCCAGAAAGTAAAAGAATGGGAAAAAGCCAAAGAAGTCTTGAAGAATTTAGAAGAAAAGATAAAAAAAGAAGAAGAAAAGAAAGAAAGGCTTCAGTCCGATTTAAAGAAAATTTCCCAAAAAAAACATTTTGAAAAAATAATTAAACAAAAGCTCAATTTGGTGAAACCCGGAGAAAAAATTATTTTTGTAATCCCTCCCAAAAAAGAAGAGATAGAAAAAGAAAGACAAAAAGAAAAGAAAAAAGAAACTTTTTGGGAAAAAATAAAGAAGTTTTTCAATCCTTAATTTTTGCGGCAGTAGCTCAGCTGGTAGAGCGTCTCCTTCCCAAGGAGAAGGTCGCGGGTTCGAATCCCGTCTGCCGCTCAAAAAGAAAAAATCCCCACTTTAAAGTGGGGAATTTTCATTAATCTTTCTTGAAAGGAACACTAAATTTTTTCTCGATCAATTCTCTATAGGTAGGTCCTGTATTGTAACTGCAGAAAGGATACATTTTTCCGTTAGGGGCGACATAGTGAATTATGCATCTTCTCACTCTCTCCACATCATAATTGTAAACATCCATAAAATGCATCCCGCCTACCATAAGACTTCTATAGCTCTTTTTGCCTACTTTTGATTCATCTCTTTCATATTTGTTTGAAATTATCTCAAAAAGAGTGGCTAAAAATTTTCTAAATGTCAATCCCTTAGGGGCTTTTTCCTCGATAAAACATTCTCTCAAACTTAAAAAAGCTTTAGCCTCACTAAGAATTTTTAAAGGGGAAGGCTGACTTTTTATCTCTTGAGCGCTTTTTTCTAGCCTCTTTAAAAATTCTTCCATTTTAAAGAATCTTGTAACAGGTACGGCTTCTTTTTCAGGAGAAACAAAAAGATAGGTAGCTGAGGAACAGTGAGGATGGCAAGTATAAGCAGTTACTTCTCTTTTGAAAATAGCTGAGAGAAAATGAGAAAGAGCTACTGCCGAGCAAAGAGGAAGCCAATCAGATTTCTTTATAAACCCAACTTGATTTTCAATTTCTCTTGCTAAATCAGCTAAGGTAAAACGAAGTTTTTCTCTTTCCTTTTTATCAAATCTTCCAGTAAAAGCGATGGGCTGAAAGCTTATTCCAGAAATTACATCTACATTTTCTATCGCAAATCTCACAATTTTTCCTATCTCTTTGTCATTTACAGTCCTTGCAATAGTTGGAACAAGAACAACTTTCATCCCAACTTTTCTTGCATTTTCTATTACTTTAAGTTTTATATCAAGAAGATTTCTTCCTCGAAGTTTAAGATAAATTTCTTCATCAAACCCATCAAATTGGAGATAGATTGAACAAAGCCCAGCCTCTTTGGCTCTTTTGGCAAATTCTATATCAGCCAGCTTTAGTCCATTTGTAGCCACCTGAATTGCTGAAAATCCCATTGACTTTGCAGTCTCTAAAATCTTAAAAAAGTCTGGATGCAAAGTTGGTTCTCCTCCAGAAAACTGAACACAAGGCACAGGAATGGGTTTTCTTTCTCTCAAAATTTTGAGCATAAAACAAATTTCTTCAAAACTTGGCTCATAAAGATATCCTACTCTTTTTGCGTCAGCAAAACAGACCGGGCATTCAAGATTACAGCGATTTGTCAAATCAATATTTGCTAAAGCAGTTGTGCTTGAATGACGAGCACAAATTCCACAGTTGAAAGGACAAGGCTTGTCTACTTCCTCAACTATTGGGTTCTCAAAACCTTTTCCATCTCCAAAAAAGTATTTCTCCATTTGAAGATAAAACTCAACATCAGGAGAAATCAACTCTTCAAACTCTCCATGAAGAGGACATTTTTTCTCCATTACCACTCTTCCTTCTTTTTCTTTCAAAACAGCTTTAATCAGTTGACCGCATTCAGGGCAAAGAGAATAGGTAACTTTTGGAAGACCAAAAGTTGGAAAATCGATAGGAATTCCAGACAAAGTCATCTGTCTTTTCACCTTTTCTCCCTCCTTTTTTGTTTTAAAGGTACAAGATTTCTATTTTAAGAAAGAAAAATCCTCAAAGCAAGTTTTCTTTCTTTTGAAGAAAAAAGAAAAAGGAAAGTCATGATCTTTTATTTTTTTCCTTTCTCTTTTTAGATAAAGAATTCCTATTTTTTTGATAAAATCTGGAAGAAAATATGATTTTTGAATAAATTTCCCTGTTTTTATTTCTCTTAAAAGAATTTTTTTCCATTCTTTATCATATTTTTTTAAACTTTGGGGGTTAAGACTGATAGTTTGGCTTGCAATTTTGGCGCAAATTAAACCATAGACTAGCCCTCCTCCAGTAAAAGGTTTGACTTGTCCAGCTGAGTCTCCACAAAGAAAAATTCTCCCTTTTGTTGCCTTTTTTAAGTAAAAATAAGGAATGGGGGAGGAGAAATATTTTTCTTTAAAAAGGGAAATTTTAAATTTTTCTTTTAAAAAAGCTTGGAGTCTTTCTTTTGGGTGGTATTTTGGTAAAAGAGCACAGCCCCACTCTATCTTTTCTTTCCTTGGGATTCTCCAGGCGAAAAAGCCAGGAAAATATTTCAAAGAAAAGAAAAGTTCAGGAAAATTTTCTCTTTTTCCGTCTTTTTTTAAATAAAAAATAATTCCCAAAAGATATTTTTTCTTTTTTAAAAGACCTACTTTCTCTGCTACAGTTGATAAAGCCCCATCGCAACCAGCTACAATTTTAGCTTTATATTGATTTTTTGAGGAAAAAATAGTTCTTGTCTCTACCAAAACAAAATCTTTTTTCTCTTTTAAATCTATCACCCTTTCTCCTGTTTTTATTTCAACTCCAACATTTTTTGCTTCAAAAGCTAAAAACCTATCTAAAAGACTTCTTTCTAAAAGAAAAGCTTTCCCTTCAAAATCATAATATCTTTTACCTATCCAAATTCGAGCTTTATCAAACTCTTTCTCTAAAAAATAAAGCCCCTCATTTTTTGAGGGAAAAAAATCAATTAATTTAAAAATATTTGGCGAAACTAAACCAGAACAAACTTTTTTTCCAATTTCTTTATTTTTTTCAAGAACTAAAACTTTATTTCCTTTTTCCTTTAAGTTTTTGGCTAAAAAAAGTCCTACTGCCCCTCCTCCAACAACGATAACATCATACATAATAAGAGATCTACTCTTGAGCCTTAAATTGTTTTTGGCATTAAAAGATAAAGATAGGTTTCATCACCTATAGGCTTTAAAATTGCAGGGGAGTTTGGATCGTTAGCTCCAACAAAAACTTCACTTGAATCAATAGCCGAAAGTCCATCTAAAAGATAACGCCAATTAAATACAATCTCAAGAGCTTCTCCTTCAACTTTTCCTTTTATATCACAACTCATCTCTCCTACTTCGGCTGAAGCAGATGAAATTACAACTTTTCCCGTTTTTTCTTCTTTTTGGGAAGGAGAAAATTTTAATTTTACATCTTGAATTCGACTTGAAAAAAGACTAGCTATTTTTACTTTCTTTTGAAATTCCTCTTTATCTAAAACAGCAGTTGTTTTTGTTTCTTTTGGAATGATCTCTTCATATTCTGGATAACTCCCTTCAATTAATCTTGAGATAAGTTTTACTGAGGGTTGATCTTGGTTATCGGAAATAAGTTCAAAACCTACTTGGGATGGATTTATCGAAATACCAATTTTTCCTTCAAAAGCAGAAAATATATTTTTAACCTCATTTATAGTTCTTTGAGGAACAATCACAGAAACTTTTTTTACTTCTTCTGGGAGAGAAATTGTTTTTTCACCAAGTCTAATACTATCAGTTCCAACAATTTTCAAGTTCTTTTTGTCAAATTTAATTAATATTCCTGAAATCTCCACTCGGCTATCAGAAGGAGAAACAATATGACTTACTTTTGAAAAACTTGAGGTTAAAAGATCTATATCTATTTCCGCCAAAGGTTTTTCTTTCATTTCGGGCAAGACAGGGTACTCTGAAGGATCTTGTCCTAAAATTTTGGCTTTAAAACTTCCACATTTTGCATGAAGTTTTCCTTCTTTTTCTTCTATTTGAATTTTCTCTTCTTTTGGAAGAGAGGAAAGAAAATCTGAAAAGACTTTTCCTGGTACACTTATTTTTCCTTCTTTTTCAGCTTCAATTTTCATTTCAAAGCTAAGACCGATTTCAAGATTGGTAGAAGAAACAAAAAGCTTATTTTCTTTAAGCTCAATTAACACATTGTTCAAGATAGGCAAGGTTAAATTTCCACTACAAAGCCTTGAAGCTAAAGTTATAATTTTCCTTAATTTTTCTACTTCTGTTGAGAATTTCATATTTTTGAGAAAAAATTAATCTTTCTCTATTATAATTACCTTTTTGGAAAAAAGCAAATTTTTTCTGTTCTCTTTTAATTTTAAAGGAATTTTTGTGGGGAAAAACAGTGGAAAAAATACTAAAATCTTTTTGATAGGGTGGAAAAAAGAAAAACTGTTTTTTTGTTTTATTTTTTAAAGAGATCTTATTAGCTGTTGTAAATCCTTTCTTTTATTACCTGGAAATCTTTAATAAATTCCCCATCTTTTCTCAACTTTTCCCTAATTTTTTCACAGGCATATCCCACAGTTGTGTGGTCTTTGTTTCCAAGTTTAACTCCAATTGAAGGCAAAGAAAGGTTTAACTCTTCTCTTAAAAGATACATTATTACCTGTCTTGGAAGAACATATTCTTTTTTTCTGCTTTTTGAAAGAATCTCTTTCTTGCTGACATTATAGAATTCGCAGACTTCATTTATAATTTTCTCAACCGTTATTTTTCTTCTTGGTTCTTCAATTAAATCTTGAAGATGTTTTTTTACACTTTCTATGCTTTGGTCTCTTTCAAAGATAATAATTGCTTTAATTAAAGCTCCTTCAAGTTCTCGAATATTTTTTCTTACATTTTGAGCAATAAATTCAATGATTTCTTTTGGTAAAATAACATTTCTTTCTTCAATTTTTTGTTGAAGAATAGCTACTCTTTCTTCAAAAGAAGGCTGAGATATATCAGCTACCATTCCTCCTTTGAAACGAGAGCGAAGTCTTTCTTCGATCTTTTCAAGAGCATGAGGAGGTCTGTCTGAAGAAAGTACAATTTGACTTCCTCTTTCAAGAAGCTCATTGAAAATTCGGAAAAATACCTCTTGAGTTCTTTCTTTGCCAGCCAAAAATTCAATATCGTCAATAATTAAAAGATCAAAATTTTGATATTCTTCTACTACTTTTTCAATATTTTGGTCTCTGATAGCAGAGATAACTTGGCTTGTAAAGCTAGAACAGGGAATATATTTTACTTTTTTTCTTCTTTTTGCTTTTAAGACCTCATTACCAATAGCTTCAAGGAGATGAGTTTTTCCAAGCCCCACATCACTATAGACAAAGAAGGGATTGTAGGATTGAGGAGAGAAAAGAGAACTTGATAGTTTTAGTCTTTTGGCAATAGAAATTGCACAAGCAGCTGCCAGTTGATTGAAACTTCCTATAACAAAATTTTTGAAAGTATATTTTGGAGAAAGTCCTGATTCTCTATGGACCAAAAATTCGATTTGAGGTTGAGACAGATCAAGAGAGGGTTGGGTTTGGATTTTTGTTTTCTTTTTTTCGATTACATATCTGATTTTTTTAATTTCAGGGGAAAATTTTTGAAAAGAAGCCAAGAGTTCTTTTTCAAATTTCTTTTTAAGCCATTCTTTTACAAAAATATTTGGGACAGAAAGATAAATTTCTTCACCCTTCTTTTTTTGGATCTTAGTTCCTTGAAACCAAGTTAAGAAATTAGCTTTCGAAAGCTTACTTTCAAGTAAGGATAAGACTGAGTTCCAAAGAGTTGTTTTGTCCATAATTCCCTCCTCCTATACACTGACTTTTAATTTCTAAAGCTTTGTTTTTGAGAATTTCATTTTAATTTTTCCCCAAAAAATAGTCAAGGAAAAAAGTTGGGGAAAACTTGGGGAAAATTGGGAAAAATTGAGGAAATTTAAAAAAGCGCCCAAAAAGGGCGCCTTATGTTTTTTAAAGAAATTGGATTAAGGGAAAGGGCTTAAATTTTCCTTTTTTAATCAGAGCTTCCACTTTTAGTCTTGTACGGGTATAAGCTAGCTGGATTAAAGTTTCTCTATCTAGCTTTTCTTTCAGCTTTGGATCTGAAACTAACTTAGTTAATATTTCAAGAGCATATCGATGCTCCCAATCAGGATTCCAAGTAGGAAGTTCTTTTGGTTCCCAACTGAAAGAAAGGAAAGTGTTGTTTTTAATCACAGCATAAACCATCCCTTTTCTTTGACAGTTAGAACAAGTTCTTGACTCCAGAGGATATATTCCATCTGGCCAGGGATGAGGCATTTTACTTCCTTCAACCAAGTTTCTCAACGAGGCATCGGGAAACCATTTTATTTGGAAAGAGCCAAGAGGAGAAAGACAATTTGGGCAGTTGCCTTCCAAAAAATCGTAAAGGCCCACTTTTTCTTTCCTCCTTTTTAGGTTTTAAAAACTGCGTTGATTTTATACACAAAAACTAAAAAATGTCAAATTTTTTTCTAAAACTACCTAAAATTCTTGACAATCTTTTTTGGATATGTTATAAATAAAAGACCGCGAGTGGGGCGGAGTTTTTCTTAGAAATTTGGAAGACCTGGCTTTAAAGCTGGGTCTCTCCTCGGAAAAACTCCAAAAATCCTTTCCCGGCAAAGTGATTTTTTAATTAACCCCACTCGCGGTTTTTTTATTTTAAAAAAACATAAAAATTATTCCAGTCTTCCTGTAACTCTTTCCAGTTCTTCAAGAGTAGTAACTCCTTCGATTACTCTTAAAAGGCAATCTTGTTTCATTGTAATCATTCCTTCCTCAATTGCTACTTTTCTCATCTTGGAAATAGAAGGATAAGACAAAATGGCTTCTTCAATTTTTGGAGTAACTTCAAACATCTCAAAGATACCAATTCTTCCTTTATAACCAGTAAAGTAGCATTTTTCGCATCCTTTAGCTTTATAAATTTCGATTTTTTCTAAATTTGGTTTTATATTTTCTGGCAGGTTTTCTAGATTTTTTTGAATCTTTTCTTTAAGCTCTCCTTTGACTTCTATTTTTTCAGCACAATTTTTGCATACTCTTCTAACCAATCTTTGAGCAATAGCAAGGTTTAGAGCAGGAGCAATAACATTTGGAGTAGCTCCCATTTCAATTAATCTTGGAACCACTCCAGCAGCATCATTTGTATGGAGAGTGGTAAAAACCAAATGACCAGTTAAGGCTGCCTGGAGAGCAGTATTGGCTGTTTCTCTTTCTCTTATTTCTCCAATTAAAATTACATCAGGATCTTGTCTTAAAGCTGCCTGGAGGGCAACTTCAAAGGTATAACCATGTTCTGGGTCAACTTGAATTTGGTCAACATTTTTTAAATGATATTCAATTGGTTGTTCAATGGTGATTACTTTAACTTCTGGTTTGGCTATTTTCATTAAGCAGGCATAAATTGTTGTGGTTTTGCCAGAGCCTGTAGGTCCACAAGCAAGAATCATTCCAGTAGGACGGTGAATATGACGAAGAAGAAGTTTTTCAAGCCAAGGGTGAAGACCGAGCTGTTCAATTGAAAGAAGCATTTTTGGATCTAAAATTCTCATTACTACATCCTCTCCATATTCTCCAGGTGCCACCGAGACTCGAACTTCTATTTGCTTTTTTGGAAGATCAATTGTAAATCTTCCATCTTGGGCAACATTCCGGACATTAATTTTTAGATTAGCTAGAATTTTAATTCTTGTGACAAGAGGAAAGTAGTGTTTAAGATCAAATTGATAAACAGTATACATTATTCCATCAATTCGATAGCGAAGTTTTGCCTTTTTCTCTTCAGGAATGATATGAATATCGGAAGCATTAAATTTAAAAGCAGAACCCAAAATTGTCTCAAAAAAAAGTCCTGTCTCTCCCAAGCTTTGGTTTAATCTTTGAGTCAAATCTTCAAGATTTTTAACTTCTTCTTTAATTCTTTGAATATTTTCTGAAGAGATTTCTATTTTTCCAATAAGTTCTTTTTGGGGAGGAGGAATATGAACATACTCTTTCCAAGCTCTTTCAAGAGAACTTTTTGAGCAAATGAAAAGTTTGATTTCAAACCCTTCCCTTTTAAATTCTTCTATTATAGCTTTCAGGATTTCATTTTCAGGGTCAGTAGTAGCAATACCTATTCTTTTTTCAAGGATGGAAAAAACAGCAAAGTTTCCTTTCCGGGCTGTCTCTTCTGGAACTTTCATTAAAGCATCCATTTGAATTGGGGTAGCAATAAGGTTAATATAAGGAAGCCCATATTTTTGAGCTAACATTTGGGCTCTTCTTTCTTCTTGTTGGCGGAGGAGACTGTAAATTTTTTCTTCTCTTTCTCTTTCTTTTTCTTCTGGAATAGCCATGTTTTTTAACGCTAACACTTTTAAGAAATTAATTCAAGAAGCTCTTTTGCGTTCTTTATAGCAAATCCATGAAAGTCATTATTGAAATATACATAAACATCAATTCCTTCTTTTTTCCATTTTTTTATTCTTTGAGCTACTTTTTTTAAAGTTTTTTTATCATAACTTGAAGCAAACATTTCTTTTGGCCCATGAAATCTAAGATAAGCAAAATCTGAAGTTACCCATTCTTTCTTTGGGTAACGAGAGGAATCAGCAATAACCCATCCCATTTTATTTTTTTCAAAAATTTTTTTAATTTTTTCCTCAAACCAAGTTTTATGACGAAATTCAAAGGCAAAACGAAGTTTTATTTTGGTCTTTTTTTGACTTTCTTTTAAGATCTTAAAAAATTTTTTGAGTCTTTCTAACTCTTCTTTTCCTGCTTTAAAAGAAGGAGGAAATTGGAAAAGAAAAGGACCGAGTTTTTCTTTAAGGCTTAAAGAATTTGTGAGAAAAGTTTCCCAAGGTTCTTTAACATCTTTTAATCTTTGAATATGAGTGATAAAACGACTGACTTTTACAGCAAAAACAAAATCTTTTGGAGTTTCATTTTTCCATTTTTCAAATGTTGAGGGTTTTGGAAGATGGTAAAAAGAATAATTTATCTCAGCGGTTTTGAAATGTTTGGCAAAAAATTTCAATCTCTGAGAAGAAGGAAGATCTTCAGGGTAGAAAATTTTTACCCAATGACCATAGACCCATCCTGAAGTTCCAATGAAAACTTTTCCTGTCATGAAAAGCTAAAGAGCTGTTTCAATTCCCCAAAAAAGGAAAAAGAAAAAAGCCCCAAAGAAAAAATAAGCTAAGTGCCATTTTCCAAAACTAATACCTTTGATAAGAGAAATTACTCCTCCAATAAAGGAAAGAAAGGCAAAGAAAAGAAGGACACCAGCTCTATCAAGTTGATATATACTTGGCATAGGATATATTTTAACAAGTTAAATGAAAAAATCCCATTACTTTTTTTCCTTCTTTTTCAAGCTGGTTATATTTTTCAGTTGCTTTTGGAGTTGGAAGAATATAAACTTCAATTTTTTTCTTTTCTAAAAAATCAATCACTTCTTTTGGAACTCTCATTATTGAAGCACTTCCTGTGCCAAAAACAACAACTTCTGGGTTTTTTGATAAAAATTCTTTTATATCGTTTAGGGAAAGAAAATGTCCTTCTTCTCTTATCCAGGGAGAGAAAACTTCATTTTCAAAAACAACTACATCTTTTTCATATTTTTTTCCTTCAATTTCAATTTCTCCAAACCTGTAAGAGTTGATTTCTGCCATATAGATTTTATCTCTCTTTTAAGGAAAGAGCTTCTTTAACAATTTCAACTCCACTGCTTGTTCCAATAATGTCAGCTCCCATTTCAATCATTAAAATAGCCTGACTTAAATTTCTTATTCCTCCAGCTGCTTTTACCAGGAGATTTCCTGCGTTTTCTTTCATTATTTTTACCTGGAAAGCCCTTTCTTCTATTGAAAAAGTAGGATCTTTTTCTGTAGCTGTTTTTACACAAATTGCTCCTGATTCTTTGACAATTTCGGTAGCTTTTTTGATTTCATCTTTTGTAAGATAACCTGCTCCAATGATTACTTTGGTGGGAAGAATTTTACAAATTTCCTTTAATTCATCAATTATCTTTTCATATCTTCCATGTTTGAAATCTACCACATTCATCACTACATCTATTTCGTCTGATCCATCTTCTTTTGCTTTTTTAGCCAAAGCCAGCTTCTCTTCAAGAGAAGAAATTCCCATTGGAGGATCAATTAAAGTGATAACTTTTGTTTGAGTATCTTTGAGGTTTTCTTTGGCTAATTTTGTATATTCGGGCCTAACACAAAGTCCTCGAAAGCCAAATTCTTTGCATTCTTCACAGCTTTTTTTTATTTCTTCAGGAGAAGCATCTTTTTTAATATTTGTATGATCAATAAATTTTGCAATTTCCATAGTTTTTAATCTTTTTCAGCTCTTTTTTGGGCCTTTTTTATCATTTCTTCTGCTACTTTTTTAGATCTAAATCTTTTTAATTTCACCCACTTTCCTGGTTCCAAATTTTTGTAATTTTCAAAAAATTCTCTGATTTCCTTTTTTAAATGAGAAGGAAGATCGGCTATGTCTTTTATTTCTTTAAATCTTGGATCAATTTTCTCATCAGGAACAGCAATGATTTTATGGTCAATTCCAGCTTCATCTTCCATCTCAAGCACTCCAATTGGAGAAGCTTCCACCAAGCATCCAGGAAAAGTTGGTTTGCTTGCAAGCAAAACTACATCTAAAGGATCTCCATCTTCTCCTTTTGTATTTAATATAAATCCATACTCAAATGGAAAATACATTGGCCCATATAAAGTTCGGTCCAGTTTTATTGCTTTTAGCTCTTCGTCATATTCGTATTTTTGAGTAGAATTTTTTGGAATTTCAACAAAAATAGTAATTTTCATAATTTTTGAGTTTTAAATTTTAGTCTTTTTTATAACCTTTTTGAAAAGAGAAGATTTTTTCTTCAAAAGTTGGTTTT
>Ga0180302_10000508_pt1 | contig 17255 bp, 14 predicted proteins | sample GuaBasSediGuay17_FD_121794 | JGI IMG/M metagenome (GOLD analysis project Ga0180302, IMG submission 121794) | Subseafloor sediment microbial communities from Guaymas Basin, Gulf of California, Mexico - Guay17, Core 4571-4, 12-15 cm | ecosystem: Environmental > Aquatic > Marine > Hydrothermal... | reverse complement strand
TCGGTCAGCCTGTTGTAGGCTCCGACCCTGACCGCGTCCTCTACCGTGAGCCCTAGGAACGGCTTCACTATCTGGAATGTCCTGCTTATTCCCAGCTTGGCTATCTCGTGAGGCGGCCTTCCGGTTATGTCCTTGCCCTGAAATATCACTCTGCCCGAGTCCGGCGCGTAGTACCCGGTCACCACGTTGAACAGGGTGGTCTTCCCTGCCCCGTTGGGTCCTATCATGCCCAGTATCTCGCCCTCGTGTACCTCAACATCGACGTTGTCGAGCGCCACTATTCCTCCAAACCTCTTGGTAACCCCTTTGACCTCGAGTAGGAGTTCTCCTCTCGCCATTTACACAATCCCTCCCGCCTTCTTAGTCAGGGCTCCCTTAATCCTCCCGTAGAACTCGCTGTACGTCTCTGCGAGACCTTCTGGCTTGAGCAGGACGACCACCATTAGGATGACTCCGTAGAAGATCAGGTGAATTCCTGGGATCCACCCACCTAGCGTGGACCTGAGGACCTCCGAGATTGAGTAGATTATGAACGTGGTCACGGGTAGGCTGAATATGGCTCCAGCGCCAGCGCCTCCCACTATCCCCAAGATGGCGACCTGGAGGCTCGTCCAAGTGCCGAAGTGGTGCGGGTGCAGGTAGCCAGATATGAGCGCAAAGATCCCTCCTATGCAGCCGGTCACGAACGCGTAGGTCATCAGCGCCTTGAGCTTGTACTTCCTCACGTCGACGCCAAGTATCTCCGCCGCTTCCTCGTTCTCCTTGATTGCGAGGAGGTAGTAGCCCATCTTGCTCCTCCTTATCTTCACGTTCAGAATGAGAGTCAGGGCCAGGGTTGCCAGCAGGATGTAGTAGTAGGGAGTGTACCCTCTGAACCTGAGGTAGTAGATCGACCCGTAGTAGGGAGGCAGGTACCTCTCCTCAGGGCCCCCAACAGACTCCCACACCAGGAAGAGCTTCTGGAGCACTACCACGCTGCTTATTGTGGCCAGCGCGTACCAAGCCTCCCTCAGGCCGAACCTGAACGTCGGGTAGCCGACCAATACCGCGAAAGCTACGGCCACGAGTCCGCCTGCGGGGATGCCGATCCAGGGGGTGAGCCCGTACCTGATCATCAAGGTGCCCATGGTGTAGGCCCCCAGTCCGATGTAGGAGGCGGCTGCCAAGTCTAACTGGCCGGCAAATCCGCCAATGATGTTCCATGCGCTGACAAGCGTGGAGTAGTACAAGATCCACGTTAGCAGAAGTACGTAGTAGTTGTTAAACCGCACGATAGCTGGTAGGAACGCAAGTATCACTACGATCACGCCTATTGGCTTTAAGTCCCGCACTCTCATGGTTATCTCCTCCCGAACAGGCCTCTGGGACGCACCCACAGGATCAGGATGAACAGCGAGTACATGACCGCTAGGCTGGCCCTAGGATCCCAGAATGTTATCTCAAGCGCCTCCACGACTCCCAGAATCAGACCTGAGAACAGAACCCCGCTTACCCCTCCCAGCCCAGCCATGACCACGATTATCCAACTTATCAGACCCCAGGTGAGCCCAGCCTCCGGGTTGACCTGCTGAAAGGTCATTATGAAGGCCGCCGCTATCCCTATGATCGCGCAGCCCAGTCCGAAGGCAACTGCAAACATCTTCCTGACGTTTATGCCCAGGAGCGCCGCTGCCTGCATGTCGTCGCTAGTGGCCCTCAGGGCGAGTCCAATCCGCGTCTTGGTGAGGAACCAGTGGAGCGCCAGCATCGTGGCTATGCTGACCCCGGCGGCCGTGAGCCTAGATATGGGCACGACCACGGGGCCGAGGCTAATGCTCCCCCTGAGAACCTCGTACTTCAGCCCTCTTGGCTGAGCCCTCCAGGCGGCCAGGGCTAGGTTGCGCAGTAGAACCATGAGCCCGATCGTCGCCGCTATCTGCGCCAGAGGGTACGTCCCAACTATGCGGTCTATGACGAGCTTGTAGACCACTAGGCCGAAGACGAAGAATATTGGAGCAACGATCAGCGATGTGACGGAGCCTGGTATGACCAAGTAGAGGCTGATCCAGTACACGAGATACATCGCGATCATGACGAACTCTCCGTGTGCGAAGTTGATTATGTCCATCACGCCGAACTGAAGCGCCAGGCCGAGTGCAACGAGCGCATAAACGCAGCCCATCAAGATTCCGTTGACTAAGTTCTGCAGGAGTAGCTCTAACAATGCCGTCACCTCCTAAAACGGAAGAAAAATTGGGGGAGAGGAGGGTTCACGGAGAGTACCCGGGTATCGGGAAGATGGGCTCGGCCTGAGCGTACTCGAACGGATAAACCAGCACAGGCTCGCCGTTCTGGACCTGCAGGACTACTGCCATCGCGTAGATGTTGTCACCGTTCTCGTTGAACTTGATGTGACCGGACGGATAAGTCTCGGCAGCCGGCCCGCTCGTTATGTCGAGGGCCAGGAAGGCTTGCCTGAGGTTGTCGGGGTTGAGCGGATCGTCGGGGAACATCTGGCCCGCCAGCTCGAGAGCCTCCTTGATGGTCCAGAGCGAGTAGAAGATTATACCGCCAGCCTCGGTCGGGAGCTTCCCGTACCTCTCCTGGAACTTCTGCACTATCTCCTTGTTGTATGGAGTGTCTAGGAACGGGTTGTAGCTGTAGGTCTGAGTGAAGCCCTCTACCGCCGAGCCGGCGGCTGCTATGGAGTCTGGGTCACAGTACCCACAGCCTCCGGCTCCAGCGACTATCATGGGCTTGAAGCCCATCTCCTCCATTGTTGTGGCGATCAGAACGCCGTCCGAGAAGTAGGGAACCGATATCACGACGTCGGGGTTGGCCTCTATGAGCTTGCTCACGATCGGAGAGGCATCGGCTATATCGTAAGGATACTCAATGTGCTCGACGACCGTGAGACCCAGCGTGAGCGCCTCGTGGTAGGCGCCTAGAGCGGTGTACCTGCCGAAGACGGAGTCCTCGTTGATTATGGCCACGGTCTCTATCTCAATGCCCTTCTTCTTCGCGGTCTCGTAGACGAAGTCCATGGCGGTCTTGCCGTGGATCGAGGTCTTGGGGCAGGCCCTGAAGAAGTACTTCCATCCCCTCTCGCTCAGGAAGTCAACCAGAGCGTCAGCCACCAGTATGACCTTCTCTCGCTCGGTCACCTCGGCCATCGCGGCCGTGTGCCTGCTGATGTACGCTCCGATGATGACCACAGGGTGATGCTTAGATATCAGCTCCTCTGCCGCCAGCTTAGCTCCCTCGATGGAGTCCTTCGAGTCGGCAACCACCAGCTTGAGCTTAGCGCCGCCTAGAGACTGGATTCCTCCCCTGGCGTTTATATCCTCGATCACCAGCTCAGCAGCCTGCTTCGCCTCTATGCCGAATATGGCGTGAGTCCCGCTCAGGGGCTCAACCATCCCGATGACGATTTCTTCTATGACTGGCTTGGGAGGTTGGGTTTCAGTCGGCCCCGGGGCCGCAGTCGTTGGGGCTGGGGTCGGAGCCGGCTTTCGGAGGTAGAATGCGGCCACTACGGCTATCAGGATGATGACGATCAGGGCTCCAACGAGGACAACCCGTCCGACCGCAAGTCGTCGCCGCATGCTAAAAGATTAACCAAATCAGAATACTATAAGTCTTCTCAGTTCACACCCTCCCGATTCGCGAGTGGCTGGCCCAACGAGGGTGATTGCCGTCTTCAATAAAATTGATTTAATCTGCAGGATAACAACATCATCCCTTACCCTTAGGAGAGCGCCACAGCTTTGGGAAGAGTGAAGCAAGATACCTCAGAACACGTGTTTGATCTCTTCATTCTTGCGTTCGAACTCGTCTAACGGCATTTAATTAGACCACAAAACCTTGATTTACCACAGTCATACGGGCGTCTTGCCCTTGCGGTCGAACTGGTAAATATCGTTCCCATAACGACCCGCGGCAGGGGGATTGACATTCTCGAAGCCGAGTCGCCTTGCCCGCCAAGGTTTACTGGAAAATTTCCTTTAAATTTGAAAAAATCTGATTTGAAGAGACCAAAAATGAAGTTTTGGTCTAAATAATAATATCCTCAGTAGTGGCTAAGAACGCCGTCGCGTGAGTACCTTAACAAGAGATCGTCGCATACTCTGATCTATCGTGAGGAGCAGTCCCTGTCGTCGAGAAACTGAGGCTGAGTGTATTCTCCTTTCGTTCTATTAGACAGCCGTATGCCACTCCATGCCGTGGGCTCCCCACCCTAGGGAATATGGGCGTGACCGCTACTACTTTTTCTCGGATGCAGTACTCACGGACCTGGGATGGGCTTCGTCAAACGTGTACGATAACGTGCACGGCTACATAGGGCTGACAGAAGTCGAAGTGTCCGTGGTCGACACTCCGACTTTTCAGAGGCTCAGGAGGGTATCTCAACTAGGTCCAGCCGAGCTGGTCTATCCTGGAGCCACGCACACGAGGTTCGCTCACAGCCTCGGCGCCATGCACCTGGCGGGCCGCCTCGCTCAAGTCGTCGTTCCAGAGGCCGATCGACAGCTGATCCGGCTGGCCGCTCTCTTGCACGATGTGGGCCACCCTCCATTTTCTCACACGCTCGAGCAGGCCACGGGTGTCAGTCACGAGGAGGTCGGCAGGATCCTCACACGATCTGGAGAGCTTAGTGACGTGATCTCAGCCCAAGGCTACGATCCGGCAGAGGTGGCTGAGGTAGCGTGGGGGAGGACTAGGCTGGAGTCCCTGGTGATCTCCTCCCCCCTAGACGCGGATAGGCTGGACTACCTCCTCAGAGACTCGCTGCACACCGGAGTGACGTACGGGAGGCCAGACGTTGAGAGGATACTTAGAGTCATCAGGAGGGTCAGTCTCGGGGGTTCTCCAGCTCTGGGAGTGCCGGCTAGGTCTCTGCACGCGGTAGAGCACTTCCTCTTGTGCAGGGCATTCATGTTCAGAACGGTCTACCTCCACAAGACCGTGGTGGCCTTCGAGCTCATGCTGAGCAGAGCGTACGAGCTGGCGTCTGAACTCACAGGTCTGCCAACCGGAGACGAACTCATAGACCTGGCCAGCTCTCCAAACTGGCCTAGATTTGACGATCACGCGGTCGCGTGCGCTCTCCGAGCAGTGGCCGCAGAGTCGGAACCTGTGGCTGAACTCGTGAGCGACTTGGAGGCTAGGCGGCCGCCGAAGCTGGTGGCCGAGCGGGGCGGCGAAGAGGGGGATAGGCTCCTAGAGGCTAGCTGTGAGGGAATAGCCGGAGAGGCTGGGGTCCCCTCGCACTGGGTTCTCATCGGCACGCCGTCGCTACCCTCTGCAGGGCACGCGGGCCTGATAACCGTGGTCTCAGAAGATGGCTCGGTGGTTCCCCTTGAGTCCGCGACGAGCGGGCTCGTCCCTCCCGAAGTGCTGGTTGCGGCGCAGAGAACCGTTAGAGTTTATACCCGGCCTGAGTACGCTGGCCGAGTTGCCGAAGCGGTCCGAAAAGTGCTCAGGAGGTGATGGCGTGCTGAAGCTAGTGATACTAGACCTAGATCAGACGGTCTTAGACACTCTCCACCGCTTCCATGAGGTGTTCAACGAGGTGCTGGAGGAGAGCGGTGGGAGACCGCTGAGCTGGGAGGAGTTCGTCAGGTACTACTCTGAAGACAGGTTGGACGAGTTCGTTCCTCGCAGCGTCGATCAGAGAGAGTTCTGGAGGGAGTTCGCCAAGAGGTACGCCGCCAGAGTGCACCCAGAGGACGCTCCAATAAGGGGAGCTCGAGAGGCGCTCGAGGAGCTCAGGCGCATGGGGCTCAGGATCGTGGTAACGACGGGCAGGAGAGCCACGCCCGAGCAGATATGGGAGGAGCTGAGGAAATACGGCTTCGCCGATCTCGTGGAAGCAGTGTACACGCTCGGCCAGCTTGAGCCCAACTCTGGGGGGCTGTGGCACAGGCACGAACTCATTGAGAAGGTGTTGAGCGACTTCGGAGTTAGCCCTAAGGAGGCGGCATTCGTGGGGGACTACTGGGTGGATGTAGAGTCAGCGAGAATGGCGGGCGTGCTCTCAATAGGGGTTCTGACTGGCCTAGAGCCGCCTGAGAGGCTGAGGGCGAAGGGCGCCGACTACATCTTAGAGGGGATCTGGGAGCTACCCGGCCTCATTCGCAGGCTCACGTCTCGCGGTTCCTGACGATCTTATAGCTCGTGCTCACTTCAGCCCCAGACCTCTTGATCATGATGCTGGCTGAGCAGTACCTCTGCATGGAAAGCCGGATCGCGGCCCTGAGAATCGACTCGTCTACATCCCCGTAGACCACGTATCTCATGTGCACATTGGTGAACACTCTCGGCGGCTCTGGAGCTCTCTCAGCCTCGGCCGTGACCTCGAGCTTGCTGAACTGCTGACCGTTCTTCCTCAAGATCTCAGCAACGTCGAAAGCCGTGCACGCGGCGGTCCCCATGAGCACGAGTTCCATGGGAGACGGTCCGAGTCCGTCTCCACCATCGATGACTACGGCCCTGCCTCGGGCGTCTCCCACAAATGTCAAGCCCTCCAAGAGTCTGACTCTTGCCTTCATACCAGTAACAGTAACGGGCATGCCAAAAAGGCTTGGGGAGGGGTTCCTTGGCGCGGGATATCAGTCGGTTTTCTCCTTCGTCTTCTTGAAGCTCGGGATGACCCTCTCTACGATTAGACCCCTCAGCCCCTTAGGAAGGTAGAGGATGGACACCATCAGGACGAAGCCGTAGACGATCGTGTACCCGTGGGGTATCCACTTCCTGAGCAGCTCCTCGGCGAAGTAGACAGTGACGGCTCCGATTATGGGGCCTGACAGCGTGTAGAGCCCTCCGAATATTGGCATTATCATTGCCGCCACCGATATGGCGACGCTGAATACCTCGTACGGGTAGACGTAAGTCGTGTAGCCTGCGTCGAACCCCCCGGCGGCGCCTGCCAAGAACGCGCTGATGACGAAGGCTAGCACCTTGTACTTCGTCGTGTCTATCCCGAGCATGGCTGCCGCGTCCTCGTCTTCCCTTATGGCCGCGAGCGCATAGTTGACTCCCGTGAACTCGAGCACCCTCACAATGACGGCCGCCAGAACAGCTAGGCCGAGGATGTAGGCGTAGGATCGGAGCACGCTTCCCCCGAACAGCGGTTCAACCCCTATGCCCTGAGCGCCGAAAGTGTACTTCCTGGCGTAGAGGAAGATTACCTTGAGCGCCTCGGCGAAGGCCAGGGTGCCAATCGAGAAGTAGGCCCCTCTTATTCTCAGAGTGAGGAATCCCAGGCCCACCGCGACGGCTGCAGCGGACAGCCCACCGACGAGGGGGCCCAGCTCGACGGGAACCCCCCTGTGCACATTGAGCATGGCTATCGAGTAGGCGCCTATTCCGAAGAACGCCGCGTGCCCCACGCTCATCTGGCCAGCTCTGGCGAGTATGTCGAAGCTTATGGCTAGTATGATGAACTTTAGAGCGTTGATGCCCACCCGTGCTGGGTAGGGTCCTAGAAAGGCTGGCACTACCGCCAGCACAAGGGCGAGGAGCCACAGGTATATCCTCTCTCTTTCCGCGCCGAGCACATCCATCCTGCCTTACCTCCTCAGGAGTCCCTCTGGCTTTAGCGCGAGGACTGCCACGATGATGGCGAAGGCCACACCTGGAGCTAGGCCAGATCCCTGTGGAAGGAACGCACCAACCAGAGACTCTGAGATCCCTAGTACCAGGCTGGCCAGCAGCATCCCAGTGTAGCTACCCATACCTCCCAGTATCACCACGCTGAAGGCCTTCAGAGTGAGTTCGACGCCAACGTAGGGGTGTATGTAGAGGTTGACGGCGACGAGAACCCCTGCGACGCCTCCCAGCGCAGCTGCCAGGCCAGACACGAGAGCGTAGATCTTGTTTACGTTCACTCCGAGTAGGGAGGCAGCCTCTGGATCTTGGCTGACCGCCCTCACCGCGTAGCCAAGCTTTGACCACTTCAGGAAGGCGAAGAATCCAACCGTGAAGGCAGCGGCTATTCCGAAGGCAATGAGACGGCCGTATCCGATCGTCACGGGTCCCAGCGATATCGTGTTGGAGACGTAGGGTATGTCTAGCGTTCTGAGGTCTGAGCCCCAGGCAATTAGGGCTAGGCTCTGGAGGAACACTGAGAGTCCGAAAGTTAGAGCGATCTGGTTGTGAGCGGGCGCCCTCAAGATGGGCTTGAAGAACGCCGCGTAGACTCCGAGTCCGACGCCGAACAGCAGGAGGAACACTATCGGTATAGACGCTATCGGGTCTATTCCCAGCAGTCTGTTCAGCCAGAGTGTCGCGTAGGCGCCGATCATTATGAGGTCTCCGTGGGCGAAGTTCGTGATCTCCAAGACTCCGAAGAGTAGGTTTAGACCTAGGGTCACCAGAGCGTAGAACCCAGCCAGCAGGACGCCGTTGGCTACGGCCTGGACCAGCAGTTCTAGGTTCATCTGGCTCCCCGACCTTGCCCTTAGAAAAAACGGTTGGAGGGGCTCAGCCGCCCCTCTCGCTCCACGGCGGAACTGGGTAGATCAACTCACCAGTCTTGAACTCCTCGGGGTAGAGTATGACTACAGTACCGCCCTGCCACTGCACCACGTAGAGCTTGTCCACGACCTGGTGGAGGGTGTTCCCAGTCTGCTTGAAGCTGACCGGGCCCAGCGGAGAGTCCATCTGGACCTGCTCCAGCCCGGAGATCAGCGCCTCCCTCTCTAGGCTGCCCGCCTTCTCTATGCCCTGCGCCACCATCTTGATGGCCGTGTAGCAGAAGGGAGCCCAGTACTCCGGAAGCCTGCCGTACTCCGCCTGGAACTTCCGGACGAAGTCCTGCGCTTGGGGTATCTCAAGGTAGGGGCTCCAGACGTCAACGCCAGCCACGTAGTCGCCTATGTCCTTGGGGTACTCTGGGAACTCCGGAGCGACTATGAAGATCAGCTTGGGGTTGAAGTCGTTCTCCTTGGCGTTCCTGAAGAACACGGGGTAGTCGGCTGGGTAGCCCACTATGTAGAAGACGTCGGGGTCGTAGTCCTTGGCCTTGAGAACGATGGCGGAGAAGTCCGAGCTACCGGACTTGAAGGGCTCGCCCTTAATGTCCCAGGGGGCGCCCACATCCCTGCTCAGGTTGACGAAGTAGCTGAAGCTCGTGGAGCCGTACACTCCGTCCTCGTAGGCCACGAAGATCTTCTTGGGCATTGGATTCACGTAGTTGAGGAAGTAGTCGATCACGGTCCCCTGCCTGTGGTAGTCCCACGGGTGCATGTGGAAGAACCAGCGCTCCTGGCCCACGAGGCTCTCCACCTTCACGGACGAGGCTCCCATAACGAACACTATGGGCTCGTACTGCTTGATCGCGTTCATCGTGGCGTAGGTCACGGTGGAGGAGTAGAAGCCCACTATGATGGGCACCTTCTCGCTTGTTATCAGGTCTGTCGCCACAGTTATAGCTGTGTTGGGGTCTCCCTTGTCGTCTTTCACGACGAGCACCAGAGGCTTGCCGAGAACTCCGCCCTGCGCGTTGATCTCCTCTACGGCCATCTGCATGCCCCTGTAGCACTCCTGCCCCGCAGAGGCGAAGGATGCCGTGGAGAGCGGGAGCACTACCCCGATCCGTATACTCTCGGGCCCCTTCTCCCTCTTCGACAGGGCCAGGTAGGCCCCACCCGCTATGATTAGTATGGCCACTACCGCTAAGACAGGTTTCCAGTCCATTCAGATCGCCTCCAACGAGAGGTGACCCCATCACTCCTAAGCAAATCTTAAAGGGTTCGATCATAGTCGCCGAACTGATCGACGGATATCGAGACCTGTGGGATCTATGGAGACCAGTGGGAGCTATAGTGCTCGCGACGCCAGACCCAGCGATTGAGTTGATTGAATAACCTCGGAGGGATGCAAATGGGACGGGGAGGAATCGTAGCGCTGGTAGGATCGCCTGACGGTTACGACGGCTCTGTGCTGAAGGTCGAAGACGTGTGGAAGAGGTTCGGCGGACTGCAAGCCCTGAGGGGGGTCACGCTAGAGGTCCACCCTAGAGAAGTGCTAGGAATCATAGGCCCAAACGGGGCAGGGAAGACCACTCTGTTCAACGTGATGACTGGGTTCCTGCCTCCAGACAGGGGGAGGGTCCTGATCTTCGGCAGGGATGTCACTGGGAAGAAGCCGCACATCCTCAGCAGGCTCGGCATCGCGAGGACTTTCCAGATAACGAAGCCATTTGAGGGCCTCAGCGTCCTAGAGAACGTGCTGATCGGACTCCTGTTCTCAGGGCGGGTCAGCGGCAGAGTGAGGCGCGGGCTTTCTGACCTGAAGCACGAGGCAGTCCGGATACTGGAGATCGTGGGCCTCAGAGAGAAGAAGGACCAGCCCGGCCACAGCCTAACCGTGGTGGAGAGGAAGAGACTCGAACTAGCCAGAGCGCTGGCCGTCAACCCGAGGATACTCCTCCTAGACGAGGTCATGGCCGGACTCTCGCCAGCTGAGATTGAGTGGGAGCTGGGAATGCTCAGACAGGTGAAGGAAGAGCGCGACCTCACCATAGTCATGATCGAGCACGTGATGAAGGCGATCATGAACTTCAGCGACAGGGTCGCGGTCCTGCACCACGGCGAGAAGATCGCCGAGGGAACTCCAGAGGAGATCTCCAGGGACCCAAGAGTGATAGAGGCCTACCTAGGTGACTCCAATGCTATCAGTTGAGAACTTAGAGGCTGGGTACGGGGATGTCCAAGTTCTCTGGGGCGTCTCCCTAAGAGTTGAGAAGGGCGAGATCGTGGCGCTGCTTGGATCGAACGGCGCCGGCAAGACTACCACGCTAAAGACAATCTCTGGGCTCTTAAAGCCCAAGTCAGGTAAGATCGCGTTCGACGGCGTCGAGATAACGGGCAAGCCGCCGCACGAGGTCGTGAGGCTGGGCATAAGCTTGGTTCCCGAGGGCAGGAGACTCTTCCCCAAGATGACCGTCTACGAGAACCTGAGAATGGGGGCCTACCTGGTCAGCGGCGACGTCAGCGACAGGCTGGAGACGGTGTACTCCCTGTTCCCGATACTTAAGGAGAGGAGGAACCAGCTGGCGGGAACTCTCAGCGGCGGAGAGCAACAGATGCTCGCTATCGCCAGAGGGCTGATGTCTTCCCCGAGGCTCCTCATGCTCGACGAGCCCAGCTTAGGACTGGCTCCTAAGATAGTTCAGGAAGTCCTCAGGGCTGTCAATCAGATAAGGGATGAGGGGGTCACAGTCCTGCTGGTCGAGCAGAACGTGCAGCAGGCGCTATCCATAGCCGACAGAGGGTACGTGATAGAGACGGGAAGGATAGTCCTCGAGGGAACTGGCAGAGAGCTGCTGGAGAACGAACACGTTAAGACTGCCTATCTTGGGCTCTGACCTCATGAACCCAATCCTCGTTATATTCATGTATGGTTAGAAGTTCTTGGGGTTCTGACGGCAATGCCGTGCTCCCCGTTGTCTATAGCTGCTTAAGGGCTCATTTCCGTATCTACCTCATTAGAGCAGACCAAAATGGAGTAAAAGAAAGAATATAATCGAAAACGCCCGAATAATCATCATGAGGCTGGATGGATAGGATGAAGTTAGTTGGTGTCATCCTATTCGTCCTACTCAGCTTTTCCGTTTCCTGGGCATTCGGGGAGGCTGCTTCTGAAGGTGCTATTGTGTGGATGACCCGTGACTTAGGAGCCATCCGCGATTTGAGCTGGTCTCCTGACGGTAGGTTGATAGCGGCCATAACCGACGAGGGAGTAGTACTCTTGAACTCGTCCTCCGGAGACGTTGAGTTACTTCTGGAGATTTCCAGTCCGCTTGACGTAGATTGGTGCACTCTCGGGAGAATTGGAGTCGTGACACAGCGCTCCATTTTGATACTCAGCGATAGCGGGGAGGAGCTCGCCAGAGTGGACCTCAAGGATGTGGTGGATGAGGGCCTCGTGCAGTGGTCCTCGGACTGCGAACTGCTCGCCGTTGGGACGCTGAAGCTGGCTCCAAAGGGTGAGACTGGCTTACTCGCGCTGATTACAAGCGGCGGAGGCGTAAAAACGATGGCAGAACTCGAGTCAGGAGTCTCTTCGCTGAGGTGGTCCCCTAGCAGTGATCTACTCGCAGTAGGGCTCGACAATGGCAGGATCATGGTGTTTTCCAAGGAGGGAAAACAGGTCTGGACCGCGCGGGCAGGTCTGGCGCTTACCTACGGAGATGCCCTCTTATCACTCTCGTGGTCTCCTGATTCGTCGCAGGTAGTCGCTGGACTCGGAAGCTCTGTGGTAGTGTGCTACACTTCTGACGGGCGAGAGCTGTGGAGGTCCGGCTTGTTAGGCCCCCCAGTAGCCTCGCTTGACTGGTCTCACGGAGGGATAGCTGCCGCCTATGGCGGCAGGGTCACTGTGTTAAATTCAAGCGGGCAGGAGGTCTGGTCTACTCCAGATTACGGCAAACCCATTGTGGAGGTGCGTTGGAACAGTAGAGGGGACAGACTCGCGATTCTCGCATACAGGTGGCTAGTACTGGTCTCGCCAGAGGGGGCCGTGCTGTGGTCAACCGGTCTGCTGCCAAGCAGGGCGACGGCGGTAGCGTGGAGCCCAACGGGTGGAGCCATAGCCGTGGGAGGGCTCTTTGGCGCAGCCGTTTTCCTGACGTCCCCGATAGAGATCCAAGTACCTCAGAGCGTCACCGTATTCGGGGGACGGGCTGAGCTCAGCCTCTCGCTAGAAAACCTGGCCCCCGTCTCAGTCGAGGCTACGCTGAAGGTGTCAGTAGACGGGAACCTCGCGGAGGATGTGAACCTCCTCCTCCCGCCGGGGAAGACCCGCTTGAACCTGACCATTGAGGTACCTCCAGGACGGCACGCGGTAGACTTGGAGTGCGAGTCGCCCGGTGGAGTCTCCAGAGCATCTACTAAGGTGACGTCAATAGAGCCCCTTGAGATCACAGTCTGGGCCACGCACTCGCCCGGGAGTCCGGTGGATCTCGTAGCGGCGATCTCAAACACGAACCCCATGACGCTGCCAGCACGCCTAGTGATCCTCGACCAAGGGCTCGAGGTCGCCGAGCTGCCGATCAACCTCTCGCCTGGTGTTACTTACGCTAACCTCTCTCTGCCGCTGGACCCGGGCGTCCATGCCTTGGGGCAAAGGTCGTGGACCCAACCGGGGCCGTCTTGGCAGAAGACAGCCTCAGCGTGTCCGTGATAGGCCCCTCAGTTCCCCTCAGGATAGAGGCGCCTTCAGGGGTTAAGCTGGGGTCTGCCGAGGTCCAGGTCGCGGTGGAGAACCCCTACCCCTTGGTGCTGAATGTCACGCTGGAGGCGTGGGCCGACTCCGCTCTGGCATATCGAGAGAACCTGTCCCTCAGGGAGGGGGAGTCGCGAGAGATCACGTTGACCCTGCCGTCGGGCAAGCACACACTCCTAGTAAGAGCCTCATACAGTGGCTTTACGTTGGCAGAGCAGGTTGAGGAGGTGTCTACCATACCTACGTGGCTCGCCGCGGCTGTCGCGGGAGCGGTACTCCTCCTAGTCGTCGCGATTTTATCTAGGGCTAGATCCCGCTCTAGTGAGAGCTGAGTGGCATGCTGGTGGTCACCACGCCGACTGTGCCAGGCTACAGAGTGGTGAAGGTGTTGGGGCTGGTTCACGCCACCTCGGTTAGGACGAGGGGCCTGGGCGGGCAGTTTGCAGCGGCCTTAGAGAGCCTCATTGGAGGAGAGGTCTCATCTTACGTCTCTGAGGTAGAGAGGGCGAGAGCGGAGTGCCTCAGCAGGCTGATCTCCAAGGCCGAGCAGGTCGGGGCGAACGCCATAGTGGGAGTAGACTTTGAGACCACCGAGATCCTGCAGGGGTCGTTCGTGATCAACGCTTGGGGAACTGCTGTGGTAGTAGAGCCCGAAGAGTAGGCGGCGGAATAGACTCGCTCAGAGGGCTGCAGTAGATTAAGCGAGCCCTCTGGAAGCCAGAGCGGCCCTCGACCTCGAATCGTTTAAAGAATCTAGATCACGTGAAAGTTTCGGGGCGAGCCTTGAGGCGAGCGTGGGGTTTCATACTGCTGGCGTGCGTTCTCGCGCTCGGGCCTGTCCTCCTCCACTGCAGGACCGCTGTCTCTGCGCCTCGGCCTCCGTTTCCACCGTATCACGTCGTTCCAGTGAACAACATCCTCTATCCCAGGCTGATAGCCCCGTATTTCGTGATATACGGCGAGCAGATCGATGTGTGGGTAAAGAAGACGGCCGAGATGCCGTCTAGCGTGGACTGGTCTGTGACGCTCGAGTCCGTGTTCACGGAGGACTGGAAGTACCCTCTCGAGAAAGTGGACCAGGGATTTGACTCATCGATCGAGGCCTGGTGGATAGCAGTCAAGATCCCAGAGGGTATTCCGCCCGGCCTGTACAACCTGACCGTCTCGGGCGGCGGGCTCTCCTTCACGGAGCCAAACTCCGTGTACGTGTTCGGCGCCGAGTACCCCGACAAGATAACGGTGATACAGTTCACCGACACGCACTACGGGACTAGGGACGTGCCGAAGCACCACATAAACCAGAAGCTCTTCAGGGAGCTAGTGGCGGTGATAAACGGCCTCCGGCCAGACGTGGTCCTCCACACTGGCGACGTCATCGACGCAATAGTGAGGGCCGAGGAGGAAGACCCGTTCAGGCAGGCCTACATCGACCTCGTCAGGCTGAGGGTCCCGTTAGTCGCGACCGAGGGCAACAACGATTACACGGCGGTCGAGAAGAAGGCCTACTACTGGGAGAAGTACTTCGGTCCATTCTACGGCGTCGTCAAGATTGGCTCCAACTTCAGATTCGTGTCCCTAGACACCGACACGGGCCGAGTGTTCGGCTACCAGTTTGACCTCATAGAGTCTCAGCTCACCGAGGAGTCTGGTATAGGAGTGATCCTCCAGCACTATCCCCTGCTGGATCAGGACCTCAGAGTCTGGCTCTACAGCCCAGAGGGCGAGTTCCAAGGAACTCTAGAGTACGAGCAGACCATCCAGAGGATACTCGAGCTGGCGAGAAAGGCGAGGGCCCCGCTCATCCTCACGGGTCACTGGCACAGCGACAACACTAGCTCGTTTGACGGGATAACCTGTCTAGTGACTGAGGCCGGTCAGTACGACCACGAGGACGACTTTGGTCACTACAGGCCCATCAACCTCTCCGCAGATGGGACCTTCTGGTATGCTGAGGAGTCGCCTTCCGTCGCCGAGATGGGAGCAGAGTACCTGCAGGCCAGCGACGGCAGCTCCACGGGAGTCGCCATAAGGGTCTGGAACAAGCTCGACCGGCTCGTCACGCTCAAGCTGCCGGTGGTCCTATCCTCCTACTCTCTCTCCCCGACCGTCGAGGGCGCGGAGATTGTAGCGTCCTACGGCTCCTCCGGAAAGGGGGCCTACGAACTCTCGGTCAGCTTGGCCCCAGGGGAGGAGAAGATCGTCAAGATATACCTAGAGCCAGACAACACTCCACCGACGGTAACGGCCGAGGTAGAGCGGCTGAAAGACGGGAGGTACGAGATCAAGCCGAGGCTGTCAGACGAGGGGCTCGGAGTCCTGGAGTACAAGGTGTTCATCTCCAAGGACAACGCCACTTGGACCCAGCTTGAGCCGGAGATTGAGACCGGCTGGCCGGTCTGGAGGGTCTCGCCAGACCAGGCAGCCTACTTCAAGGTGGAGGCCGTCGACGCCGCCGGTAACAGCGCGGAGTACTATGGCGCCCTGGCCGCTGCGCCGCCAACTACTACGCCCGCTCCGGCGACGCCAACTCCAGGAGCCAAGGGCCTAGCGTCTAACATACTCATCTGGATCGCTGGCATCGTCATCGTTGCGGTAGCTCTCCTGGCGGCCCTGCGGAGGGGAAAGTCTTGAGAGCTAGGAGGGCGGCAGCGCTCCTCTTCCTCCTATTTTTTGTCACGTCTACTCAGGCACTCCCAGCCGGGCAGGACGAGCCGATCAACGGAATTGAGCTTCCGAGAATTGGCTTCCCAGCATTCACCACTCCTGGCGGCACGCTCAAGGTCGTCTTACTGGGGGAAATAGGGTCTGACGTCCAAGCGCGTCTCGAGAACGAGTTCACCGTCGTCGATCTTGAGGCGGTCTCCGTAGAGCCAGGGCCAGATCCGGGCGAAACAACTGTGGTCTTTCGACTCCTGGGTGGCGAGGCAGGTCTGTATGACCTGGTGGTCTCCGCGGGTGGGGCGGAGAGGCGTGAGCCCAACTCCGTGGCCGTGATGGAGGATCTCAACCCTCCGTTCATGGTCTTCTGGATCTCGGACACTCACTACGACAACAGGCCGGGCCAGCAGTCTCAGGAAGCCCAGTTTCAACGCCACCTCTGGCTGATCAACTTCATGTCCCCGGACTTTGTTCTGGTCACCGGAGACGTCTGCAACAACCCTCACGAAGCGATATTTCAGGGAGTATACAAGGAGATGCAGGAGTTTGACGTTCCCGTCATACTGATACCCGGAAACCACGACCATGCTGCCGGCAGGCGGCCGTTCGTCAAGTACCTGGCGCCCTCCAACGTTAGCCTCGACGTAGGGCCCGTCCACATAGTCAGCCTAGACACTGGCCCAGGCTCGCTGTCCGGCGCCCTGTCCCCAGAACAGCTCTCCTGGCTTGAGCAAGATCTCTCTGCGACCAACGCGACCGTCAAGATAGTCGCTCTCCACCACCCGCCATTCACGCTCGAGAACCGCTCGGACGCAAACGTCCAGATGCTCGTGGATATCCTGCTGAGGTACAACGTCAGCTTGGTGGCCTCAGGTCACATGCACGAGAACTACGTGTTCTACGAGCCTCTCCTAATGGTGACCAACCCCAACTCTTACGGGATTATTGAGCAGGCAGCTGAGAAGGCCCTGCCCGGATATAGAATCTTCTGGATCACGGAATCCGGGGAGCTCAGGTGGCTGGGAGGGGTAGAGAGGCCAATAGTGCTCGATACCTTCGAAGTTGAGCACTACCAGGTCAACGACGGGTCTGCCCTCGGGTTCTCCTCTAAGATTGTCAACAAGTCTCCCTGGCCTCTAAACGGAACTCTGAAGGTCAGGCTCAAGCCTGGAGAGGTCAAGGTGGACGGCGGTAGGTTGCTATCCGTCAGGGAGTCTAGGTTTGGCTATCAGGTAGCCTATGTCTCTGTCGTGGTCGATCCTCAGTCCGAGAGGCTAGTCAAGGTCTGGGTTACCGAAGACTCGGAGCCCCCGAGGGCCCAGATCGACGCGGAGACCATGGTGAGGCCCACCTCTGTGATAGTCAGACTCAACTGCACGGTTAGAGAC
>Ga0180302_10000507_pt1 | contig 17275 bp, 17 predicted proteins | sample GuaBasSediGuay17_FD_121794 | JGI IMG/M metagenome (GOLD analysis project Ga0180302, IMG submission 121794) | Subseafloor sediment microbial communities from Guaymas Basin, Gulf of California, Mexico - Guay17, Core 4571-4, 12-15 cm | ecosystem: Environmental > Aquatic > Marine > Hydrothermal... | reverse complement strand
GTCGATGGCCTCTCGCCCACATCTAAAGCCCTTTGACTTCACGATTTCCCTGATCCTTCTCTCAACCACCAGCCCTCTAGCCATGTTCGATGAATTCCGTCCAAACTTTATAAATTTTAGAGCAAACTTTCCCAGTCAACTGGTTTTCACTCTCTTACCAAGACGGCTGATAACGATTCTGCCAAAGCATATCCAACGAAGCTTATCGCGGCGAAGTATGCGACGGTTATCGCGGCGAACGTGTGGAGCATTAGCGATGGGCCTAGGTCGAATAAGAACCTTGTGCCACCTATGTCTAGGTAGGACGGCGTATTCCACGCGAGGTTGGCGATCATCCCAGCTGGGATGTCCATGGTGGCTTCTAGGATGAGGCTCCAGGTGAAGACATGTGAGCCGAGTCTGACCGTCGGCGACCACATCATCATTATTATTCCCAGCCCGATCAGTATTGCGAGTATGGCTTGACCGTAAAGGAAGTTTAGGAATGAGTACGTCACTACGAGGAGTAGCATTATCAGGCCCGGCGCTATCCAGAAACAATATGCCAACGGCGGGAGAGATGTATTAGCAAGGTATCTCCCAAACGTCCTCTCCTCTCTACCCATCTCCGGCGTGGTGATCAAATCTCTTCCAGCCCCATCAACCATATAAGTCAACAGCTCGAGGAATCCCATCCAAACCATTCCTCCAACATTATTTTTAACGGACTTTCCAAACATGTCCCATGCGGCGGCGGCCGCCATTATTGGAGGCGCGGTTGGGGCTCCGGCGCTCTCAAACGCCCTCCTTAACCCATCCGCCAAGGCATGCCTGTTTATGAAGAGCGCGGCGAGGATCGCCAAGATGAAGAGCTTTCTCACAACTCTACTCGTGTATGGCGAGACAAAACCCGTTATATGGGGCGCGAATAAGAGGAGAAACAATTGTATTGACATGCTTCCCATAAGAACTATGCGCATGAGATTGTCTAGGTCTAATGCGAAGCCGGCTATGGGTTCAGGCTTTTTAACCTCTACGGGAATCGTAAGCTTCACCAGACATACTGTTTTGTCTTCCCAAGGTAGCTTGGCTTCCTCGGCCGGAGAGCAGTCGAGATTCTTGTCATAAAGGACTATGTAGAGCCATACTCTCACATATTTTAAGCCGGGCGATGGAGATATGCCTTGAATGTTTATCCCTAGGTCCGTCAGCCCCCTGTTTCGCACAAAACCTTTCCGCGGGTAGACGTCTACGCCGATGCCCTCCGTTTCAAAATACACGTAGTCGACCTTATATGGATCTGCCGCTTGCATGGGATGGCCGAATACGAAGCCCCCAACCCGCATCTCATCCCATATGTTTACCCAGGGGAAGTCTTCGTAGAGTAGGGTAAAGCGGAAGGGCATGTCTTCGTAGGCTATTATCGGCCTCGGCGACGACACGTAATTCGGGTTATCAACATCTTCTACTTTCTGGAAGATCCTTATCTTCCTGTAGTCGAATGGCAGGGCGGCGTAGATCGGGGTGATGAACGAGTTCGTGAGCAGGAACAGCATCAGTAGCGTCAACAATGCTCTTTTCGCTTTTTCCACGGGAAAACAATTCATAAAAGTTATATATAAATCATGCAATCTTCGGCCCGAGAGATGAGGCTCGATAAAGAGCAAAGAAACTTGATAACGCTGTATATAGTTCAGGAGAGGAAAGGGACGATAACTGAGCAAGATCTTGAACGTCTTGGAAAAATGCTGAAGGAGGATCCTGACGAGCTTAGGGAGTACCTGAACCAAGTTCAGAAAGGAGTTTATATCATGAAGCCCGCCGCGACTTTTAGGGCGAAGAACCTGCTCTCAGCCATAGATCCCCGCTACAAGAGGTTGCTCGAGGAATCCATAACCCTCACGATTATGGGGAATAACAATAAGCCATTGTTGATGCAACCGCCTGAGCCAACCCTGCAATCAGATGAGGAGAAACGTTTCAGGGAATTTTGGATGGTTTACTGAGAGGCCGGTTACTTTGCTTAATGTTTATAAATTTAAAACGTTTTAAAGAGTTGACATGCGAAGCTCAATAGCCAAGAAAATTATAATATCATTGGTTTTGGCGTTTCTCGCGATAGGGGTTTCCAACGTCGCTTTCGGAAATTCGTCCAATGTATCCGTCACGACAATCTCCACCGAGATAGAAACTCAAGTCACGTATAATATGACCTTGGTCGGCCACCGGCCAGGGTTTAACGTCACGGTCATTTACGTCCTGCCGCCGAGGAACTGCTCGATATATTTTGTCAGCGAGAACAGGACCTATCAAAAGTTTGTATTGTCGAGGCCTGACATCTTCCTCTTTAGAATTCCGCCGGTGAACACCACCATGTCTATCGAAGGATGCGAGACCACCTTGAGGCAAGAGATAACTGAGCATGGTTTCACGGTCACCTATAATGGAGTTCAAAATGTGAAGCTTGTCATAAACGGGAATGAAACTGAAATCTCCTTGCTCGGGAAGATAATAGAGTCGTGTCCAGATGTTCTCACGGAACTTCTCTACATATTTAGTGTGGAGGAGCCTAACGCCACGATAGTTGTCAACCTCGAGGGAGTCAATGCAACATTAAAGGGATATACGACCACTATTACGTTCAAAAAACCTGTTCACGTTCCAGAAGCCACTCTGACGACTTATAAGATTTGGCCTGGGACGACTTTCAAGAAGCTATACATATTTGAGGGAACCACGAGCACCAATATTGAGGAAGTTGTCATACCTACAACCGTAACAATCGTGACGACGATAACTTATGGAGGTGGCATGAATCAGACTTCTGGAATGCCGTATACTGGTCAAAGCACGATGATCATAACGAGGTCGGGTGGTGGAGTGTTCATCCCGCCAGCCGCTTCGCTAGCTGTTATAGGCTTGGCGGCAATCTCGATTTTGGCCGCGTATGCGATTCATAGGTGGCGGCGACCTTGAATGAGCGCGGCAGGGTTCTCCGCTCATCATTTATCCTCTACTGTGGCCTCTGTCTCAATTATGGAGTAAGCATGTTCTTCTGGATATTGGCTTCAAGGCTTGACGTTGCTTCAACAGGTAAAGCCCTCCTCATAACCGCGCTGAGCTATATCTTTTCGTTCTTCAGCCTGTTCGGTATCCATTACTCGATTCAGAAGAGGCTTTCTTCAGGCATGCGGGAAAACCCCCTTCCATCAGCATTCGCCTTCACATCAATCATCTCTGCTTTAACAGCGCTTTCTGTTGTCATATTTTTCACTCCCATCGAGCTTGCATTTATCACGGTTTTGTCAGCAATAGGGTATGAGCGCCTTAGAATCTTGGACAGAGTCCTCCTAGCCTATTATGATACAGTTTCCATCGTCATGTCTTATGTGATAAGTGCAATAACATTAATCTTATCATTTATAGTTCTCGAACATCTTGTTCCACCTCTCTACGCAATGTTGTTGAGCCAGCTATTTTGTCAAATATCTTTGTTAGTCACATTCGGTTACTACGCATTCAAGAAGGTTGGAAACTTTCCGAAAACCTCCAAGCTTTATTCATATGTTTGTGAGGGAATCTACCTCTGGGCGTTTGAGTTCATGCTCAGCTCAAGTTACTGGCTGGCAAATTTCTTCGCCATGTTCGTATCTAGTTCGGGCGAGCTTGCTGGCATAGGCATAATTCTAAGAATATCCTACATAGTTTACATATTTTCGGCGACAATAGCTCACGTTTCCTTAACGGGGTTCGCCAGAGAAAAGCTTAAGATGGACGTCCTCCAAAACGCCGTATTATACACCATCCCACCATCAATAATCCTATCAATGTATGTCGAGGATCTGCTCGGAGTATTTTCCATAAATGCGTCAAACCTCGTCCTCCCATCAATACTTATTTTCACTTCAATACTTTTCACACCTTTCGTTGTAATTCCGCAAATGAGGCTGTTCGCATCTGGGAAGGCTAGAGAAGCTTTCATCATAGGCTTTTCCATGGCTTTCTCGAGAATATTCTCATACATTTTGTTAGGGCTTAGAATCGGACTCGTGGGAATAGCGTTTTCGCATTTCTTGGGTTCGATGATTTCCACGATCATTTCCTCAAAGTATGCTAGCTTCAAAACCTTGCTTGAGCCGAGCTTTTTGAAGGTTATGGGGTTGGCGATCGCGATATCGCTTTTCGCCTACATATTGCCCTTCGAGCTTGGAATACTTATTTTACCGGCGATGCTGATACTATTATATGTTTGGAAAGGATATGTAGTAATCCCTCTCCCCTCTTGAGAAGCAAATCCACCTAATTTACAATAGCCGTGACTTCCATAGACATTGTAGCATTTTTCCTTATAAGCTCATATGGATACGTGTAATATATCCTAATCACCAAAACTTCTCCCTTCGAATAGCCTGTTGAGGGGGTTGGCAGGCTTATCGTTTCTGAGCTATTCGCGTCGATGGTTATCAGCGAGGGACTACAGAGTTTTTCGCAGTATTGAGCCTTCAAGTTATTGGAAGTGTCATATATTTTTATGTCTAGGATTTTAACGCTGTGCTTGCCGTTGTTAGTTATCCAGATCGTCCCCGACCCCGATTGATCTACGTAAACATAATCTATGCATATGTCTGTTAGAACTTTCATGAGGTTTAGATTCGTCACCCGATTGATGTTTTCAGATGTCTTCGCACCCCAAGAAACGGAATAGAACCAGAGGACGATTGCCATACTCGCGGTTACGCCTAAAAGTAGAAGTGCCGACATGACGGGTGAAACTGCTTTAATCCAGCGTCTCCCACCTCTCCTCACGTTACCACCTCCACTTCAGAGGTGATGAGCTTAGCATAATTGAGATTTCTAACGGGCTTGCTGGGATCATATAATTCTTCTGGAAGTATGTAAGCAGCGATCTTGAAGTTTTGTGCTGGAATGGTTTCATAAATCACTACTTCGCGATACTCTCCGGGGTACAGCTCCAAATTTATATTCGCCTCAAACACTACCTCGTCACCGCTCACCGCAAACATCTTTATGACGTAGACGGGTATTTTCCCGTTGTTTGCAATATAAACGTGTAACGCATTTACCGGCTCATTATAATATGCGTACTCTATTATCGCATTCACTTTCTCCGATCTTATCTTTTGGAGGCATTCGTCTATCTGCAAGTATTGTTTTCTATAGCCGGTCATGTAGTAGGAGGTTAAGGCCACTCCTATAAACGTTATTACTGCGAGCATAACCGCGATTGAGAGCGGCTCAGCCGCTCCCCTCCTCTCCATCTTCCTTCTCCTCATCTCAGATTCCCCCAGTCAACGGCTTGAAGAATACAAGCGATAGGTGGCCCGAGGCGACTATGGCGATTATCGAAGCTATGATCATAATTATGCCATGGAAGAATCCCGCGGCCAGGGTTCCGTTCGAAACCTTACCCGCTAAGAGCCCCGATATTGCCGCCGTTATCACAACCGGTGGCAGGAAGAATTGTATGAACTCTGAAAGAGCTATCCCCATGTGGGCTATTGAGAGGAGGCTCCTCATGAAAGACACCAACATGACGACTATGATTATCAACAAGAGCGCGGAGACATACGGCACCGCCATAAGCGGCTTCAAAGCCGATCTCTTCTCTTTCTCAAGTCTCTCCAAGTCCTCCGCAAATTTCGCCAAGGTATCGAGAGTCTCTGGAGAACCTCCTCCAACGTCGATAGCATCTATGAGGATGAACATCATCGCCCTAGGCATCCAATCCTTAACCCGTTGAGCGAAGTCATTGTAGATCGTTCTAAAGTCGATTCCCCAGCTAATCTGCTTCGCAATTTTCTCGAGATATTTCTTGAACCGCCCATATGGCCTGTCTTGAAGCGTGAGAATCGCCTTCTCCGGGCTCATACCCGTCTTCCTCGTCTCGGTAAGATCTCTCAGGAACAGCGTTATCCCGTGGAAGACTCCCTGGCTCTCCTTATGCTTCAGATGATATGCTATCGCCGGCGGGATGAACATTATCAGGAAGGCGAAACATAATCCAAGAGGTACTTCATATCCATACTCGAGTCCCAGAAGTTCTCTGAGAGCCATCATCATGGCAGATGTTGGCAGGCTACGTGGATCGCCTATGAAGAACGGCACTACAAATAATGCTATGAATGCTATTCCAGGTATCATCGATATCAGGAACACCTTATATACCGATCTGTCGCCCGTTGGATATTTCGGCTGGCTGATGTCGGCGAGGAAGATGAATACTCCGCAGAGCATCGGCATAACGATGTATCCGAAGATTGCAAATTGCCCAACATCCATGGTCATGTACTCGCTCGGCATCGCCTTGCTGATGATGAATATCGTGTAGACGACGAGGCTGAGCATCATGGCTACTGACGCATAGCTCTCCATCACCATACCCATACGCTCCCCAATGATTTTCATCTTCGCGGTCCTCAACGCGAATATCTGTTCGGTCTTTCTCAATAGGTAGTGGACGACGTCTCCGCCGCTCCTCAGGGTTGAGGCATACCCCATAATTAGATCTCTATATTCTTCTGAAGGCAGGTTCCTCGCCATCTCCTCCAAGCTCGTCACCGGATCGTTTCCAAGGACTTCCACGTCTACCTCTGCGAGGGACGCTGCCTTGGAAAGGTTTGGCATGAGTTCGCCTCTGCTTAGCCTCTTCAAGCTCTTATAGGGCGGTATTCCACCGGTACTCATGACTGATAGATAGGTAGCGGCGTATGGGACTTCGCTGTCGAGCATACTCGCCAAGTTGGATGCGGACATGCCAGGCCACACGAGGCCGAAGATAAAGACCGCTAAAGGAGCAGCTAGGAGTATGAGCGTGAGGGGCGTCCCCAAGATCAGATATAAGATTATGGCGAAGCCGACGCTGATGATGCCTGCCAGGAGGGAGAAGAAGAATATCGTCGAAAAGTAGGCGGGGCCATAGATTCTCTTGCCGGCGGCTTCGAGTTGACGATCTACCTTTGGAAACGTTTTCGCGAGCTTGTCGCCGATGTTTCTGAACTTGCTATAACAGTAGCCGACCAATCTCTCCCCGAAATTCAGTTTTATGCTGGTGCTCATCCCTTCATACATTTTCTCTAGAAGCTAATAAATAACTTTAATTACGCCGTATTATTAAGCCCGCTTTGGGGAATCTTTATATAAGTATTATTACACTTAATAGTTAGCCTTGGTAAGCGTGGAGAAACTTGAAAAGATCAAGGTGAAGGACAGGAAAAAGAAGAAAGAAGAGGAAGAGAACTGGATATGGAGCAAGATCGTGGTCGATCCCATGCCCCAACACTATGAGGTCTTGACGCGATATGATATTAGGCCGGGTTTGTCTGAGGTGGTTATAGCCTGCCCGCCGCAGGAGGTCGTCACTCCAACATATTTTGTCGTCGAAGTGCCCCTAACTGAACGTGAAAAGAAGACTGTAGACCTGCTGACTAGGATATTGTCGAGGGAGATTACGCCTCCGACGTCGCTCGACGAGCATGAAGAGGTGAAAGAGTACCTGCATAAAACTGTCTTCAAACTACTTGAAAAATATAAGGGGATCTTCGGTACATTTGACGAGATTTCGAGGATGAAGATCGCATACTACACGGAGAGGAACATGCTCGGCTTCGGCCCGCTCACGCCCCTAATGGAAGACTACAGGATAGAGGATATTTCCTGTGACGGGGTGAATAAGCCGATCTTCGTCTGGCACAGAGACTTTGAGAGCCTTCCAACCAACATCAAGTTCATCGATAAGGATGCGTTAGACAACTACATCATACAGCTTGCCCACAAATCCGGTAAACATGTGTCATCGGCTTTCCCGATAGTCGACGCCATGATCTATGGAAAACATAGGCTCGCCGCGACCTTCAGAGAAGAGGTTTCCCCCTCAGGTTCAACCTTCACCATCAGGAAGTTCAGGGAAGAGCCCCTCAGCATAACCTCGCTCGTCAAAGCCAATGTTCTCAACAGCTTGTTAGCCGCCTACTATTGGACGCTCCTAGAAAACAAGATGACCGTGATGATCATTGGAGCTACTGGAAGCGGTAAGACCACAACCCTCAACGCCCTGGCCTGCCTTTTAAAGCCCACCATGAAGGTGGTCACCTGTGAGGAGACCCCCGAACTCAAGATACCGTTGGAAAACTGGGTAAGGTTCGTCACTAGGGAGAGCTATGGTCTCGGAGCCTCAAAGATCGGAGAGGTAAGCCTATACGACTTGGTTAAGACCAGCCTCCGATACAGGCCAGACTACATAATCGTAGGAGAGATCCGAGGTGAAGAAGCCTTCGTCCTATTCCAAGCTATCTCAACTGGACACGGAGGCTTATCGACACTTCACGCAGACTCGGTAGAGGCGGCCGTGAGAAGGCTTGTCAGCCCGCCCATGAATATCCCCAAACCGCATATACCGCTGATGAATTGTGTCTCGTTTATTCAGAGGGTTATCTTGGGCAGGACGGCTGATGGCAGAATAAAGATAGGCCGGAGGATCTGTTACGTCTGGGAAGTCGAGGATTATTCTGATAAGGAGGGCCTCATAACCAGGATGATTTCAAGATGGGATCCACATGATGATAGACACCAGGTAATATTGTCGGATAGCTATCTGCTGGAGAAAATAGCCATCCATACAGGCAAGCATGTGGAGGAGATCTACGAGGAGATCGAGGGTAAGAGGGTGGTCATCGACTGGATGGTCAGAAATAACATTGAGAAGATCGAAGATGTTGCGAAGGTGATTTATAGATATTATATTGATCCGAAGAGGCTTGAAAAGGAGATATTGCATCAGGCTCCTGAACTCATTAAGCCGAAGAGGGTTGTGAAGGAGGTCGGCGAACTTGATGTGGAGGTGGTTGAGAAGATAATCATGGAAGTCGTCGAAGATAGAGGTAAGATAAAGCTCGAGAACCTCGTTGAGATAGTCGAACAGGAGGGAGAGAATGCCGACGCCTTGGTACCGGCGCTGAATAGGCTGATTGAGAGGAGAAGGGTTAGATTAATCGGAGATATCGTTGCTTTGCCGGAAGTGGTTGAGGGAAGATAAAAGCTGTTAGAATCTAGGTAAGAACCTTGCTTCTCCTCGTATTGTCTATGTTTTCCACTCCCTTATAGATTCCAAGGTCTATCAATATTTTTAGCCCGTAAAGGTTTACCCTGCCATACATTTTGCCCAACATTCCCCGCGTCTTCCTCCATCTCAGATCTAGGTGTGGGTCGAAACGTATTATTACCCCAAGTATTCCATCTGTCCTTACAAATTTTATTGGAGCGATTTTCGAGTTTACTTTACTGATCGTATCCTTCTTAGACGCCTCAACGTAAAATGTAAGATAGTCGCTTGAGGTTTCGGCGTGGACTGCCGGGTCATCTAATATGTCTCCAGCTTCCAGTTTCAGATATTTTTCGATGATGAATTTTTCGAGAGTTTTGAACCTCGATAGATGGGTGATAGTTTCTATTTTAAGGAGCGGTATGTCGTTGATTCCGATAAGATTGTATTTCTGGAAGACTTTGACAGCGTTCTTGGAAAGCGTCCCGTATATCTTTCCAAGCCCATTATCGTCAGTTCTCTTCCACCTGAATTTGGTCTTGCCCGAAAGCGATGAATAGTGGATGATGTCGGGATCGCGCTTCAGCTTAACCCATTTATAAATTATTGTTAGACCATTTTTTGTAAGCTTACTGCTTCCAATGAGGATCTTTTCAGTACCACAAGCTTTTATCAAACCATTGTCAAGGAGCTTGCCGCTTTCATCATATACCACTCGTTCAGGAAAGACGTCGTTGTTCGTGCCTTCAAGTTTAGGTACTGCCAAAGCGAGGATTACTTTTCTTATTTTGTCGAAGCTGCAGACAATCTTTCTAATGTGGAGAGTTTCTTCAAACATCTTCAAGAAAAAGTTTTATCTAGGACAGATTTAATGTTTTTCCGAGGTTTAGGCCTCCCATTCTTCGCCAAAAATTAATTAACGTTTAATGGATTTCAAGAATGGTGTTGAAGGAGATCAGGTTGAGCGATTCTACGGGTTTGAACATCGCCGTCTTCATAGCCTCACTTATATTTTATCAAATATTGGGATGCGTTCCACCAATACTTCTAGTATCGGCATATGCTCTCCTCGAGTTTAGGAGGAGAAACAAGAGGTTGCTGTCCATAAAGGTTGGAAGAAAATATGTAGCTTATGCTTTGTCGGCAGGGCTCGTCGTAGGAGCCTCATCCGCGATGTTTTTTGAGACGAGTGTCTCCGGCCCTGCTCTGGGGGTTGCCTCCACAATAGTTTTGATAGCCTTCGCCGAGGAGCTGATCTACAGATACGCTCTTTTAAAACTGCTCCTTGAAATATATGGCGCTGGGAGCCCGCTATTGCCCATAATCTTTTCCTCGGCGTTCTTCGCGATATTCCATGAAATGGCCGTTCTCCCGGTGGCGCTCATCGCCGGCCTCATTTTGGGGTGGCTGGCGGTGAGGTCAGATAGCGTCCTAACGCCGATTTTAATGCATATTACGGCCAATTCCAGCTTTTACATACTGTCCAAGCTGTGCTGAATGGGAAAACCTACTCTAAGATTTTTAAACTATTTCTGAGATTTTATTACTTTGGATGTCAGCAAAGGCGATCTACGCTGATGCGACGCTCTTCGGGAAACTCCTACAAGTAGTATCTATCGTAAATCCGAAGATAATAGTGACGATGGATTCCAAGGGCATGCATCTTCGGGCTTTTGACAGCGAAACGGGCGCCATGGCCGTCTTAAGCATTCCCGCCTCAAACATGCAATCATATGAAAATAAGGGCTCGAACACTTTCTTCCTCAACTCAGAGCCGATTCTTTCTCTATTTGAGGAGATGGGTAAGAAGTATTCCCTCTCTTTCGCATATAGTAGAAAACGCCGGAAGGCGCATGCCATAATGACGCTTTACAATAATGGTGATGGAATAGTCCGAGAGTTTATTCTGAAACCCATCAGTAGAAAGAGGTTGAGATCGGCGGCAATAACTCCCTACGGTATATCGTCGAAAATATTGCTGAAGTTATCTTCTAAAAGTTTTAGAGAGGCAGTTGAAGATGTTGCGGAAGTGGCAAAGAGCGTGGGAATTGCGATAGAGGGTGAAACAATATATCTCGTGGGCAGGGGGCCTGACGGTGAAGAGTTAAGAAGCAAGCTCGAGAAGGCGCCACACGTGCTTTATATGAAATATCCGAAAAATTTTCAGGGGATCGTCTCTTGGTATCCAGCCCTAGGCCTCTTAAAGGCTTCTCAAGGGGGCGCCGACCTTTCCGAAAACGTTTGGCTCAAGTTCTGGAGGAATAGCCCGATTCACATATCATACTGCCTCTCAAACGTCAAGCTATATTATATTATCTCCCCGGTCTCCGAAGCCCTCTAAATATTTTATAAATTGTTTTTGATAGGTGTTTGGTGAGCTAAAGTGATAAAGGCGGCGTTGATGATTCTACTGATAGTCGGCTACATATTCGGAGCTGGATCTGGGGAGATAGGGATTAGCGTGCCATATACCGTAAAAATTTATTCCTCTAAAAACATGGCGGCACCGCTAATAGTCGAGGTATATGATCTGAGTACGCTGACCCTCGTCGACAAAATCGACCTCGGGATGAAGGAGATCATTGCAAACCGTACAAACGTGTTCAAGTTTACGTTTAAGCCGAAGCATGAAGGTAAGTATCTGCTTCTCGTCAAGCTTGGGGAAGAACCTATTGCGAGGAAATTCTTTCAAACGAAGTTTAGAACCTATGCGATAACTGTTCTATCTCCGAAAGTGCAGGTTGGAACTGAGGTCGACATCAGGATCACGCCGAAAAACGCGAGGCTTATGACGGACCTCGGAGAAATAAAACAGGTTTCAGACGGGGTGTATAAGATTTATGTTAAGAAGTCGGGTTGGGTTGAACTCACCTTAGTATATAATGGTATAGTTGTTGAACGTAAGCTCATTTACTCCTATCCCACGATAATATTAACGAATTATCTAGTCGCGGGACTCATCGGCGGCGGAGTGCTTTTGGCAGGCATCGTTGTGAGGTATAAGCTGAAGCTTAAACGCAAGAAGTATCTGATCGTTTTGAGACCTCCGAAGACCCTCATAAAGAATGAGATAGTCACGACCACGCCGGAGGTTTTGAATATTGTTGAAGAGGCTTGCAGGAGGCCGGGGTTGCCGGCGACCTTTGAAGAAGTCAGGGCGGTATTCTTTAAGCGGACGACCTTGGATCCCACCTCGAAGGCTCTTCACGTCCTGTTCTCCACGATGAAGCGTAGAAACTTGGTCGACGTGATCACATTCTATAATCCGGTCAGGAGGAGGGCGGTGAAATATGTCTGCACAACCAGGTTTTTGAGGCTTTGTGGAGAGGGTATAGCCCACACGGTGTTGAGGAGAATCACCATGGAGGCTTTAACTATGTCGGGAGTTCCGAGCGACTTTTATGTTAGGCGTGGCGCGGCGCCTGGGCATAGGAGGCCTGACCTCGTCGCGGGATGGGCTGACAAGGGTTTTGTGATAATCGAGTTCCACACGACGGCCACCGAGAAATCCAAAACTGAGGAAAATATAGAGGATAAGATCAGAGACCTGCTGGATATATATACTTCGCTTTACAGGGAGAAGTTTAGGGGAATGGTATTTGTAACCGATAGCCCCAAGACTGAGGTGTCTCTTAGGATGAGGATTGAGGGGATACGGAGGAAGCGCGAGATTAGAGAGCTTCTCACAAGAAACAATATAGTGAGGCCAATAATGGTCTATGATATAAGTAAAGTGTTGCAGCTCGCGGAGGAGTTGGCGGCATTCCTGGCCGAGAAACCGGCGATATTGGAAGAGAGGAGGAAAGCTGAGGAAATTCTCAAGGGCAAGGCTGAGGTTGAGAAGGGAGTTGGAGAGATAGAGCGAGAGGAGTTCTCTGAAGAGGAGTTTGAAGAAGAAGGTTGGGAGGGTGAGAAGTAGCAATGGATTGGGTTAGGCTTCTCACAGCCGTGATAGTCTTCTTCGTGATCTTCGCCATGTTCGCTGTGATTGGAAGCATGATCGGTATAAATATCTTCAATCCCCAAGCAGGCGAAATACATTTGGTCGGAGGATTGGCGGACTGTGACTCTGATGGTAAATATATAATCTTAACATTACAGTCTCGTACTCCTCAAGCAATAAAGGGAATAATTGTCGGGAAGCAATTCTTCCCCGCGGAGAAGCTTATCAATGGAACGTTGGACGTTAAGCTTAGATATAATTGGGATGGTAAGAAGAAGAAAGTTTACGTCGTGCTCCCAAATGGAGAAAAAGAATATGTCGGCTCAACGTATTTGGGAGCATATATAAAAGATAAACTTGAGATATTCGATTATGGCTGGACAGAGGAAAACAAATTTACAGTCACCGTTTATTTCAGCATGACCTCTCCACATTACATCAGACTTTGGGGAATATCATATCCTGGCGTCTCACCAGAAATTTACGTGCAAGAATTAGGAGTCTCCATGACAGGTTTCCACGCTAAAGATATCACAAAATATATTCCAACCATTCATAGAATCTCTCCGGGCAAAGCCGCTGAGATGATGAAGCAGGGAAAACATTTCATCTACATAATCGTTGATGGCATACTATCCTATGAGTATTTCCAACCCGTCGAAGATAATTTGTTGAGAAGATGGCTTGAAAACGGCGGGGCGCTAGTATGGATTGGAAAAACTATCGGGCAATATTATCGCGATAGAAGCGGTAGCGTAAGGGAGTTGAAGATCTTAAATCCTGACAGGCTCATCTTCGGGAAGCCGAGGACGTTTACAATCAGCGGAGAAATAGATCCCAACGCCGGAATGTACAAGAAACTGAAGCTTTATGGCCAGAGACATTCGGCGATAGCTGAGTTTTACAGCTTGGAAGACTTCAAAGACGTGGTCTTGTTAAGCAAGTATGCGCCAGGATCTCAGGCGGCTTATGCCGCCGCGGCAGGGTATATTCGAGTGGGTAAGGGTAGGGTGTTCTTCGCTGGAATCGTTAAAGATGATTACCGGGGTCTCGAAGAATATGCGCATAGCGATTTGTTGAAAATGGTTTTGGTCGGGTTGAACAAGCCATTAGACTTCCAGATAGTTGAGTGGAGGCCGTTTGGCGACGCCATCAAGACGGGCTACGGATTCGAGCTGAAAGTGGATCCGAGCCAAAGCTTGATCATGATAGTGCTAGAGGGCTATGAAAAGATAATATTCAAGGAGATCGAGGTGGTGAAGCCGACCCCATAGCACAATATATTTATATCTCGCAGGAGAATTAGCATTTAGCATGAAGCTTAAGCCCGATCTGAGCCGAGGCGTCGAGGAGCTACCTGACATAGATGAGGACGTCGGCGTGAAAAACTCTGAGAAGATAAAGAAGATGGAGAGGGACATCCGCTCGCTGAAAACTGAGTTGAGAGAGGTGTCAAATCAACTTGGACAAATCATGAGCTACCTCCGACACAGCCAAGCGATGGCTCCTGCACCAAAGCCTTCTACGCTTCCTAGGCTCCAGCCCAGTAGGCCGAAGATAACCCGGGTGACGTCTCCAGACGTCAGGAAAATCAAGCCGGATACTATTCTCGAAATGATATATAATCTGATCCGAAGCGGCATCTATGATCCAGAGGAGTTGACGAATTACATTGCCGACAAGCTTGAGAAAGATTATGAAGAAGCGGCTATCATCCTCAGGAAAAACCTATATCATCTTGAGAAGAGGAAGCTTGTGAAACGCATTGTCGTCCCCGCAGATCTTCCAATTGAGGAGATAGCCAGAAGAGTGTCTGGAAGAGTTGGTGGAGAAATTCCCGTAGAAGGTGAGGGGAGCGGGGGAGGAGAAGGGGGAGAGGAAGAGAAGGCAGAAGAGGTTGAAGAGGATATAGAGTATGATGAGTTATCTCCCAACGTGGCTGAAGATGAACCTCTGATAGATGATAAGGATCTCGGAGGTGGGGAGAATGGACTATAGGCCGATGGGCCTGGTCATCTCCGTATTTGCTTTAATACTTATAATGGGGATGTCCAACCAAGTGACGGATCAAAGCATTTGGATAATCGTCTTGTTATCATGTATGCAAATCTTCGGCATAATAATCTCGATCTTCGGCAAAACGATCATGCCATTGCTTATGAAACCCCTCTTCGGAGCCACCGGGGTTCTAGGCAGGATGAGGATAGAATATTCTCAGATAAAGTTCATGGTCTCGGGCGAAGATAAACCCGTTAGAATCCTGAAATACTATAAGCTGCAGTACGCGCAATCCATTTATGATATGACGAATGAGGAGAGAACCGACTTCTATAGGCAGCTGGCGGCCTCGCTTGTAACCCTTCCAGAAGATGTCTCCCTAATACTCACGAAGCTCAAGGTCAGGATGGTGGATGTCTCTAGGGCGTTGCAGAGGAAGATCGCTGAACTCGAGGTTAAGATCGGCAAGGTTGAGAAGAGTAGGGCTGGGACGGCATTACTGCTCAGGGACAAGCTCGAGGACTTGAAGAAAAAGAAGCAAAGGGTTGATAAGGAGCCGGCCATAGCGGTAGTTCACCTCATACGCGTGCTGGCATCGGGCGTTTCTGAAGAAGACGCGCTAATGGATCTTAAGGAGAAGGAAGTGAGGATTCAACAATTAGCTAATATTTTGAGGGCGCAGCTCATACCCGTGACTGGCGTTGACTTGATTGAGGTCGCCAGAGCCGACGCATTAGGGTTCACAACCGAGTTTGAAGATTTAAGAATCAGGTAGTAAGAGTAGAAGGTGATTGGTATGAAGGTCAGGCTGACGATCGATATAGACTTAGAGGAGATCCAGGGATCATATATCGCGATCTTAAGGGAGCCAAGCCTAATAAAAGGGAATCTGCCGTTCTCAGCCCATCCGGCCTTCAAGATAGTGGACGTGTTTCCGGCCTATCTGTCCATCGGGGATAAGCTCGTCTTAAAGCGCATACCGCTGGTCGAAGTCGATATGCAGGAGGTCTCAAACGAGTTTCTATTAAATAGGGTTAGGGATCTTGAATTGGAGCTATTGGCGAGCGAGGAGCGGATAGCGACGGTGATAGGTAAAATCTTGGAGGAGCCTCAGCAAAATCTGCTGAAGATAGAGGGCCAGCGAAGGATTGCGAATCTGCTGAAAAACGCCGGTATAATTACGGAGGAAGATGGTATGCCGAAGCTACGAGCGGCGTCAATACTTCACATCGCCCGCTGCCTGCCTCTAAGCCTCGATGTCAACGACTTCGCCCAGAAAGCCATGATCACCAAAGCGATGGCCCAAACGCTCATAAACAGGATCGAGGCAATAGTTGAGAACCAGCTTGAGCGTAGCAGGGTCGATGAAGAGCTGTAAGAAGCTGAAACTCCACATAGAAGCTGAGCCCTTGTTTCATTTTCTAAAACGCGTTGAAAATTTAGTTAAAGTTTATAAATAATATTTTTTATTTAAAAGCGAGGCGCCATGGTCGCCAAGAAGAAAGCTTCGAGGAAGAGGGCGCGGAAAGCCAGCAAGAAGGCGCGGAAGGCCAGAAAGAGGAAAGCTGCTAAGAAGAAGGCGAAGAAGGCAAGAAAAGCTAGAAAGTAAACGCCCTATTTCCACAGCTAAACCTCCACAACTTATTTTTTATTCTCAATCGTCAGAGTATTCAGAGATTTTCTTGTTGAGCAACAAACAGAGTATCGTATAGACCATACCCAGATAGATTGTCGCACCGAAAAGATAATTTGCCATCGAAGTTAGGTCGATGGGCGGGTAGAGCAGGGATCCGGCGACCATCGGGGCGATTAAAACTATTGGTAGGCTTAACGACAGGAAAATCATCATTATGAATTGCGTCGTAAACGTCTTTCCAACTTCTCTAAGGCTCGCTATGAGCAAGGTCATGATTCTTGGGGGGATTACTATCAGCGCCACCACGCTTGGCAAAAAGAATGCTGATAGGAGATCCCTATTCAATGCGATGTAAGGCAATGAGAGAATGAGGTTCAGTATTATAAGCGATCTCTCAAATCCTCCCAAAACTTTCCTAACCCCATTTGGCGCTGACAACGGAATCCACATGTTTATCCGGTCATGGGCTATCCAAAGAAGTCCATGACTCATGTTGGCTACTGCAATCAATGCCAATAGGTTTACGAATTTGTAGAGGCCGAGCATTTTACCAGGATTCACGAATATTATATTCACGAAGAATATGATTATCGATATCGTCATAACCCATAAAGTTCCATCCCTAATCATCCTCGAAAGATGATAGAGTGTGAAAAATGCC
>Ga0180302_10000506_pt1 | contig 17278 bp, 12 predicted proteins | sample GuaBasSediGuay17_FD_121794 | JGI IMG/M metagenome (GOLD analysis project Ga0180302, IMG submission 121794) | Subseafloor sediment microbial communities from Guaymas Basin, Gulf of California, Mexico - Guay17, Core 4571-4, 12-15 cm | ecosystem: Environmental > Aquatic > Marine > Hydrothermal... | reverse complement strand
GAAAATGTAACAGATATCCTAAAAATAATTATCGCATTAGCCCAACATATACCCGCACCCAAAGCCGAACCCACACCCACAATTAACTTCTTCTTTCCAACAGGTTCTTTCTGTTCAGGAGCCCTATAGGAAACAAGCCAAACACCCAAAGAAGCCAAAAACAAACTAACAATAAGCGTAAAAGTTACCACTTCCCTGAGAATAACCGAAGCGAGAAAAGCAACAAAAACAGGATACATATAGGAAATAGGGTAAACAATAGAGACACCCACATTTTTTAAAGCATTCAAATAAAACGTGTCACCAACAATAATCGCAATAAAAGTAGCAGCAAAAACAATACCCAACACATGCAAATCCGAAAAAGAAAGACAAAACTCATCAATCTTCCCAATAACAGCAGCTAAGAGAAGAAGAAAGAGAAAAGTAGGACCAGCTCTCAAACCATTACTCAACCAAGGATCAGAAAAACCCATCAAAGACTTCCTATATAGAATAGCAGCCAAAGCCCATGAAAAAGATGCGAAAAAAGCCGCTAAAACACCAACCAACTGCCCATTCAACCCCACTCACCAAATCACAAACATTTAACGCAACCAATAAACAAAAACTCCCAGAAAATATAAAACTTTTCACAAACAAATTGAAACAAAAACAAACTTAAAAAACAAGTTGCCTCCCATAGCAAATCCTCAACATATCCATAGATAGATTGACGTGAAAGATCTGTTTACGATAAGTCTTGTTAATTTAGTAACAAGATATAAAAATTAAACATCAGCTAAGTTTTTTGTTGTGATAAAAGAAACTAAAACGTTTGTTGTCAACATGCAATGTTAAATCATGTCTTTATAAAGCGCACTTGCTCAATATACAACGATTCTACATGTTCCCGGTAAAATTAAATGTCATACACTATGTAATTATGTATGTAATTACATTTAAATGTCTGAAGAATATTTTAATTGAACGAAAATTTGGTGGTGGTAACAGTGAGCGGGTCCATTGTTAAGGTTGGTGAGAGATATACCATTGTTATTCCTAAAGAGGTTCGAAGAAGTTTAGGAATTAAAAAGGGTCAATTACTAAGAGTTTTATCCGACGGGGAGAGAATCATTATAGAACCTTTACCTGACGATCCTTTCAAAGTATTTGAGCAAATTCTTGGAGATTTTCAATACTCTAGGGAAGATAGGTTAAAAGCCGAAAAAATTTTGTTAAAGGAGGCTGAAAAAGATACCAATACTTGATACAGAAGTTTTGTTTGCATTTAATCCTAAAGATAAACGCCATACACATGCAAGGAAACTTCTTAATAGAGTAAAACACGGTGAAATTAAAGATGTGTACATTACGGACTCAGCGTTACTGGAATTTATAACTGTTCTGCGTTCTAAAGGATTTAGCTTAGATCAAATTAAAATCTTACTTATGTCTTTAGACGTAATTATCACTAAATACGGTTTAAAAGAAGCATTAACTCTTGATTTAACGACCTTTTCAATGACCCTAGAATTCATGAAAACAGGAGCATCATTTTTCGATGCTTTACTGGCGGCTTCCTCCAAGAAAATAGACAACACCATCATATCTGACGATAAAATATACGACGTATTAAACATAAAAAGAATAGTTTTTAAAAATGATGCAGATACATCATGATTGTTTTAGTGCTTTGATAGGTCTTCCTTTTATGAATGTTGCTTCAATGGAGATTAGCAGTCTAATCTTGGCTCTCGATATTACTTCTCTTGATACTCAGGTAAACGTACACAAAACTAATACTAATACTAAAAGCATTTAGGATGATTGACAAATGAGCAAAGTCTTTTTCAAACCCGTAGAAGGTGATGTATAAATTTACGTTAACACTTTTATTCAATGTATTTTGCATTAAAATGTAGTAGTTTAATCTTCTCTGTCTAACGTTAATAGTAAACAGCCCTCTATCGGTATATTTCTCTATTATTGTATGATTTTCGTGATTAGTGTAATAGACTTGAAATATGATTTTATCGCTACTTCTCAGTTCTATTCTTACAAATCTAGGAGGCCACCTATAAATAGCAGTATGACTCTCATAAGGAAGAAGAGTAATACCAGAGGTAAACCCTTCTGGTATTAGTCCTCGAATAACGGTCGCCACACCTAGTGAAATGCTAAATGTCAGAAAGAAAACAATAACAAGTTTGATCAAACGCATTTTGCCCACCTCACCTCAATCTAATTGTAATATTTTATCAAAGTAGATGACCGAAAATGCCAATAGAAGAACAGGCAGCAAAAACCTATAAAGAAATATGTATAGAAATTCTACGCCCATTTGAGGTACACTTTGCAAGGTTATCCAGTCTTGAATAGCTTTAAACAGTTTTTCATCCCACTTCGAATACAACAGCATGTATGTTTTCTCACTAGATGTGTCTAATGCTTTTGATAAACCAAAATATATAAGTGGTGGCAAGACAGCTGAGAAAGCCGACATTTTAAGCGTAACAGATATAAAAATCGCTAATGAACATGCAAATAGAATAGGGAAAGCAAGTATCAACAACCATATGTATATATCTAGACTAAGAGAACTTATACCAAGCAGAATCATATCTAGTAAGAACGGTATAGCAAACGAAATATACAGAATTGAGTAATTAACACAGAATTTAGATAAAATGACATGGGTCCTCTTAACCGGACAAGTTAAAAGTGTCTGAAGTTCTTTGTTTTCAAATGTTCTAGCTACATTTGTCGCAAAGAGGATACCTGCTAAAAATGCTGCTAGAGGTTCAATAGCGTCTATTATAAGACTTGGGTAGAAAAGATAGTCTTGAATTGAAGCTTTAAATTTTAGACTATCACGTTCTATGAGTTCTCCGATTATAAGGCTTCCTGCGGAATGAGAAACTCCTGGATAGAGCACGTAAATTGTAGTAGAAAATACTATGGTTCCAAGCAGTAGATAAGGGATTTCTTCAAGTTCCCATGCTAATAGTGTTATAAATTTTCTAAATGTTGCCTTTAACCTTAACATGTCTCTTATACACCTCCATGAGCTCTCCATATAAGGGTTGAAACTTCCTTAGAGAAATATTCAATTCAGCAATGATTTTAGGAACTTCCCTGCAAAACTTCTGAGCATCTTTAACCTTACATATAATTTTGTTGCCTTCTACGGAAATCTTTTCAACAACGTTTAGATTTTCTAAATTCCTAGCAACTAAATCAACACGGCTTCCAACCTCCACCACATACTCACGTGGCATATATTTCTTAGCTAATTCAACCACAGGTCCTTGATCAACTATTATACCTTCATTTATTATTGAGGCCCAAGTGCAGATTTTTTCGAGTTCAGGTAAAATATGGCTAGAAATGAAAAAGTTTATTCTTTTATCTTTCCATAGCTCTCTTATTTTTTCCATAAGTTCTAATCTTCCAATAGGATCTAAGTTCGCTGTGGGCTCGTCTAAGATAACGAGTTCTGGTTCTCCTATCAAAGCTTTTGCTAAGCCAAGTCTTTGAAGCATACCAGCTGAAAACTCCCCAATCTTCCTATTTCTAGCCCAATACAAATCCACTTCCCTTAGCAGTTCTTTAGCTTTAGATTTTGGTTGATTAATCTCATACATTTTTGCAATTAACTCTAAGTATCGTTCAGCTGTAAAACCCTTAGGGTAACCTGGATTCTCCAACAAAACACCAACCCTACGCCTAATTTCATAAGAATTCTCCCAACAATCCAAGCCAAAAACATAAGCTTCACCGAAGTCAGCTTTCAACAACCCCAAAAGAACATGTATCGTAGTTGTTTTACCAGCACCGTTAGGTCCAATAAAACCACAAACACCTTTAGGAAACCTCAAATCCAAACCATCTAAAGCAACAACATCACCAAAAAACTTAACCAACCTCCTAGTTTCAATGATTTGCAAGTAAGTTTCCCTCCAACTTACAATAGATAATCATGAGCTCAAAATCAACTACATACTACTCTAATTAGCTCTATACTAAATTATTTTACTAATAATCCGAAATATATATAGTGGTTTTTCAACAAAAATTGTAAAAGCAAGGAGAGTGGGGCGAAGGGATGGGAGAAAGAGGACATGACCTTCTTGTGTCGTTAGTAATAACTATATGTATATTCACAATGTGGTTGTCGATGCTGGCAACATTGCTAGACTATGCGGTAGCCATACCATATTACGAGAAAACTGTTAAAGAAGGCAGTTTCTGGGAAGGATATATTCTTATAGGTACTACAAGGGGATACTATGTAGTAGGAGATGGACCAGGTACGGAGTATTTCATCATGTCAGAACACTATGGTAAAGCGAAAGCTGGTGCTTGGATGCTTGCTGCTTGCTGGGTGCATGTATGGGGGGACGGTTATTGGAGAGGTCAGTTAGTTGATGCAGATGATGATCGCAAATACTCCAGTTGGCCTTATAGGGAAGTGGAAACCATCTTCCGGCTTGTTTTCGATTGCGCCGATAAGGTTCGAACGAGGGTAAAGGGTTGCTTTGACGATGGTTGGAACTACTATTACTATACAATAGAGTGGGATGAACTTACAATAATATTGTAATTGTCATGGAAGGGAGGCTTGAACATATGTATGTAGTGAATAGATTTTTTTCCAGCTTTTTCTTAATTTTTTTAGTTTTTAACTGTATTTTAGCTTCTTCAGCCATGTTTACTCAATTCTCTGCGATGGAATCTGTTGTCTTTGAATCGCCACTGTGGTTAGAAGAGGGGAAGTATGCGAAATATATGTGTAAGTCTTCTAGTGTAGAGCTTACAAACTTTTCGAGTCTAGGTATTGATGATGGCGAGGCAACAGCGATATTCTATTGGGAATGTTTAAGTATAGAGGATAACGTGGCTAAGCTTAATGTTACTTTTCTTTGGAGTGGAAATGGTACATTTAAGCTGGTCGGAGCTTATGATCACGTTATAGGTACAGGGTTTAAAGTTTTTAAATGGTCAAAGCACGTATATGTTGACCTACGAAAGAATATTCTTATGTCTCTCAACGGGACACTTATAGGTCCGTTTTTAATGTGGCTACCACCACGACTTGAAAAAGGGACAACACTTGAAATGTATGTGAACACTGATAGATGGTTTGAATGTTACAATATTAACGATTTTAACGGCGAGGTGGTATCTGATAATCGTGTTGTAAGTAAAATTGTAAATGGTCCTCAAAGAAGTTTTGTAGTGGAATGGGAAATAAACTACAAGTATATAGTGGCGAATAGAACAAAGAATAGTGTATATTCTTCTCTGTATCTCTACGATTGGGATACTGGAGTTGCGTTGTCTTGTTCCATGGAATTAGATCCGCTTCTAATGATATTTGGTATTCGTGAAATTGGTATTCAAGGACTTTTACCTAGAATCTCAGAAACAAACATAGACCTAGGTCCTAGATCGATTCCCATCGTATTATGGTTAGAAATCTTCCTGGCAGTCCTATTTACCGTCTTTGTAGCTACATTTGCAGTAATTTATTACAGAAGGAGAAAAATAAGACGTTTAATGCGAAAAAGGTTAAGAAAAACAACTTAAAACATTGGTTAATAGGTGCATAAAGTTCGATGCTTACATGATTTTAACAATTTTAAAAGGGAATAATCAAAACAGCGATAAAATATTATTCTAACTAACGATCGCGTTACCTAAATATGAATAAATCTTGCTCCTATACCCATCTCTGCATTTAGCGGCTACTACTTACTTTTAGATGTTTAAAGTTTTTGAGGGGTTTCAAGATAAGGTAAAATGAAAGTAGTAGATAGGTTGCAGTCAATGTTAAGAAGTCTTGTGAGTGTAGGAAAACATTTTCTTCAAGGATTGTCGGTACTTCTACAACAAATATTCCGTGGTAAAGGGGAAGTCCATTTTCGTGGGTAAGCCTATCAAATATGTAGTCAGAGCTTGATAGGTAAGTTCTTCGCCATCTTGTAATTACCCTATAACCGTAAGAGTTACCCCAACCAGAAATGTTTCCCTCTTCATCTATGTTGATTCCAAGTTTACCGCTGAAAGTGAAAGTGATGTTAAGAGGAACATTTTTCTTTCCTCTAGCTATTTCTTTTACTTGTTGTATAATTTCAACCTCAACTTTGTATGCTCCGCCAGTAAAATTCTGTGGAATTCTAGTTTTATTTATTAAATTATAAACGTAAAGGCACTCAATTTCTGATGAACTTACTTTTTCGATCTTGGCTTTCCGAGATACGTGCGAAAAGTTTTCAAAATCTATTTTAATGAGGCTCATTTTCATGGAGGTTTCGACTTTTTCGGTGATAAGCCTTTTAATTAAGAAACCTGCTTGAATAAAGACTATAAGTGGTGAGGTGGCATTCATATGGTGCAAAATGACTGCAACGTAAGGTCTAATGATAGCGTAAACAGTTCTGGTAAAATAGGAGCATATGACAACGCTTTCCCCGTCCATAGCCATAATTGAACAGAAATATGTCCAAGAAGTGGGTGTAAAGATGGATGTTGATTGTAAATCAGTTCTGTAATCATATTCCAAGACATATGATCTATATTTTTCCAGGATTTCAACGCTTTTATCGATAGCAAGTTCTCTGATCGACTGGTTGAAGTAGATACCTTCTCTATTTGGATAACTATTATATACGATTACTGTGGAGTAAAAAAGAAAAACAATGATAAAAATCTTTAAAATTTCAGTGAAACTTTTCTCCCGCCAAAAATGTATGGTTAGAAAAGGCAGTAGAAGAATTGAGAGAACCAAACCGTATGTAGCTTTTAAATGCTCTACAAAAACGAGAAAGAAAACCGGAAAAATGTAGATTAGGGAAAGTAAAAATATAGAAGCAAGTTTCGTTTGCCTGAAATCAATATTATGTATCCTAATTTTCGTAAAAAAGTAGAAAACAAAGGGTATAAGAAAAAGTATGAAAAGATGTTCAGCAGCTATTTGAGTTAAAGGTACATTAAATGCTCTAACTTCATAGAACTCATTTAATTTAGAATAAAAGAGGTGACGTGTGTCCAGCAAAGTGGCGATTAACCAAGTTCTGTAGCTTTGCCTTAAATATGTAAGAGAAATCACGCTTGAAATACCTAAAGATATGAAAAATACATAATTCAATCTTTTATCACGCATTTTCATAATTAAGGATAAAAATGCAGCAAATATGAGAGCTAATAAAATTCTCAAGTAAGATAAAAATATAAGTAAAGGTAGAAAAGCAACTAAAAGTAAATACGCAATTACGTCAAAGCTTATCTCAATTCTTCCAGTATCCACCGGTGGATTACTACTGGGCAGAGCTCCTTTCCAAAAGTAAATACTAATCCCCATTAATATCCATCCAAAACCTAAAACGAAAAACATCAGAAGAAACCCAGCAAAGCCCAGATTTCCCATAAGTGATAGAAAACTTCCAATCCAACCTACATTTTCCTTTCTTGCATAAAAAGAATATAGGAATAAAGAAATCGACAAGACTATGTTCGACGTTGAAAGCAGAATTAAACTTAGAAAGATAATTCTAATAGATTGCAAAACTTCTCCTAATATCAGTAAAATAAAAGAAAGACCAAGAAGTAGTCCAGACAACCCTGAAATACCAACTATCTTCGTCAGGTTCCTTTCTAAAAACTCTTTATAAGATAAAACAGCTAAACTAAAGGCTAAAAACAAAAGCGAAAATAAAATTGGAATAAAATAGTTTAAATCTTGTAATGCTTCCCATAGCGGATAATAAAGCTTAACACCGAACCCCATTCTATACTCATATTCAAAGGAAGCAATTATAAGAACAATAACTATAAATCCAGCAGATACAAGAAAATGAGCGGCAAAAAACTCTTTATCTGAATTATCCATAGGCCTCCCTCTATCAAACTAAATTCGCAACGACTATAATATACAAACTTCTTCATAAATGATTAGAAGCGACTTAATAAAAATATTACCCAGAACGGTTATTTTAAGTAACGATTTCTTAATACTTATGAAACAAGAACCCATTCAAAATTAAAAGATTTACTAGTTGATATGAGTTAGTTTAGACGTGTTTCAGACTTCTTACAAACTTTTCTTCCTAATGCTAGTTACCGTAAAATAATTGCTTAAGCTGTTTTTAGGTGGTTTTTCTAGTTTTCTAGTTCTTTTGCTATGTCCTCTAACCCAAGTTTAATCAAAGCTTCCCCGTAAGGTCAACCTGTCTTTCTCATCCCAGGCATGCAGTTCATAATAATGATCAAGTAAGGCATTTAACTCTTGGAGAATTTATTAAGCCCTCCCAGACGCGTAGGTGTTGGTTCGTACATCGTTCTCCAAGGCAAATACTATTATTAAATTAATAAAATTCTATTTTGAGGAGTTGGTTGTGATGTTAAGAGATGTCTTTCGTGTTGTTTTTGTAACGTGTTCAGGTAAGGAGGAGGCAGAGAAGATTTCGAAGACTTTGGTTAAGGAGAAACTTGCTGCATGTGTAAATGTTGTTTCAACTGTTAAATCGTTTTTCTGGTGGGAAGGGAAAGTAGATGAAGCAGAGGAACACCTATTAATTATTAAAACTGGTGTAGAGAAAATGGAGAAGCTAATTGAAAAGGTTAAGGAGCTCCATAGTTATAGTGTTCCTGAGATAATTTCACTGCCAATTTTGGAAGGAAATAAGGAGTATCTGAAATGGATTGAAGACTCTTTAAAATAAAATGTTGATTGGTTAATGAGCTGCTAGACTGTGGCAACCAAATCTATTATCGCAGCTAAAAGTATTAATAGAGATCCTAGTCCACCGCCAAAGATTAGTGAAGCTATTCCAAGCACTAGTAAAACAGTCCAATTCATTTCAGTCTTCAACGAGATTTTAATAACATTGTAGCCTGCGAAAATAATTAACCCAATTAATATGAGTGCTAAACCACTGATTACTTCTCCTAGACTGAAAATTACCATTTTTCCATGGAACATCCATAAAGCAGTCAAACTTATCCCAACAATGTAAGTAATACCATAAATCATCAAAAGGACTGCACCAATTAAAGCCAGCACTTCTGCAAGAACCTTTAAACCGTTTTTTCTTTTCTTTGGCATAAAATCACCAGTCGTAGCGATGCATTAATCTTCTACAATATTTCTATTTCACCTCTTATTAACCTAGTTATTCAATAAAAGTCTACATTAAAACCATGAGTAGATGGATGAATTGTACCACTAAAAATATTAATGTAAAATTTTGATAGTTATTTGAGGGTGGAAGGGGTTGAGTATTCTTAGAATAACCCTTCATGCCATTATCAGAAATCCTAGGAGAATATTAACCCTCGGTCTCGGTATAATTTTGATGACAGCATTCATAACAGGGGTTTTTCTATCAATAGACTACCGGGGTCAGGAGCTTTTAACAGAAATATTAAAACATGTAGATGTCGATTTCGAGATCGCTATAGCACATGAAAACATATCTAAATACATGAACATTGTAAGAGAACTGGAAGGAATAGATGGAATAGAAATAGTAGAGCCTTACACAGTAGAGCCCTATGAATTTCCTTATGCAGAGCCTTTTCTACATCATGTTGGTTATGAACTTAGATATACCATTACAAAGGGTGACGAACAAATTTATCCTCTCTACAGAAATGTAACTACTGGTTATGGAACGCATAGGGAACCCGCCTACTTTTTGTATGTTTATGGTTTTAGGCAGAATATGTCTATTGGGGAAATAAAAGTATTAGAAGGAACCTTGAACCTCACAGGAAACAACGTAGCGGTAACAAAAGAAATGGCGGAAAAACTAAACCTAAAAATAGGAGACAAATTAGTGTTTACACTGCTTTCAACATTTAAAAAAGCAAATGTAACCATTTGCGCGATTATAGAATTTGAGGGAAAGTTAAAAGAACTAATAGTGGATAGACATTCAATTTTTGCCGAAGAACAGGTAATGCACATGGTGGTACCTATTGAGTTTGCTTGGAGCTTTTTTGAACGTAGATTTGGGGACTTCTATACAGGTGAATCTCCTCCGTCAGCAGGTTACGGTTTCTGGGTAAATTATTGGGTTTTTATTGATCGTGAGAAGTTTTTGAATCCCTGGGATCCTGATCAGTCGGTTAAAAGGTTAAGGAGATTGGAAGTTGAAATAAGAAATGTGTGTATTAAGAATAAAGAGTCGTTTGAGGTTGAAAATCACCTAGAATATGTGATAGAGGTATTTAGCCGCCAGTTGGATTTCCTGAAGAAATCAGTCGGTTTTAGTAGTTTGCCTATATTCTTTTTGGCTTGGTTTTTCGTGCTAATTTCAAACTGGGTTTCTGTGAATGAAAGAAGGAGAGAAATAGGGCTATTAAAGATTAGAGGTGCAACTAATAAACAAATATTTGCATCTATATTCCTAGAAACTCTAATCATAGGGTCTATTGGAGGAGTTCTAGGAGTAGGTTTAGGCTACCTAATTAGCATATATTTTGCAGAATTCTTCGCAGAGAAATCTATAACTTCAATACCCTTGCGAGTAGTTTTTAGATTTTTACCTTTTTACACCCAATTTAGCGTAATTTTAGGCGTCGTGTTTTCCTGTCTTGCTGCTATTTTCCCTATTAGAAAAATTATGAAAATGGATGCACAAAAACTGTTGCAAGAATATCTGGAGGAAGTGGAAGCAGAGAAGTGGAAACCAAAATTAACACTAATATTATTCATGGTGGGGTTGATAAAAACAATAGAAATGGTCTTAGGTCTATCGATTGCAAAGATAGCAGTGCAAATGGAATTTTATCTTAGAAACATTGTTGTTTCTCTTCTTTTCATGGTTCTCATCTTCATCGATTTGATTCTTTATTTTCTAGGTCCTATATTCCTTATTTACGGTTTCAGCAAAATAGTTACACATTATGCTCCAAGATTTAGTAAACCGTTTAAAGCTATTGTAAAACCTCTTCTCGGAGAGTTAAGTGATGTAGTTGTGAAAAACTTTACAAGGAAGGCGACGAGAACCGCAAGAATAATGTTTCTATTGGCAATAACATTAAGCTACGGCGTAACGATGATAGTCGGGCCAGCTTCTGCAAGGCACCATGCGATGGAAGTAACAAAGATAGATGTTGGAGCAGATGTAAAAGCTTCACAGGTATTTCCCATAAATGAAACGGAATTGATCAGAAATGTAAGCAGCGTAGAGGGAGTGAACTTAATTGCAACAACTAGGGAATGTCAATATGTTGCGTCTATAGAGGGGGAATACACAGAACTCTTTATTGTCGACGAAAATTACTTTAACGTTTCGTACATCAGAGAGGAATATTTGGAAGGTGCATCTATAGAAGAGGTCTACAGCAAATTCAGAAGCGGTGAAAACTGCTGTATAATAAGCAAATATCTAAGTAGAGAGTACTTGTACGATGTTGGGGATGAAATACGCATATCATTTACCGCAGGTGGAAATAGAATAGCTATGGACTTAACAATAATAGCGATTGCAAAAGTTCTTCCAGGGTTAACTTGGACAATTCAACCATACTTTTCCATAATAATCGTTATTAGTTATCAATGCGCGCAAAAATATTTTGATCCGCAAAAAATAACACCAATACAACTATTAATCGATACGGTGGAAGGCACTAATAACACAAAATTAGCTGAAAAACTCGAAGAAGAATACACAGAGATACGTTCTGCAACAACCCCTGAACAGGAGATCCAAAAAACGTTAAATGATCCGATAAGCGCTTTCTTCTTCAAACTATTTCAAGTTCAAGTTATTTTCGCATTTTTAATAGCTGCAGTTGGCTTATCACTAGTTATGACAATGGCAACACTCGAAAGAGAGCGAGAAATTGGACTGCTAATAGCAAGGGGAATAAGTAGAGAACAGGCAGTAAAAATATTTCTAGGGGAAGCCCTACTAATAACCGTTATTTCTTTCACACTAGGAATTGCAGAAGGATTATCAGTAACATACGGAGTCTTCAAATCAACGATGCCCATGATACCGGAAATAACAGACTACCCCATCAAAACACCACTCGTTTTCCCCATCAATTTCTACCTTCTCATAATCGTAGGTTTCACCGCACTTCTACTAACATCCATTGTCCCAGCATGGCATCTAACAAGGAAAAACCTAGCAAAAATATTAAGAATCCACCACTAACAGTTTATAATCGAATTTCGACTTCACGCAGCTTAGTAGGCTCTTAGGGAGTAGGGTGCCAAAAAATGTCTACGTTAACGTTCATTCTGAAATCGGTGCTTCGAAACCCCAAAAGATTGTTAATGCTTATTTTAGGTGTTGCCTTACCGTTAATGTTACTAATTGGTACCTTTCTGACGGTTGAATATCTGGGTAGGGAATTTTTGGCGGAGACTCTTGAAAATATTGGTGTGGATATCGAAGTTAGCGTATTTGGCGCTGCAAACATTTCTAATTACATGGATGTCATAGAGGATTTGGAAAAAATAGATGGAATAGCAAACGTGGAAGCAGTAGTTCCAGGTTATTTAGGGGCATGTAATATTACAAAAGATGGAGAACTCATATGGCCACTTCGTGAAAAAAATGCAAAAAACTACACAATGCTTACATATTCTAAAATTCATGTTTTTTGCTTCAGACCAAATTTTTCCAGCAACGAAATAGGAATTTTAAATGGTACATTAGATCTTATTGGAAATAATGTAGCCGTAACAGCAAAACTAGCTGAAGTATTAAAGTTACAGCCGGGTGATAAAATAACTCTTTCTCGCCAGCATTGGAAAGAAGAAAATGGAGAAATGGAAGTAGAGATAGTAAAAGTTAATTTTACAGTCTGCTCAGTCATAGAATTTAAAGGTAGACTGGAAAATGCAATATCCGGAGAATTTCCATCTTATCAAGGTCTTTGCTTTATCGTCTCGATGGATTTTGCTCAAATTTTTATTGAAAAATTTAATTTTTCTCCTTTTCTAGAATATTGGGTTTTTGTTGATTACGACAAGGTTCTAAATCCTTGGAGCGTGGACTGGTCAATAATAGGTTTAAGAAGGCTTGAAAGAGAAATAGAAATTGTACTACATAAGAACTATTCTGACTTCAGTATTACAAACATCCTATTGTACGAGATAAAAAACTGCAGAGAAAGAGTATATTATCTAAAATTTGGTTTTGGATCTACTATTTTACCCGTTATATTGCTTGCTTTCCTTTTATACTGATAGCAAATCAAATCATAACAATGAGAGAGAGAAGGGAAATTGGATTACTAAAAGTTAGAGGTGCAACCAATGAACAAATTCTCTCATTCTTATTGGTTAAAGGCTTTATAATCGGCGGAATTGGCGGAATTGTTGGGTCATTTATTGGATATCTAGCTAGTATGCATTTCATAAAATTTTTTTCAGAAGAATTAATTCTATCACCAGAACAAACTATCAGCAGATTTTTATCCTTTTACCTTGAGGTTGGGGTTGGGCTAGGAATAGTTATGTTAACCTTGGCTACATATATACCAGCTAGAAAGACTGTAAAGATGGAAACACAAAAACTGTTACAAGAATATCTTGAAGAAGTAGAGTTACCAAAGAAAATAACAAAGAAAACATTAATGATTTTCACAATTGGTCTAATGAAAGTAGTAGAAACAATTCTGAATACATCAGTTGCTGCAATTATAGCTTCCATGGAGGCTCCCGAAAATTTCGTTGTTTTCTTCGTAGGAACCATCATACTTCTCGCAGATCTAATTCTCATCCCCCTCGGCCCAATATTTTTCATTTACGGCCTCACCAAAATAGTTACATACTATTCAGTAAAGTTTCACAAAATTTTCAAAACAGTTATAAAACCGCTTCTTGGGGAACTAAGCGACATGGTTACGAAGAATTTTTCAAGAAAAACTACAAGAACGATAAAAATCATGATCATAACGTCAATCGTATTAATTTATGGAATAGCAATAATCACTGTTCCGAGTTTAATGGCGCGGCAGGCAAGAATATTTGCAGAGGCGCAGAACGGGGCGGATATTTTTGCTGAGCCAGGATATGTCATCAATGAAACTCAACTCTTAGAAAATTTGAGTAAAATTGAAGGAATAGAACTTGTGTCAAGGGTTATGGCAGATAATTTTATGTTTAGAGATATAGAAAAGCTATCACTTCTTGTTGTTATTGATGAAAATTACTTTAACGTGTCTTATTTCAAAAGTTCATATCTAAAAGATGTATCAATTGCGGAGGTTTATGGGAAATTTAAGAGCGGAGAAACTTGCTGCTTGATAAACGAGTATTTAAGGGATGAATATGGCTTTAAAGTAGGAGAACAGTTGAATATGACGGTTCTAGTTGGAGAAAACGTAACAAAAACAGTAAAACTAAGAGTGTTGGGGATTATAAAAGCTTTGCCGGGAATAGTATCGATATATGTGATGAAAAACCGCCCCATAATTGTTATAAGCTACAATTGCTTACAAAACAACACGTACATTCAAAAATTGTTGCACGGCTATAATTTACATCAATATCTAATTGATGTATCTGAAGATGTCAACAGTACAGAAATAGCTGAAAAGTTGGAAAGTTATTATGAAATACGTTCTGCAATATCCATTGAGCAGGTAATGCAAAAATATATGGACGACCCTCTATTAACTATTTTCTCTCTCAAATTCTGCTATGTTGAATATGTTTTTTCACTTACAGTTGCTACGTTCGGGTTATCTCTACTGGTGGCAACATCGATTTTAGAAAGGGAAAGAGAGATAGGGCTTTTAATTGTGAGAGGAATGACCAGAAAACAAATAGTAAAAATGGTCTTTGGAGAAACATTGCTAATGATTATGGTATCCTCTCTTCTAGGCATAGTAGGGGGCTTACTTATAGCCTATGGGTTCTATTTACTTCTTATACCTCCAGAAATGAAAATATTCTTCATTAACGAACCAATTGTTATTCCACGTGAACTATATGTGATTCTAAGCCTTGGAATAACAACATTCTTGGCAACTTCTTTAATATCGGCGTGGTGTGCGACGAGAAAAAGCTTGGCAAAAATGTTAAGAATGCATCACTAATAATTACGCATTGAGTTCACGGGAGGGTTTAGGGGAGGGATCTACGTAGTAGGTGTGAGCTGAATTGTTCTTCGTTCTATAAAGGGGAACTCTAAAAGGCTAGTGATGCTTAGCTTAGATATGGTGGTGTCAATATCACTATAGGGGTTTTCTGACAGCAAATTATATATGGGCCAGCAACAAAATTAATTTAAAAATTACACGCCAAATTATAAACTGGGGTTAAAGAGCGGGGTACACTAGAGTATCATTATTTTCCTTTATTTCACCACTTCTATTGGTATTTTGGTATTTAACAAGAAAGAAAGTAATAGAAATATTAAGGTCACACCATTGAGAGGGATTAAGCTTGGGAGTAGCTATATTTGCTCTTCATTCCATAGTTAGAAACCCCAGAAAAATGTTAACTCTTACAGTCGGTCTTATAATAGCTACTTCACTTTTGACAGGTACGTTTTTATCAGCCGACTACATGGCTCAGATAATTTTACAAGAAACCTTGAATGACGTAAGTTTCGACATGAGGGTCGATATATTTCCTCAAAATCTATCTGAAAGTTCCAGCATTATAAAAAACCTTGAAAAAATAACTGAAATTAAAAAAATAGAACCATACATCGTGAAAACCTTAACGGGTTTAAACATAATAAAAAACAATGGCACCAGCTTCTCAACGATAAGGTTTTCTCAAAGCTGGAAAATCATCGCATACGGTCTTAGAGAAAACATATCTATCGGAGAAATAAATGTTATAAAAGGTTCACTACCTCTTATGGGAAACAGCGTTGCAATAACAGATAGCCTTGCAAAGAAATTAAATCTTAAAGTAGGAGACGAAATAGCACTTTTATTTTCTCAATTAGATGGAGAGGAAAAAAAGGTAAATGTAACGGTGTCTGCCGTTGTTAGATTAGAAGGTAAACTTAAAAAAACACTGGATGACCCATATTCTGAAACCTCTGTTTGTGGTTGGAAAATTTACCGAGTAGAACAAGAAGACTATCTTATAATGTCCATCGGGTTTGCTTACTCAGCTTTTTCAGCTAAGGGCGTTCGTTATTGGGTTTTTGCCAACCGTGATACTGTTTTAAATCCGTGGGACATTGACCGATCCATTACAAATTTAATTGACATAGAGAATAAAATAGAAGATTCATGTCAACAATATTTTCATGTTGAAATTTGTGATATTTTGAGATATGCATTAGAAACATGTAAGGGAAGTATATTATCTTTAAAATTATTGGCTGGAGTTTGTATTCTACCCACAACGTTTTTAGCGTGCTTTCTCATATGGACTTCAAACCAAATGTTTATTTATGAGAGAAGAAGAGAAATAGGTCTACTAAAGGTTAAGGGTGCAACCAACAAACAAATATTAGCTTTAATTGCTCTTGAATCAATAATTGTAGGAATAGTTGGAGGAATAATAGGCTTCACGGTAGGAAATATATCCTGTGTATATTTCTTAGAGGTTACAGTAGGGCGTTCTATAGCTACCATATTTCCAAGTCATATATTAGTCAGACTGCTGGTTTTCTACCTGCTTATTGATATTATATTTGGTGTAGCCATATCAATGTTCTTTACAACAATTTTAGTCAGAAAAATTATAAAAACGGAAACAAACAAGCTCCTGCAAGAATACTTAGAGGAGTTTGAAAAAGGAAAATGGAGACCAAAACTAGTATTTACCAGCTTCTCAATCGGATTAATAAAAACAGTAGAAATGGTACTGGGAATACAACTTACAAGAATAATTACACAAATAGAGGCGGAATACATAGTAATCTCCTTACTTTTAAATCTGCTCTACATAATCGACATCGTACTTATTTTTCTAGGCCCATTGCTGCTAGTTTACGGTTTTAGTAAGATTGTTACGCATTACGAGACAAAATTTAACAAATTGTTTAAAACAATCGTAAAACCGTTGCTTAAGGAATTAAGTGATATGGTTGTAAAAAACTTAGTTAGAAGACCCGCAAGAACAGAAAGATTGCTATTCTTACTATCACTAGTATTAGCTTATGGAATAGCAACGATAACAACCTCCGCTTCTGCCATGAACATGACAATTAAGGAAATAGAAATAAGTGTCGGAGCAGATATCAAAGCGTTTCCAGTGCAATCCATAAATGAAACACAACTAATAGAAAACATAAGCGGAATAGAAGGAATAAACTTGGTGTCAATCACTGGAAAAACTGTAGCAAAAATAGGGATAAGG
>Ga0180302_10000505_pt1 | contig 17282 bp, 19 predicted proteins | sample GuaBasSediGuay17_FD_121794 | JGI IMG/M metagenome (GOLD analysis project Ga0180302, IMG submission 121794) | Subseafloor sediment microbial communities from Guaymas Basin, Gulf of California, Mexico - Guay17, Core 4571-4, 12-15 cm | ecosystem: Environmental > Aquatic > Marine > Hydrothermal... | reverse complement strand
TGTTTTTGATGTACATTGAGAACATCGTACGATAAATCTGGCGTATAAAGGGAGGAGACAATATCATAAGGGGGTGTATATGAAGATAGGCGTTTGCGAGAAGGACCTTAAGGGCACCATAAGGGAGAACCTCCGATGGATAGCTGAGCACGGCTTCAGCGGCTTCCAGATATGGAAGCAGAAGATGGACAAGGAGGGCCTCTCCGGGAGGGAACTTCTTAGGATGGCTCAAGATTTGGGCTTGGAGATAACGGCAGTAGGAGGAGGGCCGAACCTTGTGGACCCAAAGGTCTCGGAAGAATCGGTAAGGTCCTTCAGGGAGTTCTTGGAGCTTTCGGTCGAGCTCGGCCCCGGGATAGTCACGGCGGAGACCAAGGCCAAGCCCGAGGGGCTACCGGACGAGGACGCCTGGAAGTACACCGTGGAGACGGTCTCGAGGATATGCGAGTACGCAGAGAAGCTAGGGGCCGTGCTGGCGATAGAGCCTTCAGGGCCCTGCTTCATAAGGGACCACGATATGTGGATGGAACTGGCACGGAAGGTGGGCTCTGAAAGCCTTAAGGTCAACTACGATCCTGCGAACATAGTATGGGCCGGCCGCGACCCCGTGGAAGGGGTGAGGGCCTTAGGTAAAAACATAGTGCACACCCACGCAAAGGACATATCGTTCCTGGGGAGCACGGAGCACGAGGAGCTCCACGATGTGCCCGCAGGAGAAGGGCTCGTAGACTATCCAGCTTACCTTAGGGCCCTCAAGGAGGTAGGATACGAAGGTTACCTTACGGTCGAGATGCACTCCGGGCAGATGGACAGGAGGGGGGAGGTCCTAAAGGCGGCGGGGAACCTAAGGGCCATGCTCTCGGAGGGAAGATCGTGATGCACAAGGTCGGCATAATAGGCTGCGGCGGCATATCCGGGAGCCACTACAGGGAATTCACGGACACGGGTCGAGCGAGGATCGAGGTCGTCTGGGACATAGATCCCGAGAGGGCGGGCGAAGCTGCAGCCAGATGGGGAACCGAGGTAGCCTCGTCCGCCGAGGAAAGCGGCCAGGTAGAGGCTGTCTGAAGGGAGGGGATATGCGAAGGCCTCCCAACCTGCTTTTCGTCTTCGCCGACCAGATGTGGGGGATGGACATGGGATGTGCGGGAAACTTCCAGGTCCTGACCCCGAACATGGACAGGATGGCCTCGGAGGGGACTCTCTTTGTGAACGCCCGCGCTGACTGTCTTGTGGCAGGGCTTATGGTCGCCGGCGGGAGGACTTGGACGAGAAAGGTGGCATTGATGAGGTAGGTCGTTCGGAGTCCGAGGATGTTCGCCAGTTTAAGCTGATGTCAGAAAACTGGTCGAGAAGCTTGGCCCCGACGGCTCACAGGAGGTGGTGATGCGGAACTTAAACTTGCTACTTGCGGCAATCTTGTCCTCAAGTGCTGCGGCCACGGATGTCGAAGGAATCCATGCTCAAGCCGAAGCCGAGATCGAGGTCACCTTCACGGATAGCCACTACAGGACGGCCGAGGAGAAGCCGAAGGAGGGCTGGTTTTCCACGGGCCAGGAGGCCGACCTCGTGCTCGGCTGGTACGGCTTCGGCGAGTCGGGTGGGCCTCTGAGCTTCAACCATCCGATGGGGATAGCGACTGACGGACGCCGCCTGTTGCTCGCCGATACCCGAAACAACAGGGTGTTGATATGGAACGAATTGCCCGACGGGAACGTTCCCCCGGACCTCGTGCTCGGCCAGCCGAACTTCGAGACCAACGAGCCTGGAGGGGGTCTCGGAGAACTCAACTGGCCGGTCGGGGTGGCGACCGACGGGACCCATGTGGCGGTGGCCGATGCCTGCAACAACAGGATCTTGATATGGAACGAGTTCCCGAGCGAAAACGGACAGCCCGCCGATGTGGTGATAGAAGATTCCCATGAGCGGAGGATCGCCTGGCCGTGGGCCGTACGGATAGTCGACGGAAAATTGATCGTCACCGATACGGCGGACTGGAAGGTATATGTGTGGAACGAGGTTCCGAAGAGGGGAGATGTCCCACCGGACCTGGTGTTGACCGGAGGGGGAATGTTCGGAACCCCGAGGGGGATATGGAGCGACGGGAAGAGGCTGGTGATCGTGGACCACAACATCCATGTCGAGGATGGAACCGGCTTCGAAAGGATCGTGCCAGGACTGCTCTTCTGGAACGAGTTCCCGAAGGACGACGAACCCCCGGATTTTTACATGGAGGGCCTGCTTTGGGGACCGGCTATGACCCACGATGGGAAGTTTATGGCGTTGAATAACTACGGCCTGGCCATTTGGGACTCCTTCCCCAAGGGAAAAGACGATAAGCCCGACCTGATCGTGGGTTCTCCGGACATAGGAGCGTGGATGCGTCGGGAGGAATATAGGTTCGACGACGGGGATGGGTCGGGGATAGCTGTCGCCGGAGACAGGCTTTATATCTCCCTCTATAACTCCAACATGGTGGTCGGGTACAGAGCGATGCCCCGGACCGAGAGGGATCTGCCCGACTTCTCCATCGGTTCGTCCAGCATCTGGGTGGACCCTATGGAGGAGAATTACTTCTTCGAAGGACCGTTCCCGGTTTCGGACGGGAAGCATCTGTTCGTGGTCTCGGGCTTCGATCGCAGATTGTGCGTCTGGAGGGCTATTCCGGAAGAAAGCGGCGCAGCGCCCGATGTCGTATATACCTTCCCCTTCGAACCCACGGATGCGGCGGTCTGTGGAGATGTACTGGCGCTCGGCACGACTGTGTCCGTGGTCTACATCTGGAATTCCCTTCCCCTGAACGGCGAGCTGCCGGATGTGAGGATGGATCTGAACGACTACTTCCCCCTCGGTCCCGAAGGAGGGAGGGAACCTGTAAGCGTCAACGTGGCTTTGGACGAAGGACATCTCTACGCCCTCGCGGGGGGGAACCTCTTCATCTGGGACGGTATCCCCGAGGAGCCCAGACCGCCCGACCGGCTCGTCCTTATGCCGGAAGGCTATTTGCCGTTCGGGATATGCGTAGACGGGAGACATCTGATCTTCATCACACGGGAGCGAGAGGTTGAAATCTTCGACCTTGAGGACGTAATCGCTGCCGCCGAGCTGTATGAGTATCCGCAACCCGCACCGCCAGAAGGAAGTCCACCTCCCGAGGAGGGACCGGAATCGCCGATGGAAAACTTGCCACACTTGGTCCTCACAAGGTACAGGCCAGGGGAGACCTTCCTCTGCCCCATGCGTGCTTACTCGGACGGTCGGCATCTTTTCGTGGTCGACGAATGTCTCAGCCTGGTTTTGGTCTGGAACGAGTTTCCATCTTGCGATGACGAGCTTCCGGATGTTGCGATAGGGAAGGAGATGAGGTGGATGACTACAAGGGATGCCCTCTTTTGGCCATATACAGCTTGGTTCGACGGAAGCTACCTTTGGGTGGGAGAGACGAAATTTTCAGGGAGGCTGTTGCGCTTCTCCATTGGAGGACGGGTCGAGACTGGTTTAACGGAACACGAAGGCGGCGAAATCGTTCCCGCGGAATACAGCCTTCGTGCAGCCTTCCCCAACCCCTTCAACGCCCGGACCACGATCGCCTTCGACCTTCCCGAAAAGGGCTATGTGTCCCTGAAGGTATACGACATCCTCGGAAGGACGACGAGGACCTTAGCCGAGGGAGAGTTCGAAGCCGGACGTCATCGGGTAGCCTGGGACGGAAGGGACGACGAGGGGAAGGATATGGCATCTGGGGTTTACATGATCAGGCTTGTGGTCGAGGGCAAGGGAGCTTGGACGAGGAAGGTGGCGTTGGTGAGGTAAACAAGATCGCCATCGAGCTCGTCACGCACAGGTCCCGGAAGGGTATAAAGCTCTTCCCCTTAGACGAGCAGCTCGGTAGGGAACTGGACCTTAGGCTTCTATGAAAAATTTGCTCGGCGTGATGGTCCTCGTAACGGCCTTCGGGTGCGGAGGTAAGGCCCTCGTCCCCTCCGAGGCCAGGGACTATAGGCAGGAGATGAGGGAGCTCGTCATGAGGATAAGTGCCCGCGCCAAGGAGATCGACCCCGGATTTCTGGTTGTGCCACAGAACGGCCACGAGCTTTTGACCTGGGATGGGACCGAAGCTGGGGAACCTGTCCTCCCGTACATAGGGGCCATAGACGGCGTGGGCAGGGAGGAGCTGTTCTACGGATACTGCGGGGACGACGTCCCTACCCCGGAGCCCGTCCGAAGGAGGATGGTGGCCTTCATGGACCTGGCCGAGGAGAAGGGTCTTCAGGTCCTCGTGACGGACTACTGTAGTACTCCCTCCTTCGTGGACGACTCGTACGCCAGGAACTCCTCCAGAGGATACATATCGTTCGCTGCGGACAGCAGGGAGTTGGACCGCATCCCCAGGTATCCTCCGGAGCCATACAACGTGAACGACTCGGACGTAGGCTCCCTCGGGGAGGCCAAGAACTTCCTCTACCTCATAAACCCCGGAAGGTTCTCCGACAAAGAGGCCTTCCTGGATGCCCTGAGGCGCACCGACTACGATATTCTCATAATAGACCCCTTCTACGAGGATCTCCCCCTTTCGAGGGAGGAGGTGGAGTCGCTTAAGGTCAAGGCGAACGGGGGTTCACGCTTAGTTATAGCGTACATGAGCGTAGGGGAGGCTGAGGACTACAGGTACTATTGGAACCCGGACTGGAGTGTGAAACCTCCCTCCTGGCTCTTGGGAGAGAACCCGGAATGGCCGGGGAACTTCAAGGTCAGGTACTGGGAGGAAGGATGGAAAGAAGTAGTATACGGATACCTCGGGAGGGTGATGGAAGCCGGGTTCGACGGCGTCTACCTCGACATCGTGGATGCCTTCGAATACTTCGAGGGGGACCTCTGGGACGCGGGCGAGGTGAAGTCCGGGGAGACGGTCCAGGTCCCTGACGAGCGACTTTTAGAAGGAGGGAGCACAGCCACAAGATGAGGCGTCCCCACCGAGGAGGGACGATGGTGGCCGAAGTCCTTGTCGTGGGAGCCGGCATCGTAGGATGCAGCGTAGCCTACCATTTAGCGAAGCTCGGGTGCAGGGATGTGATGGTACTGGAGAGGGACACCGTAGGCTCGGGCTCGACGGGGGTGTGTACGGGAGGGATAAGGCAGCAGTTCTCGTCGGAGATAAACATAAGGCTTTCTGTGGAGAGCCTGAACTTCCTCAAGCGCCTCGAGGAGGAGACCGGATACGACCCCGAACTGCGCCAGCACGGGTATTTAATTCTGGCCACGGACGAAGGGCAGCTCGAAGCGTTCCGCAGGAGCGTGGAACTCCAGAGGAGCCTCGGGGTGGAAGTCGACATCCTCCCTCCCGAAGAGGCCCGTAAGCTCGTCCCAGGGCTCAACGTCGAGGATGTACTGGGGGCGACATATTGTCCCTCGGACGGATATGCGGACCCACATTCTGCGGTGCAGGGCCTTGCGGAAGCAGCCAGAAGGCTCGGCGTGAGGATATTCCAAGGGACGGAGGTGAGGGGTATAAAGGTGGAGGGGGACAGGGTCGCGGGGGTCGTCACGGACGATGGGGAGTTCCACGCACCCGTGGTGGTGGACGCAGCAGGGCCCTGGGCAGGTGTTGTGGCCAAGATGGCGGGATTGGACCTGCCGGTCCGTCCCTCGAGGCGCCACATCTTTTCCACCGAGCCCGCCTTCTCCTCCCCAGATCCCTTCCCCATGGTGGTGGACTTCGGCAACGGGTTCTGGTTCAGGAGGGAGGGGCCATGTATAATCTTCGGGATGAGGAACCCAGAAGAGCCCGAGGGGTTCGACACGACCGTGGACTGGGACTTCCTCGCAGGCCCCTTGGCCGAGGCAGCATGCCGTAGGGTTCCCTTTATAGCCGACCTCGGCATAAGGGGGGGACAGGCCGGACTCCATCTGGACACGCCGGACAAGAACGCCATCTTGGGCCAGTCGGAACTTGAGGGGTTCTACCTGGCCTGCGGGTTCAGCGGACACGGCTTCATGCACGCTCCCGCCGTGGGGAGGGTCCTGGCGGAGCTTATAATCTCTGGAGGCACCGAGCTCGACATCTCCCCCCTGAGTCCGGGTAGGTTCAGGGGGGAGCGACAGGCAGGGGAGGAATACTTCATCTAAGGTCCGATGGCGCCGTCTCCCCGGGGAAGCGACGGCCATCTTTTTAAAACCTGATCCGGAAGCCGCTGTATTTGCCCTCGTAAGGTTTCCACACCACCTCCATCCCCGTCACATGGGCCATCCTCGGGCCCACCCTTACCTCCTTAAGGAACTCTGTAAGGAGGCCCTCGTCCCCCTCGGCTTCGAGCTCTACCTTCCCGTCGGGCCTGTTCCTCACGTAGCCGGATAGGCCGTACCTGTAAGCCAGGTCCTGCACGAAGAACCTGAACCCTACCCCTTGAACTATCCCGTCCACGACGGCGTACACCCTCTTTTTGGCCATAACACCTCCTCGGAAGGGTACGTCCCCGGGAGAAAGATAAACAAGAACCACCCCGCTCGCAAGGGCCACGATTTTGCTTGTTTTCGGGTTGCATATGATGTACATTCTACCACAACGGCCGACATCTCAAAACGGGAGGGGACATGAAGAAGGCGTTGATGCTGCTGGGAGGAGAGTACCATCCGCCCCAAGGGCGCGGGGAGGTCCTGCGTGACTACCTCGGGAGGAGGGGGGTCCAGGTGGAGCTTACCGAGGACAAGGGTGCGCTCAGGAGGTTGGAGGGGTACGACCTCGTTATAATCTACGCCGAGGTGGGGAGGCTCACCCCTCAGCAGGAGAAGGGGGTCTGCGAGTTCGTGGAGAAGGGCGGGGGGCTCGTGGGGATACACTGCGCCTCAGTGGCCGAGGGGAGAAGGTACACCGAGATGTTGGGGAGCAAGTTCGCAGGACACGGGCCCATCGCCCGCTTCCAGGTCCACATAACGGGCGAGCACGAGGTGACGAGGAGGACGAGGGACTTCTGGGTGGAGGACGAGTTCTACTTCCTGGAGCAGAAGGCCGACTTTCAGGTTGTGGCCGAGGGGACCTGGCAGTTCCGGAGGCTTCCCTTGGCCTACGTGAGGCAGTACGGGAAGGGGAGGGTTTTCTACATAGCCATAGGCCACGACGATAGGACGTTTCGCCACCCCAACTTCCAGAGGCTGGTGTGGAGAGGTGCAAGATGGGCCACGGGCGAAGAGGAGGGGAAGCCCGTAAGGGTCGGGGTCGTGGGGTACGGGGGGGCGTTCAACATGGGCAAGTACCATGCGGACCTCATAGGGAGGGTCCCGGGGCTCGAGCTGACTGCCGTGTGCGATGTGGACGAGGAGAGGCTCAAGGTAGCCAAGGAGGAGCAGCCCGGAGCCAAGCTCTTCAAGGACGTCGGGAAGATGGCCCGCAGCGATTCTGTGGACCTCGGGGTGGTGGTCACCCCACACAACACCCACGCTGAGGTGGCACTGACCCTCATAGAGGGAGGGAAGCACGTAATATGCGAGAAGCCCTTCACAGTGACCGTAGACGAGGCCACCAAGGTCATAGAGGCCGCAAGGAAGCAGGGGGTCATGCTCTCCGTCTTCCACAACAGGAGGTGGGACGGTGACTTCCTGACGATAAAGAAGGTCGTAGCCGACGGCCTAATAGGGGAGATATTCCACATAGAGGGGTACGGCGGAGGGTACGACCATCCCAGGTACTGGTGGAGGAGCCACAAGCCGATATCCGGAGGGGCGATATACGATTGGGGTGCCCACTTCGTGGATTGGATACTGAACCTGATGCCCGGGAAGATGGAGAGCGTATACGGGTTCCTCCAGAAGCTCGTCTGGCACGACGTGACGAACGAGGACCACATACAGGCGATAATAAGGTTCCAGGGGGGAAGGTACGCCGAATATCAGCAGTCGTCCATAGCGGCGGTGGGCAAGCCCAAGTGGAGGATATTGGGAAGTCTGGGAGGGATACTCGTGGAGCCGGGGACCAAGGCGGTCAAGGTAGTGTCCTTCGCCAGGGGATACAGGGAGGAGGCAGAGGTGCCCTTCATGGAGAGCGATTGGGACGCATACTACATGAACGTGGCGGACCACCTCCTCTCAGGCGACCCCTTGGCCGTAACCCCCGAGTCCGCCAGGAGGGTGATAGCGGTCTTGGAACTCTGCGAGAAGGCCGCCCACACGGGTCAGCCGCAGCCCGTGCCCTACGAGGACGAGGGATGGTGACCATAGCCGGAGGGAAGGCCCGATGACCAGTAGGGAGAGGCTCTTAGCCATAAAGGAGGGGGAGCTTCCCGACAGGGTCCCGAGGAGGGCGAACTTCACCCCGGACCTTAAAAGGAGGGTGGAGGAGGCCGCGGGCACGGAGGACCTCGAGGGGTTCTTCGACATGGACAGCTTCTTCCACATAAGCCTCAGGCGCCCTCCGGACCTTCCCATCCCGGACTACAGTGCCTACTATCCTGAGCTTGAGGACAAGAGCGTCGTAAACGAGATGGGGGTGGCGAGGGTCCCCGGGGACTACTACCACTTCACCCACATAGTCTCCCCCCTCCGCAACGCGACGACCTTGGAGGAGATAGAGTCGTTCCCCATAGACGAGAACGAGGGTTGGTCCGAGGAAGGAATGGCGGAGGAGGCACGGAGGGCCCAGGGGGAGGGGAGGATAGTTGCGGGGTCGGTGACCCACCTGTACGAGGAGGCGTGGCAGATAAGGGGGCTGGAGCAGTTCTTAGAGGACATGGTCCTGAGGCCGGACTTCGCCGAGAGCATATTGGAGAGGCTCACCAGGAGGAACATCAGGAGGGCCGAGGCGGCGGCCAGGGCCGGGGCGGACCTCCTCTACACCGGGGACGACATAGCGCACCAGCACGGGATGATATTTTCTCCCGAGCTTTGGAGGAGGTTCATAAAACCCAGGTGGGCGAGGATATACGAGGCCGCCAAGAGGATAAAGCCCGACATAATGATCTGGTACCACAGCGACGGGGACGTCTCCGAGGTCCTCGACGAGCTCGTGGACATAGGGGTCGAGATCCTGAACCCCGTCCAGCCCGAGTGTATGGACCTCCTCTGGGTCAAGCGGAGGTACGGGAGCAGGCTCGTATTGGACGGGACGGTCGGCACCCAGACCACCTTCCCGTTCGGCACTCCGGAGGACATGGAGAGGACGGTGAGGGAGAGGGTGGAGACACTGGGATACGACGGGAGGTTGATGCTTGCGCCCACGCACGTCTTAGAGCCCGAGGTCCCGGTGGAGAACGTCTTCGCCTTCTTCAGGGCGTGCGACAGGTACGGAAGGTTGAGATGAACGAAGACTACGAATCCCTCCGCCTCAGGATGGTCGAGAGGCAGATAAGGGCCAGGGGGGTGAGGGACGAAAGGGTCCTGGAGGCGATGAGGAAGGTGCCCAGACACGTCTTCGTGCCGCCGGACCTCGTGGACGAGGCGTACGAGGACCATCCCTTGTCCATAGGTAAGGGACAGACCATATCCCAGCCGTACATGGTGGCACTTATGACCGAGGCCTTGGAACTCGAAGGAAACGAGAAGGTTCTGGAGGTAGGGACGGGTTCGGGATACCAGACGGCCATATTGGCGGAGCTGGCACGGGAGGTCTACTCCATAGAGCGCATACCCGAACTGGCCAGGGAGGCCGAGAGGAGGCTCGAGGACCTGGGATATACCAACGTCCACATAAAGGTCGGCAACGGAACGTTGGGTTGGCCCGAGGAGGCCCCCTTCGACGCCATAATGGTCACCGCCGGCGCCCCCAAGGTCCCGGGTCCCCTGAAGGCCCAGCTCGCCGACGGCGGAAGGCTGGTGATACCCGTGGGTTCGGAGTTTCATCAGATCCTATATAGAGTGAAGAGGCAAAAGGACACGTTCTCAGAGGAGGCTCTGACCTCGTGCGTGTTCGTTCCCCTTGTAGGGGAGGAGGGATGGTGAAGTACGAACTTTTAGAAGGGATAACAGCGGATGTGGGGATAAGGGCGTTCGGAAGGACCCCTGAGGAGCTCTTCGCCAACGCAGGATATGCGCTCTTCGACCTCCTCGTGGAGAACTTGGAGGATGTGAGGCCGGAGGTCGAGGTGGAAGTCGAGCTCGAAGCCGAGGGATGGGAGGACCTTCTCGTGGGCTGGCTGAGGGAGCTCCTCTACATTTACGAGGTGAGGAGGGAGGTCATCTGCGAGTTCGAAGTGAAGGAGGCGGACGGGAAGCACATATCCGCCCTGTGTAGGGGGGAGGAGCTGGACCCGGAAAGGCACATTCCCGGAATGGAGATAAAGGCGGTCACCTACCACAACCTCTCCGTCGTCCGTCAAGATGGGTGGAGGGCGGAGGTGGTGTTCGATGTATGAAACTTTTGGGAGGTAAGATGCGCAGGAACCTAAGTCCCTGGGCGATGTTCTTGGAGATGGCCGAGGGGCACAAGCCCAAGTATGCTTTTGAAGGAAACACCGAGGAGGAGTGGAGGGAGTGGAAGGAAAGGGCCCTTCCGGAGGTCCTGGCTACCCTGGGCCACATGCCGGAAAAAGTTCCGCCGAACCCCGAGGTGGTGGCGGAGTGGGAGGCGGAGGGGGTGATCATGTGTAGGGTGCTCATAGATGTTCAGGAGGGGCTTTCGGCGGCGTTGCTCATAAACCGTCCCCCCGACGCCACGCCCGACGAGCCCAAGCCCGCCATACTCTGCTGCCACGGCCACGGACCTTACGGGAAGGAGGCGGTGATGGGGAACAGGTCCACGGCCGACATCGTGGCGCACACTAGGGAGCTCAACTACGACTACGGCCTCAAGATGGCCCAGGCTGGGTTCGTCACTTTCTCCATAGATTGGATGGGCTTCGGGGAGAGGAACGAGGCCCACAAGCCCAACCCTGGAAAGCCTGCAGGGAACAGGGATTGGTGCAACCTGTACTACCTCTTAGCGACCATGCTCGGCATGACGGTGTTGGGGCTCGATGTGCACCACGGCAAGGCCGCTATAGACTACGTCACGAGCCTCCCCTTCGTGGACGGGGAGAGGCTCGGTGTCATGGGCCTGAGCTTCGGAGGGACGATGTCGGTCTGGATGACCTTAGCGGACGAGAGGATAAAGGCAACGGATGTGATATGTTATTCGGACAGGTTCGCAAGGTTCGGGTACAGGGACCTGAACTTCTGCGGGTCGCAGATAACTCCCGGGTTGTTCTCGCTCGTGGACCTTCCCGACCTTCAGGGCCTGATAGCTCCCAGGCCCCTCCTGGTGGAGATAGGTACCAGGGACGAATGTTTCCGCCTGGACGACGCCATGTCGTGCTACAGGAAGGTGGAGAGGATCTACAGGGCGGCCGGATGCCCCGAAAGGCTCGAGCTCGATCTGTTCGACGGAGGGCACATGTGGGGAGGGAACAGGTCGGTGGAGTTCTTCAGGAAGTATCTGATAGGAGGGTGAGATGAAGCCTTGGCCATCTTGGGGAGCGTAACCCCGAGGGGAGGACGGCCAGGGCCGCCCGGGCCCTGCTCGAGGGCGTAAGTGAGAGGGGACGGGAGTTTGAGGAGGTATTCTTGCCATAGTTAAAACTGGGAACGGGGAGTCGCTGTAAGGATCATTCTGTGCCGGAAGAAACTTTATGAGCACGCCTACACCTTTAGGATCGTGTTAAGGAGGTGAACGATATGTCCATAGAGCTGAAGAAGGTCGAGGACTACGTATGGGAGATACCCAAGGCAGGCAGGATGAGGGTGCCGGGGAGGATATATACGAACGAGAAGCTCATGGAGGCCCTCAGGGGGGACGAGAGCCCCCAGCAGGTGGCGAACGTAGCCCACCTCCCCGGGATAGTGAGGTACTCGTTGGCCATGCCCGACATACACTACGGGTACGGTTTCCCTATAGGTGGGGTTGCGGCGACCGACCCCCTCAAGGACGGGGTTATATCCCCCGGTGGGGTGGGGTTCGACATCAACTGCGGGATAAGGCTCGCGGCCACGAACCTCTCCTACGATGAGGTCAAGGAAAGACTCGAGGAGCTGGTGAACCTCCTATACCACAGCATCCCGAGCGGTGTGGGGTCCTCCGGGGCCATAAGGAAGCTCTCCGTCGGGGAGCTGAAGGAGCTGATGGTGAAGGGCGCCCAGTGGGCCTTAGAGCAGGGGTTCGGACTACCCGAGGACCTGGAGCACACCGAGGAGAACGGGAGGATGGACGGGGCCGACCCGGATGCTGTGAGCAAGAGGGCGATAGAGAGGGGCCTCGACCAGGCCGGGACCTTAGGCTCGGGCAACCACTTCTTGGAGATAGGGGTGGTGGAGGAGGTGTACAACCCAGCCCTGGCCGATGCCTTGGGCCTTTGGAAGGGGCAGGTGGTGGTATGGATACATACGGGTTCGAGGGGGTTCGGACACCAAGTCTGCGACGACTACCTGCAGGTCATGCAGAAGGCCGTGCAGAAGTACGGCATAGACCTTCCGGACAGGCAGCTCGCATGCGCTCCTGTCAACTCCAAGGAGGGCCAGGACTACCTCGGGGCCATGAGGTGTGCAGCGAACTATGCCTTCGCTAACAGGCAGATAATAATGGATCTGGTGAGGAAAGCCTGGCAGAAGGCGTGGGGCATATCGCCTTCGGAGCTGGGCCTCAGGCTCGTGTACGATGTGGCCCACAACATAGCCAAGATAGAGAAGCACATAGTCGACGGCCAGGAGCGGATGCTCTGCGTGCACCGTAAGGGTGCCACCAGGGCCTTTCCGCCCGGACATCCCGAGGTCCCCGAGGCTTATAGGGAAGTGGGACAGCCGGTCCTTGTCCCGGGGGACATGGGCACGGAGTCCTACGTGCTCGTAGGGACCCAGAAGGCCATGGAGGAGACCTTCGGGTCGACCTGCCACGGGGCCGGGAGGGTCATGAGCAGGGCCAAGGCCAAGAAGCAGGCCAAGAGGAGGGACCTGAGGGCGGAGCTCGAGGGCAAGGGTATAGTGGTAAGGGCGAGGGGATGGGCGAGCCTCGCCGAGGAGATGCCGGACGCCTACAAGGACGTGGGGGCCGTGGTGGACGTGGTGCACAGGGCAGGGCTCAGCAGGAAGGTGGCTCGCACCCGCCCGATAGGGGTCGTGAAGGGTTGATGTTGGACTACGATGTGAGGTTCTGGGAGGAGGGGTTGTCGGTCGCGGGCGTGGACGAGGCCGGGAGGGGACCCTTGGCCGGACCGGTGGTGGCGTGTGCGGTGGTGTTGCCGGCCTGGACGTCCGTGCCGGGGCTGGACGACTCCAAGAGGCTTTCTCCCTCACGGAGGGAGGAACTGTACGATGTGGTCAGGAAGGTAGCCTCGGCCGTCTCGGTGGCGAGGGCCGAGCCCGAGGAGATAGACCTGCTGAACATCCACAACGCCACGCTTTTGGCCATGAAGAGGGCCCTGGAAGGCCTCGACCTCAGGCCGGACTACGTGCTTGTGGACGGGAAGTTCCTTCCCGAGGTGGACCTCCCGGGGGAGGCCGTGGTGGGAGGCGACGGGAGGTCGGCCTGCATAGCAGCGGCCTCCGTGGTGGCCAAGGTCGAGAGGGACAGGCTCATGGCCGAATACGATAGGATATATCCGCAGTACGGTTTTGCGAAGCACAAGGGATATCCGACCCCGGAGCACCTGAGGGCCCTCAGGGAGCACGGCCCCTGTCCCATACACAGGAGGACGTTTAGAGGGGTAGTTAATGGTTGATTAGTTATTTGTTGATCGGTTGTTCGTTGATCAACAACAAACAACTAATCAACTAACACACGAATCAACCAATAACCAACCATGCAGAGAGCTGAGCGCGGAAGCTCAGGGGAGGACCTTGCAGCTAAGTGGCTCGAAGGAAAGGGGATGAAGGTCCTGGCCAGGAACTTCCGTGCGAGGGGAGGGGAGGTGGACATAGTTGCCAGGGACGGGGATGTCCTGGCCTTCGTGGAGGTCAAGACGGGAAGGTCAGGAGCCTTCGGTCCTCCCGAGTCCTGGGTCACCCTTAAAAAGAGGGAGCATCTGGTCAGGGCGGCACGGGTGTACTTAGCTAAGAACCCCTGGGACGGGGAAGTGCGCTTCGACGTGGTGGCCGTGGAGGTGGGGGAGGGCATAAGGATAAGGCACATAAAGGATGCCTTCCGTCCGGAATAGGGAGGTACTGGGATGGTGCCTCTACGATTGGGCGAACTCCGCCTTCGCCACCACCATCATGGCGGCGGTGCTTCCGCCCTACTTCCAAAATGTAGCGGCGTCCTCCCTTCCGGACTGGAGGGCGACGGCGCTGTGGGGCTTCACGGCCTCCGGGGCCACTCTGGCCGTCGCCCTTTTTGCCCCCCTCTTAGGGGCCGTGGCGGACCTGGCCGGCAGGAGGAGGGCCTTCTTCTGCGCCTTCTGGCTGCTGGGGGTGGGCTCTACGGGAGCGCTCTTCTTGGTCGGGGAGGGAGGATGGAAGCTCTGCCTCCCCCTCTTCGCCCTCGGGCTGGTGGGGTTTTCGCTTTCGAACACTTTCTACGATTCCTTCCTCCCCCTCGTCGCCACGGGGGAGGGGATGGACAGGGTTTCGTCCTTGGGGTACGCGTTGGGATACCTCGGAGGGGGGCTGCTCCTGGCCGTGAACCTTATCATGATAGGGCGTCCGGAGTGGTTCGGGCTTCCGGACGCGAGCTGGGGTGCGAGGGCCTCCTTCCTCTCGGTGGCAATATGGTGGGCTGCTTTTTCCCTACCCTTCCTCCTCTGGGTGAAGGAGCCGGGCGACGTGGGAAAGGTGGACTGGAGGGCTGGGATCAGGGAGCTGAAGGGGACCCTCGGGGAGGTCGGAAGGCACCGTGAGGCGGCTAAATTCCTAGTCGCCTTTTGGCTTTATGCTGACGGCATAAGCACGGTCATAAAGATGGCAGCGATATACGGGGCGGAGGTGGGGATAGGCACCCAAGACCTCGTGGCGGCCCTGCTTTTGACCCAGTTCGTAGCGTTCCCGTTTTCCCTCCTCTTCGGCAGGCTCTCCGAGCGTATAGGAGTGAAGCGGGCTTTGTATATAGCCCTCGGGGTGTACGCCTCGGTCTGCGGGTGGGCGTACTTCTTAAAAGATGCGTGGCAGTTCTGGGTCATGGCGGGGACGGTGGGTACGGTCCAGGGGGGAGCCCAGGCCCTCTCGAGGTCCTTCTTTGCGAGGATGGTGCCCAAGGAGAGGACAGCGGAGTTCTTCGGCTTCTTCAGCACGGTGGCCAAGTTCGCGGGGATACTGGGACCTTTCATGTTCGGGTTGGTCGGGAGCATATTCCACACGAGCAGGGCTGCAGCTCCTGCAATATCCGCCCTCTTCTTATGTGGAGCCGCCGTTTTGAGCAGGGTGAAGGTGGACCGATGCGGTACATCGTACTTGTGGACGACGAGCCGGAGGTCCTGACCTTCCTGAGGGAGATATTGGACAGGACCGAACTATTCGAGGTTAGTTCGGGCTTAATTTTGCCAGCAGCATCGGTTCGATCCCGATCCTCTCCCGTAACTTCCTACCAAAACGCATTTCGGCCACCATCCATACATCAAGCCAACATCCCCCCTGCGTTTCCTCCTTGGACCGTTACCGATCGTGGTCTTCGGAGTCTAATCCTATAGGAAGCCATGAAAGACGGCGTCGACTTAGAACTCATCCAGAGGTGCAAAGAAGACGATCACTCTGCCTTCGAGAAGCTCTTCTACCTCTGCAAGGACAGCGTCTACAACATAGCGCTCCGGTTCACGGGCAACCGACAGGACGCAGAGGACCTCACTCAGGAGGCCTTTATCAAAATCTACTTTGGTCTGAAGAACTTCCGGATGGAAAGCTCCTTTTCGACATGGGTCTATCGGATCACCGCCAATCTCTGTTTCGATTTTTTAAGAAGGCGAGCTAAGAGGGCTGCTGTCGAGGGACCACTGGAAGAGCTGAGGGAAGTGCCGGCCAGGGGTGGCGACCCGCTTTTTCTTCTTACTCAGAAGGAACTGGCCTCCAAGGTTGAAGAGGCCTTCGAGGCACTGACACCGGACGAAAGGCTCGTCCTGACGCTTAGGGTCATAGAAAGGTTACCCTACAAAGATATCGCCGATATCTTAGATTGCAGCATCGGAGCGGCCAAGATGCGGGTACACCGCGCCAGGGAAGCCTTCAGAAAGAGGATCTCAAGCTACCTTAAGGAGGAGTAACCGCATATGGATTGCAACTATTACAGGGCGTTGTTCTCCGCCTTCGTAGACGATGAACTGGATGAACAGGAGGCAAGGAACTTCAAGGCCCACATTTTGAAGTGTAAGGACTGCGGGGAACGATTCAAGGCCTTCCGTAGGGCGCAGGACCTGTTATTGCTTTTGGAAAGGAAGGAAGCACCTCCCCAGCTCTGGGAGAGGATAGAAGAGGGTATAACCAGGAAGGAGGAGCCAGCGTACACCTTCTTCCAGATGCTGGGGGACCCCTCGGAACCGCTCGGACGGAGGCGTGAACTTGCGCTGATCCGCCTTCCGGTCTATCGGACCGGAATCTCATTCGGCTAGCGTAAAGGAGGGATGAAGATGGAGGAGAAAAGGTCCGACATAGTGGTGAAGAGCTGCGAATTCAGCGGCTTGAAGAAAGTAGATCCGAAGGATAACCCCTTTGGACTGAGGCCTGAACAACTCGGTGATAAGCCTTACAACGCTGTGGATATCACACTTGTGATTGTGAATAGGTCTCAGGACGAAAAGCAGATAAATCTTTATACTATCTCCAAGCCCGATGTTCCGAACTCAGCGCAGACTTCGTGGGGCCAGAATTATACGATCGGAGCACAGGAGGAGAAGACGATCAGATACACGATCCCTATGTTTTGTATGTCAGCTTCCGATTACAAGGATTACACCGGCCCTATACGATATCTTGTTCGGATCCTGGGGAGTGAGGGACCTGTCCCCGATGAGAAGGGGGAGAGAAGATTCTTTGAGAAGACAAAATATTTTGACGTTCCGGCAGAGGAGCCACCGGATGAGCTGGAAGATAAGTTTATCGACCTCGAGGAGTGTTTGTCCGGGCTTGAGAAGACCTCTGTGCTCCAGGACGTCCATATTGAAGGAAACCCCTGTCGGGCGATCGAGTCTCTGACTGCTAAGTTGTTCAATTTTGGGGCAAACACGCAATATCTTGGCATCGACGTAGCTGCGTTTACCGATAGGGGTTGTTATCAGACCCAGTTCTTCTATGAGCTTCGACCCGGCGAGGAACTACCTGTGGACCTGGGCAAGATGATCACAGGGCATCCGACCAGACATTTAAGGATAAGGTTAGTAATTATGCCGAAGTATATCTTTAACAGCCCG
>Ga0180302_10000502_pt1 | contig 17343 bp, 19 predicted proteins | sample GuaBasSediGuay17_FD_121794 | JGI IMG/M metagenome (GOLD analysis project Ga0180302, IMG submission 121794) | Subseafloor sediment microbial communities from Guaymas Basin, Gulf of California, Mexico - Guay17, Core 4571-4, 12-15 cm | ecosystem: Environmental > Aquatic > Marine > Hydrothermal... | reverse complement strand
TCCTTCCCAATTAATTTTATCGATTTCTTCTTGTCTGGACCAATTGGGCTTCCTGCAACTACTTGAGTCACTCCAGCCTTTGCCAACTCATTTATCCTATCAACAACATCGTCTGGCGTACCGCTAACGCTGAAGATGTCTATCATCTCATCCGTAACTGATTTAGCAACCCCAGGCCAATCTCCTTTTGTAAATGCATTGTTCAGTGCTTCTTTGACCTTGTTTACACTCTCCTCGGTTAGTCCATGCCTCTCAATGACTGCCGGAGGACTTCCTGCAACTATAAACGCCACTACTATCCTTGCAGCATTCCTAGCATTGTCTCTGTTCTTATCGACACTCATAGATGCATATGCGACTGTATCGAATACATCCCTACTCTTTCCGGCCTTCTCCAACCCAGCGTCAATGTTCTTCTTTGCCTCCTCAAAGTCCTTTGGATGAGAAGCATTGATTAAAACACCATCTCCAATTTCTGCTGCAAGTTTGAGCATCTTGGGCCCCTGAGCTCCGATGTAGATTGGAACTTCTCCGGCTTTAAATCCCAGCCTTGCGCCGTTAAACTTGAAGATTTCACCATCGTACTTTACAGATTTTCCTGCAATAAGGCTCCTAATAATTTCTACTGCTTCTCTCATTCTTTTGAGTGGTTTTTGCCAGCTTATTCCAATCCTATCAAATGTAACTTTGTCTCCAGCACCTATACCCAATACTGCCCTTCCACCGCTCAGCTCATTTATTGTTGAGATTGCAGATGCGGTCAAAGCTGGGCTTATATGGTATGGGTTTGTAACCCCTGGCCCAAGTCTGATCTTGCTTGTCTTCAGTGCTAATATCGTTAGCATTGAGTAAACGTTTCTATTGTTGTAATGGTCAGTAATCCATGTGTAATCAAACCCGTTGTCCTCTGCAAGCTTAACGTAATACTCCAACTCATAGTATTTGATGTCTGGCACGAACTCAATTCCAAACTTCATAATACCACCATTCTTTCGCTCTAACGAGTAGCAAATAATGTTTTCGATTTACTTTTCTAAATAGACGTCAAAAATATTTTCGAGTTGATTTTTCAGCAATTTTCAAAGGACGAAAAATTTGAAGTTCTTTACTTAGCTTCGCTATGTTCTTAAATCCAATAAATTTCCTTAATCTATGGATGTAGAGGAAAGACTAATGCTCGTCAAAAGAAACTCAGAGGAGATAGTTACCGAGGATGAATTAATATCGCTACTTGAAACTAAGGAAAAACCAAAAGCATACGTTGGATACGAGCCAAGTGGAGAAATTCACCTTGGCCACATGATGACAGTTCAAAAACTCATCGATCTGCAAAATGCGGGATTCAAAATTGTAGTTTTGTTGGCTGACATTCACGCTTATTTGAACGAGAAGGGGAGCTTTGAAGAAATTTCAAATATTGCTAAGTACAACAAGAGGGTTTTCGTAGCTCTTGGACTGGATGAGAGTAAAACGAAGTTCGTTCTTGGTAGCGAGTACCAGCTAGAAGATCACTACATGCTGGACGTTCTAAAACTGGCAAGAGTAACTACGTTAAAGAGGGCTAGAAGAAGTATGGATGAGGTGAGTAGGAGGAAAGAAGATCCAATGGTATCTCAGATGATCTATCCGCTAATGCAGGCACTCGACATTGCACACCTAGAAGTTGACTTAGCCGTAGGAGGGATGGATCAAAGGAAAATCCACATGCTTGCAAGGGAAAATCTGCCGAAGTTAGGGTACAAATCCCCAATATGCCTCCATACACCGATTATTGTTGGATTGGATGGTGAGAAAATGAGCAGTTCAAAAGCAAACTACATTTCAGTAAGAGATCCGCCTGAAACAGTTGAAAGAAAAATTAAGAAGGCTTTTTGTCCTGCTGGCATAGTTGAAGATAATCCCATTCTTGAAATCGCCAGATATCACATTTTACCAAGATTTGGAAAGTTGAAAGTTGAGAGAGATGAAAAGTTTGGTGGCGACGTTGAATACACGAAGTTTAGTGAATTGGCCAAAGATTTTAAAGAGGAGAGGCTACATCCCTTAGATCTCAAAATAGCTGTGGCAAAGTATTTAAACAAATTACTTGAAGGAGCAAGAAAAAGATTAGAGGTGTCAGTCTGAGTGAGGAGGAAGTAATCAGAGTAAGACTCCCAGATAGGAGCAAAGGTGAGATGTTTGGATTCGTAACCTCAATGCTAGGAGCGGGACATATAAAGGTGAGATGCGAGGACGGAAGAGAGAGACTTGCAAGAATACCAGGAAAAATGAGGAAGAAGATATGGATAAGAGAGGGTGACGTTGTTATCCTAGTTCCCTGGTCATTTCAAAATGATAGGGCAGACATCGTTTGGCGATACACAAATCCTCAAGTAGAATGGCTTGAAAGAAGGGGTTACCTCAAGTTCTAGTATGGAAATAATGGATAATTTAAAAGACGTGAGGAGGGCTCTTGTTTTCGGAATCGGTGGAGGAGGGGACATAGCTAGCACAATTCCCGTTGCAAATTTCTTAAAGAAATTTGGTATAGATGTTCTCTATGGGAGTGTAGTGTGGGACAGACTAGTCGTAGATCCCAAACCTGGACCGAGAAGTCTCGATGAATTAGAAGAGATTGAAAAAATTAACGATCTTATAGGTTTTGCATTTCCGAAAACCAGAACAAAGTACGGAATTAAACCTAATGTGGCAAGAGCTGCAGAACATTTTGGGAAGGTTGTTGCGATAGACATCACGAAAGGACCAAAGTCACTAGCAAATGCCTTAAGAAACTTCTCGGAAAAACTCGATGTTTCGTTATTTGTTGGCGTTGATGCTGGTGGGGATGCAATATCCGTTGGATTCGAGTCGGGGGTTAAGAGTCCGCTTTCAGATGCGACCTGTGTTTCTGCTTTAAAAGATGTTAACGGTATCGTGGCGGTCTTTGGATTTGGAAGTGATGGAGAACTTAGATTTGAAGAACTTCTTCTGAACATTTCTGAAATTATAAAAATGGATGGGTTTCTTGGTTGCACCTCAATGAGCAAAAATGACTACAAAGAAATGAAAGAAATAACGAAATTTGTAGTAACTGAGGCAAGCAGCATACCAATAATGGCGTTTGAGGGTGAATTTGGTGTTAAAAAGATAAGGAAGAGTAGAACTGTGCTCATTTCTCCACTTTGTATTTTGACTTTCTACTTTAAAGCAGAAAGTGTTTTCAAGATTAACCAAGCAGCAAGAATAATAGAAGAGGCCAAAAATTTGGAGGAGGCAAATAGGCTACTGAACAGGAATGGAATTCTCACCGAACTCGATTTTGAGAGAGCCATTACTCTTCAAGAAGATCGCTAAGATCAAATTCTTCTTCCTCAAAATCAAACTCTAGTTCTTCTATCTCCTCTTCCTCCTCTTCAGCGCTCTCAACAACTTCGTACTCTTCCTTTAACTTTAACAGGGCCTCTTTTACGGCCTTTCTATATTCATCCAAGTTTGGATTGTATATCTGCTTTGCGAGTTTTGCGTCTTCGCTACTCTCGTTTTCCATATCTTTTATCCTTTTTATCGTTGACTTTGCAGTTTCAACAATCCAGTAGTCCCTCGCTTCTATGTCCGAAATGTTTATGTTTTCAGGTCTAAGGGTTACCAAGGTTCTTGATGACCCCTCAAAAACTCTGACTTTTGCAGTTAATGATACGAGAACCGGAGGTTCTATATCCGTCAAACTCTCCAGAGCTTCAGGTTGGAATCTCCCGACGTAACCCAAGAACGATCCAGTTGGATCCGCAAGCCTAATCCTCCATATCCCAGATTCAGGCTGAACTTCTTCCTTTTCAAGCAGTGCGGCTATAATAAAGACTCTATTGCATCTCAAGCCAAGCGGGGTTAGAACGTAAACGGGGCTTTTCTCCTCGTTCCCCTTAAATATGTGAGTTGAACCGTTCAGTTCCTTCGCAAATATCCTCCTTGCTACCTCTCTTCTCCTTATCCCATCCATAAAATCACCCGATGATCTCCAACAATTTTTCAATCTCTGCGGTTATTTCTGGTTTGTAAAATTCTACTCTCCTTACCATAAGGAACCTACCTACAAGATCTCCTCCAACTTTTAAGTACTTACCTAGGAGCATCCTCTTAAGTTCAGACAAAACTACAGATCTGTCTAAGTTTTCCTTAGCCATCTTTTTTGCACCTTCAAGGTCTATTCCCGTAAGGTCCTTGATGTTCTCTTCATTCAATATTATCTCATATGTATTTTCTCCATTGTCAATTACTCCCCTTATTCTCAAATCGTCATACCAACCGACTTTCCCATGAACTGGACACATACCAGATTTAACAACTCTCCCACACTCATTGCATCTCTGAATAAGCCCGCTATTTTGCTGGATGGCGACGAGTGATCCAACTATTTCCAATTCACCTGGGTACCTCAACTCCTCGGAAACCTTAATATCCTCATTTATCTCTTCAATTTCACTGTATCTAGTAACGTTAATCCTCATAGAGCCGCCAAATTCGTCTGTTACGACGTTTTTGAAAAGGTAACACTTCCCTTCCTCAACCTCCGGTTTGCCAGCTTTTGACCAAATAAGGAACCTTACGAGACCTGTTTCATCACCGATCAATCCAGTTTGGGAAATGGATGGACTGGTAGGTTCCCAGAGTTGAACGACCTTTGCTTTAACACTGATCCATCTTCCAGGTTCTTTTATCTCAAAAACTTTAGTAGTTGGAGCCCTTACTTCTTCCTTTGGAATCTGATATTCTCTAACCAAATAATTTGTTATCGTCCTTAAGGCCTCAGTCTCTGGAACCTTAAATTCAAGTAATAGAAGTTTTAATCTCTTTGCAATTTCTTTTTTAGATATCCCATAATCCTTGAACTTTTCATAAAGCTGTGATGACAGTTCCTCGATCCTCTCTTCTATTTTCATTTAATCACCAATTGTCATTTTGCAACTGAGAAAAAAAATCCTTTTGGGGTTTCTTTCCACTGGCAGAAACTTAAAAAAATCCATGAGAACCTATGCCAATGAAAATCCTAAACGACGATTCAAGAGGAATAGAGGTTGCATCTAAGATCATAGAGAGAGGTTGTTTGGTTGCTTTCCCGACCGAAACTGTATATGGTGTTGGATGTGACGTTTTTAATGAAGAGGCTGTAAAAAAAGTTTATGAAATTAAGAAGAGAGATTTTAGTAAACCACTAATTGTGGGAGTTTCTGAAGTTGAACAGATTTACGAACTTGCAGAAGTTAATGAAGTTGCCGAGAAATTAATTAAAAAGTTTTTTCCAGGGCCTTTAACTTTAATTTTGAAAAGAAAAGAGATCGTTCCAAAAATAGTTACTTCCGGACTTGAAAAAGTTGCTATAAGGATGCCGGACCACTTCGTTCCATTGGAACTCATGAAAAGATCGAGGAAACCAATAGTCGTACCATCAGCAAACGTTTCTGGGAAACCCAGCCCTACTAAATTCGAGCACGTTATCCAAGATTTACCAGGAATTGATGCAGTAATAAAAGGTGAGTGCAAAATTGGTATTGAATCTACCATCGTAGACGTAACAACAGATCCGATAAAAATTCTAAGGTTTGGGGCCGTTCCCAAAAGGGAAATTGAAAGGCATACAAAACTTGATGTAGAACTATCGTTTGGAGAATACAAGACTTCTAAACCCTTCTATCTCTTTATTGGAGAGAGAGTTAGGGAGGGAATCCTAAAATTCGTTAGTGATGCCGAGAGCAAGGGATTGAAACCTTTGATAATTGCAAAAGAGGATGTTTATGGAAAAGAGGTAATCACTGTAGGAAAAGGAAAAGACTACGTTAGGAACATATTTGATGCAATAAGAAGAGCTGAATTAATGGATTTCGACTTAGTTATTTTAGAGGGTTTTGATGACCCCGAATATGGGGATGCAGTTATGCATAGGCTAAAAATGTTAGCTGGAGAGAGAGTTATTAGAGTTTGATCAAACGTATTCCCTAAGCTTAATGTAAAGGATTGGAGCTGTGGCTATACCAAGTATCGAGTAGCTCAATTCCCCCTTTGCCAAATAAACTAGGACCATTAGGATTGAAAAGCAACTCGCAATAAGCGATGCGACAAGCACATAGGAATCTCTTCTTTTTATTGCTCCTTTCAAGTATATTACTGTAATAGTCGCAAGAACAAAAGAATTGAGAACGGAAGACTTGAATTCAAGTACGGAGAGTGCAGCGAAATAAATCGTAAGCAAGATTGCTAAAACCATGATCCCACCACCACTGCAGCAAACGCAACCAAGTAGGCGATGAAAAAACTGTAAAAGACTATGAAAATTGCCCACTTTGTTCCTACTTCTGCCCTAATCGTTGCTATTGTAGCTAAGCATGGCATGTAGAGTAAAGTGAAGAGCATGAAGGCGAGAGCACTAAAAGGAGAAATTGCCTCCGCCAAGTTAATGTTTAGAATTCCTATGGTAGCTACTACAATTTCTTTTGCAACAAATCCAGAGATAAGTGCAACTATCAGCTCCCAATTCCACCCAAGTGGAGAGAAAATTGGAGTTAGCATCTTTCCAATCACAGCAGCATAGCTCTTTTCCAAACTTCCGCCTGGATATTGGGTTATGAACCACACAACCACGGACATCAAGAGGATGACTGTTCCAGCCTTTTCAAGGAAGTGTCTAGTTCTACTCCAAGTTGATCTCCAAACGTCTCTTAGATTGGGAAGCATGTAAGGTGGAAGCTCCATTATAAATTCCGCTTCACCCTTCAAAAGTGTTTTCCTAAAGACCAGAGCCGAGATAAAAGCTATCAGTACTCCGATGAGATATATTAACATCACAATTGTTCCTCCACTCCCTGGGAAAAAGACCCCTGCAAAGAGGATGTAAATTGGTAATCTTGCGCTACATGACATGAATGGATTGACAAGAACGGTTGCAATCCTAATTCTATTATCCTCTATTGCCCTTGTAGCCATTATAGCCGGAACATTACAACCAAAACCTAAAATCATTGGAATTATGGCTCTTCCACTCAATCCAAATTTGCTCATGATGTTATCCAGTAGGTACACAGCTCTCGGCATGTATCCACTCAATTCAAGGATGGAAAGGGCTATGAAGAGAAACGCGATGTTTGGAACGAAAACCAGTACACTTCCAACTCCAGCTATTATTCCACTACCTAATAAAGAGAAGAACCATCCACCCAAGTTTGCCACGTACTCAGAAGAGGCTCCAAAGAACTCGTCAAGTGCGCCTGTAATTGGATCCGCTACTGAATACGTGAAGGTGAAGAGCATCCACATAAACGAAAGAAATATTGGAATCCCCAAATGCTTATCCATGAAAACTTCGTCCAAAGCATCATCCAAGCTCTTTTTGGGTTTTATCCTCTGAACGACTAGTTTTGCAATCTTTCCAGCTTCGTTTATGCTCTCATCTAAGTTTTTAGGTCTTACTTTTAAAAGAGATCCACCGATCAGAATTTCCCTCTTTAACTTCTCAATACCAATATTTTTTACAGCTACAGTTTCAACAACTGGAACGCCAAGGATTTCGCTTAACTTCTTTGAATTTATTTTAATTCCACTTTTTTTGGCCTTGTCCATCATGTTTAGTACAACAATTATTGGAATGTCGAACCTCGACAATTGGAGAGTCAAATACAAGTTCCTTTCAAAGTTTGCCGAATTCAAAATGTTGAGAATTAGATTTGGTCTCTCCCTGGATAAGTACTCGACTGCTATCTTCTCGTCAATCGATGCTGCTTCCAAACTGTACATTCCTGGAAGATCTATGAAAGAAACCTCCATTCCATCAATTTTAGTTTTACCTTCCTTTTTTTCAACCGTTACTCCAGGAAAGTTCCCCACTGTAAAGTTCCCACCGGTCAGTGCGTTGAGTATGGCCGTCTTACCTACATTTGGATTTCCAACTAGAGCTACCCTCACAACAGAACCTTTCTCCGCCAGCCCGAAAGCTGGCTTTCCAATCCGCTCCCGCGGATCTTGTTAATCGGCCTCCCATCGGCCTCATTTAAAATAAATCTCAACCTATATCCCATATCATTGTTCACCCTCTTTATTATCACAGTGTAGGGAAGGAATCTAAAGTTCGGCTCGTATTCTCTCAAACAGGATTGGGGTATGTATATTTTTGGATAAATGAATCTTCCATTCGAACAGTTAATTCTCAATTTCATAGTATCTAAATCCAAAAGCGTATTTCTCCTACTTCTCGAGACCAATATTGAATTCCTCCTCTTCCTGTATTCCTCCTTCGAGATTTTCCCTTCCATCCTCAACTTTTGGTTTTTCCTACCCCCGAAAGTTACGTGGGGTGGAAGGTGTTTTATTGAATAATAGGCATCTCTAACGTAATCCAAGTTCAGTCCAGTTTCCATCACAAGTATTCTTTCAATGTCTGGGGCCCAATAACCTTTCCATTTTAGCGAATAAGCCCTTCTCCTAGCTCTTCCAAATCTCCTCATTAAATCTTCGAGTTCTCTGCTTGCTCCCTCCGTTATTTTCATTATCCGACCAGGTATCACTTTCATAGACTAGAAACACTTCCTACGTTCGCATGGATGTTTACCAGACTTTTTAAATTCCATAAAATGATTTAACCAAACGGGACTGCTACTCGGGCTTTTCTCGACGAAGTTCACGAAACTTCTCAGGCATTCCAAAGTTTCTGAGTGTAGAATGTGTTCGATTATACACGCATCTTTTTCTGCAACACTGCTACTTACTCCAATGAGCCTCAAGAACTTTATTATTGTTTCTCTCCTTCTTTGAACGAACTTCGCAAGTTCTTTACCTTTATCAGTAAGCTCAACATACGCCCTTTTCCTGTATATAACATACCCTTCATCTGAAAGCTTTTTTAACATTTCAGAAACCGTAGCCGGTTTAACGTGAAGAGCCTCACAGATATCTTTAACCCTAACAAAGTTCTTTCTCTCAGATAACTTATATATTGCTTCAACATAATCCTCAGATCTTTTCCTTAACATCAACAACCACCCTCATCGCAAGACCTCTTCCCAAAACGTACTTCGTGCCATCAACAGAAACTAGCATGGCTCCACCTCTTCTACCAAGAACCTTGACTCTCTTCCCCGGAACTATTCCTATTGCCATTAGGTTTCTAATAGCCCCTCTTCCGCCAATTACCGTTACAACCCTTGCTTCCTGGCCCTCCCTTAGCATCGCTAGAGTGAACATTATTTGTTAGGTTAGCCTAACGTTATTAAATCTTTTTGGGCAACCTAAAGAGAAGTAAAATTTTTAAATAATTCAAAACCCAAGTCAAGCTGAGAATTCTCCAATCTAAGTCAAAAATAGAATTAGAGTCCCTTTCAAAATTCAAGTCGTAGTTTCTAAGCATCTAATTGCTAGATCGGTTGACGCACAAATGGTAAAATCCAAGATTAAGTGTTGTTCGAATGAAATTCCCGAAAACTCAATGATTTCTTACAAGCTTTCATCCCACTCATTGAAGTTAATATCAAAATCCCAAATAATCGATATTTTTCTTTACTAAGATAGTTCTGGAAATCGTTTCTCAAAAGAAAAAAGTAAAGATTTTGAGAATCGTTCAAACTATGTCTATGAAAAAGCAGAAAGCTGAGATATACGTAGAGTCAATTGACTTAAATAAGTACTTACCTAAAAAGGATTGTTACAAATGCGGTTTTTCGTGTAAAGAGTTTTCTAAACTTATTTTAGAGGGGTTGGATCCAGAAAAATGCCCGCACTTAAGTGAAAGGGAGATAGAATATATAAGAGTGATACAAAAGCTGAAGGACTTTCACATTCCTCTCATCTCCTCAACCATAAGAACGAGATCAGGTCTAGTTCTTTCAAATCCATCTTCGATAACGCTAGTAACTTCAAACTTCCCATATACCCAATTGATTCTAGGAGAAGTTCTAGCTTCAGCAAAATTAGACTGCAATCTACTAATAATAGACACTGAAGGTTATTCAGTAGACATGGCAGTTTATCTTAACATTTTCAAAGCGGAGAAAATCATCGAGCTAGAAAATGAACTTGAAAAAATTGATAGAAAAGAAATAGTTATCCCAGGATTGGCAAAGGGTATTCTTAATGACCTAAAAAATGCGGGATTTAAAACAATACTAGGCCCCATCTGTTGCCTAGAACTTCCAATTTTCCTTTTAAAAACGGGTTTGGTTTAACTTCTCGTCTTCCATTTTACCATTTCACACTACATCCTTCAGTTCTTCAATTTCCCTAAACGTTTCTTCTAAAATTTCCCTCTCTATTACTTTTACCAATTCATCCCTTCCTTTAATCCTCAAAATTCTAAGGAATCTTTTAAAATCGACGAGGATCCCCTTTGCTTTTTCCCTATCGCTAACTGCATAACTCATTCCAATTAGTCTACCAAGAGTTAGAGCTGCAAAACTCAATTTGACTCCACTATATTTCTCCGCAAGCTTTTTTGCTATCTCTTCATCGCTCATTTTCTTTTCTATCATCTCTGTTATATCCGCCATAATTTCCGCAGCTTCTCTTGCGGACAAACCCAAAGATTTGTACAATATCATCCCAACAAACTTATCAAAATTCCTGCAACAACCGCAGAACCTATAACTCCAGCGACGTTTGGGCCCATTGCATGCATGAGTATGTGGTTCTGGGGATCTTCTTCAATTGCAAGTTTCTGAACAACCCTTGCTGACATCGGAACTGCAGAAACTCCAGCAGCACCTATCATCGGATTTATTTTTTCAGCCAAGAAGATGTTCATGAACTTAGCCAAAATCACACCGCCTCCAGTTGCTGCTGCAAACGCTAAAATTCCCAGAATTAAAACTAGGATCGTTTTTTGAGTCAGAAAGCTCTCTGCCCGCATAGTACTTCCAATCGTCAAACCGAGGATGATGGTCATGATATTCATAAGTTCCTCGCTCGCGCCTTTAGCAAGTCTATCGGTTACACCGCTCTCCCTAAACAAGTTTCCCACCATCAACATGCCTATCAAGGGAAGAGCTTTTGGGGCCACTATACCCGTTACGATGATAGTGACAATCGGAAATACAATCTTTTCTTTTTTCGATACTACTCTTAGCTGCCTCATCCTAATCATTCTTTCCTCTCTTGAGGTCAACGCCTTTATTATCGGAGGTTGAATTATCGGGACCAGGGACATGTAGCTGTAAGCTGCAACAGCCGTAGCCGCTAAAAGATGGGGTGCAAGGATCGTAGTAGTGTAGATCGTTGTTGGTCCATCTGCACCACCAATTATCCCGATTGAGGCAGCTTCTTGGGGAGAAAACCCCAAAAAGAGAGCTGAGAGAAGCGCTGCAAATATTCCAATTTGGGCCGCAGCACCTAAAAGGAAAGTTTTTGGATTAGCTAAAACGGGTGAAAAATCGGTTAAGGCCCCTAAACCAAGAAAAATAAGGAGTGGAGCTATTTCGGTGTGAATGAGGTATTTCAAGAAATAGCCAAAAATGCTGTTCTCACTCCCCAATTCACTTCCAGGTAAATTTACCAAAATTGCACCCAAACCGATGGGGACGAGTAATAGAGGTTCCATTTTCTTGTATATACCAAGATAAACCAAAGTTAAACCCACAGAAATCATTATAATATTCCCAATCATTTAACCACCGCAAGCAGATCGCCTGCTTCAATTCTTTGTCCCTCTTTCACCAAAATTCTCCTAACCTCACCATCAACCGGACTGACTATCTCGTTCTCCATTTTCATTGATTCTATTATCATCAGCGGATCGCCAATTTTCACCCTATCTCCTGGATTTACCAAGATCTTAAGGACAACGCCAGGTAACATCGATACGACCCTTCCGAGTTCTTCCTTCTTCACCTCCATAACCTTCCCTAATCCAATCTCTTTTTCCACATTTTCAAAATCCCTTAGTTCCAAGCTTTCCTCAACGGATATTTCAGCTTCTTTTTTACCAATTTTAACCCTATAAACACCCTCCCTTATTTTCTCAACTCCAACCTTGAAAACATAGTCACCAACCTTAACCCTAAAAAATCTCAAAAGATCACCTCACAGATACCTTGCAAAGTCCTTCCATTTCTCTGAAACTTTTATTTTTGGAACCTTCAAGGACTCGAACTGCATAATCGCTACTATAGCAGCCATAAGTTCCTCATTTGTAAATGTCCCCTCAGCTTCTATTTCTTCAATCTCAAAATTGGGTTTTGGACTAAAAATCCTACCAAGGATCCACATTACAATAGCCAGTAACGACAGAGCTAAGAATACGCCGCCCATTCCGAATACTGTTAGGTACAATCCAAGATTTATCATCTGAACTCGGAAAATTTAATTGATTTAAAAAATTTTGTATTGATTTAGGTCAACTTGTATTAACCGTATATTTCACGAACGTAATCCTCAAAATTCTTAATAATAACATGCTGCCTCTTTTTTAAAGTAGGAGTCAACTCCCCCTTTTCAATGCTAAAAGCTCTTGGAACAAGCTTAAATTTCTTTATTCTTTCATAGTTTGCAAATTTGTTGTTCACCTCATCTACTATTCTTGAATAAAATTCAACGATCTTTGGATTCATTACCAAGTCTTCTCCAACCTGTACAACCTCCTCCTCCTCACCCACATGTTTCTTTAATATGACCTCATTTTCGTCATATTCCACTCCAAGCCGCTTGGCAAGTTTTATGAGGAGGTTAAAATTCGGCTGGATTAAAGCCGAGATAAAAGGTTTCTCGTCACCTAAAATGAGCGCATCAGCGATATATGGGTTCTTCGTTAGCTCTTCTTCGATAGGTATTGGAGAGACATTTTTCCCCGTATCGAGTACGATTATGTGTTTCTTCCTTCCTAAGAATATCAAGTAACCGTCTTCATCGAACCTACCAAGGTCACCAGTTTTAAGCCATCCACCTTCCGTGAAAGTTTCTTTAGTTAGGTGAGGCTTTTTCCAATAACCTACCATTACGTTCTCTCCTCTTACAAGTATCTCCCCGTCCTCAGCTATCGCTTCTTCTATTCCAGGAATTGGAGGGCCAACAGTTCCAGGTTTGAATCTCTTGAGTGGGTTTAAATTGGTCGGTGCAGCTGTCTCAGTCATACCGTATCCTTCGATAACCGGAATACCCATCCCATTGAACATGTAGGCCAAATTCTTGGATAGCTCAGCTGCAGCAGAACATATGAACCTAATATTCTCAAGACCTAAGGTAGATCTTACCTTGCTATAAACAAGCTTATCAGCCAGTTTTCTCTTGAACTCTAATAAGGATCCAAATTTCTCTTCCCTGCTAATCTTTCTTCCGCATTCAATTGCAACATCTCTAGCCCAGTAGAAGATCTTCTTTTTTATTTTAGATTGGTTTTCGACGTTCTCCAATATCCCCCTATTTATCCTTTCAAGAACCCTTGGAACCGCAACAAATGCTACTGGTTTAACGAGCCTTAATGTCTCGACAAAATTTTCAGGCTTAGCAAAAACTGCATTTGCTGCCCTGCTAACTCCAGCGAAGAAAACCAATCTCTGAAAAACATGACTCAGTGGTAAGTAACATATGTATGGTTCACCCGGATAAAATGGTGTTATGGACATCACAGACATTGTATTAAACCTCCAATTCCAATGAGTGAGCATCGCTCCTTTCGGTTCACCGGTCGTCCCAGAAGTATACACAATACTTGCTATGTCGTCAGGCCTTGAATCCCAGTAAAGATTTTTCGAGCTCTTTTCGCCGATTTGAATGAGTTTTTCTAAATCTCCACCTTCAATTGTAACAATAGTTACATCAGATTCAATTTTCTTTGCCAATTCCTCATTCTCTGCTACAACAATTTTGCTCTCTGAATCGTCGATTATGTAATTAACTTGCTCCTTGTTCAAAACGCTATGAATTGTTGTTACTATTGCACCAGCAGACATGATTGCGAAATCGAAAAGTTCCCACTCATACCTTGTACTACTATAAATAGCAACCCTATCTCCCGGCTTTATCCCCTGTTCAATTAAACCTTTAGCAATCTTTTCAACCTCAGCACCAAATTCCCTATAACTAAGAGATCTCAGTTCGCCACCCTCAAGAAAAGATAAAGCGCTAACATCTGGATATTTCTTAACAATTCTCCAAAACATCTCTGTAAGAGTTTCTTTCTTATCGTAAGTTAGTTCTTTACCTTTTACAACTTGCATCTCACCACCAAAATGTAATTACTAATTATATAAATACGATGAGCAAATACAAATCATTTAAGTTAATGTCATGAGTTTAGATGCTCATACCAATCTTTTTATTCTAGACACTACTCCCATCCATGAAGGAAATCGTTAAATTTAGGGAAAAGATAAATTATGATAAATATATTCTCGAAGTTAAGAAAATAGTTGAGAGCGTGAAAAAAGATGGAGATAAAGCCGTAATTAAATTTGAAGAGGAATTCAATGGTATAAAATTAAAAAGACTAAGAGTTAGTAAGGATGAAATTGACGACGCCTACGATTTTGTTGAAGACGACTTAATCGATGCACTAGAATTTGCAAAGGAGAACATTGAAAGATTCCACAACATCACCTCGGTTGAGAGAGAAATTAGGATCGATTTTGGAGACTGCACGATGGGTAAAATCTACGTTCCAATCGAGAGGGTCGGTGCATACATACCTGGAGGTAGGGCTAGTTACCCATCAACCGCTCTAATGATCGGTGTTCCAGCTAAAATTGCAGGGGTTGATGAATTGATCGCATGCACCCCCGCGAATGCTGATGGTAAGGTTAATCCACTCACCTTGGTAGCATGCGACATTGCCGGATTTGATAAAATCTACTCAGCCAGTGGAGCCCAGGCTATTGCAGCAATGGCGTATGGAACAGAAACGATACCAAGAGTCTACAAGATAGTTGGTCCAGGGAATGTTTACGTAACAGCAGCAAAGTTACTCGTATCAAAGGACGTTCCAATTGATATGCCTGCGGGTCCTTCTGAGATCTTAATAATAGCAGATGAGACAGCTGAACCTGAATTTATCGCTTCAGATTGTGCTGCCCAACTCGAACATGATCCAATGTCTGTAGCGGTACTTATCACAACTTCAAGTGATTTAGCAGAGAAGGTGAGGAAGCTTGTAAATGGAAATTTCAGCCACTTCGTTGTAAAAAATTTAGACGAAGCTATTAGAATTGCAAATGAATTTGCTCCAGAACATCTGGTGATCTGCACAAAGAATGCAGAAAACTTACTTAGGAAAGTTAGAAATGCGGGAAGCGTATTTATAGGTAACTTCTCACCGGTTGCTGCTGGAGATTACGCTTCGGGAACGAATCACGTTCTACCAACTCTTGGTTTTGCTAAAATGTATAGTGGACTAAGCGTTGAAACTTTCTTAAAACATTTCACGTTTCAAAAAATTAAGAAAGAGGGACTTAAGAGAATTGGAGATGCTGTAGTTAGGCTATCTGAAGCAGAAGGTCTTAAACTTCATGCTGAGAGTATAAAAAAGAGGTTTCAAAAGATCTCCTCATAAAACCTCTTTTCCATTCTTCTGTCTTGAATTATTTCTTTTTCCTTCAAAACTTCCCTCTCCAGTTTCTTTAATGCTACATGGAGAGCATATTCAACTCCCCAGCTTTCTCCGCTAACCATGAAGTTCTTTCTTGAACTTGAAAGCTTTATTCTCACATGGATAAGCGGTAGACCCCTGAAGTGTTCTTTGTGTCTCTTAATGTAAACAAACATGTAACATTCGCGTAGGAAATCTGAGAATTTCCTCATAAACTTCTCAACGTCTTCATAGATTGCATCCTTATCAACCTCATCAAGTTCGATACCCATACTGATTATTTGAACTCCAATTTCTCTTTTCTCTGTTTTCTTAAGGAAATATTCGAGAATGTCCTTCTTAATCACTATTCCATCGGGAATTCCATCTCTTACAACAACAACACTTGATATTCTGTTCTCAACCATCAGATCTATTACTTCAGCCACACTATCACTTCTGTTAGCGTAGATAACCGGAGAACTCATTATACTTTCAACCATTATTGAGAGAGTTTTTTCCTTTTCTCCAACTGGTTCACCAAGCCTTGCCCTCTTTCTAGGAGATATAACTCTATCTATAACATCTTTTCCAGTTAGAATACCTATTACCTTGTTATTTTCATCTACAACAACAACTCTGTCTATTCCATGGCTTCTCATAACAGAGAGAGCTTTAGCAGCGGTATCAAATCTTCTAACTGTAATAACCTCTGGATTCATAACCTCCCTAACTTTCACACCGGAGAAGATTCCCCTTAGCTTTCTTAGGAAATCATTAATGTATATCACTCCGATCATTTTGTTTATTTTCACCAGTACAAATGGGGTAGAATCTTCGACGAATCTCCTTGCCACTCTTCTCTCATCCAGTTCAGATACTGAAATAACGCCAGTTTTAACCATGAGAGACTTCACTTTCGTTTCATGGGGATTTTTTAGTACACTGCCCCTTATCAAATCCTTCTCCCTAACAACACCTACGACCTTGCCTTCATCCCTCACAACGATTGCATTGGCCTTCTCCCTGTCCAGTTTTTCTAACAGCGGAAACAACTTTGAAATCTTTTCTTCTGCATCAATCATCTCGTAGTCCATCATTATGAGTTCTTTCAGCTCCTCTAACTCCAAACCTACCACCCCAATGTAAGGGTCAAGACGGGAAGCAGATAATCCAGTAGTGCAAGAGCTAAAAAGGTTGCGATGAACTTACCAGCATCATTTGTAGCGAGCTTCGAATCTTCGATGAGCCTTTTGCTTATAGTTCTGATTCTAACCTCAGATTCGCCATAGCTACACTTCGATTCGCTAAATTTTGGACTCTTTAATTTGTGCAAAATTTTTCTAAATGCCTCCCAATCCTCCTCACAGCTTCCAGCCGGTCTGTAAGATTCTTTAACTCTTATACCAGTTTTTTCGTGATTGTCTGTGGATAGAACTATTGGAATGTATCCAATTTTTCTAACTTCTCTTTCAACCCTCTTTCTAAATTCCAGTTTAATATTGTTAGAATCAAATATTATCAGAGCATATCTTTCTCCAGAATAATCAAGGAGTAGTGCAGATATATAGTTACATATGCTCCTCGTACTAACATCAAGTTTAAAAAAGGAGTACTTTAAATTGGTCTCAAAACTCTCTTTTGTTTCGGCAATTTTAATCAAATTTTCAATTTCCCTCACTTCAGAAGACGCATTGAATCCAGGCACATGGGCATTATGGCAATCAACAACGAAGCTCCCGGACTTGACTTCAAAGTCGTCGATAGCATTCTTTCCACTTACAAAAATCAGCTTAATTTTGTCAAATGGGAAACAGAATACTTCGAATTTTTTACCT
>Ga0180302_10000501_pt1 | contig 17350 bp, 13 predicted proteins | sample GuaBasSediGuay17_FD_121794 | JGI IMG/M metagenome (GOLD analysis project Ga0180302, IMG submission 121794) | Subseafloor sediment microbial communities from Guaymas Basin, Gulf of California, Mexico - Guay17, Core 4571-4, 12-15 cm | ecosystem: Environmental > Aquatic > Marine > Hydrothermal... | reverse complement strand
GTACAAAACTATATTTAAATCAAATTTTTAAGATTAATTTGTCATTATAAACATTTTGGTGCTCCTCATCAGAAATGTATGAATAATCGGTGGCCACCTATGGCCATTAAACGAATTCCTGAATTTCGAATTGGTGCACACTCACACATTAAAGGACTTGGACTTGATGAAAAAGGCAAAGCCATGTTCATAGGAGATGGAATGGTTGGGCAAGAGGAAGCACGAGAAGCGGCAGGACTAATTGTTCGTTTAATTAAAAGCGGAAAATTGGCGGGACGAGCGATTCTTCTAGTTGGTCCACCAGGGGTTGGAAAAACAGCAATTGCTATAGCTATTTCAAAAGAGCTTGGTCCAGATGTTCCATTTGTAGCTTTATCAGGTTCAAGTGTTTACAGTGCAGAAGTAAAGAAAACAGAAGTGTTAATGCGAGCGTTTCGGAAAGCTATTGGAGTTAGATTTAGAGAAAGAAGAAGAGTTCTTGAAGGAGAAGTTGTTGAATTTGAACCCCATTTTGTTACGGATCCGTGGAATCCTTATCGAAGGCGAGTAAAATCTGCAAAATTAACTCTTCGAACAAAGAGCGAAAGAGTGACATTTAAAGTCGCTCCAGAAGTCGCTGAAGAAATGCTTGCCAGGGGAGTCACACCCGGAATGGTAGTAATGATTGATAAGGAAACTGGAAGAGTAGCGGTACTAGGAATAAGCGAAGAAGCATCGGCAGAGTACAAGTACGACATTGGACGTGTTCAAACAGTTCCCGTGCCAAGTGGTCCAGTGGAGAAAGAAAGAGAATTTACATATGTGTTGACGTTGGACGATCTAGATATAATGTTTCATAGACAGAAAACAGGAGGTGGTTTGCTTTCGCTTTTATTCGGAGGAGTTGAAGAACGAAAGGAAATAGATGAAACCACAAGGGCCGAGGTCGATCAGTTTGTGAAGAAAAATGTTGAAGAGGGAAAGGCTGAAATAATTCCTGGTGTTCTATTCATAGATGATTGTCACACGTTGGATATCGAATGTTGGAGCTTCATATCGAGAGCACTTGAATCGGAGTTAGCTCCAATCGTGATTTTCGCTACTAACAGAGGCTTAACACGAATTCCTGGTACCAATGAAGTAAGTCCTTTCGGAATTCCATTAGATCTGCTAGATCGAATGTTAATTCTTCCATGTTATCCTTATGATCAAAACGAAATTCGTGAGATAATAAAGATTCGTGCAAAAACTGAAAACATTCCTTTATCAGATGATGCACTAGAGGAACTAGTTAAGATTGGGCACGAGCACGGATTACGTTATGCAGTTATGCTTATGGCACCAGCTTACGAGCACGCTAAATTGAATGGTCATGATAAGGTAACGAAAGAGGATGTTGAGTTCGTTAAGAAGAGGTTTATTTCGATTGATGAGGGAGTTAAATATCTAAGAGAGTACGAGACAAAGTTATTGAGATAGACATTATCTAGAACTAAATCATAGATAAAATAGCTTGCTCCCCTAATTTTCGCCATTCTTTTTTTGTAATAATGTATTTGTGGAAATCTTGTATTTTTGTTAAAACGCTTCCACCATACCATGGGGCGATTATAGAATTTCGTAACCTTTTTACTTTTAACTTTTCTCTGAATTCTTCTAATAAGACTTTTTCAATTTCTGTTTTCAAGCGAAGTGACAATCCTGGAGTTAGTGCTGTTCCTCCACTTAGGATAATGTTTTCTATCGCCTTAAGTTTGAGATCGTCAGCACACTTTACTAGGCTTTCATACAATATTTCGTGGAGTCCTTTTGATGGTATGCCATATTGAGTGGGATTGAATAGGATTTCGGGTGCTAGGAATCTTTCCTCAACTAATGATATTTCAGTTCCATCGGGTAAAGTGACTTTTTCTTCTATGACTTTCGTGAGTTTTTTGGCTTTTTCTAATTCTTTTTTAACATTTACCGCTACGTAGCAATACTTTTCCTTGATTTCTGAAATTAGATCGATGTGATCTAGTGATACATCAATTCCTTTGTCTCTAAGAAGCTGAAGTAGTTGTAATGTTATATCGATTCCTCCTAAATCAATACGCGTGCTGCAATCAAAGAGAGGTATTCCTTCTTTAACTAAGCACAATGTTGTTTTTCCATCGCCTATATCAAGTATTATTCCAGTTTCTTCTCCTGTGGCATAAAGAATAAGCAAACTTGTAAGAGGAAAATATATTCCACCAATTTCTAATTCCTCCAGCAAGATTTCGGCCATTCGTATTCTTTGCTCCTTTGGAGTATTTAGGTCGTAGGGTACGATCAAACAAGATTTATCTGGCTTTACGCCCACAATTTTTAAGGAATACTGGACTAATAGCTTCCACATGTCCCATTCCTTAATAAGTCCTCTAGAAACCGGGCGATGTATATCAAAGAGTATGCGTTTATTCATAACGTCTTTTCCGAAGCATACGTCTGGTATTTCGCTAAAAGGTGAAAAAACGTTCCTTTTTCTTATTCCAACGATTGTTGGAAAAATATAGACTGGCTCTCTTTTTCCACCGAAACCGACTTTTGTTAGACCTGAGCCTATATCTAAGACTATGTAAGTTTGACTTTTTAGCAATAACTACACCGCGGCATTAAAATTTCCAAAAATAGAAAAAATAAATTAATGTAGGGAGGAAGAAAATAATGGGCGGCGAAAAAATTAGTGACTTAGATGAGTTCTTAATCATTGAAAAAATCTTAAAATATCTCCACGAGAATCCCCTTGGGAAAAACGAAGATGCTATTGCATGGAAAATAAACGACTTGTACATTATCGTAAACATAGATTCACTTGTAAGAAAAACTGATGTTTTACCTGTAATGACCCCAGAGGATATAGGACGAAAACTCGTTATTATGACATGCTCTGACGTGATAGCAAAGGGAGGTATTCCGAAAATCTTCTTGGCTTCAGGTCTTTTTCCAGGAGATGAAAGTATTGATTACTTACTAAGAATTGTAAAAGGAATTAGAGACACATGTGATGAATATGAAATAAAGTATGTGGGAGGAGACCTAGGGGAGGCAGAAGACATAATTTTATCTGGTGTTGCACTTGGTCTCGCAAAAAAACTATTAAAACGAAGTGGACTCAAGCCTGGCGATCTTGTTTGGACTACTGGTGAATTTGGTCTCACGGGCGCAGCATTTCATTATGTTCTCTTTAATGGACGAAGAATAAAAAATATGAATCGAATTCTAGAAAGTGTTAAAAAGCCAAAATTGCGTTTAGATGAGGCAAAAGTTATTTTTCAAATCGCTACGGCAAGCATGGACTCAAGCGATGGATTAGCAATTACATTAAACGAAATGGCGAGAATGAGCAATGTAAAAATAATTATTGAGCAAATACCCTTAGCAAAAGAAGTTCTTGAATATGCGAAGGAAAATAACTTGAATCCATTATCACTAGCTTTTTTCGCGGGGGAGGAATTTGAATTAGTTTTTGGAACTCGAGGAATGAGCGAGGAAGAGGTAAGAGAATATTTCAAATCATACAAGTTAAAAGAACCATTTCTTATCGGCCGTGTTGAATCAGGATCTGGAGTCTTTTATAAAAATAGGAGAATTGAACGAAAAGGATGGTCACATTTCGCAAATGAGTGGTATTCTCTGATAAGAAAGCAAATGAGTTTCTAAAGTGGAGAATAATACCTTATCCAAAATTTAATGTAAATAATTCCAATATTTCCTAAATGTTAATATTTGTAGATTAGGTGCTAAATATGGTTAACTTAGAAAAAATAATTGAAGATACTGCTGTTAAAATGTTACAGCTTGCCGTCACGGAATTACCGCCAGATGTTATGAATGCATTGAAAAAAGCTAGAGAGCGTGAAACTAATGAACGAGCGAAAAAAATTTTGGATACATTGATCACAAATGCTGAAATTGCCAAAGAAAGAAGAGTACCGATATGTCAAGATACAGGATTAATAATCTGGTATGTAAAAGTTGGTGAAGATTTTCCAATAAAATCAAAATTATATGAAATTCTCAAAAATGCTACAATACGTGCAACAAAAGAAGTTCCGTTGAGACCAAATGCAGTGGATCCAATTACAGAAAAAAACACAGGAAATAACACCGGCCCGCATGTTCCCTATATTAACTGGGAAATTGTTCCAGGAAACGAACTGCATTTAACTGTTTTACCGAAAGGTGGGGGATCTGAATATTGGTGCAGATTATATATGATAAAACCAATTGAAGGTCTTAATGGAGCAATAAAATGTGTTCTTCAAACTTTAAAAGAAGCGATGGGAAAACCTTGTCCTCCACTCGTGATTGGTGTTGGTATAGGAGGTGGTGCAGATATAGCATTGAAGCTTGCTAAGAAAGCAATTTTAAGACCACTTGATGATATGCATCCAAATCCAAAGGTTGCTGAACTAGAGCAAAGAGTACTCAATCTTGCTAATAAGCTTGGAATCGGACCAATGGGACTTGGTGGAGACACAACATGTCTCGGAGTGAAGGTTGAAGTAGCTGCTAGACATGTCGCGACATATCCAGTAGGTATTGTTATACAATGTTGGGCGGCGAGAAGATGCTCAGTGATTATTAACAAAGATGGAAGTGTTAGATATTTAACTCATAAAGTTTAGAAGGTGAAAATGTATGGCAGAGTACAAACTTAAAACACCAATTTCTGAGGAGGAAATAAGAAAACTACGAGTTGGTGATATTATTTACATAAGTGGAATTATTGTATCCGCAAGAGATAAAGCACACATGAAAGCATTAAAAGAAGATCTCCCTGAGGAACTTAAGAAATACCTAAAGGATGGAGTAGTATATCACGTCGGTCCCGTTGTTAAAAAAATCAATGACAAGTTAATACCAATATCAGCTGGGCCGACAACATCAATTCGAATGGAACCAGTCGAACATGAATTCATAAAACGTTTTAAAGTTAGAGTTGTGGTCGGAAAAGGCGGTATGGGGGACAAAACATTGAGTGCATTAAAAGAATTTGGCGCAGTCTATGCTCACTGGCCTGGAGGTTGTGGTGCACTCGCAGTTAATGCAATAAAAAATGTTAAGAAAGTGTTCTTCTTAGAAGAACTAGGAGTTCCAGATGCGTTTTGGGTACTAGAAGTTGAAAACTTTGGACCTTTATTAATCACGATGGATTCCCACGGCGGAAGCATACATAAAGAAGTTTCAGAAAAAGTTGAGAGGAATTTCCAGCAAATACTTGAACAGTTATGATTCATTAATATACTTAAAATGACTAACTGATACTTTTTCTCAAAATATTTAAATAACCGATTCATTGCTAAAGGGATTTTAGCATGGGTTTTATTGATAGTCACATGCATACAATTTTTCTTCATTACAGCGCTCTCGAGGAACTTGCAAAGAATGATTATGAGGCTGTGGTAACCTTAGCTTATTTACCTGTGCCGTTTTCATCCCCAGAATCATTGAAGGATCACTTTAATCACCTTGTTTATGAAAAAACAAGATTAAGACGAGTAGGAATTACAGCGCTTGTTGGGATAGGGTTGCATCCGAGGTGTATTCCTAAGAGACTGGAAATTGAAAAGTTCCTAGGAGTTATTGAAGAGTTTATTACCGTAGCGGATGTTATTGGCGAGATAGGATTACATGTTATGAATGATCTCGAAGTGAATGTTTTAAGGTCCCAGCTTAAAATTGCAAGAGAACATGATAAACCAGCGATCATACATACGCCTCGTGGTAAAAATAAAATAAAAGCAATCAAATTGACTCTGAAAATAATAAAGGATGTTGGAATATCCCCAGAGCTTATTGTTATTGATCATGTTTCTACGAATCCAGAGATACTCAATATTCTTTCACGCGAAAAGGTTTACATTGGATTTACAATTCAAGTTGGCAAAGCATCCGTTGATGACGTAATATATGCAATTAAAACTCATCCGCAACTCAGTGAAAGAATCCTACTAAACAGCGATGCAGGTAATGAGCCATCAGATTATCTTAGTGTTGCTAAAACGTTTGAGAAGTTATGCGAAGTCATTGGAAGAAATGTCGCATATCATTGTGCGATTTATAATGCAAGGATCTTTTTTAGGATATAAGAGGCCTCCTAGATGTAATGTTTTGAGCCAAAAATTTAATTTTTTGAATGAAGTCAGTCAAAAATGCGTATTTATGAATATTCCTAGAAATTGTGCATTTGTCTGTCGATAATTAATTAAATGGAAATGTTTCTAGCGAAATTTTTAATCCTTTATTGTCTCTGCTGAACGAAAAAATAGGTGATAATAAAATGTTTTTGAAACTCAAACCAAAGACTTTAAAGGATATTGCATTGTTTTTGACATTGCTTGGAATAATTTTTTCATTAATTGGAATATCCATTTTTCACGGACCTCCGACAAAAGTAAATTATTGCATCGAAATAACGAATAAAGAATATGTTGATAGTGTATATGATTCTGGAACAATACCACCTAATAATTTTCTCATTATAGGTCCTTTCAAAATATGGGTTAAATGGAACGAAACTATACATAAAGCGTGGGGACGACTTTTGTATATTGAATGGAATGCATCATCAGTTGTTAACCTTTATGTAGTTACTTCAGAGGGAGTTGATGCGATTAGGAAAGGAAGGGCTCCACCCCCATTGGATGTAGGAAGAAGCGGTGAAACAATGTATAAACCTTGGTTGGAAGTTTCATTAATTCCATCAGAGTACTTAAAACAAGTGGAGCAGAGGGGTTTTATAGAAGCAGATGTATATGTTTGCTTAGAACCAATTGACAACATGATTTTTGTAGATTACGAGATTTATATTGAAATTGATGATTGGACAGGAACCTTTGAAAGAAAAGAAGTGATTGATTGGACCGCGTATTACGTATATTTCCTTATGTTTTGGAGCGGAATTGGTATGATAGTAATTGGGGTTATTCTCCTTATAAGATTATGGAAGTCTAAGGAATCGGAAATCTAATGCAATTCACCTGGTAGAGGTGCAACTAGTACTAATTATCCAACCATGTAACTGCAAGTTTTAACAAGGGAGAGACAAATTAATCAAAATTAGTATGCCCTTACAGTTTTCCTCGGCTCTTCATTTTTTCAATCCAACTGTCCAAAATGTCTGAGACCCCGGGCTCGGAGATCTCAACTAATTCATATCTAACGTGGATAACGGGCTTGTTAAGTTTCATAATCCTTGTAATGTTAATTGGCGAAGCATTAATAATTACATCAGCATCAATCGTGTTAAGAATTTCCTCCAGCTCTTTCTTCTGCTTTTCTGTATATCCCAAGCTTGGAATAACTGGACCAGTATGTGTCCAAATTCTGTAGGTTCTAGCTAGATCACTATTTGGGAATTTCTCAAATACAATGGGTTTTGGATCGATGACTTCAGCACCATAGCGAATTGCAGCTAAATATCCAGCACCAAATGATGCCTGTCCATGCGTGACTGTTGGGGCGTCTTCAATTACAAGTGCCTTTTTTCCCTCAATTAGTTCTGGTTTATTAGGCTCAAGAGTAATCCTTGATTCAGCCCATATAATTATGGCTTTTGGATTAACTTTGCGTATGTTCTTTTCTACCTTAACAGAATTTTCAAAGCCACCGGTTACAGTCTTGTTGATGATTATAACATCAGATATTCGAACATTAACTGAGCCAGGCCAGTAATGAAGCTCGTGGCCAGGTCTCGTTGCATCAGCAACTGTGATCATTAAATCTGGCTTAAAGAATGGCCAATCATTATTACCGCCATCCCATAAAACAATATCTCCTGCTTCTTCTGCCTTTTTGAGAATCTCTGTATAATCAACTCCGGCAAAGACTGGTAATCCCATTTCTAAGTAGGGTTCATATTCCTCGCGCTCTTCATATGTTACTCCCCAGCGGTCTAAATCTTCAATTGTGCGAAATTCTTGCACAACCATATTTGCTGGATTCATGTAAACCATAGGATGTCGAACAATACTCACTTTGTATCCTTTACTCCACAAATGGCGCACAACTTTTCTGCTCACAGTGGACTTACCAGCGCCGGTTCTTACAGCACATACTGCGACTACTGGTTTCTTCGATTCAAGCATAGTGTCTTTTGGACCGAGTAACATAAAACTTGCGCCACATGCAGCGGCTCTTGAAGCAATGTCCATAATGTAATCAAAACTTAAATCAGAATATGAAAGGACGACTAAATCTGCTTTTTTCTCCTTAATTACCTTCTCAAGTTGACTTTCTGGGTATATGGGAATCCCGTTTGGGTATTGAGGCCCCGCTAATTCTGGTGGAAATACTTTAAGTTCAGCAGGAACTTGCTCGGAGGCAAATGTGAATGCAACCACTTCATAATTTGGATTGTTTTTGAAGAAAACGATAAAATTATGGAAGTCTCTTCCTCCAGCTCCGACTATGACTACGCGTCTTTTTTGCATATTCTAACACCTAGCACCTATTTGAAAAAGTAGAACTTGTACTTTATTGTTATATTGATACAGAATAATCAAGAATATTCGATGATTTTAATGCTTTTTGGGAATACTTATCAAGTGTTTTCTGGATATTCTATAGGAAATACAAGATGTTTTTGCCCCTAAATAAAATAGTGATTTGGTGCTCGATGAATGCCTGTTGCTATTCTTTGTGGTTTGGACTTTGCGGGGAAAACATCAATTGCGTTGTGGTTACAAACATTCTCAAGAGAGGTTGCACTTAGAACAACGGCATCTACGGAAATTGAGAGTGTTAAAAAGAAGGATTTAGTTATTTTTGTAATTCCCGGTCATCGGCGCTATCGTTTTTGCGAGACCTTTTATCAAACGCTTTTTCCAATGATGGATGTTCTTGTGTTTGTTGTTGATGCAGCTGATAAAAAGAGGTTTGATGAGGCTAAAGAGTATTTTGCCTTCGTTGGAGAAATGATTAAAAAGTATTCAAAAAAGAAAGTTAAAGTAACGCTCTGCGCACATAAGCAAGATCTTGCAGACGCGGTATCCGGTTATTATCTTAAAAAAGTTATTGCTCCGCGTCAAAATGATATCAAAGTACTCGAAACATCAATCAAAGATGAAATCAGTATGATTAATCTCCTGAGAGTAATTTATGGTGAAAGAAAACTTGATCCTTTTGATGTAATTATTAAACAATTAGTAACTAAAACAAAAGCTAAGGGTGCATTCATCGCGGATGAAACGGGACTACCTTTGGCAATTTATGGAGATGAAGCAGATGCTCTTACATTTCTTGTTGATGCTCTAAAGTTTTATAATGAGCGTGAAAACATAGACTACTTAGTAACAGGGGCAAATGGACAATGTGATATTGTGATATATAAGAGATATCAGAATGGTCTTGTTTATGCGGGAGTACTAGGTATAGACGGAAATCAAAATATAAAAGAGGTTGTGAATTTAATGCGCGTGAATCTTGATTATGTATCAAGAATACTTGAAAAACGTTGGGTTTAACGGGCTTTTTCAAGAGTTTTTACGATCTTATCAGCAATTTTTATGATTTCTTTTGCGGTTTCTGTATTTTCATGTTCAAACACAAATGGAACTCCTCTATCATGAGCTTCTCTAATGCGCGGATCCAATGGAATCTGTCCAAGAAATTGTATATTCATTCTTTGAGCAAGATCTTCTCCTGCACCTTTTCCAAATATGTAATACTTGCTACCGCATTTGGGACAAATGAAATAACTCATATTTTCAATCACACCAAGAAGCGGAATTTTAAGAATTTCGCAGAATTTGATTGCCTTTGCAACAATTTTTTCTGAAAGCAAAGAGGGGATTGTTACAACAATAGCGCCACTTAAATTAAGAATACTCTGTGCGATTGTTAGTGGTTCATCACCTGTACCTGGCGGAAGATCAACAAGCAGATAGTCTAGGTCGCCCCACTCCGTGTAATAGAGTAGTTCTATAATCGCCTTTCCTTTAAGAGGACCTCGCCAAATTAAAGGAGAATCTTCGGAGGGAAGAAGGAAATCTATGGATATAATTTTTATGTTTAGTGGCTTAAACTCCGCGGGTATTATCTTGTTTCCCATTACCATCATGTTTTGAGTTGGTGAAATAATTTTTGGGATGCTCGGCCCATGGAGGTCTGCATCAAAAATTCCTACTTTTTTTTCCTTTTTTGCCAATGCTGCCGCGAGTTCTGCTACGACAGTACTTTTTCCAACGCCTCCCTTACCGCTAAGTACAACAATTTTGTTTTTAATTTTTTTCATTCTTTCTTTGATTGTTTCAAGCATTTCATTAACGGAAGGGCCCTTAGTGCTTTTGTTTTGTTTTTCCATTTTTGACACTCGAAAAAAGATAATTCATATCTGAGCTAGAAAGCTAGTATAAGTTTTGTAAGATTTTTTATTTAGGAGCAAAAAGATTTTAACTCTTTATTTTTTAGTTGAAATTAATTTCCCCGCGGTGTTTTATGTGAAACGAAAAAAACGTGCACCTATAGAGCGCGTGGTAATTGATAAGGATGCTTTTAACAGAATTTTCCCAAGAATGCTAAGAAGCATGGAAGAATTGGGTTTCTATATGGTCGGATTAATTGCAAAGAATGTAGCTTATGTCTTAGATTTCATTGAATTCCCTTATTCTGAAAAATCTTCAGCACATGTTTCATCGGATCCCTCGCGAGCAGGTAGAATTTTTGCTATTTGTCCTGCAGGACTTAGAATTTTGGGAACATTACATACACATCCTGGTGGGCTTGGAACATATTATTCGAAAATTGATGCAAGAACATGGTTATCATGGGCACAAGCAGGAGTTTTTATTCATTGCATAGCATCTGTTCGGGGTAAAGATATTCTACTTACAGCTTATACGGTATTTGATGATAAAATTGTCGAAATTGAACATGACTTTGGGGATATTAAAGAAAAAATAAACATGTCATTAATCACAATTCCCCTTTCTTTCTACTTCTTCTATCATAAGGATCAATCAGATATTGAAATTAGAAATGCGCTTGAGAAAGCATTATCGAAAGAGATTCAAAAAGCATTTGTTCCGGTTTTCTTTGAGACTAAAGGTGGAGGATTTTCACTTACTAAACGAGCTTTTGTTTATGTTAAATTGAGTCCTGATTCTCCCTTTGTATATGAATTTGCATTATCTCCTGAAGAACCTTTTGGAAATGTAAAAAATGTAATATTAGAAACACTGAACCTCCCATTAGATACTGCCTTTTACATCGGTGACACGAGTATTCCCGATAATACTCCTGTAAAAGACTTAGCTGGTCAAATAATAACAACGAAATCAACTGTAATAAGCGAACTGAAAAGAATGGTAAAGGAAATAGTTAAAGAGATTGTAATAGACACAGTCAAAAAAGTCTTGTATGAAGAATTGTCAAGTATAAAGTCTGATTTAAGAAATTATGTGAGAGAGATTATTCGTGAGGAATTAAAGGAGAAAGAAAATGCCAAAAGAAACGAAACTTCTCCGACCCGATGAGCGAAGAAAACTGTTAATCGAAATGCCCGATTTCTTTAGCAGATTAATTCTGACCGGAATTCCCGTTAACAAGCTTTTGAAAAAGAACGCATTAATCGTAGGTTGCGGCGGACTTGGAGTAATTGTCGCTGAGATTCTAGCTAGAACTGGAATTGGAAAGCTTTACCTAGTTGATCGCGATGTTGTTGAAGAGAATAATTTCAACAGACTAGGCTTTACTAAAGAGGACATAGGAAGGCCTAAAGCAGAAGCATTGGCAGATAAGTTAAAAGGAATAAGAAATTTTCTTGCTCCAGAATATCATATTAAAATTGAACCATTTGTTGCTGATATCGTGGATTGGGAGAAGCTTGAGGACTTAGTTAGAGAAGCAGATATAGTTTTGTCTTGTGTTGACAATGCAGATGCACGTTATGAAATAAACTATTATTGCATGAAACATGGAAAGATTTTAATCGATGGTGCAACATCAATTGATGGGTTTGGCGGGCGAATATTAACGGTAATTCCCTATGACTATCCGTGCTTTGAATGCGTTTTCGGAGAGAACACAAGCATTGAGTTAGGAACATTTGAAAGGGTGGGTGCGTGCGATGCTAGTCTAGCAACAACATTTTTAGTAGTTGGATCTCTTCAAGCTCAGATTGCAATAAATCTTTTACTAAAGTTAGAAAAACCGTCTCCTTTAATTTTGGTTTCCTTATATCCTTCGATAAACATTACAAATATTCAGTTAAAACCCAATGAGAATTGCAGGACTCATAGAAGATTTGCTAAGATCAGAGAATAGTAATTTTCACTGCAATAAAGCAATAAATAATAATCCCTTGGATTTGATTTAGAATACTATTTCCATTTCTAACAAGTTAAGGTTATTTATTAGACTAAAAACATGTTTAAATTCTTTGCAACATTTATGAAGTATTAGATTAATGAAGTGTGTTTATTAAATTTATTGCAGCTCAAAAAGATTTCGAGTTTTGGATGGACGTGCAAAATGAGTGAAGAAGAAATTGCAGAAGATTTATTAAACGCATTAGCAGAAATTTTGAGAGATGTATTATCCCAAGAAGAGTTAGAAAGAGCTATGAGGCATGTTGTAATTCCTCGAGGAGTAAGTGATAAGCTTAAGGAATCCCTCTTCAAAATATACACTTTCAGAATCATTGCAACACCCGATGACCTTGAGTGGAAAGAACGAATATCTGAGGAAATTAAGGCCTTTCTATCATTTAAAACATCTAAGTATGGTGACTTGCTTCCACACTTTTTCTCACTTAATCCAATTCAAGGGAAAAGAAGAACACTTTTACTTAGGATGGCTAATCCCTTCCAGCAAGGAAAGCGTTTATGGGCATGGGTTACGCTCCCAGTAGCTTACCCTTACTCACCACCTACGAAGTTAGTCTCACAAGATGGAAAAATTGAAGTATATACTAGTCATACTGATACAAGCAAATGCTTAGGAGACATAGTTAAAAATAGATGGAGTCCGCGTTTTGGAATTGCTCACTGGTTGCTCTTTGTTGAAATTTATATCAGTCTGATGAAGTCTCCTTTGAAAATTTGATTGGTAATGATCATTCTTCAATTTCTCCTTTTTCGATTCCTAGTCTAATTCTTACTAATTCGTTTATTTGCGCTGTTCTATCAATAACAATCTCTGGGATTTCTCCTTTCTTAAGAGCTTTAATTATGGCCAAGATCTCGCGGGCTTCTGGTGGATATCTCAAGATGTAAAGAAGCTTCTTTAGAACAATTGCTAAAACACTAAATATGAACGTGAGTAGTAGTGAGAAGCCCACAATTGAAATCTTCTTTCCAGCGATTTGAATTGTTCCTCCCCAATAATCCACTAAAACAGTTTTTTCCTTTTCTCCGATTATGTTTGCACGAAGTTCGACGGGAATAAGTGTTTCATTGACTTTAAATGCTATGAAATTGGCTACTAATCGATACGTATCCGGCTCTATTCCGGTCCATATTATTCTCGCTTCATAAACGCCATCAACATACTTAGTTAAAATCTTACTAACAACATCACCTGTTAGGGTTACTATGAGTATTTCGATATATGCATTTTCTATTGGTTTTCCTCCCAACAAGAGGTTTCTAGTTTCAATTTGGATGTTAGTTTCAGCATACCCTAAGAATGGATCCTTTAATATTTTATCTGGAGCCTTAAGTACTAACTGAATAACCACGCGTTTTACTGTTATTCTGATTGTTATTAATGTAGGTTTGTAAATTTTATGCGTAAAGTTTATCAGAAGTTTGTACTCAGCTACCTCCATTTCCACAGTATTTATCAATAAAATATAGTTGTCATCCTCAACTTTCATATATAACCCAAACTTTTCTTCAGTTACTTCACCGTTTTTGATTACTTCTATATTCCAATCAAAGCAAGTCATAGGTGTTCTATTTTCAAGATCCAAGAGAGTAATTGTAATTTTTGATACATTTCCCCAAATAAGATCAATATCTGTTGAGGATACTATTGGAAATGTTTCTCGCTTTATAACACGAATAATAGCTTCAGCCTCCTGTTTTTCGTAAAACTCTTTCTCTGCTGTGATTTTAAGCAAATAATCACCAGGTTCATTAAGGATCCGTGTATTAACTAGAATTTCATAACCCACGTTAGTTTCCCTGATTGATATCAAGTTTGGTAGTTTTATTTTTTCATTTGTAGCTAAATAAATTAATGTAGCATTTACATAGGCATTATGTATTAGACTTCTATTTGGCTCAAGTGCGATATATTTAGCTGTGATATTTGCTACATCTTGCCAATAAACATACACATTCGTACTACTCAACATTAATGCAGCACGTGATTCAAGGACTCTTAAGGTAATGTTCTGAGGTGGTGGGAATTCATAACCTGATTTACTTGCAGTAATCATCATTATGTATTCTTTTCTAGGAATAAATCTTTCATCTAAGCTAATAATTGCATAATAAACTCCCACGGTCTCCTCATATTCGGTCATTTTTGTTTCGAGGATTATGATATCATTTTGTGGATCTATAATACTCATATTCATGCTGTCAGCAGAGATTCTCACATTGGCGTCAATGTCCCAAAATTCTACCTCGATTAAAACTGTTGAACCCCATCGAGCTTCATAGAATGTTTTCCTAGGTATGATTGCACATCGAAGAGCTCCTATTACTACTCGTATTTGTATGGATAAGAACTTAGCTTGAGTTAGAGAAATTGTGACATTATCACTATGGTAATCACCAAATTCGGCGTGAATGATATAATCGCCGAGAGGAATAAATCGGAATTCCGTTAATCCCGAAGAATTCGTGACCTTAGTGTCAACTATACTGTTGTTATGAATTAAGAACACCAATGCGTTCGCTATAGTATTATTCTTCATATCTACAGTCTTAACGATAGTTTTCGAAAGAGGCATTTGAATTGTTATCTCTGAAACTAAATTATTCTTAGCTAGAGCAAAACTCGTTTCATTATAAACGGTTTTGTATATTGCGTAATATTTTACAGACAAGTTATAAGTGATATTAACGTCTTTTCCAACTGGTAGATTTTGAAGAATCATATGATGTTTTTCAACTGAAACATTAAGCATGTAAACGCATGTTTCTTCAACATATCCCTTTAACGTGATATTCGCATTTGTTAATGGATCGAGATCGCGCGTTGTAATATAAGCATCTAAATCGTACAAATATGCGATAATTGTAATGTTCACACTTGCATTGATTACAATTGGAATTGTTTCATTCAAAAGTGGACATAAGTCCATACTTTGATTCTTCCACACTACTTGTAATGAGTAGTCTTCAGATGCGGGCACATTTTCAAGAATTACATTGGAGACAAGATCCGCAGAAAACTCAACATTAAGAGAAGGCGAAGTTAGTGTGAAGTTCATTTTTACTGGATGTGAATTAAGATTAAGCATTTTCAAAAGAACTTTCCTATAACTGGTTTCAATATGATCGTTAAGACTTATTAAATCGATTTCAACGAGTGTTTCAATATCAAAACGCAGGGGACCCGAAATTTTTCCATTGCCAATAACGTATATATCGAGGTATTTTCCTAACTGCGTACTTCGCAATCGGTTAACTATTTCATTCATGCTCATACCTCGAGGAATTCTCATGAAAATTGAGCGAAGTTTTGCATAGGAACCTGCTAAAAGCGTTATCAATGAGTTCCATCCTACCAGAAAGTGTGCGTAATTATCATCAATTATATACCCAGTTATGGAGTTAAGTTTTTGTGGCGGGGAAATAATAAAATTCAGAATGCCATAAGAAAATTTCAAGTTAGAGGTATAAAAGACCGAAGCAAATCCCGTTTTTAGTGTCCAAGGTATTGAGTTATTCGGTAGTATAATGAATTCCTTTATATTCTTCTTTTCAGTAGTAATGTAATTTGCATCATCGAAAGTTATTCCCCGATGCCAAAGTGCATGCGAAATAGTAAGGTCAACGAGAAGCATTGGAGATTTAAATGAAGATGGCTTTGGATTACTAATGTTTCGAATAAGCAAGAAATAATTTGCATGAGTCCAAAAGTAATATGTATCCTCGATAATCAGATCAGTTAGTGATGTCCAACGAACTTTTAATTTGACGAAACAGTCAGAGTTCATAATTATGTCATATTGAGATATAACTGGTTTTCCCATAATTAATCTCATGGAAAGATCCTCTGATGTATAGTTCTCATTGTTATCCATAATTTTAACAGCTATCGGCTTAGACGAATTTATAATGAATCCGTTTCCTCCAGGTAAATATATATTCACGTATTCCGCAAAATCGAGGGCTAAATTGTAGTATAATTCTGACGTACCATTACGATAAATTTTAACTGTTGTAGAATTGCTCAATGCAAGTATCTGTACATATCTATCTTTCGCAAGAGCAAATGCAAAGAATGAACCCGTGAATAGTGTTTCACCCGATGCCAAGTTTGATCCCACCGCAGATTCACTTGTTACTGTAATGGAATTATTTGCAGTAATCTTCACAACAACAAATTCATCAAGAGAAGAATCTCCGTCAGTTTGAACTGTAATATTTGAAGTGAAGTTTAAGTAAATACCTTCTCCCTCGTCTAAAATGAAGGATTTCTTATAAATGACTTGGCTGGTTGAAGAGTTTAATGCAACTACTTCTATTTTCGTATTATTTCGCAGTGATGTGATTCCAGTATATCCTGGGCAAGGAAAGATGAATTCTTTCATCAGATTTCCGTGAATTAATGTAAAAATATCATCATCAATGAATCCTCCAATTATCGTCACAGGATGTGATGCTTCAATTCGAACTATATCGTTGTCAAATGTATTACTATTAGAACCACCGAGAACAAACCACCATTCGCTCGCATTTAAGGTGATCTCGTAATTATCATCAGAGTCGCTCAAATCATAAATCTTTACAAGAGTATCGTTGTAATATGCTGAAATCCATAAATCTCTCGGTACCCATCCAACAAATACGAAACCATAATAACTAAAGATATCATCATCAGATGAATCATCAACACCCCATGCATTTCTTGTAGAATTTGAGCCCAAATCACCCATAATTACGGAGATTGGCTTATCACTTACGATTTCAACCAATTTATATTTAAGGAAATACCCATAGCTTGCGCTGTCAGTGCTTGGTTCTGGTGGATAATTAATCATTTGATGTTTATAGAGCATTGAATCGAAGAGCATCTCCCATGTGCGGGATGTATTGTTAAATCCATAAATTGTTAGATGTGTAGAATCTTCCCAAGCAATGACCTTTATATGATCATAATCTTTTCGATTGCTTTGAATTGGAGTATCATTTACAGTATCTAAGATGATATATGTTCCATTTTG